>Ga0190270_10000830_pt1 | contig 13905 bp, 7 predicted proteins | sample Popmic320T_FD_133748 | JGI IMG/M metagenome (GOLD analysis project Ga0190270, IMG submission 133748) | Populus adjacent soil microbial communities from riparian zone of Weber River, Utah, USA - 320 T | ecosystem: Environmental > Terrestrial > Soil > Riparian zone | place: USA: Utah | collected... | reverse complement strand
TTGTCCGTCCAGGCCTCCGGTCCGGCAGACAGATCGTGAAACCAGACGCGCCGCTCTCCCCGCGCGCCAAGCCCCGTCTCCTCGTCGTCGGCGGTGGTGCCACCCCATGCGATGATCTTGCGCGTCTGCCGATTCACGCCGAAGTCATAGCCCGTATCGGGATCCGGCTCTCCAAACTTCGTGTAGACGTGGAACTTGAAATCCGAACGTCCCCACCAGTTGATGAAGAAGATCGTGTTGCGACGCGTGTCCACTCCCGCAGGAGCGTTGTCGATCAGCCACTTTTCGACTGAGGGAGCGTCGATGAAGTGGTTGGCTTCCACGTCGAGCACGTTGTGAATCTGCGCGTTGTATTGATCCTGGAACAGTGTTCGAGGCGCGGGCGTGGCCAGACTGGAGAGGGCGGCAAAGAAGCCGTTCTCCCATGCCGTGCTCGTGAACGTCACGTGGTAGTCGTACGCATACCGCAGGCCGAGCTCCTCCGTGACGCCGTAGAAAAATCGCGATCGGACAATCGGCCGGTACGTCGCCGGCAAGGCCGAGAGAAAACTCGACTGATCGACGAGGGAGGGTTCGTACCCCACGAACACAATGTTCACCGGGACGGTTTCCGGCAAATCGGACAACCCACCCGGGTTGAGGTGGACAAAGGAGGACTGCGCCTTCGTCAGCGACGTGACCGCGACTGTCAGCAGACAAACCACTAAGAGCGCTCGGCTACGCATGGGCCCTCCTGCTCATGGAAGCCAAGACCCTATCCCTCACGTGCCGTTCGGTCAACTCGGATGTCTGCTTGGCGATGATCAGGGATGCTTCAGCTGTTGACCCGCGTGGCACCAAAGCTCTGCCGTGCCTTCATTTGAAACAGGGACCTAAACTTTCGCGGTCCCGTACGCCCGCCGGGATGTGTCGAGTGGCCGTCTACCGCCACTCACCCTGCAGCACGAACCCGGCCCAGTAATAGGGGGCGGACCAGCGCGGGTCGCGTGACAACTCGAGTTGCGCGGCGCGTAACGCCGCTGCCGGTCGCAGCCGGTCGACGAACAGGGCCCGGTAGAACCGTTTCATCAGCTCCGCGGTCGCCACGTCACTCACCTGCCACAGGCTGGCGACGACGCGTGGCGCTCCGGCGTACATGAACGCGCGCGTCAGGCCGACCAGCCCCTCGCCTTTGATCTCCTCGCCAAGCGCCGTGCGGCACGCGCTGAGAATCACGAGGTCCGCATCGAGGCGCATGTTGTAGATGTCGTTGAGGCGGACGAACCCATCCTGCGGGTTGCCGCGCTCATCCACCAGCGACAGCACCAGCCCTGACAACGCGGGACTGCCTGCGTCAAACACCCCGTGGGTCGCGAAGTGCACAACACGATGACCGCGCAACGCGCCGTCGAGGACCGTCCGGCGGCTCGCCTTGAAATCGGTCGCGAGCGTGACCTTCCCATCGGGGACCAGCGAGGCGATCGCCGCCGCCTCTTCACGCGAGAACGGCAGCCGCGCGAGGGCTCCTCTGGTGGATGCGTGCGTCGCCGCGCTCATGTCGCCGGGCGGTTCGATCCCGCGCGTCTGCGCGAGCGCCACGCGGCGAATACCACCCGCTCCCGCCGTTCGCGCCGGGCGCCGCACGCGCGGATCCGATGGCTCGAACACGGGATCCCCGAGTACCGCGGCAGCCATCGGTGCCGGAGGACGGTCGGCCGTGTCGCGCCGCAGCGCGTCGAGCACCGACGCAGACGGAATGACGACGATTTCATGTCGAGCGGCCAGCGAGACGCGGCGCGCGCCTCGATCTGAACCGACCGATCGATCCTCGACGCTGGCCGGAACCTCCGGCGTGAACAGGGCGGCGAAAGGCACGTACTCGAGCACGCCGGTCGCGACAATCGCCAGGCGCTTCCGGCGCCATACGCCATCGAGCTTCCCGGCGATCCCGCCCAGCAGCACCTGGGATAGGGCGGCGCGATCGCGCGCGAGGCGGGCATCCGCACGTCGAACCCGCTGCGCGTAGCTGGCGTCACTCTCGCCTGGGACGGGCTGACGCGCGGACAAGTCCCCGTGCAGCGAGCGAACGGCGCGCTCGATCGCCTGGCGCGGCGGCAGCGCAACGCTGGTAATGCCCTGCGTCGTGACAGCCCACAGCCAGCTTCGCTCCTCGCCGAGCATGTACTCCAGCAGGACGGTATCGGCGTCGACGACCCGCCGCTGGATCTCGCTCGCCGTCAACGGCTGCGGCAGCGTTGCCGATGCATAACGCGGGTTGCGGCGACGAATCGACGCGCGGAGCTGCTGAAGTTCACTGGTGAAATGGTCGACCCGCGACGCCGCGCTCTTCGCGGCGTCGCTTCCAGCGTCTGACGCCAGCGCGCGAGACAACTGCGACGAGGCGCGATCGAGCGACTGCTCCAGCGATCGTTGCTGCGCCAGCAGCGCCGGGTCGACGCCCTCACGAAGATCGACATGCGCCGACGCCAGCGTGTCGAGCAGGACCCGTGCCCGGGCCCGCTCGCTCACCTCGAGTGCCCGCGCGTCATGCCCACTCGACGCCTCTGCCTGGTGCCGGCGCTGAAGGATCTCGACGAACTGCTGGTAGCGATCCTGCTCCGCAGCGATGAAGGACGCACGCAGCTCCGGCGTCACGATCTCCGCTCTGAGCTCCTCGTCGAGTGTGGCTGAGGCCTCGGCATAGGTGGTGGCTGCCGCAAGATTGCCGGTATCACGCTCCACTTCGGCGAGACGTCCAAGGACGTCGCGCTCCGCATACCGTTCACGCAGCCGACGATCGATCGCGAGCGCCGCCTGCAACGCCTCGCGCGCGTCGTCATGGCGGCCGAGCCCCTTCAGCGAAGCCCCGATGCCTTGGAACACGGCTGCTTCGCCCGACTGGTCGCCCACCGCCTGATGACGCGACAGCGCCGCCCGCTGATGTGCGAGAGCCTCGTCGTATCGGCCCTCCGCCGCGGCGTTCAGGCCGAGGGAATTGAGTGCCACACCCTCCCGCCCGCGGTCGCCGCCGGTCGCAGCGATGTGCAGCGCCTCGGCATGGAATGCGTTGGCCTCGTCGAAGCGGCGCAAGTCACGGTGCAGATTGCCCGCATTCAACAGAAGATTGAATGCGCCACGCGAGTCACCCGATTCGCGGCGCACCTGCAGCGCCTGCTCGTAGAACTGGAGCGATCGCAAATGGTTGCCGAGGCTTCGATAGGCGACACCCAGGTTGGCGAGGATGTTCGCTTCCATCTCGCGGTCTTCTGTCGCCCGGGCCAGCGGCAGTGCCTGCTCGTATGCCGCCACCGCGCGCTCGACCTCACCAAGCCGCCGGTAGGCAATCGCGAGGTCGTTGAGGGCGCGCGCGGCGGCGTTGCGATGGCCGACCTCCCGGCTCAGCGTGATCGATTCCTCGAACGCGCGCACCGCTTCTGTCAGATCGCCGTGAAACACCAGGGCATTGCCGGCGGATTTCAGCGCGCGCGCCGCGGCCGCGTGATCGCCCAGCTCCCGCGCCAGCCGTTCTGCCGCTCGCGCCGTGCCGACCGCCTCCGGACGCGACAGGTAGTACTGCGTGATCGCAATCTCGATCAGCGCCTTCAACTCTCCCGCACGATCAGCGAGCTGGCGATAATCGGCGAGCGCGGAAGTGAAGAGGTCCAGCGCGTCGGGCCAGGTGGCAGCTCGATTTGGTTCACGGACCCGCCGCCCGCGCGCGAATTGCTGCTCGGCTCGAATCGCCACGAGGTGCTCATCGCGTGCCGGCGACATCAGGTCCACCCGGATTCGGTAGCGGCCGGCCACCCGGACGCGCGGAGCCGCCATCACGTAAATGCGGTAGATCCCTTCGCCCAGCGCCGTCAGGACGAGCGTTTCCGGCCGGTACTCGTCGTCCATCGCGTCGACGGTGAGCAGCTCGTGTCCAGTCGGATCAGACGCGGCCGCAACGACATCCATTCCGAGTTGCTCGACGGTGACTCGCATGAACGCACCCGCTTCGAGCCGAACACGGTAATCGTCGCGGCGTCCCGGCAAGAGCTCGCGCGCGATCGGGACGCCGGGCGCGAGTTCCTGCGCCTCGGCGCTGGGCGCGGATGCGGGCCGGCGCTCCTGGCCCCACACATGGAGCGGCAGCACCAGCCCGAGTGCGATCGCCGGGACAGAACGCCGCAGGCGACGCGTCACGGCTCTCTGATCCGCAGGAAGTAGCGCACAGACTGCTGACGTCCGTCGCGCGTGGTGCCGTGCACCGCAACGATGTAATCCTCAGCTCGAAGCTGTGCCGCCGCCAACTCGAGCGCGCCGATCGCGTCGGAGCCCGTGGCTGGCGTGAGGAGGCCCTGCCACACTTCTTCAGCGCCCACGACGCGGATCGATGCGCGCGCGTCAATCATCGCCATGGTATCGACATCGCGGCCAAGGCGGATCGTGACCCGCTCCGTTCCCTGAGGAATCACCACCGCGCGATCGCTCGCGTTCCCCCTTACGCCTACCGGTGAGATGGTGAGCGCAAACACCCGCGGTGACGAGGCGGGCGCGGAGCGCTGTCGCCCGGTGGGCGCCGAGGGCCTGGCCGGCTGGGCGGCGACCTCGAACGGCTTGGGGCGGTTCAGCGACGTCCACAGCCACAGCGCGGCAGAGGCCACGAGCACGACGGACGCCGCGGCGGCGAGCCATGTCAGTGACACGCTCGAGCTCAGTCGTGGCCGTTCGGCGGGGATCGGCTGATGCGCAGGCTGGCCCGCGCCGCGTGCGATCAACCGTCGCACGGTTTCGACGCGAGCGCGATGGCCGGGCGCGGCAAGATATCCCTGTTCGAAACGCCGGCGATTGTTCGGGCTGAGCCGGTCGGCGAGGTAATCCTCGATCAGCTCGTCCTCGGCCGCCGCAACCCGATCGAGCGCGTCCTCGTCCTCGAAGTAGTCCTGCTCGATCGTCGCGCGTTCGTCTTCGGTGACGGCACCGAGCAGGTAACGTCGGGCGCGGGCGGATTCGGCGGTCGCGTTCATGATTGCCCCACGGCAACGATGGTGCACGAGCGGACACAGCGCTCCACCCGGTCCCGCAACCGCTGCACGCGGCTGCGGAGCGCGTTTTCCGTCAGCGACAGCATCGTCGCGATCAGCCGGCGGTTGACGATCTTCATCGCCCGCTCACCTTCGTAATAGCGCAGCAGCAAGGATCGGTTCTCCTCGGAGAGTTCCGCCAGGCAATGTTCGAAGCAATCGAGCATGCAGCTCCGGTCCTCTGCTGGAGCATCGGCCGCGAGCGACCGCTCCGGAATGGTCTCGATCGGCGTGAACGCCGGCCCCCGCCGGCGCTCGAGTGCGACCAGGCGAGCGATGCCGTAGGCGTACTTGCGCACGTCCTCCACGACCGTGTGAATCAGCTTCCCGGCAAGCCGGTCGAGAACCACGTCCGTGCACTCGTCGGGCGCGGCGATACCCCGCCAGTCAAAGAATTTCTGCAGCGCCCGCCGCAACCGCTCGTATTCCCGTGCCGCTTCGTCCGGATCCGCGTGGAGCCGCCCGAGCAGACGGGCGAATCCATCTGCGCTCAGGCCGCGGGGGTCTTCCGCCTTCGCGGCCTCGCGACTCGCGTGCCGTGGGCCCGGCCAGGGCAACACACCCGCCGGCCCGCGATCGGCACCGCCTGACACTACGGGTGACCGGCCGCCGGAAAACGTGTCGCTGTCTCCGCGCAGCCGCATGCCGGTGTGCGCGTCCGAGCGGGTCAGCGGCATTGCTCCCGTCGTCGCAAACGCTAGTCGAATGCGCATCAGTCCTCGCGCGTTCTGGGGCTCCTGGCCTGCCCGTGTGGCCGGCCGACCCGGCTCAGCCGTGGACACCCCTTCCCGATACGGCTAACGCGCCAACCGCCGCAAGACCCCGCAACGCGTATCGGGCGGGGTCGAGGAATGGCCCTTCCTGCCGCGTCGACGGCCACTCGTCCGCTGCCGACGACACGTTTTCGCGCTGCCGTCACCCGTGAGTGAAGGGGTCGCCGTCGCACTCGTCACGTCGCGAGGCAGACGCCGTCCACGAAGGAGAGATGTCATGACTGTCGAAACGAATGCTCAAACAGAGGGTCGGCGTCAGCGTGCGGCCCGCGGGCGCCTCGGATGGCTGATGGCGCTGCTGCTCATCAGCGGAGTGATGACCCATGCCCGGTTCGGAGGCGCACCGTCGGCCGCCAGCGCGCGGGACCGCGCCATCCCGCCAGTCGCACAGGCGCACATATCCGCTGCGATTGGCAAGGATGATCGTTCGTACTACGCGACGCCGCGTGGCGATGGCTTCGCGATCGCAAACACCGAGCACTCGCTGTCCGCCGCGTTCACGGAGGCGGGTGTGGCCTTCCGCCTCGGCGGGCAGCGCTGGAACCTGGCGCTCAGCGAGGTGGGCTACGGCGACGTCCGGCAGCGCGCGCGCACTGTTGCGCCGAATGCGGATGCCAATCGCGTGGAATACCGGCGTGGCACGCTCACCGAGTGGTACGTCAACGGTCCGCTCGGATTAGAGCAGGGGCTCACGCTCGCCGAGCGTCCGGTGCCCGTGGGTGCGAGCGTGCGTGCCGGCGCGCCGTTGACCCTCACGTTCGATCTGTCCGGCGACGTCGGCGCGTCCGTCGATTCGACACGCCGGCAACTGTCCCTCACCACGAACGGCACGGCTTTCTATCGATATGGCGGGCTGATGGCGTGGGATGCCACCGGTCGCGAGCTGATGACGTGGATGGACGTGCACGGTTCGCAGCTCCGGCTCCACGTCGACGAGGACGATGCCGTCTACCCGCTCACCATCGACCCGGTGGTGCAGGCGATCCGGCTGACCACGCAGATCAACTGCTCGTTCGGCGGGTCGTGCGACGACGGTAAGGCGTCCGATCAATTCGGATTCGCCGTCGCGATGAGCAGCGATGCGTCGACGGTCGTCGTCGGCGTACCGTTCAGGACGGCGAACAATGTCCGCACTGGCGGCGCATATGTCTTCGTCAAGCCGCCCGATCAACAGGGCGGCTGGAACAGCTTCACGCCGCTCTACTTCGCGAACAAGCTGATGGCCTCCGACGCGGCAACCAATGGCCTGTACATGGGACGGTCGGTGGCAATCAGCGCCGACGGCAGGACGATCGTCGCCGGCGCTCCCGGTCTCAGCCTGTCGACGGTGTACGGCAAGGCGTATGTGTTCGCCCGTCCGACCACCGGCTGGGGCGGCGGGACGACCCTCACGCAAACGGCGCGACTCCTCCCGCGCGACACGCAGTACTACTACGACTACGGGTCGTTCGGCTTCGCAGTCACCATCAGCGACGACGGCAGCGAGGTCGCCGCCGGAGCGCCGTACTGGACGGACAAGTATGGAACGTGGCCGGACCAGGGCGCGGCGTTTGCCTTCTGGCGGGGACCCGGGCAATGGGAAGACCAGCTCGGCTTTTCGGGGCAGCGCATCGATGGCTCGAGCACCACGGGAAAGCCGTATACGCGCTTCGGTGGTGCGGTGAGCCTGAGCGGCGACGGCAAGGTCCTGGTAATCGGCGCACCGGAGGAAGACGACTTCCGCGGAGCCGCATACATGATGGGATGGGCGGCGGACAGCGTCATTCGGTTCGAGAAGCTGGGGCGCGTCGCGAACGCTTACGCCGGACAGTACGACGCGTTTGGCGCGACGGTGAGCACCAACGCCGGGGGATCGCGCTTCGCCGTGTCCGCGCCGGGCACCGTCATCAATGGCGTCCGCCATGGTGCGGTCTTCGTCTACGACCAGCTGACCGGATCCCGCGCGTGGTCGCAGTCGGCGATGCTGACCAGCTCGGACGCTCAAGATGGCGGCGGGCTCGGAGACTCGCTGAGCATGAGCCGCGACGGCAACACGGTCGTGGCAGGGAATGCGCAATCCTCCGGAACGGGAACCGGCGCCGCGTATGTATTCGTGAAGCCGGTCAACGGATGGCTGAACTCAACCGAGAACGCGAAGGTTGTCTCACCCTACGCCGTAGCGGGCGATCGCTTCGGCTACGGCGTGTCGGTCAGCGCCAACGGCGCCACCTGGCTCGCCGGCGCCCCGTTCACCATGATCAACGGCCAGACGAAGCAGGGCGCGGCGTACGTCTTCACCGGCGTCGCGGATTACCCCATCGCCTCGGTGTCGCCGGGCAGCCTGGCATTCGGGCCCTCGGGTGGCAACAACAGCAATCCCAAGACGGTCACCGTAACCAACACCGGCGCCGGTCCACTGCACGTGAGCAGCGTCGTGGTTCAGGGTCCCTTCACCTCGACGCAGAACTGCATCGCGGCTTCGCCGATTGCGCCGGGCGCAGCCTGCATCGAGACCGTGACCTACGTGCCGATCGCAATGGGCCACTCCACCGGCACGCTGACGTTCACCGATGACAGCGCGGGCGTGGCCGGAACGACGCAGCAGGTGTCGCTGAGCGGCTTTGGGGTCAAGGTGGCCACGTCCACCGCGATTACGACGGTGTCAGCCAATCCGACGTTTGTCGGCGTGCCGGTCGGGGTGTCGTACCTGGTGACGCCACAAGCCGGCTCCGTCGATGTGCCGACGGGCACCGTCACGGTTCAGGCAAGCAGCGGCGAGAGCTGCACCGGCGCCGCGCCGTCAGGCACGTGCACGATGACGTTCGCCGCCGCGAACGATCGGACACTGACAGCGACATACGGCGGCGATACCACGTTCGAGCCGAGCACCTCGCCCGCCGGATCCATCCGGGTCGTGGATTTCACGCTCGCGGCCTCGCCCGCGTCGCAGACCATCGCGTCACGCAAGGCCACGTTCACGATTGCCGCGACCGCGCTGAACGGGTTCACCGGCGCCGTTGCGCTCGGCTGCAGCGGCGGACCTGCGGGCACCGCCTGCGCACTGACGCCAACGTCGCTCAGCCTGTCTGGCGATACGCTCAAGGCAAAGGCCAGCGTGACGGTGCCCCCCGGCTCACCGATCGGACCCTACACGATCACGTTCACCGGCACGTTCGGCGGTGTCTCGCGCACGGCGACCGCAACGCTCACCCTGAAGTAACGTCGATCGGCGCGATGTGCCGACCGACACACGATCGATGGCGGCTTGGCCGCCATCGATCGGTCCCGACTCGCAACCAGAGTAAGCTGCTGCCGTCGTGCCCTCACATCGTTCATAATCCAGCGACAGTTTGGCGATCACCCGCGGTACGCGCCTTGGCCCCTATGAAGTCACCGCCCAGATCGGGGTGGGTGGCATGGGAGAGGTGTATCGCGCGACCGATACCACGCTTGGCCGGCAGGTGGCGATCAAGGTGCTACCAGAGGCGCTCGCCTCCGATACGGAGCGCGTCGCCAGGTTCGAGCGCGAAGCCAAGGCACTCGCCGCTCTGAATCACCCGCACATCGCGCAGATCTACGGTTTCGAGAAATCCAGCGGTGTCCACGCGCTGGTCATGGAACTGGTTGAAGGTCCGACGCTCGCGGAGCGCATTGGCCAAGGCGCCATTCCTGTCGAGGAGACGATCGGCATCGCGCGACAAGTCGTCGAGGCCATCGAGGCCGCGCACGAACAGGGCATCATCCATCGCGACCTGAAGCCGGCGAATATCAAGATCCGCGAAGACGGCGTGGTGAAGGTGCTGGACTTCGGGCTCGCCAAGCTCTCCGAGCCGGGCGGCGCAAGGGCGGGTGCCGAGGCAGGCGGCGTGGGCCTGACCGCGCACTGTGCGATCCGAACGCAGTTCGTCAAGAGCAAAGATTCAGCGGCCTGCTCGCTGCCAGGGGTGCCGCGCCGTCGGCCGGTTGGCGTAGCGCTTCATCTCGAGCACGAGGGTCTGGCCGCTTCCAGGATCCAGCTCCACGGTCAACAGCGGTCCGTTGATCGGCGTCGTGCGCCCCTCGGCCGTGACGGACGTCAGCTGATGCTCACTGTAGCCCCCACCCTGCACGATGACCGTTCGCGGCTGTAAGGGGTTGAGATTGACCAGCGTCACCGTGGTGCGCGTATCGGACAGCTCCGAGACGAGCGCCGCCACGTCCTACGGCACGCCAGCACGCCGCCGGACCGGATCGAAGTAGCGGAGACGCGCGTAGAGCAGCCCGCCTTCGCGACTCGGCACCAATGCGCCCCACATCAACTGCACCAGGGAGTCGGTCGCCACCGGGTTGATCTCGAGCATGTTGTCCGCGAGCCGCTTGTCGGGCGGTGTCGTGTGCGCACGCATCGCGGCCACGCGCTTCTGGATCAAGCCGAGATCGCGCTGCAGCGCCTCGTCGGGATACGACGCATGTCGCCCCTGCAGGAAGTCGACCCAGGCGTTGCGGCCGATCCGGTCGACGTCCACGGGCTTCTGCGACCAGTACCAGAGCTCGAGCGCTCCGACATTCCACGGAGACTCACGCCAGCCGTACCAACCATCGGCGCCGTACATCGTCGGGTACTGCGTGCGGCCGTTCACCCCGCGCGCGTGCGCGTTCACGGCATCCATCATCGTGCGCCAGGCGTCGACGTACTTCCGGTCGCCGCTCATGAGCAGCGCGTTGCTGAAGCCGATCGTGGCGCGCGGAATGCGGTTGCGGTCCTCCCGCTTGCCGGTGACCGGGTTGACGGGGCTGAAGCCCCACCCGTAGGCGTTCTTCCACCACGCGCCCTCTGGACCGCCGATGCGGCCGTCGAGATCGACGAAGCTCGGGATGACGCCGCCGTTCCGCTTCATGCGGTCCAGCCAGGCGTCCATGTACTCCAGCACCCAGGTCCGATACTTCGCGTCACCCGACACCAGATACGCATTCGTGGGCAGCACCGTGGCGACGAGGTTCAGGAAGTGATCGCCGACGACGTCACGGCCGGCCGCGAGCTGCCGCACGACTGGAGCGGTCTCGAAGGCATCGCGTTCACGCGGCGTCCGAAAGGGGCGCTGTCACGAGGATTCGCGAAGCGGTACTTGACGTGTTTTTATCCGTGTAAGCTCGTCTCGCAGCGGACTCAACGACTACGGCATGCGCACCATCGTGGTGCTCGGTTGACGCTCTTGGCGGTCGGCGGCAGTCTGTTCTGACGACGTTGTGTATCGTGTAGCCCATCTCGAAAGAGAGGCTTCGATGAAGTACGACCTGTTCCTCTGTCACAACAGCGAGGACAAGCCGTCTGTCCGCGTGATCAATGAAGTGCTTCGTCAGGAATACGACCTCCGTACCTTCCTGGACGAATCGACGCTGGCTGGCGGCGAGGAATGGGCTGCCGTGATTCAGGGGGCGCTCGCCGACTCGGCGGGATGCGCTGTACTGATCGGAGAGAATGGCTGGGGGCCCTATCAACTGGACGGTGAAGCGCGGCCGGCGATGACCCGGCAGCAGAGCGATGCTGGCTTCCGATTGATTCCGGTGCTCCTGCCCGGTGCCGTCGAGGCTGCGATGGCCAAGTTGCCGGAGCTCTTCAAGAGCCGTCACTGGGTGGACCTCAAGAGCGGCGTGTTCGACCACGGTGCCATGCGAGCGTTGGCGTTCGCGGCGCGCGGAGAAAACCCGTTTCCCGAAGGCAGGCCGCAGCTGACCACTGCGCGATTGCGCTTCGACGCGATTCGCTGGGACGCAACGATGCGCCGCGACGATAGCGTTCTTTACACCGGCGCTGAACTGCGCGAGGCCGAGGCGGTCGCGGCCGCACGCGGGGCTGAGTTGTCGGATCTGGTCAAGGTGTTCCTCGACGCTAGCAGGGAGCGAGTGGTCGAGCGACGCGGCCAATTCCTCGCCGCACACGCGAGCGCGTTAGCGCAGGATCAGCTGCCACTGGCCGCACGCCTCGCGGCGCTGGCCCTCGAACACCGTCCAAGCCCCGAGGCGCACGCGGTACTGCGCAGGGCCGCGGCGTGGCTTCCGGTCACTATCAAGCGACTTCAACACTCCGATCGTGTGGTGGACGTAGTGTCTTCGAGCGATGGCAGCAAGTTGCTCACCGCGGCCGCCGACGGCAGCGTGCTTATGTGGGATGCTGAGATCCTGCAGCTCCTGCACGAAGTCCGCCACGAATCCCAGGTCAACGCCATCGCCATGGATCCGGACGGCGAGTGGTTTGCCGCCGGTGGCGAGGATGGGAATGTGAGCGTATGGAACGCGCACGACGGGACGCGGCTCGAGACGCTCAGCGTGGGCCACCCGATCGCGCGGATCGACGTTCGTAAGGGTGAAGATCGTCGCTGGCTCGCCGCCGTGGGCGGGGAGATGTTGCCCGGTTCACCGGGAACTGCGGTGGCGTGGGACTGCTCCACGTGGGAGCCGGCGTGGCGGAACGCCACGGTGCGCGATGCAGCCATCGCGGCTGGCGGGAGCATCGCCGTGCTCGCAATCAACGACCACTTCGTGATGGTCAACAATGCCTCCGGTACAGTCGCCGGCGATACTGCACTGGATCGCCAGGTGACCGCCGTGGCCGCACATCCGGCCGCCCCTGTCTTCCTGGCCACGACCCTCACGGGAAATGTCTTCAGGATTGCCATTGACGGTGATCAATTCCAGGGTGGCGTCATCAGGCAAGGCGCGCTGGCGATTGAACGAGCGGCGTTCAGTCCCGACGGGAGCCGCGTTGCAGTATTCGGGTCGGACATGCAGCTGACCATCTTCGGGCCGAGCGGCCTGGAACTGTCCGTGCCATACGAGGGCATGTTCGGGTTGCGAATCAGCTTCGCGCCGTCGCGTTCGTTGATGTCGATTCACTCGGCCGAGGCAAAGACGACGACGATCTGGCACACATCGACACGCACGAGGGTCGGCGTCCTCGCCACAGAAGGCACTGCCGGCGCAACCTTCGGATTCCCTCCCCGATTGGCAGTCGCCGTTGCGGACAACGGCGTTGAAGTGGTCCGGCTCCCGGCAGGTGAAGAAGCGCGTTGGGCCCTTGGCGCGTTTCTCGTCGCGAACATCGTGTTCAGCCCGGATGGCCGATATGTCGCGCGCGACGGAAGTCCGGTGGCGCCTGATGGACGTGTCGAGACGCGTCGTCAGGCGCTCGAAGTCATCGACGCGCCCTCTGGCGCGATCGTCGCGCGGCTCGAAGAGCGGGCGGAGTTGCGCGTGCGCGGCTTCGAAGGTAATGGCACCTCGCTCGTCTTCGAGAAGGATGGACAGTTGATGGCGTTGGACGTCGTGAAACAGAGAGTGCGGGCGGCGGACGCGCCAATTGCTCCTGAACCCGAACCGCGAGTCGCGGGCGCGGAACTGAATGCACCGGAGGTCAGCGACGCCATCCAGCGGCGCGGCATTAAGGGCTCGTCGATCAGCCCTGATGGACGCTGGCTGTGCGTCCTGCACGATCGCCACATGTTCAGCCTCTGGGACGTCGCGGTGATGAAGGAGACGCTCCTTTCTTCAACGGTGAGCGACGCAGGGCCCGTCGTCTTCAGCAGTCTGGGCGGAATGGTGGCAGTCGGCGACGGGCGCGGCAACGTGATGGTTTCGTCTACTCGGGGCGTGGTCGTCGCGCGCTTCAAGCATGGGGAACCGATTTTGAGAATGGTGTTCAGTCCGGATGACCGCTTCCTCGCGGTCGCAAGCGTCGATTCGGCGTTTCGGCTGTGGGCGATCAGCCTGGATGCCCTCACGTCGCAGATAGACATGCCGCTGACGCTGGATCGCGAGGAGTGGAGCGCTTTCATGGGCGATGAACCATATCCGTCTTGAAAAGGCCTACACGGATAGGAACAGATCAAGAAACTGGATGAACACAGATCTGTTCGAAGCAGTCACAGTATCCGTGTTCCTCCCACAATGCATCCGTTCCTATCCGTGTAAGGTGTTCATCCCCCTTCGCGGTGTGGATGGTTCCTACCTCAGGTCTTCGAGGTCAGTCGTTCCGTCGGCGTCCTTGACCAAACGGATGGTTTCGACACTCAACGCTCCCGCCCCGACGAACGCCTCGGCCGCGGCGTCGCCAAGCTCGGTGCCGCCCA
>Ga0190270_10000829_pt1 | contig 13910 bp, 14 predicted proteins | sample Popmic320T_FD_133748 | JGI IMG/M metagenome (GOLD analysis project Ga0190270, IMG submission 133748) | Populus adjacent soil microbial communities from riparian zone of Weber River, Utah, USA - 320 T | ecosystem: Environmental > Terrestrial > Soil > Riparian zone | place: USA: Utah | collected... | reverse complement strand
GCTGGTCACGCGACGCCTGGAAGCCACCCCGCGAGCAGGTCGCGCTGAGCGGTGCTCAGTGACTCGAGGTGGTCGGGCACCCGCCGACCCTATAGCGCGGCCCGCTGGGCGATGCACGCCCTCAGATGGTCCTGCTCTCGAACACCACTCCAGGGCTACGAGTGGCCGAGCACCGGGTGCGGCCGGTAGGGCGCCTCCAACCGCGCCACTTCGTCGGTGTCGAGCGTGAGGTCGACCGCCGCGATCGCGTCCTCGAGGTGGCGGAGCTTGGTCGCACCGACGATCGGCGCGGTCACCGCGGCCTTGCTGAGCAGCCAGGCCAGCGCGATCTGCGCCGGCGACGTTGCACGTTCACCGGCCACCTCGCGTACGACGTCGACGATGTCGAAGTCGGCGTCGTCGTAAAACCGGTCGGCCAACGGATCGCTGCCGGCGCGTACGGTGGTGCGTCCGCCGCCACGCTCGCGGTTTCCGGCGAGGAAGCCACGGGCGAGCGGACTCCAGGGGATGACACCGATGCCTTGGTCGACGCAGAGTGGGATCATCTCGCGCTCTTCCTCGCGGTAGACCAGGTTGTAGTGGTTCTGCATCGACACGAACCGGCTCGTCCCGGCCGCGGTGGCGATCTGCTGGGCCTTGGCGAACTGCCAGGCATACATGCTCGACGCCCCGATGTAGCGCGCCTTGCCCGCCCGTACGACGTCGTTGAGCGCCTCCATCGTCTCCTCGATCTGCGTCTCGTAGTCCCACCGATGGATCTGGTAGATGTCGACGTAGTCGGTGCCGAGGCGGCGGAGCGATGCGTCGATGGCCGACATGATGTGCTTGCGCGACAGGCCGCCGTCGTTGGGGCCGGGACCCATCGGGAAGTAGACCTTGGTTGCCAGCACGTAGTCGTCGCGACGCGGAAACAGCTTGGTGAGCAGCCGACCGGTGATCTCCTCGGTCAGGCCGTCGGAGTACATGTCGGCGGTGTCGAAGAACGTCACGCCGGCGTCGACCGCCTGCCGGACGATCGGCTCAGCGCCGGTCTCGTCGAGATGCCAGGGCCGCTCCTTCTGCGAGCCGTAACTCATCATGCCGAGGCAGATCCGGGACACGCGCAGTCCGGAGCCGCCGAGTCGTTCGTATTTCACGGGGTGTTCTCCTCTGATGGGATTTCGTGCAGCGCCACTCCGGCGCCGACCAGGACGATGCCGAGCAGGTCTTGTGGGGTCGGGATCTGGTGCAGGACCACGGCGCCGATCAGGGTCGCGAATATCGGCAGTAGCGCGAGCATCAGGGCGAAGCTCGATCGCGGCAGCCGGGCCATCGCGAGCTGGTCGGTGACGTACGGGACGACCGACGAGCAGACTCCGACGCCGACACCGGCCGCCAGCAGCAGGGGATCGGTCAGCGTCTGCTCGGCCGACCCGAGCCCGATCGGTGTCACCACGACCGCGGCGACCGCCATCGCCGCACCGAGCTGATCGATGCCGCTCCAGCTGGCGCCCTCCACAGCTCCACTGGCCGCGATCCGATGCCCGAGCACGACGTAGAGCACGAACAGGCCGCAGTTGGCGAAGGCGAACGCGAAGCCGGCCGGCTCGGCGACCAACCGCACGTCGGCCAGCGCGGCGACACCGACGGCCGCGAGGCACAAGGCGACGGTGTTGCGCCGGCTGCGTACGCCGACGGCCGCGAGAATCAGCACGCCGAGGAACTCGATAGTGCCGACCGTGGCCAACGGGAGTCGGTCGACGGCGAGGTAGAAGGTCGTGTTCATCGTCGCCAGAACCGCGCCGAGCCCGGCCAGCAAGCGCAGCTGGCTGCCGGTGGCGCGCCGGAGCACCCGCCACGGCCGACGCCACAGGGCGAACACGACGGCCGCGCTCGCGATCCGCAGCCAGGTGACTCCGAGAACGCTGACCTGGGCGAACAGCAAGACGGCGAACGCCGGGCCGAGGTAGTGGAAGACGGCGCTGACGCCGAAGTAGGCGTACGGCGAGATCCGCGTCTGTCGAGTCGCAGTCGCGGGCGCCGCTCGTACCGCCGATGTCATGGTTGTATCCTGCAAGCAATAGCGGCCGGGATGAATGGCGATCTAAAGCTTGGAGGCCTGACTTGCTTAAAGAATCCAGGCAGATGGAGTCATCCACCTACACCGGTCGAGATCGCCTCCTCGATCCGGTCAACCTGCGCCTGCTGGCGGTGCTGCACGACGACCCGCGACTGTCGATGTCGGAGCTCGCACGACGGATCGGCATGTCGGCCCCGGCGGTCACCGAGCGCGTGCAGCGATTGCGGCGGTCCGGCATGATCAGGGGCTTTCGGATGGACGTCGACCCGACGGCACTCGGCCTGCCGGTGACCGCGATCGTGCGCATCCGACCCGGGCCGGGCCAACTGCCCAAGGTCGCCGAGGCGGCTCGTGACACGCCCGAGGTCGTCGAGTGCCACCGAATCACGGGCGAGGACTGCTTCATCCTCAAGATGCACGGCCCGTCGATCGGCGAGCTCGAGGCGACGCTGGACCGGTTTTTGATGTTCGGTCAGACGACGACCTCGATCGTCGTGTCGACGCCGGTACCGCCACGACCGCTCCCGCTGCCGGCCGACGACGCGAGCTGAACGCCGGTCAGCGTCGCAGGTCGTCCGGCGCGAGGTCGAGGCGCTCGGTCATGATCGTCAGCGCCCGCTCGACGGCTGCCCGCACGATGCGCTCGGGATCGTCGGCGAGGCTGAGAACGGCATCTACCTCCTCCCGCTCGCCGACCCGGGCCAGGCCACGAACGGCGGCGACTCGTACGCGGGGAACCGGATCCTCGGTCAGCTCGACCAGTGTCGGTGCCGCCTCGGCCAACTCTCGGTCGGCAACGATGACGGCACAGTGCTCGACGACTCGCCAGGCGTCGTCGTGCATCCCATCGACGACGGCGTCGCGCACCGACTCGTCCCAGCAGTAACGCAGGGCCCGAGCGCCCCAGACCCGAGCCCAATAGGGGTTGGGTGGTGTGGTCAGCCACTCCATCTCGCCACGGAACCCCAACGCCCGCAGGAACGCCTCGTCGCCCGCGGGGTCGGACCCCCGTAGCAGCGCCGCGCTGCGCCGAGCCACCTCGGGGACGCCATAGCGAGCGCAGGCGTCGCGCACGTAGTCGCGCGGCGTCCGCCGGTCGCCGGTGTCGTCGGCCATCACTAGACGGTGTCACAAGGCGCCGACAGCGGCCCACCGGACAAGCGATTCGCTGTTGATTTGAAGCGCCAAGACCCCGGAAATCAACAGTCGGGCTGTTGATTTTTCCTTTCCGAGACGCCAGAATCAACAATTGACTGTAGATTTTGGAGGCAGCGGATGACTGCGCCACAAGGTGGGCCGAGAGTGGGCATCCGTGTTGTCGCGGAGCGGCTGGGGCTCTCGGTGAGCCGGGTACGACAGCTCGCGAACGAGAGCGTCCTCCCCTCGACAATCACGCACGGCGGGCATCGTCGCTTCGATCTGGCCGAGGTCGACGAGGCCTGGGCCCGCCATCGCGGTGCCGTCACACCGGTCGCGGCGCGCACGACAGCGCCGCGCTGGCATCGTCGATTCGACCTGGTCGGGTTGGCCGAGGACAAGGTGTGGGCAGTGATGACGGAGCAGGCCGTCGAACTCGCCGAGCACTCGGGGGCACGACAGATCATGGCGTACGCCGTCACCGAGATGATCAACAACGCGGTGGAGCACTCCGACGGCCAGACCGCCGATGTGAGCCTCTGGCTCGACGCTGGCACAGTCCGTGTCGGGGTTGCTGACGACGGCGTCGGAGTCTTCGCCCGAGTACGAACGGGATTCGATCTGGAAGACGAGTTCGCCGCCGTCGCCGAGCTGACCAAAGGAAAGCGGACCACTGATCCCCAGGCCCACACCGGCGAAGGAATCTTCTTCACCTCCAAGCTTGTCGACCTCTTCGTCCTCGAGAGCAACGGCATCCGATGGGCCGTGGACAACGAACGCCACGATGACGCAGTCGGCGCGAGCCACGTCACGGTCGGGACGACTGTTCGCCTACAGCTCCGCCTGGACACCGACCGGGACCTAGCCCGCGTGTTCCGAGAGTTCTCGGTCGACCACGAGTTCGTACGCACGCGCCCGACGATCCGCCTGTTCGAGTTGGGGACCGAATTCGTCAGTCGGAGTGAGGCGAAGCGTCTGCTCGTCGGGCTCGAGAAGTTCCGCCAAGTCGAGCTGGACTTCCGTGGTGTCGACGCGGTCGGACAGGGATTCGTGGACGAAGTGTTTCGGGTCTGGGCACGCGCCAACCCCGATACCGAACTGATCCCCACCGGCATGAACGACGCGGTGCGCTTTATGATCGAGCGCGGCCTGCCCAACTCCGATCGGTAGCCGTCAACGCCAGTCGTACTCCGCCGACGACGCCCCACCGGACAAGCGCGCATAGCCAGGCCCACGGTCGAAGAACGGCACCGCCTCGGGCCGGTCGGCAGCAAGCGACGCCCGCAGCGACCGACTCGCCTCGGCGTCATACGCCAGATCGCCGGCGCCCACTGTCCCGGTCAACACGACCCCGTAGTCGCTCCGGGCGCCGGCCGCCGACACCTTGCCCCACCGTACGTCGCGCACGACCAGCGCCGGATCACGTCGCAGCGGGTCGCCCCATCCCCCGCCGCCGGTGGTCTGGATGCGAATCAGCTCGCCGGCTCGGACCGGCTCGGCGTCGGCGAGGGCGTCGACCTCTCGCTCGCCTCGGCCACCCGGATCGATGGTGACCCGAAACGGGCGGCCGGCTCGCCCGTCGCGTACTCCCCAGCACGACAGGATCGACCGGTCCGCGATCGACATGAAGTGGGCGTCGCGCAGCATCCGGAGGTGCTTGTCGTAGCCGAGCCCGCCGCGATGCAGCCCCGGCCCGCCGGAGTCGACCGCCAGGCCCAACCGCTCGACGACGAACGGAAATCGCGACTCGGTGAACTCCGTCGGCAGGTTGCGCGAGTCGGGCACGACGTGGATGGTGTCTTCACCGTCGCCGTGCGGACGGCCGCCCGAGCCGCCGCCGAGCACCTCGCGCATCAGATAGGGGCGGCCGTCGGCGTCCGCTCCGTACACGCCGGTGTAGCGGATCGTCTCCTGGTCGGCTGGCATGTCGCCGTCGACCGCCTTGGCGATGACGCCGGCGAGCACCCCGAGCAGTCGCAGGATGACGAAGGTCCGGGCGTTCGTCGGGGCCGGATAGATCGGGGTCAGCAGCGTGCCCTTGTCGGGAAACCGCATCTCGATCAGCGGCACGACACCCTCGTTGACGTCGAGCTCGGCCATCCGCTCCGGCGTGTCCGCGAGATTGCGCAGGATGGGCGCGAGCCACTTCTTGAGGAAGACGCCGTCGGAGTAGTCGCCGCAGTGGTTGATCGGGCCCTTGGCCTGCGGCGAGGTGCCGTCGAAGTCGATGATCAGCCGCTCGCCGTCGGGGTCGTCGGCCGGCGTCCGGGTCAGGGTGATGCGCTGCCGGTGCAGCGTGGGCTCGTCGACGCCGTCATGTTCGGCGTAGTCCTCCCACACCCATTGGCCGATTGGGATCTTGCTGAGGATCTCGCGTCGGTACGTCTGGGTCGTCCGGTCGATGATGGCGTCGAAGCACGACTCGACGACGTTCCGGCCGTACCGCTCGAAGAGTTCGCCGAGGCGCTGGGCACCCATCAGGCAGGCCGAGCATTCGGCGTCGAGGTCGGCGGCGAGCGATTCGGGCATCCGGGAGTTGCGAGTCATGATCGCGATCGCCGCTCGATTGGGCTCGCCGCCGTCCCACAGCTTGATCGGCGGCACCATCAGTCCCTCTTCGAACACGGTCGTGGCGTGGCTCGGCATCGACCCGGGCACCGCGCCGCCGATGTCGTCGTGGTGCCCGAACGCCTGCACGAACGCGACCACCTCCCCGTCGAGTGGCGCACGGTTGTCGCTTTCGGGCCGCTCCGGCGACAACCTTGCGCCACTCGCGGGGGCGTGACCGCTCGCGGGGGCGTGACCACTCGCGGGGCCGTTGCCACTCGCGGGGCCGTTACCACTCGCGGGGGCGAACACCGGCACCGTCACGCACAGGTCCGGCAGGTGGCCGATGCCGCCCTCGGACCGATAGACGTCGTTGTGGAAGAACACGTCTCCCGGCCGCATCTCGTCGAGTGGGAAGTCGCGGGCGACCGGATGCACCAGCGCGCTGTAGGACCGGCCCGTCAGCTTGCGCAGCAGACGGTCGTGGATGCCCGCACGGAAGTCGTGCGCGTCGCGAATCATCGGCGATCGAGCGGTACGCGCGATGGCGGTCTCGACCTCCTGCTCGACGGACGCCAGCGTGCCCTGCACGATCTCGAGGACGACCGGATCGACCGAAGCGCCGGCGTCGTCGGTCAGCATCCCGAACGGAAACGCCGTGGGCACCGTCGCGGAGGTCATGGCCGCATCGTAGGCGACCGTGTCGACGCTCCGATGCCGCTAACGCAGCCGGGATCGACTGGTCGGCGCCAGCCGCAGTCGCTGCGGCTCGGCTCGTAGGCGGCCGCGAAGCCTGGGCTCCACCTCGGTCTGCCAGCGTCGCGACTCCTGAAGCCGTTCGAGGTACGACCCGTGCGAGGTCTCGTCGTCGAAGCGTACGAGCCACACCAATACCGGCTCACCCTCGCGGACCGGAAGCGCCGGGAACGTGTTGGGCGCGTCAGCCGAGCCGAAGACCGCAACGGGCGCGCTCGCGAGCCGGCTCAGCTCGGGCCGCAGGTCGTTCGCGATCCATTGGCGCAGGTCACCGTCGGGCGGCGCCGCCAGTGGCCACACCACCGCTTCGAACAGCGTCTTCGACACATCGGACCCGAACCCGGGATGCTCGTCGACACCCGCGAACGGCTCGTCGTCGGACACCGGGGACAGCAAGAAGACGTCGTCGGAGTCGATCATCGTCGCGTTTGCCGCAGCGGCGTGCGTCGCCCACGTCGGCCCGCCGTAGAAAGCGTCCAGCGCCGCACCACGCTCGTCGGCGTCTGCGCTCGGATAGCCCCGCAGCCAGACGAACCGATCCGGATCGTCGAGGTCACGAAACTGCCCGCACACCCGCATCTCGACTCGCTCCTGGGGCTCGATCAGCGTCGCGTCGAACAGCGCGATCAGCTCGTCGCGCCGGCCCGGATGCAGCGTGTATTGCCGCAACTCGACCAGCGGCGGCCACCCAGGAGCGCTCACGCCGCCGCGTCCCGAGTGAGTTGCATCGTCCAGTTGGTCCGCCAGGTCGAGCCGCCGTCGTAGGAAAACGCCTGCTCCCATCGGGCCGACGCCTCGGTGACGTCCGACCAGTCGAACCGCACCCGGATCGGTGTGCCGGCGAGGACGTCATCGCACTCGAACCGCCCGGACCCGTCGACGAAGCGCCCCTCCACAGGCGGGTCGAGGTGCCCCGGACGCGTGGTCGACGCTGACCAGATGCGCCACACTCGGCTCTCCGGGTCGAACATGCGTAGCGTCATCGCGTCGTAGGCGGGCCGACCGGCGACGGCGGCCTTGAACAGGTCGATGTTGCCGAGGCCGCCGAGGATCGGGCGGACCGTCGCCTCCGCATCGAAGTCGACCCAGGTCGAACAATCGGGGTCGAGAATGTCGTCGATCTTGTGGTTGGCGATCCGCCAGCGGCCGATCACGAAGTCGAAGTCGCGTCGGCCGTCGTCCTCGGTTGTCGTCATGGTGTAGGAGCTAACCAGCGATCACTGCCATCCGCTGTCAGTGATTGTTGTCGGTGCCCGAAGCGATGCTGTCGTCATGCGCGCGAGTCGGTTGCTCTCCTTGTTGATGCTGCTGCAAACGCGAGGCCGGATGACCGCGCGGCAGCTCGCCGGTGAGCTCGAGGTCTCCGTACGCACGATCTACCGCGACGTCGAGTCGCTGCACCAGGCGGGTGTGGCGCTCTACGGCGAGCCGGGGCCGGCTGGCGGCTTCCGACTGCTCGACGGCTATCGGACCCGGCTCACCGGGCTGTCGACGGCCGAGGCGGAGGCGTTGTTTCTCACCGCGATGCCGTCAGCCGCCAGCGACTTGGGGCTTGGCGCCGCCCTCGCGGCAGCCCGGCTCAAGCTGCAGTCGGCGCTACCCGAGCCGGTCCGAACCCGGACCCAGCTGGTCGGCGACCGGTTCCATGTCGACGCGCCGGGGTGGTATGCCGGGCCGGACGACGCCCCACACCTCGGCGCGCTCGCGGCCGCCGTGATCGACCAGCGACGAGTCCAGGTCCGCTACCGCCGATGGCGCGAGCCGACCGACGTCGACCGAGTCCTGGATCCGCTCGGCATGGTGCTCAAGGCCGGCACGTGGTACGTCGTGGCTGCCGGCGACACGCATCCGGAGCCGCGTACCTACAAGGCCAACGCCGTCCTTGATCTCGAGCTGCTCGACGACACCTTCGACCGGCCGGCCGACTTCGACCTCGCAGCCTGGTGGCAACACCACCTGCGGACGTTCCGCGATCGGCTGTGGCAGGGGCACGCGCGGGTCCGCATCTCGACCGCCGGTCGCGACCGGATGAGCGATGTGATGAGCCGTAGCGTCTGCGACCACTTCGACCAAACCGCGACAGCGCCCGACGCCGCCGGCTGGATGACTGGCGAGATTCCGTTCGAATCGCTCACGCACGCTCGGGGAGAGCTCCTCAAGCTCGGCCCGGAGATCGTCGTCGAGTCGCCGCCCGAGCTCCGCGCGGCGCTGGTCGATGCGGTGCGCAAGCTGGGCACCCTGTACGCCGACGCTGAGACCGCTGTCGTCGGGTGAAGCCGGGCGGCAGGATGGGGTCAAACGGGCCCAGCAGGACGTCGGAGGTCGGGCATGGCCGAGCCCTTTCGGGTACGAGTCGTCGTACGCGGATATGAGCTAGACACGCAGGGGCATCTCAACCAGGCGGTCTATCTCTCCTATTCCGAGCACGCCAGGTGGGAGTTTCTCCGGGCGGCCGGCATCACGCAGGACGCGCTGCTCGAGAGCGGCGTCGGCCCGGTCGCTCTCGAGACGACGATTCGATACCGGCGCGAGCTGCGCGGCGGCGACGAGGTCGACGTGTCGTGCGAGTTCGCCTTCGGCGAGGGGAGGACGTTCGAGCTCAAGCAGGACATCACCCGGGCCGACGGCGTGATCGCCGCCGAGATCGTGGCCGTCGCGGGCCTGCTCGACCTGAGCCGGCGCACGCTCGTGTCGGACCCGGCCGGACGCTTTCGCTCGCTGGCGACGGCGCCCGACGTCTTCGGCGTCTGAGCCGTCCGATCAGCTGGCTCGGGTGGGCAGGAGATTGCCGTAGGCGTCGACCTCGGCGACGAACCCCGGATGGATCGGCACCGTCGCGCCGTACTCCTCGACGACCGCCGGACCCTCGACGCGTTGACCCGGCGCGAGGTCGGGTCGCCAATAGAGTGCGGCATCGACGTACTCGCCGTCGCTGTCGAAGCAGACCGCTCGCCGGCCCGTCGGCTCCCCCAGCACCGTCTCGTCTCGCCGCCCGATCTCCGGCCGTCGGATCGGCCCGATGCCCGACACCCGAAGGTTGACCCACTCGACCTGCTGGTCTGGGTCGCCGGCGAAGTCGTAGCCGTACAACGTCCGATGGGCATCGTGGAAGCCGTCGGCGACGGCATCGGCGAGCTCGCGGTCGACCGGCGCGTCGGGCACCGGCACACGGACCTCGTACGCCTGGCCGAAGTAGCGCAGGTCGGCGGTCCGGGCGTAGCGATGCTCGGCCCGTTCGAAACCTTCGGCGTCGAGCGCGGCCGCCGCCTGCCTGGCCAGCTCGTCGAACCGAGCCGCCACCCGATCGAGATCGAGTACGTCGTGCAGCGCGACGTCGGTGCGTACATAGTCGTTCTTGACGTCGACGGTCAACAACCCGAACGCCGACACGTTGCCGGGGTCCGGCGGCACGAGCACCCGCGGCAGGCCGAGGATGTCGATCAGCCGACAGGCCAGCAGCGACCCGGATCCACCGAAGGTCGTCAGCGTGAAGTCGCGCACGTCGAGGCCGCGTTGCACAGTGATCTGCCGAAGCGCGTTGGCCTGGTTCCAAGCCGAGATCTCGAGCACGCCGACGGCCGCTTCCGCCGGCGACAACCCGAGCTTGTGGGCCAAGGCGTCGATGCCCTGGCGCGCGGTGTCGACGTCGAGCGGGATCTCGCCACCCAGCAGGTGTGCCGGGATCCGGCCGAGCACGAGATGCGCGTCGGTGACCGTGACGTGGGTGCCGCCGTGTCCGTAGCAGAGCGGGCCCGGATCGGCACCGGCCGACGCCGGACCCACCTTGAGCGCACCCTCCGGTGACAGCCACGCGATCGAGCCGCCGCCGGCCCCGACGGTCACAACGTCGATCATCGGGATCTTGCTGGGGTACGCCCCGACCGAGCCCTCGGTGGTCAGGGTCGGCTCACCGGCGATCACGACGGAGACGTCGGTCGATGTGCCGCCACCGTCGCAGGTCAACACCTCGTCGAATCCGGCATGGTTAGCGATGAGGGCCGCGCCCAACGCGCCGGCGGCCGGGCCGGACAGCACCGTGCTGATTGGCTGCTCGACGACCTCGGTCGCGCTGAGTACGCCGCCGTTGGACTTCATGACGTAGAAGGGGACGCCGCCGGTGAAGGCGTCGAGCCGCTGCTTGATCTGGCCGACGTAGGCGCCGACCTTCGGCTTGACGGCGGCGTCGACGAGGGTCGTCATCGACCGTTCGTACTCGCGATATTCGCGAAGCACCTGCGACGAGATCGACACGGTCGCACTCGGGTGCTCCTCGGCGAGGATGTCGCGCATCCGGAGCTCGTGGGCCGGCTCGGCGTACGAGTGGAGGAAGCAGACCCCGATCGTGTCGATGCCCTGATCTCTGAACCAGGCGGCCGCCGCACGTGCCTCGGTTTCGTCGAACGGCGTCAGCTCGGCGCCGGTGTGGTCGAGTCGCCCACCGACCGTGCGGATCCGGTCGACCGGGACGATGCGGTCGGGCTTGACCCAGAAGTACGAGTTGCCGTAGCCGTCCGGAACCGACTGGCGGGCGATCTCGAGCACGAACTCGTACCCCGTCGTCGTGACGAATCCGAGCCGGCCGACCTTGCCCTCGAGGAGTTGGTTGGTCGCGACCGTCGTGCCGTGGCTGACGGCTGCGATCGCGGCGCCCTCGTCGGCGGCGAGGCCCAGCCTGTGGAGGACCTTGGCGATGCCGTCCATGAAGCCGTCGGCCGGGTCGTCGGGCGTCGACGGCGTCTTGGTGGTCACGATCCGGCCGGTGCCCTCGTCGAACGCGACGACATCGGTGAAGGTGCCGCCCGTGTCGATGCCGATCCGGATGCCCATGGCGGTATTCAACCCGAACTCGCGGCGGGCGCCCGGCTGCTGGGGTCGAGTTTTGGCGTGAGACTCGAGTTGGCCGGCCCACCAAGCCTGAGTCTCACGCCAATACTCGCCGTCCCCACCCGACGCCGCCGCGGTTGGCCCGCGCGCGGAGTGGGTATGTCATCGGCACGGAGGCGATGACCGTGCCGCATCGCGTCCGTGACGCTGGCGGAAATTCGGTGGCGACGCCCGGGCGCGGACGGATACGTTCCGGCCATGCGTGTAGTCCGTGGCAAGCAGGTCGTCAGCATGTCGGACGACGACCTCCGCCACCTCTGGGATCCCTTACGTTAGACCGCGATCGACGTCGGCACCGGTGACGGTCGCGCGGCGTACGCCCTGGCGAAGGCGTCTCCTGATGCCCTCGTCGTCGGTCTCGACGTCACCCACCAGCAGTTGGCCGAGACGTCCCGCCGGGCGTCGCGGCGGCCCGAGCGTGGTGGCGTGCCCAATCTGCTGTTCGCCTTGGCGCGGGCGCAGGAGCCGCCGCCGGCCCTGTGCGGACGGGCCGACGACATTCGGGTGACGCTGCCGTGGGGCGACCTCCTCGAGGGAGTCGCGCTCGCCGATCCCGACGTCCTCGGCGGACTGGCGGCATTGGCCCGGCCCGGCGCGCGGCTGCGGATCGTGGTCAACGGCGAGCCGTGGTCGACCAACGCCCCGAAGCGCATGCGGCGACTGCCGCAGCTGAAACCGGAGTACGTCCGATCCGAGCTCGTCGATCGGTATGCCGACCACGGCATCGCGATCAAGGACGCCCGCCGCCTGACCGCGAGCGAGGTCGACGAACTGCACTCGACCTGGGCCAAGAAACTCCGATCGGGCCGCGACGTCGACCTGACCCTGATCGACGCCTGGCTGCCCGGGTGATCGGCCATCCCCGGCCGATCAGGCGGTGTGGCGGCGTCGCCCTTCTGCTCGCAGTCGGGTCCGTTCGGTGCGTCCGCGCGTGAACAGGAGAGCGATCAGCACGGCGCAGACGCCGAGGAAGATTCGGTTGACGTCGAAGGCCGGGAACCACTGGACCTGCCCGTCCTTGACGACATAGGCACCGGCAGGGCGGCCGCGCAAACCGAAGCCGCCACCTCCGGCCTCATGGCCGTCGTCGTCCTGACCACCGCCGCCCCCGCCGCCACCGGTGACGCTCGCCGCAGCAATCACGGTCACGCCGTCGACCTCATGCGGCTCGGCATATATCCGCTTCGCTGTCACGGACTCGCGGGCCGTTGTCATGAGCTCATCCAGCTTCATCGTGGCCTCCCTCGATCGCTCCCCAGTCCTCACCCTGGGTGATCCGGCACCGGAGGACCAGGGACGAAGGTCGCCTGATCGCGTGCGGTGTCAGCGACGGCGTCGAGTCACGATCGCGCCGACGACGACCCCAGCGAGCACCAGCACGGCACCGGTGAGGACGCCCCTGACGAAGTCGTCGCGAGGCGGTTTTGGGGGCGCGGTGTAGACGGCGCCGGGTTCGTTGGCGCGGGGGACCCCTACGCCAATCTGATTGGCGCTGGGGACCCCTGCGCCAATATCCGCCCCGTCCACACCGCCCACAAGCACCTTGTCGACCGCGCCGAAGAAGTCGCCCGCCATCCGCTTGCTCACCGACGTCAGCATGCGCTGGCCGACGCCGCCGAGCATCCCGCCCACGACCGCGTCGGCCGCATAGCTGATCCGCGTCGTCCCGTCGCCGCCGTCGTCGAACCGGACCGCCACCGACGTGTCGACGGTCCCAGGCGCACCCGCCCCGGACGCCTTCAGCACCAGCGACCTCGGCGCGTCGAGATCTCGCAGCTCGACGGTGCCCGCGTACGTGCCCTTGATTGACGCGACCCCGGCGTTGACGGTCATCGCGTACGCATGCTCGCCGGTCGTCTCGAGCCGCTCACAGCCCGGGATCGTCTGTACGAGCACGGCAGGGTCGAGCAACGCGTCCCAGACCGATTGCGCTGGCGCGTGCAACACGGCCTCACCGGCAACCTTCATGAGCGGGAACGTCCTTCCGAGAGGCAGTACGCAGCGACGCACCCGATCATGACGGCTCGACCGACGAGCGGCCAGCCTCCTAGCCGGTCGTGCGCGGTCGGGCCTCGGAGTTATCGGCAGAATGGAGTGGGGATCTCACCGGATGCCTGTGTTTGCCTAGCGTTGATGGCATGTGGTTTGGGATGGCGACCGGCCAGGCGCGACGATCGGCGAGGCCGATGCCGTGGCGTCCGCGTTCCAGCCGCCTCCCTCCTTCCAGCATCGGTGCCCGACCGAAATGTTCGGTATGGCCGATGACCGAAGAGGGGAAGCGGGACCCGAGGCCCACCCGACCTAGCCCCGGTCGTGCCGTCGGCGCAGCGCGAACAACTCCGACGGCGAGATCGGCATCGACCGGATCGTGATGCCCTCGGCGTCCTCGATCGCCGACGCGAACACCGCCGTCGCGGGAATGACCCCCGCCTCGCCAAGGCCCTTGATGCCGAGGGGATTGAGCGGCGACGGCGTCTCGAGGTGGTCGATCTCGATCGTCGGCGGCACCTCGGTGACGTACGGCATC
>Ga0190270_10000828_pt1 | contig 13915 bp, 13 predicted proteins | sample Popmic320T_FD_133748 | JGI IMG/M metagenome (GOLD analysis project Ga0190270, IMG submission 133748) | Populus adjacent soil microbial communities from riparian zone of Weber River, Utah, USA - 320 T | ecosystem: Environmental > Terrestrial > Soil > Riparian zone | place: USA: Utah | collected... | reverse complement strand
GTGCCGGTCGAGAAGAGCATGGCGGTCGAAGACGTCGCGGTGCGCGCCGAAGGATATGGCTTCGACGGCGTCGCGATTAACGGCAATGACGTGCTGGCGGTGTACCAGGCCGTCAAGGGTGCCCGGCGCCGCGCGCGCGCCGGAGAGGGTCCCACGCTGATTGAGTGCAAGACGTATCGCTGGCACGGGCACTCTGAGCACGACAAGGCGTTCTACCGCACGAAAGAAGAGCTGGCGATGTGGAAGAGCCGCGACCCGCTCCCGACGTTCAAGACATACCTCGAGCACATGAGCGTGCTGACGCCCGAGAAAGAGCAGGAAATCGATCAGCGCATCAAAGACACGCTCGATGATGCCGTGCGATTCGCCGAGGACAGCCCCGACCCGGCCCCTGAAGACGCCGTCACCGATCTGTACGCATAGAGGGTCAGACCCTCTTTTTACGAAAAGCGAAAGTCGCAACGGAATTAATGGCGAAAGAGATTTCATACCTGGAAGCGATTCGCGAGGCGCTGTTCGAAGAGATGCGCCGCGATCCGAAAGTGTTCGTGCTCGGCGAAGACGTCGGCCCGTACGGCGGCGCCTTCGGGATCACCGCCGGCCTGGTGGACGAATTCGGGGAGGCCCGCTGCCTCGACACGCCAATCTCGGAGTCGGCCATCATCGGCGTCAGCATCGGCGCATCGCAGCGCGGATACCGGCCTGTCGCCGAGATGCAGTTCGCCGATTTCATCAGCTGCGGCTTCGATCAGATCGTCAACCAGGCTGCGACGCTGAGGTACCGCACCGGCGGGCGAGTGACATGCCCCATCGTCGTGCGCGCGCCGAGCGGCGGAAACGTCGGCGGCGGGTTGTATCACTCGCAGAACCCCGAAGGGTGGTTCATTCACCGGCCAGGGCTGAAGGTGGTTGCCCCCTCGAATGCGTGGGACGCGAAAGGGCTGCTCAAGGCGGCCATCCGCGACGACAACCCAGTCATCTACATGGAGCACAAGTATCTCTACCGGCGCGCCAAGGGACCCGTACCCGAGGGCGATGAGATTGTGCCGATCGGCGTCGCGGCGGTGCGGCGTCCGGGCAGCGATGCGACGCTCGTCACCTACGGCGCGATGGTCACGCCATCACTCGAAGCGGCAGATCGGCTGGCGAAGGAAGGTGTCGAGGTAGAGGTGATCGATCTCCGGTCGTTGATGCCGTACGACAAAGCCGCGATTTTTGCCTCAGTTGAAAAAACCAGCCGCTTGCTGATCGTTCACGAAGACGTGAAGACGCTTGGCCTTGGCGCCGAGCTGTCGGCTGTGGTGGTGGAGGAGCGGTTCGATGTGCTGGACGCGCCCGTCATGCGCGTCACCTATCCCGACACGCATTGCCCGTTCTCGCAGGTGCTGGAGCACTACAACCTGCCCGACGCCGACAAAATTTCTGAGGGTTTACGGAAGCTCGTCTCCTATTGACGTCTTTAAACAGGAGATCAGGAGACCAGGAGTTTCGTTTTCTTAAGAAAGAAATTCTCCTATTCTCCTGACCTCCTGTTTTCTTTTCGTCGTCTCTACGTCAGTTCCGTTCCTTAAACCCCGCCGGCATCGCGACCTCTGCGGCCGTCACGTTGGGAGTGATCTTCAGCACTTCGTTGTTGATCGTCATGAACGTCGAACGTGCGGGATTGGCGTTCGGTTTCGCCGCGGCTTCCTTTTCCTGCTGCTGCTGGCGCCGCCGCATGAAGCCCCCGATTGCGCCGCTCACCGAGGCTGGATTCGATTTCTCGTCGCTCGATGCCGAGGAGCTGCCCGACGCTTCCTGCTTCATCTGCTCTGCGCTCTTCACCGCATCCATCGTCGTGGTCGACTGAATCGCCGTTCCGCCAAGGTCTTCGCGGTTGAAGCGCGCAAAGGCATCCTTCACGCCAGGAAACATGGCGACCACGGTGGCCATCTGCTGCGCGTCGACCGCTGAAATCGGTCCGGCAAGCTTCTCCCAGTACCTGCGCTCGAAATCGGCAATGTCTTTGAGCGACGGCGCCGACTTGCTCAGCCACGAATCGACGGTCATCACGACGCCGCCGCTGTCTTCGATCTTCTTGCCCTTCTCACGGACGGTGATGGTGGCAATGACCTGGCGCGTGTCGAAGCCGTTGATGGCCTTGGTCTGCCCCGTATTCTTGACGTCGAAATCCACTTCCATTTCCTTGCCGTCGTTCTTGGCAGGTTTTTCCGCGCCCGGCTCGCGAGACGCGTTCTCGCGGGCCCTGGCTTCGGCCTCACGCATCTGGCGGCGAATCTCCTCGAACGTCATGACCTTGTATGTCTTGCGGCGCAAGTCGAGGTCGTAGACTTTTTCTTCCTTGAGGTCGACGATCTGGCCGGTGTTGTCGCCCGCCGTCATCATCTTCCGATCGCCGGAGACCGCCACGGTGGACGTGACACCCTCCCTGGCCGACTTGCCGCCGAAGAAATTGAACACCTTGCCGAGCATGCCGGCAAACGACACCTGATTGCGTTCTTCCTTCTTCACGTCGGCCTGCGCCGGCGCGGCGGCGGTGAGCGCGACCGTCAGCACGAGCGCGGAAATCGAGAGTTGACGTGTCATCAAAATCATCTCCTTCGTCTCAAGTAAAAGACCGACGCGTATAAAAGCTCACCCTGACCGCGCAGTATTCTAGGCCAGGACGTTGGCGAGAGCCTCGTCGATATTGGAGTATCGGAACGAGAACCCCAGATCTGTTGCGCGCACCGGGAGCGCGCGCTGGCCGCTCAGCAGCAGCGCGTCGGCCATTTCGCCGAGCGCGAGCCGGAGCGCGAATGCGGGCGCCGGCAGCAGGCTCGGACGTTTGAGCGCATGCCCGAGCGCCTTCGAGAACTCCGCGTTGGTCACCGGCGACGGGCTCGTGGCGTTCAGCGGACCGCGCGCGCCTTCGGCCGTAATCATCCACGACACCATCCGAACCCAATCGTCCTTGTGGATCCACGGCATGTATTGCGTGCCTGGCCCGAGCGGGCCTCCAACAAACATCTGGAAGGGCGGCAGCATTCGTGGCAGCGCACCTCCGCGACGGTCGAGCACGATGCCCGTGCGTACAAGCGCGACGCGCGTGGCGTTTGCCACTTCGAGGGCACCGGCCTCCCAGTCTTTCGCGAGGCCGGCCAGAAAATCGGTGCCCGGCGCGGACGCCTCTGTGAGGGTCTCGCCGCCCCGGTTGCCGTAGTAGCCGACCGCCGATCCGCTGATGAATGCGGCGGGGGCGCGCGCGGCCTGACGAATAGCCGCGGCCAGGCTTTTCGTCGCCAGGATCCGGCTGTCTCGGATCCGCTGTTTCTGCGCTGCGGACCAGCGCTTGTCGCCGATCGACTCGCCTGCCAGGTTGATGACTGCGGTCGCACCGTCAATGACTTTGGCCCATGGGCCGGTGTTGCCGTTCGGGTCCCATGAGACGAAGGACACCCGTGGCTGTTCCGGTCCCTTCTGCCCGGTCTGCCTCGTGAGGATGGATACGCCGTGTCCTTCGGCTGCGAGCGTGCGCGCGAGTGCCGTGCCGAGGAACCCCGAGCCGCCGGCGATGACGATATTCATGGATCAAGCATAGGCTGGCGGCCCGGCGGATGACGCACTTGACACCGACGGGACCATCCGTGTTAACTAAACGGTCAGTTAATTAAATGGCGCGACCAAAAGCCCACGCACCGGACACCCGCGAACGAATCCTGGCCGCCGCCTGCGACGAGTTCGGCGCCCACGGCTTTGCCGCCACGACCGTCGATCGCATCGCCCGTTGCGCTCGCGTCAACAAGGCGATGATTTACTACCACTTTCCCAACAAGCGCGCCCTGTATACCTGCATCATCCGCGACGTCTTCACCCCCATCACCGACCGCGTGCGCGAGGCCATGCACGACGAAGAGCCGCCTGCCAGAAAGCTCGATCGCCTCATCGACACGCTCGTGCGATCGATCGACCAGTCGTCGCACTTCCTGCCCATCTTTCTTCGCGAAATCGCCGATGGCGGAGCGCACCTGGGACCAGAGGAGCTTGGCCTCATCGCCGGTATCTTTGCGGCCGTGCGGGGTGTCATCGTCGAGGGCGCGGGACAGAAGGTCTTCCAGCCGGTTCACCCGGCGCTGGCGCACTTCACCATCATCGCGCCCCTGGTGATGTTTCGTGCCGCCGCACCCGTTCGCGCGCGCATCAAAGCAGTGCGCCACATTGATATTCCGGAGGCCGACTCCGACACGCTCGTACGGCACCTGCAGATGGTGGCGCGCAGGATGCTGGAACCGGGAGTCCAGGAGTCCAAGGTCGAAGAGTCGAGGGCGAAGAGACATTTATGAAAACGATCATTGCAACGTTGTGTGTCGTCACTGCGGTCGCGTTAGCTGCCTGCCAGGAACACGTCCCGGCTACGGGCGCGCGCGTCTCCGGGCAGGCCGAGGTCACCGAAGTGCAGATCGCCCCGGAAGTCGGCGGGCGCATCGTCGAGATGACGATGGCCGAAGGCGATCGCGTCAAGCAGGGAGATGTCCTGGCGCGGCTCGACACGCGCGACGTCGATCTCGCGGTGCGGCGCGCGCAGGCAGAACGATCGCAGGCGGATGCGCAGCTGCGGCTGCTGCAGGCCGGCGCTCGCGGCGAAGACATTCGCCAGGCCGAGGCACAAACCGAAGCCGCGGCCGCCGATGTGGCCGCCGCGCAAGCCGACCTCGTGGCCGCCGAAACAGACCTGCAGCGATTCGAGCGTCTTCTCGAGATGAACTCCGGATCACAGAAGCAGCGGGACGACGCGGCGACCAGGCGGAACGTGGCGAGAGATCGCGTCGCCGCAGCCAGGGCGCGCGAGACGAGCGCGCGCGAAGGAGTGGGGCGCCTCCGCGCAGGATCGCGCCGCGAAGAGATCGAGGCCGCGCGCGCGCGCGTCGCGTCCGTCGATGCCCAGATCGCGACGCTCGAGAAGGCGAAGGGTGATGCCACGGTCACGGCGCCCATGGACGGCATCGTCACGGAACGCCTGCTCGATGCGGGCGAAATCGCGTCGCCCCGCGCGCCAATCGCCGTGCTGGCCGATCTCGATCATGCATGGGCGGAAGTCTTCGTCGGCGAGCCCATGATTCCGCGCATCAAGCTCGGCCAGTCCGCGACGGTCTTCACGGACGCCGGCGGTGCCGGCATTCCAGGAAAAGTCAGCTACATCGCATCGAAAGCGGAGTTCACACCGCGGAACGTGCAAACCGCCGAAGACCGTTCGAAGCTCGTCTATCGCGTGAAGATCGCCGTCGACAATCGCAACGGGATTCTCAAGCAGGGGATGCCGGTGGAAGCAGAAATACCCCTGCACTAATAACTAGGGATTAGGGATTAGGGATTAGGGATTAGGAAATGCCCGCAGTGCATCTCGATGCGGTGACCAAAAAATACGGCACGGTCGTCGCTGTGCGCCACCTCTCGATGTCTGTCGAGCCGGGTGAGATGTTCGGACTCATCGGGCCGGATGGGGCCGGCAAGACGACCACCATCCGGCTCATGTGTGGGTTGCTGAAGCCAGACAGCGGAAGCGTGCGCATGCTGGGCCAGGATCCCGTGAAGGATCACCTCCAGGTCACACAGACGCTTGGATACCTGTCGCAGCGGTTCAGCCTGTACGGCGATCTCTCCATTGACGAGAACATCTCGTTCTTCGCCGAGATTCACGGTCTCAACATGCGCGACCCGGCCATTCGCGATCGCCGCGAGCGGCTGCTCGAGCTGACGCAGCTGGCCAGGTTCCGAACGCGACTTGCCGATCAATTGTCGGGAGGCATGAAGCAGAAGCTGGCGCTTGCATGCACGCTCGTTCACGAGCCCCGGATCATCCTGCTGGACGAGCCGACCACTGGCGTCGACCCGGTGTCGCGACGCGAGTTCTGGAAGCTGCTCTCCGAGTTTCTCGCGCAAGGCATCACGATTCTGATGGCGACCCCCTATCTCGACGAGGCAGAGCGCCGCTCGCGTGTCGCCCTGCTGCACGAGGGGCGGCTCATCGCGCTCGACACGCCCGGACGCCTGCGCGCAGATCTTCCCGGCATCGTCATCGAAGTCATCGCTCCGGACAGGGATCGTGCGACGAGCGTCCTCGAGAGGCTGCCCGGCATCGTCGACGTGCAGTTGTTCGGCGAGCGTGCCCACGTACGCCTGGCAGCCGATGCGCCCCTGAGCGATCCGGCCGAGCTTGAATCGGCGCTGAAGGTCGAGGGAATCGCCGTCGAAAGCGTCCGGCGCGTTCCCGCATCGCTCGAAGACGTCTTTATCGCGCGAGTCGCAAAGGAAACGGCATGATGCGTCCACTCACCATCCTTCTTCTCCTGCTCGGCGCCGCAAATGCCGCGTCTGCCCAGGCGCCGCCGTTGCGGCTGACGCTGGACGAGGCCATTTTGCGAGGCATCGAAACCAGCCACCGGCTCGAAGAGCTCGGCGCGCGCCAGGAGGCCGCGCGAGCCATCGAAGATCAACGCGAGGCGGCCGAGCTCCCGCAGTTGTCGGCGCAGGCCGGCTACATGCGCATCAATCACGTCGAAGAATTCGGCGTCCCAAACGCGGAGGGCGGTTTCAGATTGATCTACCCCGACCTCCCCAACCGCGCGCAGTCGCGGCTCGATCTGCAATGGCCGATCTACACCGGCGGCCGTCTCAACGCACTGACCCGTGCCGCTGGAGCAGAGGTCGAAGCGACGGGACAGGATCGCGAGGCCGCGCGCGCCGACCTGAAGCTGGAGATTACGCGCTCGTTTCTCGCCGTGATGACGTCGCGCGCAGCTGCGGAGGTCGTGCGTCAGGCGCTGGAACGCACGAGCGCGCACCTGAACGACGTCCGAAATCAGCTGAGTGTCGGGCTCGTTCCGCCGAGCGACGTGCTGACCATCGAGGCGCAGCAGGCGCACCAGCGGATGCTCAGCATCGAAGCCGAGACGCTCGTCGTGACGACGACCGCAGAGTTCAAGAGGCTGGTGGGTGTCGATCAGGCTGCGTCCCTTGAACTGATCCCGAGCGACAGAGCCGGCGACATCGTCCCGCCGCCAGGTGCCGTCGACCCCGCGGCTCCGGCGAAGGCGGTGGACGAAGCACGGGCGAATCGGCCGGAGCGGAAGTCGCTTCTCTTTCGCATCACCGCAGCCGAGGAGCGCGTCGCCGCGGCATCGGCTGGAAGCCTGCCGGTGCTGACGGCCGGCGGCGGCTACGACGTGGCTCGGCCGAACCTCAAGATCTTTCCCATTCAGGACAAGTGGACGCCGTCGTGGGACATCGGCGTGAGCGTTCGCTGGTCGTTGTTCGATGGAGGGCGCGTTCGCGCGGAAACGGCTGAAGCCGCGGCGAACCGCCGCGCAGTCGAAGCGCAGCTGCGGAATTTCGATGACGGTGTGGCGGTGGAGGTGCGGCAGCGGACGGCAGAGTTGACGTCCGCAACCGCGGCGATCGAGGCCGCCGGGGTAGGCGTTCGCGCCGCGGCGGAGGCGCGCCGCGTGATCGCGGAGCGATTCAGCGCCGGTGTCGCCACAAACATGGATGTGCTGGACGCGCAGACGGCGCTGTTGCAGGCCGACCTGGACCTCACGCGTGCCCGGGCGAGCGCGCATCTCGCGGCTGCCCGCCTCGATCGGGCGCTGGGGCGCTGATGGCTCCCGCCATTCTCGTGCGCGACCTCACTCGCCGGTTCGGCGCGTTTACCGCCGTTGATGCGATCAGCTTTGCCGTCGAGCAAGGGGAGATCTTCGGCTTTCTCGGCGCGAACGGCGCAGGCAAGTCGACGGCCATTCGCATGATGTGCGGGCTGCTGAAGCCGACATCGGGAACGGCGGTCGTCGACGGCGTCGACGTGAGCCGCGACCCCGAAGATGTGAAGCGGCGCATCGGCTATATGTCGCAGAAGTTCTCGCTGTACGAAGCGCTCACGGTTGAGCAGAACATCCGCTTCTTCGGCGCGCTGTATGGCCTCGACGATGCCCGGATCGCATTGCGGATGAAGTTCGTCATCGAGATGGCCGGTCTGTCGGGTCGCGAGAAGACGCGCGCGAGGGACTTGGCCGGCGGATGGCGCCAGCGGCTCGCACTGGGCTGCGCAATTCTCCACGAGCCCCGCATCGTCTTTCTCGACGAGCCCACGGGCGGCGTCGACCCGGTGTCACGCCGCCAGTTCTGGCGCCTCATCGAAGAGATGTCGCGCAGCGGCGTCACGACGCTCGTCACGACGCATTATCTCGACGAGGCGGAGCACTGCCACCGCATTGCCATCATCAATGCCGGCAAGCTGGCCGCGATGGGAACGTCGCGGCAGCTGAAGGAAATCTTCGCCAGGCGTCCGATACTGGAGATCCATTCGACCCGGCCCGTCGACGTGATGCGCGCGCTCGAACAGGTGCCGGACATCGAGAAGACCACCGTGTTCGGCACGGCCGTTCACGCAGTCCTCAGAACACCCGACGTCGATCTCGCTGGGCTGGCCAGGGACCTGAACGCTCGCGGGCTCGATGTGTCTGGCATCGACCGCGTCATGCCGTCGCTTGAAGACGTCTTTCTGGATGTGGTCGAGCATGCGTAAGATGCTTGCCGTCGGCCGCAAGGAGTTCCGCCAGATCGCACGCGATCGCCGCTCGCTGATGGTGCTGCTGTTCGTGCCCGCCTTCTTCCTGCTGCTGTATGGCTACGCCCTCAACTTCGACGTGCAGAACATTCAGCTTGCCGTTCACGACAGCGACCGGTCACAGGCCAGCCGCGACCTGGTGAATGCGTTTGTCGAATCCGGCTACTTTCGGCTCGCGGCCGATGTGTCGAGCAGCCGGGAGTACGAAGCGCTGATCGAGCGCGGAGAGGTGCGTGCAGTCCTGGTGATTCCGTCCGGTCTCCAGCGAGATCTGCTCACGGGTCATCGCGTGCCGGTGCAGGTGGTCATCAACGGCGACAACTCGAACACGGCGACGACGGTGATGGGGTACGCACTCAGCGTGCTGCAGACGGCCTCTGCGCAATATCAGGCCCAGGTATCGACGCGCAGCGCACCGCTTGTCACCGTCGAATCGCGCGTCTGGTACAACCCGCAGCTGCGCAGCGCGCTATTTCTCATCCCGGGCCTCATCGCGTACATCGGCATGATTTCGTCGGTGGTCTCGACGTCGCTCTCCGTCGTCCGCGAAAAGGAACGGGGCACGATGGAGCAGGTGCGCATGGCGCCTCTCGGAACCGGCTCGTACATCCTCGGCAAGACGCTGCCGTATTTCGTCATTTCTCTCGCCACGTCGGTGTTCATCGTGCTCGCGTCGATGGCGCTCTTCGGCCTTCCGATGAACGGCTCGTGGGCGCTGCTGATTCTCGCTTTGTCGCTGTACCTCGCAGGCGCGCTGGGCCTCGGCCTGATGATCTCGACCATCGCCGAATCGCAGCAGGTCGCATTTCAACTGGCCGTGCTCGCGTCGTTCCTGCCGACGATGATGCTGTCGGGATTCGTGTTCCCGATTGCGAGCATGCCGGCGCCGATCCAGGCCATCACGCTCGTCGTGCCCGCCCGGTATTTCATCGTCGCGTTGCGGTCGATCGTCCTCAAGGGGGCCGAGCTCTCGGCATTCTGGACCGAGCTCGCCGCGCTCGCCGTGTATGCGGCGCTCATGCTGACGCTGGCCTCCAGACGGCTCGCGAGGCAATGGGCATGAGAAAAATCTGGTTCGTGATGTGGAAGGAGATTATCGAGCTGCGGCAGGATCCGCGCATCTTCGGCATCATTTTCATCGCGCCGGTCCTGCAGCTCGCGATTCTTGGATACGCCGCCACCACGGACGTGCGCAACGTGCCAATCGTGGTCGTCGACGTCGATCGCAGCTCTGCAAGCCAGGATTTGATCAGCCGCTTCACCGGGTCGAGCATCTTCCAGCTTGTCGACGTGGTATCGGACGCGCGCGAGGTCGATCGATATCTTGAGTCGGGCGATGCGTGGATGGCGCTGTCTATTCCGTCGAACTACGGAGGGGACATCGCGGCCGGCCGCTCGGCGACGCTGCAAGTCGTAGCCGACGGCTCCGACGCGAGCTCAACGAACATCGCGCTGGGATACGCGACGAACCTGATCGCCGGCTACGCCCGGGAGATGATGGAGCAGCGCCGTGCCGCCGGAGCGCCGGCGACCGAAGCCGGCAGCATCGAGCCGCGCGTTCGCGTCTGGTTCAATCCGGCGCTCGAGAGCCGCTATTTCATGCTGCCGGGGATTTTCGCGCTGCTGTTGCTGGTGGTCACGTCGAACCTGTCGTCGATGGCGATCGTGCGGGAAAGGGAGATCGGGACGCTCGAGCAGCTCAACGTCACGCCTCTCGGCCGGCTCGAGCTGATCATCGGCAAGCTGTTGCCCTACGGCCTCATCGGATTGATCGACGTGCTGATTGTCCTCGTGGTGATCGTGTTCTGGTTCGAGGTGCCCCTGAGGGGCAGCTTCTGGCTGCTCTTCGGTATGAGCCTCATCTATCTGTTGACCACGCTTGGGCTCGGGCTGTTCACGTCGACGATCTCTCACACACAGCAGCAGGCGATGATGACGTCGACGTTTTTCTTCCTGATACCGATGATGTATCTCTCGGGCTTCGTGTTTCCGATCGAGAATATGCCCGATTCGATTCAGCCGATTACCTACCTGATTCCCCTGCGCTATTTTGTCGTCATTCTCCGTGGGATTTTCCTCAAGGGCGTCGGCCTGGAGACGCTGTGGCCCCAGGCGCTCGCCCTGTTCGGCTGGGGTGTGGCGATCCTGACGCTGGCTTACATGCGCTCGAGCAAGCGATTGGCCTAGCGTCGGCCTCGGAGTACTCTGGGCTCGATGCATTCAACCGGTACGCTGGAACGTCTTCGCGACGCGATCGCGCTGCTCGAATCGATTGCCTCGGATCGCACGGTGCTGGAAGGCGTGCCTGCCGGCGACCGCCAGCGGCTGCTCCAGGCTGTCGCGCTCGTCTATAGCCCGGACCGCGCAGAGCGGCGGCGCATGGCCAAAGCCATGGCCCGCGATCGCAAGGCCGGTCGCGTCAAGCAGGACGAGATCGCGCGCGCCGAAACGGGCATCCGCGCGCTGCGCCGCAAACCCATCTTCCACACGCCGAACGTCTTTCCGCCCGAGAACTTCGAGCAGCCCGAGGACTCCGTAGGGCTCGGCTTCAGCCGAGCCAACACTGAAGAGCTCCAGCACTGTTACGTCTGCAAACAGAAATACACGCTGATTCATCACTTCTACGATCAGATGTGCCCGCCGTGCGCCGAGCTGAATTTCGCCAAGCGCACCGAGCTCGCGGATCTCCGCGGACGTGTCGCCCTGCTGACTGGCGGCCGGGTGAAAATCGGTTATCAAGCCGGGCTCAAGCTGCTTCGTTCGGGCGCGCATCTCATCGTGACGACGCGTTTTCCTCGAGACTCCGCGGCGAGATATTCCCGCGAAGCCGACTTCGGCGAGTGGGGCGATCGGCTCGAAATCTTTGGCCTCGACCTGCGGCACATTCCCAGCGTCGAGGCCTTTTGCAGCGACATGCTGAAGACCCGCAGGCGGCTCGACTTCATCGTCAACAACGCATGCCAGACGGTGCGCCGGCCGCCGGTGTTCTACGCGCACATGATGGAAGGAGAAACGGCAGCCCTGAAGGAGATGCCGGAGCACGCTCGAAAGCTGCTCGGCGAATTCGAGCGGGTCGACATTCCCGGCCTGGTGCACGCCCCGAAACTGTCGCAGGTACCGTTGCTCGTCGAAGAGCTCGTGTCGCAGCACGACATGTTCCCGGCAGGGATGCTCGATCGAGACCTGCAGCAGCTCGATTTGCGCGGCCGCAATTCATGGCGCCTTCTGCTCGATGAAATCTCGACCGTCGAGCTGCTCGAAGTGCAACTGGTCAACGCGATCGCGCCGTTCATCCTCAACGCCCGCCTGAAATCGCTGATGACGCGGACGCCAGAGCGCGACAAGCACATCGTCAACGTGTCGGCGATGGAAGGCCAGTTTTATCGCCGGTTCAAGACCACGCGCCATCCCCATACGAACATGGCGAAGGCGGCGCTCAACATGATGACGCGCACGTCGGCCACCGACTACCAGGGCGACGGCATTCACATGAACAGCGTCGACACCGGATGGATTACCGACGAAGATCCCGTGGAGATCGCCGCACGCAAAGAAGCTGAGCAGCGCTTCAGCCCTCCACTCGACAGCGTCGACGGCGGCGCGCGCATTGTCGATCCCATCATCAGCGGCTTCAACACCGGCAGGCACATCTGGGGGCAGTTCTTGAAGGACTACCAGCCGACGGATTGGTAGACTAGCTCTGCGTGAAGACGTCCCCGCTCATCAAGATCGCCGTTGGCATTCTTGCCATAGCCGCCTTCGCCGTGCTCTTCATGCGCTCGCTCGAAGACGCGCGTACCGAGGCATACACGGTCCAGCCCGCGCATCTTGCGCAGTGGACGCTTGCGCTCGAGCCCGCGTCTTCGCCAAATGCGCCGCTTCTCGTTCTGCGCTCGACGCCGGAGCTGGCCGGCGGCCTGTTCAAGCAGATTTTTGCACGGGCGATGGAGTCGCTGAATTCGCCGGCGGCGCCGTCGATTCCATTGGTGCTGCGGGGCGAGTTCGATCGTGTGGTCGGGGATCAGCTCACGCAGGAAGCGCTGCTCGCTGCAGCGAAGGCCGGCGGCCTTGACTCAGCCGCGCCGTCGCCGCGCTGCCTCGTGCATCGCCGTATCAGCGAGCCCGGCGGCGTCCGGCAGGTATATCTCGTCTTGTTTGAAGCGCCCGCACTCGCTCAGTTCCGGCGTCAGCTTGGCCTCGACGCGGATGCGCTCTCGCCAATCATGTTCATCGCCGGGGCCGGGCCCGACTTCAACAGCTGGCTGCCGCTGCGCGTGAATGCGGACTCGGACTGCCTCGCGCCGATCGAGATCGTGCCGTGACGGATCTCTACGGCCTTCCGCTGCACACGATCGACGGCTCGACCACCACGCTCGCTCCATATCGCGGCAAGACCTTGCTGATCGTGAACGTGGCCAGCCGGTGCGGATTCACGCCGCAGTACAAAGGCCTCGAGACGCTGTATCGGAAGTACCAAGACAGAGGGTTCGTCGTGCTCGGTTTCCCCTGCAATCAGTTCGGGCACCAGGAGCCGGGGAGCGACGAGGAGATACATACGTTCTGCGACAGGAACTTCGGCGTGACCTTTCCCATGTTCGCAAAAATCGACGTGAACGGCCCACACGCACATCCGCTGTATCGCCACCTGAAGGCGGCGAAAAAAGGACTGTTCGGCCGCGAAGCGATAACCTGGAACTTCACCAAATTTCTCGTCGGCCCTGACGGCGAAGTAGTCCGCCGATACGGCCCTCGCCGCACACCTGAAGCGATCGAGAAAGATCTGGTGTCCTTTGTCTGACCTCGAGCGCCAGTTCGGACAAATCGACATTTACCTGTTCGATCAACTTCTTCGCGGCCGTATCCGTGCAGGCATGCGCGTGCTGGATGCAGCCTGCGGCGGCGGGCGCAATCTCGTCTACCTGCTGCAGTCGGGCTTCGAGGTACTCGCAACCGACGCAGACACGCGTGCCGTCGAGGCCGTACGGCAGCTTGCCGCACAGCTTGCCCCGCAGTTGCCGCCCGGGAACTTTCGCGTAGAGCCTGTCGAACGGATGACGTTTCCCGATGCCTGTGCCGACGTGGTCTTGAGCAGCGCTGTTCTGCATTTCGCGCACGACGACGCGCAGTTCGACGCGATGGTGAATGAGATGTGGCGTGTGCTGAAGCCTGGCGGCTTGTTCTTCTGCCGGCTGGCCTCGTCGATCGGAATGGAAGATCGCGTGCGCCCTGTCAGCGGGCGAAGATGCGCCCTGCCCGACGGGAGCGAGCGCTATCTCGTCGATGAGGAGATGCTGATGGGCCTGACGGCTCGCCTCG
>Ga0190270_10000827_pt1 | contig 13918 bp, 5 predicted proteins | sample Popmic320T_FD_133748 | JGI IMG/M metagenome (GOLD analysis project Ga0190270, IMG submission 133748) | Populus adjacent soil microbial communities from riparian zone of Weber River, Utah, USA - 320 T | ecosystem: Environmental > Terrestrial > Soil > Riparian zone | place: USA: Utah | collected... | reverse complement strand
AGAGGCAGAACGATCACTGTGCAATTGAAGGAGCCTGACCCGGTGAAAATGGGGCAGCAGTTGATCTTCTTTACCAACGTTATCCGCATTTTGACGAGCGCAAAGGGCTTCGCCATAACCGAAGTCGGCAGGATGGAGGCGCCGGCCAGCAGCGATACTCTGCGCCAACAGATCGCCGTGGCCAAGCAGCGCCTCGCCGACCAGGAATTGCAGCAACGATTGGAAATCAATGCTCAATCTACATCTTCCGCCCAACCTAAACTCAGGCTTGGTTATGTTAAGGATCACGATGTGGGCTGTGGCTCTGCGTTTTCTCTCAATGTAACTGACATGGGAAACCGTCGCTACATTTTCGCGCAAGACATGGACGACCCGCCATACATCAATTTGAACGGGAAAAATCTACAACTGCGGCTTACTAGTTACAGTAAACCAAAAGGTAAGGAGAAAGTTGGCGATCGGTCGTGGGAAACATATGCTGCGGGCGACGTGAAAGTGCGCATTGATTACACTGTGACAAAGGTCTGTACTCCCCGGGACAAAATTTGTGAAACCACATACCTCGATGCAACTATGACAGTCAGCCATCAGACTCGGAAAACAACTGTCAAACTAACCGGGCGTTCTGGATGCTAAAAACGCGCCGGACCGAGCGCATCCCTTAAACCGGACCGAGTGCATCCTTTAAAGAGGTGAGGCTTCGGCAACCCGGATACTGTTGGCGAATTCAGTCTCAGCCGCGTAAGCTTTTTAAATTAAATTATGGACAAATATCCACTATCAGAATCGAATAGAAATATTTTCCTCGTGGAACTTAACAAAGCTATTGAGGATGCGGCAGAAGATGACTCAAAAAATATACTGCAGCAAGACTTTGATAGTCTAGCTGTCTATCCTCCTAATGGTGGTTTTACTGATGAGGAAAAGGTAGCCTTGCGTTCAATAGCCTCAGTTCCCAATGCTGAGTCAACTCTCAGGAAGGTTTTGGCGAATGCCAGCGCCTCGGTCATATTCAATATGCTTAATTGGATTGACGGAACTAGTGATCCTGAATCAGAGGACTGGACTGGAGTCAAACTTGTAGACGCGGATACGGTTGGAGATCCTCCTTATGCAATGTTGCATGATGATTTCTATGATAAATATTGGGACTGGAGAAAAACTCGAGGGGATAAGGGTTGGAGGTTAGATATGTACGATGATGATGCGAAGTAAAGCACGACCGAATCTATTCTTCATTTCCAGTAAATCGGCAGGAATGTAATCCATCGTGAGCTTTTGGCGCGCCGGTACCCATTGTCGCGCCGGCGCACCGAAAGCCCGCAAATATCTTGATTCGGCGTGTCGCTTCTGGAATCAGGCTTGACCTTCGTTTCAATAATCAAGCCTGATTCCAGAAGGGACACGTATAAACGGGTATGGCGGGCAAGAGTTGCGATGCCAATGGGGCCAGGCTATCGCCAGGGGCCGATTTCATATTCGAGTTCGGGATGCGCCCCGAAAGCTTTGAGCCGTTGATCAAAAGGCCGGAACGCATAGCCAATCGAATCGCGCTTCTGCGTTCGGGCCGGGACTGAACGCCCGGCCCGTCACGATTTCGCCGGTACCATCATTTCTTGGCCGGCGCTCTGAGCGCGGCTTCTATCGCCGCTTTCAAGGATTCATAGGTCGGTTCTGAAACGCGCCGCCCGTTGACAAAAACTGTCGGAGTAGCATGGATCCCGATCCTCACGCCGTCTTGAAAATCGCGCCGCACCTTTTCGGCAAACTTGCCGGAGGCGAGCGTAGCGTCGAACCTCTCGAGGTCAAGTCGCGACTGCCTGGCGTACTCTTTGAGATGATCCGGGCCGAGCGCCCCCTGGTTCTGAAATAGGATTGTCGTGTACTCCCAGTACTTGCCCTGCTCGCGCGCAGCCTCTGCAGCCTCTGCGGCTTTGAAGGCGTAAGGGTGTTTTTGCAGCGGGTAGTCGCGGGCCACCAGCCGCGCCTTCCCCTGGTATTCGATCAGCAAACGATCCATCACCGGCCGGAGCCCGGCGCAGCTTGAGCATTGATAATCAGTGAATTCAATTATCGTCACCGGCGCATCCCCGCTCCCCTGCGCCGGCTGGTCATCCGTGGCGATCTCATAAACCGGCGGCTCAGGCTCCGTCAGATAAGTTTCAATGGAAGCCGCGCCGCGCAGTCGCCCGGCGAACGCCGTTTCGGCGTTTTGCTCGGAGAGCCGCTGGAGATATTGGATAATCTGATCCTTCAGCTTCGAATAGTCGCCGGCGATACGGTCTTTATTACGCTCATAAAACGCGAGGGCCTCCGCCTCGGTCACCGGCTTCAATTTCGCGATCACTTCATCCTCAAGCAACGCCCGGCTGGTGATCTTCCGCTTCTGTCCCTCCTGCTCCAGGAGCGTCTGGTTGATCTTCAAGTCAAGCTCCTTCCGTCGCAGACGGTAAATCTGCTCTTGCGTCTCGAAAATCAGCGGGCGGAGATTGTCCTCGATATCACCGGAAGTGATCTGCGCGCCGTTGATGGTGGCGAGAACGCGCGCGCTCTCAGTTTCGTTTGAGGGCGGAGTGACGTTCTCAACCAGAATTTTCACATCGGCTGCGGCGCGCAAACGGTCGGCCAAATTCTTTGCCTCATCGCTCTGCCGCTGAGTGAGCAGATAGTTGACGATGGCAGGCTTCACGTCATTGAACTCCTCCGAGATGCGGCCTTTATTTTGGTCATAGAAGGCGCGCGCCTCCGCTTCGGTCGGCTTTTTGACCTTCGCGATAATTTCATCCTCCAGCATCTTGGCCGAACTTATCCCGCGTTTGCGCGCTTCGGCCTCGAGCAGTTTGGAGTTTATCTGCAGGTGAAGCTCGCGCCGGCGAGCCTCTATCACCTTGTTCTGGAGACTGTCGACACTCTCTTTTATCAGTTTGTCGATCTCCTTGTTGGTGATTCTCACGCCGTTGACCACCGCCAGTACATCGGGCATCGCCTTGATCTCACAGCCACAATCTTCTTCCAACTGACGATCCGGGGCAGGGGCGGGCTGGGAGTTGACCGATGGGGGCGGGACGCTCGGCGCCGGAATCTTTCCGGCGCCGGCGCCGGCCTGCGCTAACGCGCTGGATGCGCAAGTGAGTATGATGATCACAAAAATCAATAACGAACGGTTCATAGATTCCTCCATTTCCAGCAGTCCTGAACTTCGAGGCGTTGGAAATAACGATTTGCGCCAGCTGAAACCTAAGCTTTAGGAGCCAGCGATCCGGACTTAGCGCGGTGTGATCCATTGGCTTGACGGGATGAACGATCTCTTCTCTAAATCAACAGCGACAATGTAGGCGCCCAACGCCCCGATCCGCCGGTTGGCGTTATAAGTGATCGGCGGCGTCAAGCCCGTGCTGAATTCGTACAGCCCTTCTAAAGCGCCGATCAGTTTCTCGCGGCTTAAATCCTTGCCGGCCTGCTTCATCCCATGCGCGAGCAGTTTAGCCGCGCAGTAGCTCGATAACTGTACCGCCAAATGCCTCGCCGGAAGCTTGTGTTTCAGAGCGAAGGCGCGATACTCCGCGAGCCCGGCTTCTGTTTGATCAGACGGGAGCGTGGGAAACGAAAGAAGAACTTTGCCATTGAAGCTGGCGGGAAGGTCAAAGACCTCTCCGCCGGCCAGCGACCCCGGGAGAATCACATAGGGCGACCAACCTGTTTTCTCAACTTCTTTGAGCAATGTTTTCTCTTCCGCGCCCAATCCGAACAGGAAGAGCGCCTCGGCGTTTTCCCGCCTCAACCGCTCTATGGTTCGCTCGGCATCTAATTGGCCACTTGTGTATCTGAGCGACGCGACTGAAGAACAGCCAGCTTTCCGGCAGTGTTGTTCAATCGCTTCTATAACCTCGGCGGCGACGCCGCCCTCTGAGTAGACGAACGCCAGACGTTTGACTCGCTTTGTCTCTACAAGGAAATTGGCGAGCGCCCGGGCCTGGTCCTTCAAACCTGAAAAAAGATAGAAAACGTGCCGGTTCAGCGGAAAAATGACCTGGGGGAAGAGCGTAAATGGCCCCACAAGCGGGGTCTCTGCGCTCTTCATCAGCGCGAAGGTGTTGTCATCGGCTCCGGCGGTAAAGGCGCCGGCCAGGCAGAAAACCTGCTCGTCTTCGACGAGGCGTTTGGCGCCCGCGCCGATTGAAGAAGCGTCGGGGGCGTCGGCGACATGCAGTTCCAGGCGGCGATTGTAGATTCCGCCTCCGTCATTGATGTCATTGAAGTAGCCTGCGATGACGGCCTTCGCCACTGCCCCTATCTCTGCCAGCGACCCAGTCATGGGCAGCAACGTCCCCACTTTGACCGTTGTCTCGGTAACCCCCGGATCGCGGTCATCCGTGAGCCGTTTGAGATAGGCGATGAGATCGGCCAGGTCCTCGCGCGACATGCGATATTTCGGCATTGCGGCGGCCAGTTGGTTCCCCGCGGGGTCAACGCCTTCAGTGATTGCCCGCGCTAGTGAAAGTTCCGCGTAGGCCGGATGCCGGCGCCCGCTCGCATGCGTGTGGCCGTAAGATTTAGTCAGTTCTTCCCAGGTGATGTTCGATGGGATCACGCCGCCTTCAGGTTTTCCTCGTCCATCAAAACCGTGGCAATTTGCGCAGGCCATCAGACTGCCCGGCGCATCATTGTCTTCGGCGCCCAGGATCGCGGTGATCTCCCGCCCTGACGAGCTGGTCCCGCTCAGGTATATCTGTTTCCCCCTTTTTTCCTGGGCCGTCAATTGATCGGTCGAGGCGGCGAACGCGACGCCCCACAACGCGATCACCGCAATCCAGAGACCGATCACGGAATTTCTACCTCCACTTTTCGACATGAATGGATGGAATCGATTCTGGCCGTGGCGCGGACTTTAGTCTGCGCGGCGCAGGAAGAATATGACGCAGGCGCAGACTAAAGTCCGCGCCACTATTTCTCGTTAAGGATGTCCTGGACCAGTTTGATCAACTGGTCGGCTTTCGCAAGACCCATAGCCTTCGTCCAGACTCCTTTGGGTTCATTGCCGATAATGACGATTGACGTATGATCGTCTTTCACCTCGACGTAGTGGCCGACTTTGTGAAGCGCCCAGTCGATGTTCTCCTTCTTACCGGTCAGAAGATGCCAGCCCGGCCTGGCGCCGAGCTTTTCCGCGTACTCCTTGAGCCGCGACGGCGTGTCAGTCTCCGGATCGACGGTGAGCGATATGAGGTTAACGTCCTTACCTATCCGGTCCCCCAAAGCGTCCTGGATCTTGGAGAAATTTCGGTTCATGGGCGGGCAGATGCTTGAGCATGTGCTGAAAAAGGAGTTGATGACCACCACTTTGCCTTTCAGCAGATCGCTGTAGAAACGCAGCTTCTCGCCATACTGATTGATCAACTCCACGTCCGAGAAATATTTTTGCGCAGGCGAAGGCTCCTGCTGCGACTGAGCCGGTTGATGCGCCTGATGCTGATCAGGCCCCGATTCGCCGGGTTGGTCCTTGGCGCTCACGGTTTCGATGATGTTCATCAATTTGGCCGGCGGGGCCAGTCCGTAAGCGCGGGTCCATCTCGACTTGGCGTCATTGCCGATGAGTATCATCGGCGAATGATCTTCTATGCGCGCGGCGTATCCGTTCAGGGCTTTAAGCAGTTTGTCCATCTCCGTCTTCTCGCCGGTGACAAACGTCCATCCCTGTTTAGCCCCGAACTTTTCCCCCCATGCGCGAAGCCGTTCTGGAGTGTCGGTTACCGGGTCCACTGTGACTGAAATGAGATAAACGTCTTTTCCCAGACGGTCGCCCAACAGCTTTTGCGTTTTGGCGAACGTCGCTCCAAGCGGCGGGCAGATCGTCGTACATGTGGTGAAGATGAAATTGATGGCGACCGTCTTGCCTTTCACCAGGTCGCTATAGAAACGTATCTTCCGGCCCTGCTGATCGAGAAGCGACAGGTCAGGGATAGACAACTTCACCGTTTCTTCACGCGCGGCCTGGTCTTTGGCAGCGGATTGATTGTGATGATCATGGGTATGTGTCGTTTGATCCTGTTGGGGCCGGGCCCCGGCGGCGCTGATTGAGGGGCCAAAAAGGAAGAGACAGAGCGCCGTTGCGCCCCACAGTAAGAGCAAACGTCCAAACTGATGCGTTCGCGGCATTATTTTAGTCTCCATAAATCGTCCGCCGATCAGCGATTATTTTTTGAAGGTTGCGCATTCTGCCCCGCATTCGTGACCGTTTTATCAGCGGGCGTGGCGTCCAGCGCCTGCAGGACCAGATGCGGCAATTGAACGTAAGAGACCTTCAGTGAAGGGCACTCGAAAAAGACATAGTAGACGCCGGCTTGCGGAGCCGTGATCTCGGATTCGTAGACGCCGTCGCCCACGGATTCGGCCCACTGGCGTTTCTGCCAGACGCCCGGCGCCAGAAAGGTCAAAACTCGCACGTCCCGAAGGTCGACTTTCGGCTCATTCGTCACCGGGTCGGTCAGTTTAAAGCGCAGGCGAAGCTTCTCTCCGACCTTCATCTGTTTATTTGTGAGCAGCGATTCGACCTGCAACGGCGCGCGCTGCCTCTTTTTCTCCAGTTCAGGATTTAACTTCGCTTCGGCGCTGAAACAATGAATGACCCGCGGCGAATCCAACAAAAAGGCCATGTCGTACTTTCCGCTTCTGGGTAGCTTCACCAGGGTCGAATACTCCCCCGGTTCCTTCTCGCGCAGGCTTCGGTCCACAATGAGCACGGCCTTTGGTTCGCGGCGATAATTGTTGAAGGTCCCCATAGGCGCGGCCATGCCCTCTGTGTAGTAATAGATCACCTGGTCCGCAGGGTTCGCCACCAGGACGGAGTTCTCTTCCGGCGCCGGGACGATAGTATCCGCGAAGGCAACGCCGGACGACCGCCCTGGCGGCGACTGGCCTCCCGGAAATTTGCTGAGGTCCGCCGGTTCCCCTTTGGCGAGGGCGCTTAATCGAATCATTTTGACCTCTTCCGCGCCGGCGGATCGAATGTAAGCGAAGGTCTTGGTGAAAGAGATCTGGTCGGGCCCTTTCTCAATCGTCACAGTTTGCAACGGCCGATTGGTGGCAGCGTCAAAGATGTAAACGGCGTCTTCTTTTTGATTCGCCGCAAACCCGTATCGCCCGCTCGGGTCAAAGCGAACGGTTTTGATCCCCGGTCTGGTCTCCAGGCGGGCCATGACCTCGTGCTTCTCGGCGCTTATGACGGTAATGGTTCCGTCAACCTCATCCGTCACGTAGACCGCCTTGCTCAGGGAAGAGAAGGCTATTGCCGCTGGCCGCTGGCCGGTCCTTATTTCCTTGACCTTCTTAAGCTGGCGAACGTCGATGACTGAGAGCGCGCCGTCCTGGCTGCTAGTGACAAAGGCGTAGCGATCATCGGAGGTGAACGCCAATTCATGATGGCCTGCGCCGGTCGCTATGCGAGCGGCTTTTTGCAAACTGGCCACATCTATAATTGTGACGCCGCCCTGCGCGTCACTGGCTACCCACAGATATTTTCCATCAGGCTGAACGGCGAGTCGCGACGGACCGCCTTCGACATCTATGTTAGTCACAATTTTCCAGGTCGCGGTGTCGATAACGGCGACGCGATTCGCGAGGGGCATTGTGACGAACAGCCTCTTCCCGTCGCCGAGTAAAACCCAATCCGCGCCCGGACTCTCCAGCATTACCAGCGTGATCAGCTTGCTGGAGCCGAATCCCAAAAGCGGATCGATCACCGAAATGTTGGGCTCTTTATTCAACGCGAGAATGTAATAGGCGTTCAAGTCGACATCGGGGCGGTTGCGGAGGCTCCCCTGCATAAACGATTGAACCAGGTCCCTACATGCTTTGCTTTCGGCCGGCTGATCGCCTGTGCGGACGTTCATCCAGGCGGCGGGCCGCAAGCCGGTCAATGCGGCGCCCGTGGCGGCGTCGGTGATCTTAAACCGGACCGACGCGTCGGCGCCCTCCATCAACTCTGCCAGCTTGCCTTGTTCAGAGGACGTGGCTGCAATCGAGAACTCGACCGCGACGCCTTCTCGCACGATCCTCTGTTTGGCTGCGCTCGTTTTTTCTTCGGCGGCGATTTGTTTGTCGGGCGCCTGGTTCTGAGACCTTCCAACGCCCGGTATTAAGATGAGCGAGAGCGATATTAAACCGATCCGCCATCTCTCGAGCAAGGACGTTATTATTCGGGTGAATAGCTCGGAATTATGCCTATGCGCCATCGATTACCTCTGCTTTACATGGACGGAGAGCAGAGAATCGGTAGCCCCTGGATGAAATGCTCTCTTACAGATTCTGCATAGAGGGGGATTACCAACGCTCCGTCCTTTAAGCCGTTACGCTCCTTCTTTTGCCCACAAGTCTGGGCAGTCGTGCGGCTATTTCTTTAGCCGCACGACTGCCGACCATAGTGTTTACGGTTTAACGCGGAAGATGCCCCAGAGACCGCCGTCGAAGGCGAAAGAGGCTTGATCGCGGTAGAGGTAATCGCCCACTATTCTGAACGCTCCTCCGGCGCCGTGTTTGGGAACAATGTCAATATGGTTCGTCGGTCCATGTCCCCCCTGGCTCCCTTTCCACTCCGACAGCGGGTTGGGAGCGATGATCATTGAGTTTGAGGCGTAGGGCTCCTCTTCCCAGATATGGCCGTGAACCTGGAATACGCCGTTGCGCGCATGTCCGGCCGGCTGGAGAATGCGGAACCGCACGGGAGTTCCGCGTGTGGCCGTAAACACCGGCGTGACCGGATCACCGCCCACCAGCGCATTCGTGAGCGCGTTGGTGAAGATAAAGTCGCGGGTCTGTTCAAGTGGCAGGTCAGGCGCAAACCCCAACCGCTTCCACATCGGCTCGCTGCGATAATTGAGGGCCTTCTGGCCGGAGTCTTCCGGGTCTTCGGCTTCCGCCGTATTCGGCACGGCCGAACCGTCGCCGAACCGGAAGTTCACGTCGTTCTGGAAGAGCAGAACAAACTCACGGAACGCCACGCCACTGGGCGAGGTGACGGTCGCCGACGCCCTTGATATGACATCCTCTGTCCATGTCGATCCGCGCGGCTCGATAATCAAGCTCCCAATGGCTCCCTTATTGCCGTGCTTGATGCGATCGGATGAGATCAGATTGGTGGCCCCAAATTCGATCGGAATGCCGAAGCGTCTGCCAAATATATTTGTCGTGAAGTCGCCCGCATACCATCGGTATGTTTTCGAGCCACCGGGGGGCGCAGTTTGCACTTTGTTGAACCCGACGTTGGCGCCGTCGTTTCCGATAACGTCCATCGTCAGCATCTGCGGGTGTAATCCGACATGGCTCGAAGGCCGCACCTGGTTGGCGTTAAAACGCTCGACGATCATTGGCAAGGTATTGAATCCCGGCAGGTCCGGAGCTGTCGCCGGCAGGCTGTTGTTGAGCGTCAGCGTAATGCAATCTCCGGCGTTGGCTCGCAGGATAAGCGGCTCGATGGGAACTCCGGGTTTGAGTCTCCCCTGGAGGTCAAGGTCGCTCGTCCTGACATAGAGGATGGCGGTGGGATCGTTAAGCGGGCCGCCGTTGTTTGGGCGCGGATTGTAAACCAATCTCCCGCCCGGCAAGGCTTGCTGCGCGGTTACCGCCGTCACGTTGAACGTCCTGGAGGGCGCTGTAGACGGGCAAAAGCCCGTCGACGAAATTACAGGTCCAGGCACTAACGCGGCCGCCTGAGCGCCACTAGTGGAGTCGCTACTGGACGTAGATGCGCCTGTCAGGTCTTCAGACAGGTCCGGTTGCGAAGGGTCAGACGGTGTTTGTCCCGCCGGGTTGTTGGGCAGCGTCAACAAAGTCAGGTCATCCTGATCTACAGAAGGCGTGTCCGCGGGGAGCGGCAGCGCGCTCGCCAGCGCCGGCGGTTGGAGAATCTTTTCGAGGCTAGGCTTGTTATAGACTCGCGCGATGCCCCAGATGCCGTTCCACAGATCGTCGGTAGCGGCGCCGGCCATATACAGGTGGTCGGCGAAGGGCCGGGTCGGATCGGTGACGGAAATTGGCGGCACCACAAACTCGTAGTGCTCGGAGATGCCCATCATCTGCGAGTTTCGCCACCCCGAATTGGGGTCGGAAGGTTCAAATAGCCACTTGGTTCCGTGAACGCTGAAGTTATGGCCCTCTTCCTGGCCACCTACTAAAATCCGAATCTGAACTTTATCGTTCTCGAAGAACCTCATCATCGGCGTAAACGGGTCCGTCGGCTTCACCCCTTTCGTGAGCCGCGGATAGAAGTTTGGTTGCACGTTTAAGAGCGGGTCTTCTCTGGTCATCGAGCGAAACGCCATCGAGAGGTCGCCCTTATCGCCGGCCGCCTGCGTGTTCGTGAAGGGGTTGCGCACGCGTAGCGCCAGCGGTTCATTGCGGTAGTTGACGACCATCGTTCCTGGATCATCCGCCGAGATCGCTTCCGGACATGGCCTGGGTACCCCGCCGGGGCACTGCGGAGCCGGCTCCACCAAGAAGGGCAACCCGACTTCCTTCCTGGCCGGGGGATTCACCGGTCTATTGCCCGCCGTGTAGGCCAGTTGGAAGTCGCTGAACTCAACGAGGAACTCTCGATAGCTGTTGGCCTGGTTTGATGTCAGGATGTCCGCGCGCCAACTGGTCGGACCGCCGTCAAAGCGGGTCCCAAAAATAACGCCGGTCTCAGGATCGCGCCACTGCGAACCTATCGGCTCAACTACCAGTCCCGCATAGAGCCCAACCTGCTGATGTGTTGAAGGACCAAAGTGATCATGCGTGAACACTGTGCGGAGGGTCCGGTCCTTACCCGCATTGTTCAGCACATTGTCGGCGAACCAGCGTTGTACTGTCGTTTGCGCGCCTAGCGTCCCAAAGAACGGGTGCGGTTCGGGCGTTAACGTTGTGCGTGTGGTTCCATTAAAGGCCCGTAGTCCCCCCAGCGCATTGATGGCATGGATGCGCTCGATCACATCATCCGGGCTGAAAGTCCCATCTTCGTAATTGAACCCGTTGGCCGAGCCGTCTGAAGATGTCACATCAAACTTCACCAGGTGTATATGCTGCCCGATAATATCGGTCGGCGTACGCACCTGAAAGTCATCCTGTTCGTAGTTACCCGGGATCAGATTGGTGTGGTGAAACGTGATGCAGTCGTTCGTGTTGGCGCGGAAGAAGAGCGGCTCCGGCGCCCTCGTTCCGCTAATAGTTTCATTGACATCGTCCCACAACGAGAGAATGCGCTGCTGTGGAAAATGCCATCCAACCTTATTCAGCTTGATGTCGAACTGAAAGGCCGCCGCTTTATAGAGGCGCGGGTTCCCCACAGCCGCGCCGAGATCATTTATGCAGGGATCGGCATACGGCGCCCCGGGTTTCGGCGGAAGGCCGTTGGTGATGAAGTTAGCTGCGGCGCCATCCGGTTTAAAGCTCGCATGCTGGCGCAGGGCGTGAAAGTTCATTGCCGCCACTTCCGCCGGCGTGCCGTTCTCGGGGATCGCCATCGCGTTGGCGGTGAGAAGCTCTTTGCTGAAATCCAACCGAGTTTCAACGCTGAGGGCCGTGCCGTCTAAAACGACGTGTCGCGGCAAGCCCCCATCGTCAATCGTGTCGAGCGGCGGATGCGGAGGGCGATGGCCCGCTACGCCCGGGATGTAGAACGGGTAGCCCGGGAAATTAGCCGTCGGCATTGTAGCCATCGCGATCGTGGGCAGGGGGACCACTGCCGGGATCGGCGTGCCCGCGGCGATCTCGCCGTCCGGTAGTTTGCGCGAACCCGCCGCCGGACGCCCCGCGGCGTCAAGCGCTGTGCCTGTCTCTAACACATCATGCACGCGCCATAGTTCCCACATGCCCTGCGCGAAGTGCGGATAGAAGTGACAGTGAAAAATTGAGTCGCCGGCCGTTTTATTGCGGTTGCCGCCGCCGTTATACGTTATTTCAAGGGTGAAGGCGCTGCCCGGGCCAATGGCCTGGCTGTCCAGATAAGTGGAATTATCGCTGTCGGGCGTGTGAAGCCACTGATGCGCGTGCAAGTGATGTATGTGATGCTCCTTTGGGCCGGCGTGGACTATTCTGAACTTCACATGGTCGTTTAGATAGCTGTGATGAACATTTGACGGGTCGTCAGGGAACAAGACCTTGGTCGCTTTAGGCCCAATGATCAGCTGGCCGCTGGCATTGGTCGTGTTGGCCGGAACATCGACGATCTGGGCAGGATCGCTTACCGTCCACGAGGAAAGAAAGAACTCCTCATACTTGCACTCGACACATTTGTGCATGGGCCCCACTTTGAAACGGTTGGCGAGGATCTCGGCGCCGATGCCGCCTGTGCCGTAATTGATGGCGAATCCGTCCCTCACGCTATGAAGCGTATGACTCAGGACTGGGTCCTCGAACTGTGGGAACGCCTGCACCGCCTTGATCTCATCGTGGTAGACCACGGTGAATTCGCGGAATGGTTGATCGCGGTCAGGCGAGGTAGCGTTCGGACGATAGGTTCCAGCCGGGAAACGCCCTTTGTTTGGCCCGGTGATCACAGCGTTAAGGTCCGAGTGAACGATCTCGCCGTTATGCAATATCTTGAGGATTGGAGTACCAGCGCGAGGATGCCCTGCCGGATAGACCGCATTATAGTTAATAATGGGCTGACCACCCGGTGTCTGGCCGGTGGTGGCAAGCTGCAAATCTTTTGCCGTCAACTGACTGCGGTACCACTCGGCGCCGCCAACCTGAACATTTACCGAACCGAAAAGGCCCATCGGGAGCGAGCCTCCATTACCCTCGCCGCCCGTAGTAGCTGCCGTGCTGTAGAGCAGGTGATTGCCTTCGCGCTCAGCAAAATAGGTATAGGTGGCGCTGCCGCCGGGGGCGACCAGACTGCTGGGGTTCACGCCGACGTTCGAGCCGTCTGAAGCGATGCTGCCGACGAGTCCCAGACCTTGCACATGAACGGAAGCCGTGCGCGTGGCCGGTTGGTCCTCATGCGCGCGATCAGGGTCCAAAAGATTTTGGAAATTGATCCGCAGGCAGTCGCCCACGTTCATACGCAACACAATGGGACGCGCGCGTTTATCAGGACGCAACTGTACGTTGCCGGGCACGAGGCCCAGGGCCGAATTGATGGACACGACGTCGCGCCTCAAGGCATAAATCATGCCGGCGGGGTTGACTGCGCCTAAGCGATTGTAGAAAAAGACCTGGTCGAAAGCCACCACGTTGGCCGTTATCGTTCTGTTACAAGTAGCGGTTGACGTCGGTGTCTCTTGCGCTTGCGCATCTACCCCGTCCCACAACGCCAACAGGCTTACCAGAATGAAACTTCTACAAATGAACTTCAGGAGCATGGCGCAAAGTCGCCTTGGTGAGGCCTTGGTTTTCAAAGTGATTCTCCTTTTGGTTTGAACTGATCTGACTGTGATAATCCGGGTAGACAACTTAAGAGGCCAAGGTGAGGGAGCAATGGTTCAGCAACGAACAGTTCTCTTCCTCACAAGTACCCACAACAAGACGAGAACTTAGCACGGGGTGTTCTACCACCTCTTGTCCCGGAACCTCGATTTTGATGGAGTAATGAAGACTGAGCAAAATTACCCTTAGGCGTGAGCAAAATTACCCAACATAAAAACGAATGACATATTGCATAACATGCATGCTCAGGAAACTACGAACAGATGAATCAACATAAAATACCAGGCAAGCATCGTATGTCTGTGCTGTATCGCACATTTATAGAAAATTGTTAGCGGCGCCGAAAGGAATTTAGCTGATGCGCCTGTCTGGTAGTTCAATCTAAACAGCTTCAGGAGATTTTGATGTGTCTGCTTCTAAATCAGGCCACGCAACATTGGTACGCTGTTTCAGTACCGCGCGCGTAAGCAAGCGGCTGACTGATCAGTCAGCCGCTTGCTTACGCGCGCGGTACTGT
>Ga0190270_10000826_pt1 | contig 13919 bp, 20 predicted proteins | sample Popmic320T_FD_133748 | JGI IMG/M metagenome (GOLD analysis project Ga0190270, IMG submission 133748) | Populus adjacent soil microbial communities from riparian zone of Weber River, Utah, USA - 320 T | ecosystem: Environmental > Terrestrial > Soil > Riparian zone | place: USA: Utah | collected... | reverse complement strand
GCGATCTTCATCGTCTCAGGCCCCTCGCGCGGACAGGCCGACCAGATGTCGGGCGCGCTGTTCGAGAACTGGAAGTAACCGTGAGCGGACGGCAGGCGCAGGCCATCCTTCCAATCCCGCAAGGCTTGCCGCCTGCCGAATGGCGCATCAGCGACGCACCGGTTGATTACGCGACCGCGCTTGCTGCGATGGACGAGCGTGTGGAGGCAATCGCTGCCGGACAAGCAGCCGCCGAGCTGGTGTGGCTGCTGGAACACCCGCCGCTCTACACCGCCGGCACCAGCGCCAGGAGCGAAGAGCTGATCGACGCGCGCTTCCCGGTGCACCACGTCGGCCGTGGCGGGCAGTTCACCTATCACGGTCCCGGCCAGCGGGTGGTCTATGCGATGCTCGACCTCAACCGCCGCAAGCCCGATGTGCGCGCTTACGTCGCGATGCTGGAGGAATGGATCATCCGAACCCTCGCCTCGTTCAACGTGCGCGGCGAGCGGCGCGAGGATCGCATCGGCGTCTGGGTGCGCCGGGAGGACAAAGGTAGAGGCTTGGAGGACAAGATCGCGGCGATCGGAATCCGGGTGCGGCGCTGGATCACGCTGCACGGCATCGCGATCAACGTCGAGCCGGACCTGACGCATTTCGCCGGCATCGTGCCGTGCGGCGTGTCGGAGCGCCGCTACGGCGTCACCAGCCTGGCCGACCTCGGCATCACCGCCACCATGGCTGACGTGGACGTGGCGCTGCGGCGCGAGTTCGAGGCGCTGTTCGGTCAAACAAAATTGCCGTGATGCGGTAAGCCGCCGCTAACCGAGACTTCCGGACGCGCTACGCTCGCCGCGACACGAATGGCATTATTCGCCCGCCAAAGCGTTGGTGTTGCCATGAGTTGGCGAATTGTCCCCACCCTGCTGCTGCTGTCCGGATCGGTTCTTTGCGGAACCGCCCAGCCCCTCGCCTATGCCGGTCCCGCGGTCGCCACCAAATGGCGCACCAACGGCGAGGCACAGAACATCTGCCTCGGCCACGCGCAGGAACCGCTGCGGCGCAACGGCTTCGAGCCACTCGGTCCCGGCTCGCAGTCGATGATGGGGAAACGCGGCGAGTACACCGCCTCGATCCGCTGCGTGCCGGAGCAGCAGATCGTGTTCTTCGTGATGTCGGGGCCCTCGCCTGCGGAAGCCAACCGGTTGCTGGATTCGGTGTTCCGGGGCTTCTGAGCTCAAAGCGTCGGCAGCACGGAAAACTCTTCGCCGGCACGACGTTGCGCCAGTTCCTGCGCGCTTGCCCGCCGCTCTTCGACGCCATCGACCCTCGCGTCCCAAGGTCCTTTGCGACAGGCTTCGATGATGCCTTGGACGATCCCGGCCGGGCCGGAGAACACCGCCTCCACCGTGCCGTCGCGGCGGTTGCGGACCCAGCCTGCGATGCCGCGGTTCATCGCCTCGTCGGCGACGAAGGCGCGGTAGCCGACGCCCTGGACGCGGCCCCGCGCGATGACATGGCGGATGAGGTCGCTCATCCGAATTCTCCGGTCTTGTGCGAAGGTCCTTTGAAGACTGGCGGATTTCCCTTGGTGCGCGGCGGGAGCCAGCGTCGCAGCGACTGAACATAGGGCTCGGGCGCCTCCCATTCCCGTGCTGCCGCGATCACGAGTTCCATGTAGCCGGGCTTAGCAAGGCCCTCATGGCTGGGCCGGGCGATATAGACCAAAGCCGGACGCCGGCGCCCCTCGGCCAGCACCGGCAGCATTGCGGGGCGATAGAGTCCCGCCGCGACGTTTTCCCAAGCATCCAACGTGACGCGGTCCCGCGCGGTGAGACGCCACAGCAAGCCGTAAACGCCGTCCCCGACGGACGGCTCGACCGACGCGTAGCCGTCGCTGGTGATGACAAAGCGATAGCCGGGCAGCCTTGCAACGCCGGCCGGCTGCGCGGCCGGGGCGTGGCGGCGCATCAGCTTTCGGCTCATGTTGGAGCCGTAGGCGAAGTGCAGCATTACGGCGATGGCGGCGCGCTCGGCCGCGTGCCGGTCCAGAGCGAGAAGCAGAGCGCGATGGCCACCGGGAGCAGCAGCAGCGCCACCAAGCCCATCAGCCAATAGAGCAGCACGCCGAATTCGGAGCTGCCGAACAGGGCGGCGAACAAATAGATCACCAGAAAAACCCGGATCAGGCCCTGCCCGGTCCGCGCTACTTCACCGCTCGCCTCGGTCGCAGTGATCATGATCATGACAAGCAGCAGCAGAGCCAGCGCGAGGATGTATAGGCAGGCGATGCCAATGGCGAGCCCGGGCGGTCTGCCGGCATCGCGCAGTCGCTTCACGTGCAGCACGAGCCAGGCCCAGACCAGCGCCGCCTGCAGCAGCGTAAACGGCCACAGGCCGACCTGGCCGGTGACCGGCGCTCCAAGCAACACCTGCGAGAAGAAGCTCATGAGATAAACGGCAATGATCGCGATGGCGAACGGCCGCGGCGCCAAACGGCCGGACCAGGAGAACGGCAGCGCAAACGGGTCCATACCGCGGATCGTGGCACGCGCGCGTCTGCGACGCCAAGGCCGTCAGTCCGACTTGATCCCGGTCTTTGCAACCTCGTCGGTCAATTCTTCATAGTCCTCGGGGCCAAGATCTTCGAGGTCGTCGTCGTGGATCGGATGCTGCCCACGCCGCCATCCTCGGAGGGACTGACGCCGCCGATCTTCACGTTCTCGCTGGGACACGGCACCATGCCGGGCGCATCCGGCTCGGCCTGATCGCGGCGGCGCACCGCGTCGGACATTTCCGGCTGGTCGAGGTCGGCTGACGGCTTGCGTGCCATGTTGGCCTCCTTTTCGGAGTCAACACGACGGCTGGGAGCGAAGTTCCCTAGGCAAACTCCATGATCACCGCATCCACGGCTAGGCTGTCGCCCTTCTTGGCGCGGATCGTCTTCACGACGCCGTCGCGCTCGGCGCGCAGCACGTTCTCCATCTTCATCGCTTCGACCACCGCGAGCGTCTCGCCCACCTTGACCTCCTGCCCCTCGGCGACCGCGATCGACATCACCAGCCCCGGCATCGGACAGAGCAGCAGCTTGCCGGTGTCGGGCGGCTTCTTGACCGGCATCAGGCGCGCCGCCTGCGCTTCGGTGTCGGTGAAGACGTAAGCTTTGGCCTCGACGCCTTGATGGGCGAGCAGGAAGCCGTTCGGCACCGGCCGTATCTGCACCGCGGCGGCGCGCCCATCGATCGCGCCCGACCACACCGGGTCACCGGGCTTCCAGCCGGACGTCAGCACGCGGGCGGGTCCCACGTTGCTTTTGGCGTCGATGTAATGCACCGCGATGCCGCCGGTCTCACGCCCGATGTCGAGCACCAGTTCGGCATCGCCGAGCTTCACCACGCGGCGGCGTTCGCGCGTGACCTCGCGGCCCATCATCTGCCCGGAGATGCGGCGCTTGCGCTCGCCCAGCACGTGGTCGATCGCTGCCGCCACCGCGGCGAGCGTCTCGGCCGCCGCCCCCGACGCCGCAACGCCGTGGAAGCCGTCGGGGAATTCCTCGGCGATGAACCCGGTCGACAGCTTGCCGGCCTGCCAGCGCGGATGCGCCATCAGGGCGGCGAGGAACGGAATGTTATGCCGGATGCCGTCGACCACGAAGGCATCGAGCGCGTCCGACTGCGCCGCGATGGCCTGCGCTCTCGTCGGCGCGTGGGTGACAAGCTTCGCCACCATTGGGTCGTAATAGATCGAGATTTCACCACCCTCGGTGACGCCGGTGTCGTTACGCAACGTGACACCGTCGATACTGGTTTCGGCGGGCGGGCGATATTTCGTCAGCCGTCCGGTCGAGGGCAGGAAGTTGCGGTAGGGGTCCTCGGCATAGAGCCGGCTCTCGATCGCCCAGCCGTTGAGCTTCACGTCGCTCTGCATCAACGCAAGTTTCTCGCCGGCCGCGACGCGGATCATCTGCTCCACCAGGTCGATGCCGGTGATCATCTCCGTCACCGGATGCTCGACCTGGAGCCGCGTATTCATCTCGAGGAAATAGAAGCTGCGGTCCTGTCCAGCGACGAACTCCACCGTGCCGGCGCTGTCGTATTTGACGCCCTTCGCCAGCGCGACCGCCTGCTCGCCCATCGCCTTGCGGGTTGCCTCGTCGAGCAGCGGCGACGGCGCCTCCTCTACCACCTTCTGATTGCGGCGCTGGATCGAGCACTCGCGCTCGCCGAGATAGATCATGTTGCCGTGCTTGTCGCCGAGCACCTGGATCTCGACGTGGCGCGGATTGACGATGAACTTCTCGATGAACATCCGGTCGTCGCCAAACGAGGATTTCGCCTCGGACTTGGAGCGCGTGAAGCCCTCCGCGACCTCGGACCGGGAGTACGCGATGCGCATGCCCTTGCCGCCGCCGCCGGCGGACGCCTTGATCATCACCGGGTAGCCGATCTCGTCGGCGATCTTGATCGCGTGGTTTTCGTCGGCGATCTCGCCGAGATGGCCCGGCACGGTCGAGACCTTGGCCCTGGCGGCGGCCTTCTTGGATTCGATCTTGTCGCCCATCGCGGCGATCGCGCCGGGGTTCGGCCCGATGAAGACGATCCCGGCCTTCTCCAGCGCCTTGGGGAACGCCTCGCGCTCGGAGAGAAAGCCGTAGCCGGGATGCACCGCCTCGGCCTTGGTGCTGCGCGCGGCTTCGACGATCTTGTCGATCACCAGGTAGCTCTCGGCCGCCGCCGGCGGCCCAATGGCCACCGCCTGGTCCGCCATCTCGACATGCAGTGCGTCGCGGTCGGCCTCCGAATAGACGGCGACCGTCTCGATGCCCATGCGCCGGGCGGTCTTGATGATCCGGCAGGCGATCTCGCCGCGGTTGGCGATCAGAATGCGCTTGAACATGCCTACACTGCTGCCGAGGTCGCGTGGCTCAATTGTCTAGCAGCGATGCAAGGCTCATGCTACCGCGCCCCGCATTGCGGCGAACTCCTTCCCTTTCCATCCCTATCTTTGGAATATCAGTGTCTTACGGGCGACATCGCCGGCGCTTATATTCCCGGTCAACGCCGGTTGCCCCGGCCTTAGTGCCGGGTGTCTAATCGTTCCGCATCACCCAACCCGACTTACCGTAACCGGCAGCCGCCGGATGAGCATTTCTGGAGGTTCGCATGGCTCTTTCGATCAACGACATCGCGCCCGATTTCGAGGCGGAAACCACGGAAGGCAAGATTCGCTTCCACGACTGGATCGGCGACCAGTGGGCGGTCCTGTTCTCGCATCCCAAGGATTTCACACCGGTCTGCACCACCGAGCTCGGCTACATGGCCAAGATCAAGCCGGAGTTCGACAAGCGCGGCGTCAAGATCATCGGCCTCTCGGTCGATCCGGTCGAGCGGCACGCCGGCTGGGCCGCCGACATCAAGGAGACCCAGGGCTTCGCGCCGAACTACCCGATGATCGGCGACACCGACTTCAACGTGTCGAAGCTCTACGGCATGCTGCCGGCCGCCGTGTCTGGCGATCCGGCCAAGCGCACCGCCGCGGACAACCAGACGGTGCGCAATGTATTTGTCATCGGCCCGGACAAGAAGATCAAGCTGGTGCTGGTCTATCCGATGACCACCGGCCGCAACTTCGACGAAGTGCTGCGCGTGATCGACTCGCTTCAACTCACCGCCAAGCACAAGGTGGCGACGCCGGTGAACTGGAAGCACGGCGAAGACGTCATCATCGCCGGCTCGGTGACCGACGACGACGCCAAGAAGCAGTACCCGCAGGGCTGGAAATCGCCCAAGCCCTACATTCGGATCGTGCCGCAACCGCGCTAGTATCGTCCAACGGGCGGCGTAATATCGAGGGCGCGGCACAAGCCGCGCCCTTTCGACTTTCGAAATGAACACAGACCTCAGCTTCATCCATCGTTTCATCCCGGCCACCGCACCCGGCAAGCCGACCCTGCTGCTGTTACACGGCACCGGCGGCGACGAGAATGACCTGCTGCCGCTCGCGGCACGGATCGCACCCGGCGCCGGCATCCTGTCGCCGCGCGGCAAGGTGCTCGAGCACGGTATGCCGCGCTTCTTCCGCAGAACCGGCGAAGGCCAATGGGACATCGACGACCTCAAACGCCGCACCGGCGAGCTGGTCGATTTCCTGAAGCGCGCCCGCGACGCCTACGGGACCGGCGCGCCGCTCGCGCTGGGCTACTCCAACGGCGCCAACATCGCGTGGTTGATGATCCTCGCCGAGCCGCAGGCGTTCTCCGGCGCGATCCTGATGCGCGCCATGCTGCCGTTCGACCCGCGGCCGCTGCCCGACCTCGACAACCTTCCGATCCTGATGTTGACGGGCCGGCACGACGAGCTGATTCCGCCGCAGCAGGCCGGGCTGCTCGCCGCGCTGTTGGGCGAGGCCGGCGCTGACGCGACCTTTGAAATGCTGGAGGCGGGTCACGGCCTGACCGAGGAGGACATCAAGCTCGCCGCCGAATGGCTTGCGCGCCGCGGCCAGTTCGGGCAATCGAAGCGCCATGAATGACAAGACATCCGGGACTTGGCGCGCCGACCTGCAGCCGCCGTTTGCCGATTTCATGGGCATGAAGGTGACGCACGTCTCGCCGGAGCGCGTCACCGCCGAAATGGCCGTCACCGAACAGCTCAGCAACCGCAACGGCGTACTGCATGGCGGCGCGCTGATGGCGCTTGCCGACAACCTCGGCGGCACCGCTGCGGTCGCGAATCTCGGGCCGGGGCAGATCACCACGACGATCGAGAGCAAGACCAATTTTTTCGCGGGCATTTCCGTTGGGGATATCGCGCGCGCCGAATGCACGCCGCTGCATCGCGGCCGCAGCACGACGGTCTGGCAGACCCGCGTGACCCGCGGCGACGGCAAGCTGGCCGCGCTGGTGACGCAGACGCAATTGGTGATGCAGAAGAAGGGCTAGCGGTCGCTCAGCGCAAGCCTCGCGCCGAGCGCGGCAAACGCGCCGGCAAAAATCCGCCGCATCCACGCCAGCACCCGCGGCCGCGATATGACGTGGTCGCGGACCGAGGCGGCGAACAGTCCGTAGCCGACAAACGCGACGAAGGTCATAAGCATGAAGACGGCGCTCAGCGCCAGCATCAGCGCGAGCGGATGCGACTCTTCGGCACTGACGAACTGCGGCAGGAACGCCAGGAAGAAGATCGACAGCTTGGGATTGAGGATGTTGATCAGAACGCCGGTCACGGCGATCTGAAGCGCGGAGCGTGCATCCGGCTCTTTCTCCACCCGCATGGCGCCGCGCTCGCGCAACGTGCTCCACGCCATGTAGAGGAGATAGGCGACGCCGACATACTTGAATATCTGAAAGGCGAGCACGCTGGTGTGCAGCAGCGCGGCCAGTCCCATGATCGCCGCCGCCATATGCGGCACGATGCCGATCGTGCAACCGAACGCCGCCACGACGCTGGCACGGGCGCCGCGCGACAATCCGGCCGCGAGGGTATAGAGCACGCCGGTGCCGGGCGAGACGATGACGATCAGCGACGTGATCAGAAATTCGATGCTCACCTTATCCTCTCAGTTCTTCATCACCTGCTTCGCCTTCTCGATCAGGTCCGGCGGCAGCGCGTAGATTCCAGCCAGCAGACCGTCGATCTCGGCGCCGGTGATCGGACTGACCTCCAAGCCTGCCTTCTTTGCCTCCGAGACGAACTCCGGGTCCTTCATGGTGGCGTCGAAGGCCGCACGCAAAGCAGCCTTGCGGTCCGCAGGAATGCCGGGCGGCGCGGCGAACGGCCGGCCGAACGCCTGGCCTGCGAGATGAACGCGAAGGATCTGCCGCATCTCCTCGCTCGGCACCTTGTCGAGCGCGAGCGGAACCTCGGCCGGGATATCGTGCGACTTCTCCAGGGCGAACACCAGCAGCAGATCGATCTTCTTGTCGCGGATCCAATCAGGCCGCGTACTTCTGATGCTGTCCCATGACCAGCCGCAGCGCCCGTCGATCTCGCGCCGCTCCATCGCGAGGTTAACGTCGTTGCCGCCCTGATAGCCGGTTACCATCTTCACCTTGGCGCCGAACACGTTCTTCAACAGCGTGCCGAACAGGTCGAGGTCGGAGCCGGGTCCCTGCCCGCCCAGCACATAGGGCTTGGTGATGACATCCTGCCAGGTCTTGATGCCGACCGTGTGCCACATCGCGCATAGGCTGTTGTTGTTGGCGATGTTGCCGATCCATGTGAAGGCGCGGCCGTCGAACTTCGCGTCGCCCAGCAGCGGCTCGATCGGCATGCTGCGCGACATGGTGCCGAACACGCTGCCGTCCTTTGGGGCCACCGAGTAGATGTATTGCGCGGCGCGCTGGCTGCCGGCGCCGGGCATGTTCTGCGGCACGATGGTCGGGTTACCTGGGATATAGCGACCCATGAAGCGCGCGAGATGCCGCGCGTAGAGGTCGTAGGCGCTGCCGACCGAAAAACCGATGATCAACGGCATCGAGCGGCCGCGGTAGAATTCCTCGACGGATTGGGCCTGAACCGTACCGGCTGCGACCGCGATCAAAGCGGCGGCGAGCCCGATTCGCGCGACGTGACGGCCCCTGCTTGGCATCGGCGCCTCCCGCTTGAGAGGCAAAGGCTAGCTCAGGGCTGCGCGGTGCGCCAGTTCACCAGCGCGACACCGACTACGCAGATCGCCATGCCAAGGAGCGCGAGCGGCGCCAACCGCTCGTCGAACCGCGCCCACGACATCAGAGCGGTGAGCGGCGGCATCAGATAGAGCAGGCTCACGACACGCGACATCGCGGTGCGCCGGATGAGGAAATAGAACAGCCAGATCGCGCCGAACGAAAGCACGAACACGAGATACGCCACCGCAAAAATGAACGGCGCCGTCCATTGCACCTCGCGCGTCTCAAACATCAGAGCGGTGAGCGCGAACACCACGCCCGCGGCGGCGTATTGCACCAGAAAGCCGGTGCGCCACTCAATCTCTCCGCCAAAGCGCTTCTGGTAGAGCGTACCGGCGGTGATGCCGAGCAAAGAAACGGTCACGGCGATCCATGCGGCGAACGTTCCCTCGCCTTCGGTTCTCGCGTGGACCGCAAAATAAACGCCACGATGCCGAGCGCGAGGCCAAGCCACTGGCGCGCCGTGACCCGCTCGCCGAACAGGCGGTTGGCCAGCGTCGAGGTCAGCACCGGCTGCAGCGCGACGATCAGCGCCACTAGCCCGGCCGGCATCTGCTGTGCGATCGCGACGAACACGCCGCCGAGATAGCAGCCATGCACCAGCAGCCCGATCGTCGCGGAGTGCCACACGTCGGCGCGATCGGGCCATGTCGGCCTCGTGATCAACACGAGCGCGCCGAGCAGCACGACCACCGCGGCCATTCGGATGGTCAAGAACGTCATAGGTTCGGCGTATGGCATGCCGAGCTTGCTGCCGATGAACCCCGATGACCACAGCACCAGGAACACGCCGGGCGCGGAGAAAACAGCAACGTTGGTCAGGGAGTTTTGCGGGGAGCGCGGCGGCATGAACAAGCGTGTGTAGCCGAGAATCGCCGCCCAGTCCGGCGCGAATCCGAAAAAAGTTCCACGGTTGGTTCATAAGGAACTATCGACCGAAGGAGGAATTGTCTTCTCAGCAATGAACAGATAGGAGCGCCAAAATGTCTGATCCCCGTTATACCGATCCTCGCCTGAGCGAGCCGCCGCTGCGGGACGACGTTCCGCGCCAACGTCTTGGCGAACTCGACAAGTCCAACACCATGTGGGGCTGGATCGCCGGCGGCATCGTGCTGGCGTTGCTGCTGGTGTTCGTGTTTGGCCGTTCGCCGACCACCGACCAGGCAAGCACCCAGATGACCGCGCCGCCTCCGGGCCCGAGCACCCTCTCGCCGCCCAACAGCGCGCCGACGCCGCCCGCCGCCGCGCAGCGTCCGGGCCCCTCGACCACCGGTCAGGGCGGTTCGCAGAAGTAAGCGTGAGCGTATGAAAGTGTGAATGCAGCAGCCCCCGGCCAAACCGGCTGGGGGCTGTTTGCGTTTGATGCGTTGAACGTTCAGCGAGAAACTTTAGGCGAGAGCCTTCGCTATCAGCGCGCGGGTTGCCGCGACGCCTTCGCGGCAGACCTCGACTGGAGGGCGCTCCCATTGCGCGGGGTTTGGCGCTTCGTAGCTCAGATAGCCGCCGAAGTTCTTTTCTTTGAGCAGCTTGAACACGTCGAGCCAGCGCACGATGCCTTGGCCCGGCGGCAGCCGATCGGTTGGCCGCTTCGCGCCGGCCGCGACCGGTGCGGGCGGCGTGTCGCTGTACTGGAATGCCGCAATTTCGTCGGGTGCCACGCCTTCGAAGCCGCGGCCGCCCGCCCCGCTTCTCTCCATGTGATAGGCGTCGAGCAGCATGCCGGCATTGGCGCGGCAGGCGCCACTCAGGATTTCGCGCAGCACCGCAATGCTATTGAGCACGGCGTGCTGCGAATTGAACTCGATCGCAAGCCTAAGGCCACGTTTGCCGCAGATGTCGGCGCCACGTTTCATGTTTTCGATGGCATCGCTGATTGGCCCGACGTTCTGCCCCGGCGCACACATGATCAGCGGACAATCGAGCGCCACCGCGTTGTCGCAGGTGACCTCGAGGTCGTCGAACAGCCGCTTGCTCTCGTCGCCGGTTGCGAAAATCCAGCCGTATTCGCAGCCCAGCGTGCAGACCGGGATTTCGGTGGCACGCACCATGTCGAGTACGGCGTCGTCCGACATTCCCCTTTCATAGCAGCGCTTGAAGTCGGTGCGGCGCAGTTCGACCGCATCGAAGCCGCCGTCGCGCGCGGCCTTGATCGCGACATCGAGCGGTGTGGTGTCGAGGGTCCAAGTGTGTAGCGCGAGCCGGCCGAATGGATTCATGGCAATCGTCCTAGTTCATCGAGATGTTGGCCTGCCGCGTGACCTTGGTCCATTTCTCGATCTCGGCTTGGATGAATTGTGCTGGCCGCCGGCTCCATGTCGGCAGGGCTTTGCGCCACGGAACACCTGCCAGAACAACGGGAAGTATGGCAATCTTCCGATCCGTCGTGTCGTGAAAGGCACCCATGCACGCTCGATTGGCCGTCATGGTTCTTATCAGCGCCGGTCTTGCCCGCGCAGCGGTTGCCGCGGAAACCTGCCACAGCCTTGAGCATCAGTTCGGCAAGACGCGGACTTGCGCGAGCTCTGTACTGGCGCCACAAGGCGAGCGGACTCACGGTCCTAATCATCTCATCATCGGGGAGGATGGAGCCTGGTGCGGAGGCAGCGCCGGACCCGGCATCGGCCAGTCCGTCACCATTCACATGCAGCCGAGGCCGCGCTTCCGGACCATCTCGATCATCAACGGCTACGCCCGCACCGACGAGACGTTTGGCCGCAACGGGCGTGTTAAGCGCGCTTACATCGAAGCCGAGGGCGGCTACAAGACGGCCATCACGCTGAAAGATACGCGCGAGCCCCAGCGGTTCAGAATCCCGACCAGCCGGGCGCTCTGGATCAAGTTCACCATTGCCGGCATCTACCCCGGCACCAGTGGTAGCGACACATGTTTGACCTGGCTATCGGTCGACCACGAGGAATTGAACAATTGACTCTCGTCCGCCTGATTTGCGCCGGCATCTGTTTGTTTGCCCTGCTCTGCGCCGACGCGGAGGCTCAAGGTCGCAAGCGCGTACGGCGCTTTGAAGACTATCCGGTCAAGGAAATCCACGAGGGCAAGGCCGCCAAGCTGGTCCTGGAAACCAGCGAGCAGCGCGATGCCGCCAACTACTACCAGGCGATCGCCGACGGCGGGACCAGCTTCGCCGGACACTACGCGGTGGTGCCGCTGACCTGTGGCTCGGCCTGCATCTCGGCCGACTTCCTCGACACGCTCACGGGACAGATCATTCCCGGCACGTTCTCCAACTCAGGCTGGAAGGAGCGTCACGACGCGTTCCGGGAAATCGAATTCCGGCGAGCCAGCAAGCTGATCGTGTTCGCCGGCCAGATCGACGAGAAAGGGCCGCTCGGCTGGCACTTCTACGTGTTCGACCAGAGCAAAATGAGGCGCATCCACACCATCGTAACCAAGGGCGACTTCCAAAAGCCGCTCACCGACTGGATGAAATAACGGCGCGCTGGTGTCTGATTTAGCTACGCTGAGTCATCCTCTATTTGTTGAATGCGGGATCGACCGGCACGCGATAGCCGTTGGCGAGCCGATTGGTTTCGTTCGCCATGCCGACCACCGCCATCAGCTCGCCGAACATCGCGTCCGTCATGCCGGCCTTGCGGGCCGCCGCGCCATGACTGGCAGTGCAGTATTCGCAGCCGTTGCTGACGCTGATCGCGAGATAAACCATTTCCTTGGTGCGAACGTCGAGAGCGCCGGGCGCCATGATTTCCTTGACGGATTCCCAGGTGCGCCGGAGCGTGATCGGGTCGTTCGCCAGATACTTCCAGAAATTGTTCACGTCCTCGACCTGGCGGGTCTTCTTGATGTCGTCAAATACGGCGCGCACCTCCGGCGACGCCTCGCGATATTCGATGGGCTTGGCCATGGTCACTCAGCCTTGGCGCCGGAGGCCTTGATGAGCTCGGCCCACTTCGGGATTTCAGACTTGATGTAGGCGCTCAGCCACTCCGGCGTGCTGGTTTTCACGTCCACACCGGAATCCGTCAGCACCTTGCGCACCGCGGGATCCTCCAGCGCGCCGATGATTGCCTTGTTGAGCGCGGTGACAGCCTCCTTCGGTGTGCCGGCCGGCGCCACGATCGCGTGCCATGTCGCCGCGTCGAAACCGGGATAGGTTTCGGCGATGGTTTCTACCTGCGGCAGCACCGGGGTGCGTTCGAGCGTAGTGATGGCGATCGCCTTGATCGTCTTTTGCTGCAAATGCGGCATCAAGGGCGACGGCGGGTTGAACGCGGTCGGCACGTGGTTGCCGATCACGCTCTGCAAGGTCGGACCAGTGCCCTTGAACGGTACGTGGGTGTAGTCGATGCCCGCTTTGATGCGCAGCAGCTCGCCGGCAAGATGGGCCGGAGTTCCAACGCCACCCGAGCCGAACGACAGCTTGCCCGGGTTGGCCTTGGCGTAGGCGACGAACTCCTTGATGTTGTTCGCCGGAACGGAGGGGTGGGTGTAGAGCACGTTGGTCTGCACGCCCAGCATGCTGATCGGCGCGTAGTCTTTCAAGCTGTCATACGGGGCGTTCGGATAGAGCGTTACATTGATCACCAGAATGCTGCCGGTCGCCAGCATGATGGTATGACCGTCGGGCGCAGCGCGGGCGACTATTCCGCCGGCGATGGTGCCCCCCGCCCCCGACCGGTTCTCGATGATGACGGGCTGCTTGAGGTATTCCTCCATCTTTTTGGAGAGGACGCGGGCCATCACGTCGCTGGGACCGCCCGGGGCAAAGCCCAGGATCATGGTGACCGGCTTGGTCGGATAGGCGGATGCTCCCGCTGGCATCGCCGCGATCATGGCGGCCAGTGCCGCCCACGCCAGCCGTTTCATCGTTACCTCCCTTGCAGGCTTGTTTGTTCGGTTCCGTCATTGTGTCACCGCCATCGGCGCCCGGAAAGGCCGTCGAGCGACGCAGATAGCGCATGCGCCGCAGCGCGTAACGCGAAGAACGGGGATAAGTTTCGATCGGAAAGCTCCGTTGCTGCCGCACAAATCATCGTGCGCGGGCTTTCTTGTGCGTGCGGCGTGAAGAGGCAAGCGGTTGCCGAGCCAGCAGTTTCCCTCCCGATGACGGCACGAATGAGTCGCGGCGCATAATTTTTTCCGGCGTGTGACGTGCAAAACAACACACAGGAATTTTTTTCGCAGACCTTACGTGTCACGCAGCTTTGGCGTAGCTGTTGTGCACGCTCACTCCAAGCAACGGACCGCACATGCCCCCCCGGATGTCGGATGAAGAAGTCGGCCGCCAGATCCTCGG
>Ga0190270_10000825_pt1 | contig 13920 bp, 14 predicted proteins | sample Popmic320T_FD_133748 | JGI IMG/M metagenome (GOLD analysis project Ga0190270, IMG submission 133748) | Populus adjacent soil microbial communities from riparian zone of Weber River, Utah, USA - 320 T | ecosystem: Environmental > Terrestrial > Soil > Riparian zone | place: USA: Utah | collected... | reverse complement strand
CTAGCGACTCCGCTGTAGCCTTCCGGCGCCACCCGAGAGAGGAGTGAGGATGAGCATGTTGCTGGAGGAGGAAATTCGGACACGCGGCATCGCCGAGTTCGACGTCCGCGACGAGACCATGGACCAGGACGACATGGACTCCGACTCGGACGACACGGATTCCGACGACTCCGACGCCGACGACACGGATTCGAGCGACGCCGACACCGACGCAGAAGACCCGAGCTAGCGCGCTCGCGCGCGCGCTCGATCCCGTCTCGGGCGAGGAGTTTCTCGCCAAGCACTGGGAGCAGAAGCCGCTCGTCGTCCCGCGGGGGGAGCAGGGTCGCTTCGACGACCTCCTCTCGGTCGCGGACGTCGAGCGGCTTCTCACGTCGGGCGGACTTCGCTTCCCGGGCTTCAGGCTCGCGAAGGCCGGCGCGAAGCTCGACGTCGTCGACTACACGAAGGACCTCTCCTGGCGGCCGCAGCCCTTCTCGGGCACCGCTGACGTCCAGCGTGTCCTCGCCGAATTCGAGGACGGCGCGACGATCGTCCTCCAGGGCCTCCACCTGAACTGGCAGCCGCTCGCGGAGTTCTGCCGGTCGCTCGAGGCGGAGCTCGGCCATCCGGCGCAAGCCAACGCCTACTTCACGCCGCGGGCAGCGCAGGGCCTGCCGGTCCACCACGACACGCACGACGTCTTCTCGCTCCAGGTCGCGGGCGAGAAGCGCTGGCTCGTCTACGAGCCTGCCTGGGAGCTGCCGCTCAAGCACCAGCGCTACAAGGCCGAGACGATGGGCGAGCCGGGCGAGCCCGTCCTCGACGTGACGCTGCAGGCGGGCGACACGCTCTTTCTCCCCCGCGGCTGGCTCCACGAGGCCAAGACCTCCGGGACGGACTCGTTGCACCTGACCGTGGGCGTGAACGTCTACACGTGGATGGACGCGTTCCGGGCGGCGCTCGACAGCTGCGCGCGCGAGGTCGGCTTCCGGCGCTCGCCGGACAGCGAGACACCCGGCGAGCTCATCGAGCTCCTCGCAGATCAGCTGAGCCCCGAGCGTGTCGAGCGCAGGCGCCGGCGGAAGCTCGTGCGCACCCGGCGGCCGGTCCTCGGCGGGCAGCTGAGCCAGCTGCGGGCGCTCGAGAGCCTCGACGCCGACACCGTCCTCGAGCGGCGGCCGACCGTCCTTTTCGACTCCGAGGGCGCGACGCTCTCATTCGAGGGCAAGGACCTCACGCTTCCGGACGAGGCGGCGGAAGATCTCGCCTTCATCGCTCAGTCCGACGAGCCGTTCACGCCGGCCGACCTTCCGGGCGACCTGGACAACGCGGAGCGCCTCGTGCTCGTTCGCAGGCTGGTGCGCGAAGGCTTTCTGGTGATCAGCGCAGCCGCGCGCGGAAACGGCGCGGACGCTGAGGCGTGACTGAGCCGCACGTCAGGTAGACCGAGTCCTCGCCGACCTCGGCCCAGGCCTCGGCGGCGTATTCGCGTCCGGCGGCGCGTAGCGTGACGAGCCAGCGGTCTTCGGCCTCGCGCGAGACGCGGAGGATCTCGACGTCGTGCACCCCCGTGAGGCCCGTCTCCTCGCGCACGGCGAGCTCGGCCGCCTGCACGCCGAACGTGTAGGCGGAGCGGCCGCGATAGCGCTCGAGGTTGATGCGCCCGTCGAAGTAGTCGTCGAGGATCGGGTCGAGGTTCTCCTCGCCGACGCGGCCGTAGAAAAGCCCCTCGGGCAAGACGACGACGTTGCCGGCGAAGCGGTCGCCGCCCACGTGCGTCGACTGCCAGACCCATTCGGGGTCGACCTTCCCCTTCAGCCGGTCGTAGAGCGGCCGCCCGTACTTCGCGCAGCAGCGGTCGCGCTTTCCGTGCGTGCAGACGACGAAGAGCGGGTGCTCGACCGGGACTCCCGGGGTGCTCCCGTCGAGAAGCGCCGAAGCGAAGTCGTAGCCGATGAGGTCGTCGTGGTGGTCGAACTCGAGCCCGTACAACCGCTCCTCGCCGGGCCGGCAGCTGCCCACGTAGAGCATCCGGCGCTTGTGGGAGCGCCGTTCCGGCCGCTTGACGAAGAGGAGGCGGGAGTGCCCGAGCTTGCGCAGCTGGTCGCGCAGGTGCTCCTTGAGCGGCTGCGAGAGAAGGCTCCCGCCGAGCACGTCGCGATCCCAGAGACCGCGGTATTCGATGAGCACCCAGCGGTCGACGCGGCTTGCCGTCGCGGCGAGGTCCTCGTGTGCCGCGCCCGACACGTCTGCGCAGAGCTCTCGCTTCGCTCGCACGGCCACTGCTGGAAGGCTACCCATTGTAAGGCAAACCTTACACGGCGCCGCTCCGCCGACACGCGTACCGGCGGCCCCGTTACGTTTCCGTTCATTGTGCTGGTGGACGCCTCATGTCGATAGCGGTTCGACGCGTGACCAAGCGGTTCGGCGACTTCACCGCGCTGGACGACGTTTCCGTTGCGGTGGCGGGCGGCTCGTTGACGGCGCTCCTCGGACCGAGCGGGAGCGGGAAGTCCACGCTTCTGCGGGTGATCGCAGGGCTTGAGCAGCCGGACGAGGGCGACGTCCTCATCCTCGGAGAGAAGGCGACTGGTCTCCCGCCACAGAAGCGTGGCGTCGGGTTCGTGTTTCAGCACTACGCTGCATTCACGCACATGACCGTGGGCCAGAACGTCGGGTTCGGCCTCAAGATCCGAAAACACCCGAAGGAGGAGATCCGGGCGAAGGTCGAGGAACTTCTCGACCTCGTGCAACTCCCCGGTTTCGCCGACCGCTATCCCCAACAGCTCTCCGGCGGGCAGCGGCAGCGAATGGCGCTGGCACGCGCCCTTGCCGTCGACCCCAAGGTGCTTCTCCTGGACGAGCCGTTCGGGGCACTGGACGCGCGCGTGCGGAAAGAGCTCCGGGGCTGGCTCCGCCGTCTGCACGACGACGTGCACGTCACGACCGTGCTCGTCACACACGACCAGGAAGAGGCAATGGACGTTGCCGACCGCATCGTGCTCATGAACGAAGGAGGAATTGAGCAAACGGGCAAGCCTCGTGACCTCTACGAGCACCCGGCGACCGAATTCGTAATGAGCTTCGTCGGTCCGGTCAACCGGCTGGACAACGGCTTCGTCCGCCCCCACGACCTCGCCGTGCAGCTCGAGCCGGACGATGCTGCGCGGGAGGCGACGGTGGAGCGAATCGTGCATCTCGGGTTCGAGGTCCGTGTGGAGATGGCCCTGGATGGGACGAATGTGTCATCACAGGTGACGAGGAAAGAGGCGGAGAGGCTGGAGCTCCGCCCCGGGCAACAGGTCTACGTCCAGGCGAGCAACGCGCGAAGCTTCGGCTAGGAGGCTACGCGGGCGCCTGGGGCGTCCTCCTCCACCTCTGTGAGGCGGCTGGGGCGCACGAAGACGCGCTGCCCTTCGAGCAGCTCAAGGCGTTCGGCTTCCCGCTTCGTCAGCTGCGCCTCGAGACGCTCGCCTTCCGAGAGGGCCAGCTCGACGCGGACCTCGAACCCTAGGTGGACGACCTTCTCGACGGTCGCCTCTTCGTACCTCGCGCTCGGCTGGAGCTCGACCTCGAGGTCATGGGGTCGAATGTAGGCTTCGCCGAAGCGGGTGACCGGGCCGACGAACGTCATGACGAACTCGGTCGCGGGGTGCTCGTAGAGGTCGCGCGGTTTCCCGTACTGCTCGATCCGACCCTGGTTCACGACGGCGATGCGGTCGGCGACCTCCATCGCCTCCTCCTGATCGTGCGTTACGAGCACGGTCGTGACGTGAACCTCGTCGTGGAGACGGCGAAGCCAGGCGCGCAGCTCCTTGCGCACGCGTGCGTCCAGCGCGCCGAACGGCTCGTCGAGGAGGAGGACTTTCGGCTCGACTGCCAGAGCACGTGCGAGCGCCATGCGCTGCCGCTGTCCGCCCGAGAGCTGAGACGGGTAGCGACCGGCCAGACCCTGCAACTGCACGAGCTCGAGCAGCTCGTCGACGCGGGCGCGGATCTCGTTCTTCGATCGCTTCTGGATCTTCATGCCGAATGCGATGTTGTCGCGAACGGTCATGCGCTTGAACGATGCGTAATGCTGGAAGACGAAGCCGACCCCACGCTTCTGGGGTGGCAGGGCGGTCGCGTCCGTCTCGGCAATCGCCACCTCGCCCGAGTCGGGCTGCTCGAGGCCCGCGATGACGCGGAGTAATGTCGACTTGCCGCTCCCGCTCGGCCCGAGGAGGACCGTGAGAGACCCTGTGGGGATGGCGAGCGACACGTCGTCGAGAGCGACGAAATCTCCGAACCGCTTGCTCACGTTGTGAACGCCGATCGCCATCAGTCGCATCCCTCCCGGGTCGTTGGTGTCATTCCTGGCCGGCTCGTTTCAGGCTCCGCCGCCTGAAGGCCTCGATCCCGATCAGAAGCACGATCGAGAAGGCGGCAAGCGTGAGCGCGACGATGTAGCCGCGCTCTGCCTGATACTGATCGAACGCGCGAAGGATGTAGAGCGTGGCTGTCTCCGTCGACCCCTGCACCTGTCCGCTGACGACGAGCACGGCGCCGACCTCCCCGATCGCGCGCGCCGCCGAGAGCGCCATCCCGTAAAAGAGGCCCCAGCGAATGTTGGGCAGGGTGATGCGGAGGAATGTCTGCAGCCGCGAGGCACCGAGAGTCCAGGCCGCCTGCTCCTCATCCATCCCGAGCTCCTCCAGGAGCGGGACGACCTCGCGGATCACGAAGGGAATCGAGATGAAGATCGTCACGATCACCATCGAGGGCAGCGCGAACACGATCTGAATGCCTTGCGCCGAAAAGAACGGCTCGAACCAGCCCCCGCGGCCGAACAGGAGAATCGCCATCAGCCCCACGACGACCGGGGAGACGGCAAGAGGCAGGTTTACGAAGGCGGACAGGAGGCTCTTGCCGGGGAAGCGGTCGCGAGCGAGCACGAACGCGACGACGAGCCCCAGGACCGTCGTCACGACGACCGTGATCAGCATGATCACGACTGTCAGGTAAAGGGCATGCCTGACGTCCGGCTGGCTGAAGGTGTCCGTGATCGCGCCGACGCCGTTGCGCAGGCCGTAATACATGATCCCCGCGAGCGGGGCGACGATCAGGACGAGCACGTAGAACAACGCGATCCCGACGAGGACCGCCCGGACGGCGCGACCCCGCGACTCCGGCTTCGAGGCCGGGCGACCGCGCGGAGCGATCGGTTCAGCGTGTGCCTGCTGGCTCATGAGGTTCGCTCCAGGCGACCGGAGATGAGCTTCTCGGTCAGAAGGACGACGATGAATGCGAGGCCGAAGAGCAGGCCGGCGACCGCCGCTGCCTGATCCGGGCCCCCGGTGGCCCCGAAGCTGCCGGGGCTCAGGAGCTGCGTGATGAACACCGGCGCGGTGAGGGTCTTATTGGGGATGTTCCCGGAGACGAAGACGATCGCCCCGAACTCGCCGAGGCTCCGTGCGAAGACGAGCAGGCCTCCGGCCACGATCGCGGGACGGAGCGCGGGCAGGACGATCTTGCGAAATGTGGTCCAGCTCCCGGCCCCGAGGGTCTGCGCCGCCTCTTCTTCCTCGCGGTCGAGCTCGGCCAAGACCGGTTGCACGCTCCGAACTACGAGCGGAAGCGTCACGAAAAGGAGAGCCAGGAGTATGCCGGGGGCGGCGAAGATGATCTTCACGCCGTGATCCTCGAGCCAGCCGCCCACCACCGAGCTCGGGCCGTACAGGGCGACCAGCATGACCCCGGCCACGAGTGTCGGAATCGCGAAAGGCAGGTCGACGATCGCCGAGACGATCTCACGGCCGGGGAAGCGGATGCGCACGAGGACGTACGCGAGCAGCGTCCCGAAGACACCGTTGATGATCGCCGCCAGGAACGCCATGACGACGGTCAGCTTGATCGCGTTCCAAGCGCCGAAGTTGTCCAGCGCGTCTTTGAGGTTGGTCAGCCCATCGCTGTAGCCGCGCTGCAGGATGACCACGACCGGCAGGAGCACGAACAGCCCCAGATAGAGCATCGCCGTGGCGCGAAGGGCCCAGCGGGTGGGCGCGCCCGGGTCCCTCCGGGCGCGCCCTGAGGCCCGCGTCAGTGCGTCGGCGACCATCTACCCCTTGGCGGCCGCGAAGGCCTTGGTGAACGCGCCGTCCGGCCCGAACACCGTGTCCTTGATCAGCGTGTCCCAACCGCCGAGATCGTCGGTCGTGAAGAGGTCGTCGATCGGCGGGACCGAGTCGGTCCCCTTCTTCGCCTCGGTGATGTCGATCGGCCGCGTGTGCGCGACGCTCGCGAAGACCTCCTGCGCGTCGGGCGAGTGTAGGTACTTCACGAACGCGTCCGCGATGGGCTCGACGCAGTGCTCTTCGGCGTTCTTGTCCACGACCACCGTCGGCGTCTGGATGAAGACGGTGGACGGGGGCGCGACGATCTCTTCCTCCTGCCCGGCCGCGATCGACGTCGCCGCCTGGTAGTCGTAGGTGATCGCCACGTCGCCGTTCCCGGCCTCGAAGTTTTTGAGCGAATCGTTTGCGCTCTTGTCGAGGACGGTCACGTTCTTGAAGATGCCCTCCAGCAGCCGCTGGGCGTCCTCGGTGCTGCCCTTGGCATAGCCGGGGACTTCGCCGCGCATGGCGGCGCCGTATGCGGCGACGATGTTCCACCGCGCGCCGCCGGACTGCGACGGGTCGGGAGTGAGGATCTGGAGGCCCGGCTGCGTCAGGTCGTTCCAGTTGTGGATGTTCCTCGGGTTTCCGGGACGGACCGAGAAGACGACCGCGCCGGCCTGGACGATCGCCCCGTTCTCATCCTGTGTCCAGTCGTGAGCGATGAGGCCGCTGTCCTGAACGATCTGCACGTCGGGTGCCGTCGAAGAGGCGTAGACGTCCGCAGGGAAGCCGTTGACGATGTTCTCGGCCTGCGTCGTGCTCCCGCCGAACGACATCTGGAAGATCACCTGCTGGTCGCTGTGCGACTCCTTCCAGTCGGCCGCGAAGGTCGAGGTCAGCTTGCCGTAGGCGTCATACGGGTTGCTGTACGCAGCGAGCGTGATGACGGGCGAGTCGCCCGGAGTGCAGTCGCCGCCGGACGCGGCCGAGGCGTTGGACGAATCGGACCCGCCGCCACAACCTGTTGCGGCGACGACGACGACGAGCGCCGCGACGGCTGCACCGAGCACTACGCGAACCTGTTTCACTGGCTGTCTCCCCTGGGCTATTGTTGACAAGATAAGTAAACAATATCTACAATGTCGAACCAAGACCTTAGGGAAGATGACCAGCGCCTGTCAAACCCAAACCGTCGAACCCCATGTGGGTGTCGCGGCGAACTGACTACGCAACGCGCGCCGTCTTGTCGCTGGCGATCGCGGATGAAGCGCTGAACCTCGACCAGCTCGCCGAGGCGACCGAGGCACCGCGTTCGGTCCTCGAGCAGGTGATGCCGAGGCTCCGAACGGCGGGAATCGTGCGGTCAGTTCGTGGGCCCGGCGGTGGCTATCGCCTGAACCATCCTCCGGCAGAGCTGACGCTCGAGCGCGTCGTGCGCGTGTTCGAGGGCCAGCTCGCACCGATCGGCTATGCGACTCGACACGAACCCGATCCGTGTCCAGCGATCGTCGCCCGGTCACTCCGGCCTGCCTGGGAGGAAGTGAGAGACGCGACGATCACGATCTTGGATCGCATCAACTTCGCCGACCTTGCCGAAGCCGCCCGAGCCGGCGAAAAGCACGCGCTCTCACCTTAGAGGGCGCCACCCTACGGACTCCTCACACCGGTGGGCCGCCTTCCGTCTCGCCGACGACGCAGATCACCTGGCCTGTCGTGACCGCCTCGCCTGCGGCCACCGACAGGCGGGTCACGAGCCCATCGCGGTGGGCCGTGATCTCGTTCTCCATCTTCATCGCCTCGACGATGCAGATCACCTGGCCCGCGCGAACCTCGTCGCCTTCGGCGACCTCTACCGCGAGCACGGTCCCCTGCATCGGGCTCACCACGGCGTCGCGGGCGGCTCCGTGCCCCGCGGCGCCTCCTGCCCGCTCTCGACGCCGTCGCGCCAGCTCGGCGAACGGCGGCTCGGGCCGGAGCACCTTCACCTCGAAGCGGCGGTCGTCCACCTCCACTTCGAGTGTGTGCTCGCGAACGCGTCCGTCCGGTGAGCGCGGTACGCTTGTTGTCTCATGGGACAACTCCTCGGCTTCCTGCGCGAGCTCTCCCGACTCGACCACCCCGTGGCAGGTCTCGCCTGCGATGAAGCAGGGGCGGCGAAGGAGGGCCTTGTGGAACCCGACGAGCGTCTTCACACCCTCGATCTCGAACTCGTCGAGCGCACGCAGCATGCGCGCGCGGGCCCGTTCGCGGTCGGTGTCCCACACGCAGAGCTTCGCCACCAGGGGGTCGTAGAGGCCGGAGATCTCGCTGCCCTCGGCGACGCCCGAGTCCACGCGCACGCCGGGCCCGGCGGGCTCCCGGTAGCGCGTGAGCGTCCCTGGCGCCGGCAGGAAGCCGTTCGACGGGTCCTCGGCGTTGATCCGGCACTCGATCGCGTGCCCGCGGAAGTCGAGGTCCTCCTGGCGAAGGCTTGTCGGCTCGCCTGCGGCGATGAGAATCTGCTCGCGGACGAGGTCGACCCCCGTGACGAGCTCGGTGACGGTGTGCTCGACCTGGATGCGCGTGTTCATCTCGAGGAACCAGTAGTTGCCCTCGCGATCGAGCAGGCCCTCGATCGTGCCCGCGCTCCGGTAGCCCGCCGCGCGAGCGGCGTCGATCGCGATCTTGCCGATTCGCTCGCGGAGGTCCGGCGTCACCGCCGGCGAGGGTGTCTCCTCGATGAGCTTCTGGTGTCGCCGCTGGATGGTGCAGTCCCGCTCGCCGAGGTGGACGACGGTTCCATGGTCGTCGGCGAGCACCTGGACCTCGACGTGGCGTGGGTCGACGATGAACTTCTCGACGTAGACCGTCGAATCGGCGAAATACGACTCGCCCTCGCGCTGCGCGGCGGCGAAGGCGCGCTCCGCCTCTCCTTCGCCCTCCACGACCTTCAGGCCCTTTCCGCCGCCTCCAGCCGAGGCCTTGATCGCGACGGGCCAGCCGAACTCGTCGCCCAGCCGCGCGACCTCGGCCGCCGACGTGACCGGCTCCGTCGTCCCCGGAACGATGGGGACGCCTGCGCTCCGCATGAGCTCCCGTGCCGCCACCTTCGATCCCATCACATCGATCGCCTCGGGCGGAGGCCCGATCCAGACGAGGCCCGCATCCGAGCAGGCCCGCGCGAATGAAGCGTTCTCGGCGAGAAAGCCGTACCCCGGATGCACCGCCTCCGCACCCGCTTTCCGGGCGGCCGCGATCACCCGCTCCTGGTTGAGATAGCTCTCGGCCGGGGCCCCCGCTCCGACGAGATAGGCCTCGTCTGCGACGGCGGCGTGGAGCGAAGCGCGGTCCGCCTCCGAGTAGACGGCGACGGTGCCAATCCCCAGCTCGCGGAGCGTGCGGAAGACGCGGACCGCGATCTCGCCGCGGTTGGCGACAAGAACCTTTCCGAATGGAGGCATGGGCGCGCGTATTCTGTCCCTTCCATGCACTTTGCAGACCAGCTGACGCTCGCGCGGGCGTTTTCGGTGCCCGTCGTCGTCGTGCTCTTCGCGTGGGACTTCCCCAACCATTACTACTGGGGGACGGCGGTCTTTGCCGTTGCGATGACCACCGACTACGTCGACGGCTGGTGGGCGCGGCGCACCAACCGCTCCTCGAACCTGGGCCGGCTCCTCGACCCCGTGGCGGACAAGCTCCTCGTCATGGCCGCGCTGATCATGCTGGTCGGAATCGCCCTTCCCGCTTGGATGGTCGCCGCGATCGTCGCGCGCGAGTTCCTCATGTCAGGGCTGCGCCTCGCGGCGCTCGAGCGCGGGGTCGTGATGGCCGCACGGGATCTGGGAAAGCTGAAGACCGGGGCGCAGGCCACCGCGGCGGCCATCGCAGGGCTCGCCGCGGGCGGAGCGTTCAGCACCGATATCGCGTGGTGGGCGGGGCTCGTCGCGCTCGCACTGACCTGGATCTCAGGCCTCGACTACTTCATGAGCGCACCCAGGGTCCTCCGTGGGCAGCAGCCTGCGTAGCTTCGGGCCGGGAGACCGGGCTTCCGTGCTCGAGCTTTCACGGCATGCGCTGCAGAAGCCACAGGAGCAGGTGGGCAATCCACTCTGGACGACCGCGGAAGAGCTCGAGAGCGAGCTCTCCGACTGGGAGGTCCCACCGGAGGAAACCCTCTTCGTGGACGAGATCGACGGCGAGATCGTGGGCTTCGCCGGCGTCGAGGTCTCGCCGGGGTTCGATCACGCTGACCTATTCGGGCCGCTCGTCGCCCCGAGCCACCGCGGGCAAATGATCGGGACGGTGCTCCTCGAGGCGGCGATCGAGCGGGCGGAGAACCGGAGCGCGCGCCGCGTCGTCGGTGCGGTTGGCGCGAGGAACGCGACGGGCCGGCTCCTTCTCGAGCGCGCCGGGTTCGCCCCCTCCGGGAGCGCGACTGCGGTCTTCCGGCTGAACGAGGTCGACCATCGCCGGGTCGAAACCGGCCCGGCGGAGCTCACGGTTCGGCCGGGCACCTCAGACGATCTCGACGCGACCATGCGGCTCTACCGCGAGTGCTTCCCCGACGGCTCGTTCCCGGAGAGCGCGTGGCTCGCGGGCCTCGATCAGGGCGCTGTCTACATCGGCGAGGCGAAGGGCGAAAGCCGTGCGATGGTCAACATCGACGCAGCCGACCGGTGGATCTACCACCTCGGCGTGACCGCGGACGAGCGCGATCGCGGCACCGGCGCCTACGTCCTCTCCGAGGCTCTGGCCGGCTACTGGTCGCACCATCCGGGCGAGACGCTCGGGCTCTCCGTGCAGGCGGACAACCTGCCCGCGCTCCGGCTGTACAGACACCAGGGGTTCGCGCCCATGCTGGTGCTGCAGGCCTTCGAGCTCCCCCTGTAGTGCTCCGTCCGGTGATGGTCTCGCTTCTCTGGCGCCCGATCGGAGCCGCAAAGGAAGGACACAGGGAGGGTCGATATCTGGGCATACCGGCGCGACCGAGGACGCCGCTTGGCGGTTCCGAGCGCCGCAAGAGATGCCCTGACTATTGCTGGACGGAGCGCTAGTGCTCCTGGGAATCGACCAGGGCACGACGGGCACGACCTGCCTCGTCCTCGACGAAGCCCTGCGGACGCAAGGGCGCGGCTACCGCGAGGTGGCGCAGCACTATCCGCGGCCCGGGTGGGTCGAGCACGACCCGAACGAGCTCTGGGAGTCCGTGCTTGCGGCCGCCGGCGAGGCGCTGGAGGAGGCGGGGGCGGCGGCGGCCGATCTCACAGCGATCGGTATCACGAACCAGCGCGAGACGACGATCGTCTGGGATCGGGCGAGCGGCGAGCCGGCCCACCGCGCCATCGTCTGGCAGGACCGGCGCACGGCCGAGCGTTGCAAGGAGCTCCCCGCCGACCTCATCCGCGACCGGACGGGGCTCGTCCCCGACCCGTACTTCTCGGCGACGAAGCTCGAGTGGATCCTCCGCGAGGCCTCGGGCGACCTGGCCTTCGGGACGGTCGACTCGTGGCTCATCTGGAAGCTCACCGGCGGGGCCGTGCATGCGACCGACGTCTCCAACGCCTCGCGAACGCTGCTCCTCGACCTCGCGACACTCGACTGGGACGACGAGCTGCTCGAGCTCTTCGGCGTCCCGCGCTCCGTGCTCCCCGAGATCGTCAGCTCGAGCGGGACGATCGGCGAGGCGGAGCTCTTCGGGGCACGCGTCCCGATCGCCGGCGCGGCCGGCGACCAGCAGGCAGCGCTTTTCGGACAAGCGTGTTTTGGGCGCGGTCAGGCGAAGGCGACATTCGGCACGGGCGCCTTTCTCCTGGCAAACAGCGGCTCCGAACGAATCAGGCCCGGGGCTGGTGTCGTCGAGACGGTCGCCTGGCGGCTCGGCTCGGAGGAGCCGGTCTACGCGGTCGAGGGCTCGATCTTCGTCACCGGCGCGGCGCTGCAGTGGCTGCGTGACGCGCTCGGGCTCCTCGCGGACTCCGCTGAGAGCGAGGCACTCGCGCGCGCGGTGGAGGACAACGGCGGCGTCTACTTCGTGCCGGCCCTCGCCGGCCTCGGCTCACCGCATTGGGTCCCGGAGGCGCGCGGGCTCATCAGCGGGATCTCGGGCGGCACGCGGCGAGAGCACCTCGTCAGGGCCGCCATCGAAGCAGCCGCCTTCCAGACGAGAGATGTCGTGGACGCGCTTCCCTTCGAGCTCCAGACGCTTCGCGCCGACGGGGGCGCGGCCGGGAACGCGTTCCTCATGCAGTTCCTCGCCGACCTGACGCGTCTTCCCGTCGAGGTGCCCGAAGAGACGGAGACCACGGCGCTCGGCGCGGCGGCGCTCGCCGGCCTCGCGGTCGGGCTCTGGAACGACACCGCGGAGCTTGCGGGACTCTGGCGCTCCGCGGCGCGCTACGAGCCCGAGTTGCCCGAGGCGGAGGCCGACCGCCTCCTCGCCGAGTGGCGCTTGGCCGTCAGGCGGGCTCTTCTTCTTCGCTGAGGTCCTCGGCAATCCCGGCTCGCCACCAGGCCGAGCGGGGGTCGACGGCCGGCACCGTCAGGCGCGCGAGCGCCTCTTCGATCGCCTCCAGCTCTTCCGGTGAGGGCTCAGGGCGGATCTCGCGGTTCATCCGGCTGAGATTAAAGGACCCGCCGAGGCCCGACGATAGGAACACCATGCGCCGGGGTCTCGTCGCCGTAGTCGCCGTGGTCGCCGCCTTCATCGCGGCGCAGCCGGCGCCTGCCGCAAGCTGGGCCCAGCCGCAGATCAAGGTCGTGGTCGCGAACGGGCTCATGGGCCCGAGCGTGAGCAACTTCCGCGCCAAGCAGAACGTCACCCGCAAGGAGCTCGGCGAAGCGCTCGCCGCCCTCACGGGTGAGTCCCAGGTCGTCGTCGACCCCGACGCGGAAGTGTCGATCGCCGAGCTGAACGCGAAGGTCGTCAAGGCACTCGGGCTGCGCCACGCCGCGAAGACCTTCCAGCGGACGGTGAAGGACGCCGGCCTCGACCCGCCACGACGGCTGGGGAACGAGGTCGTGGCGCACCTGATCTGGCTGCGGTTCAACCATCCCCAGCAGGACGACAATCTCGAGCTGCGGCCGCGGGACCCCGCTACCCGCGCGGAAGCCGCGTATTCGCTCGCCCAGGCGCTGAATATGTCCCAGTGGGAGAAGGACTCCGTCGTCTCGCTCGCCGACTCGTTCTCGCTCCCAAGCTACGGCGAGTGGCCGAAGCGCGTCCTTCGACGGGCCGTGCACTTCATCGGCTACCCATATGTGTGGGGCGGAATGTCCGAAAACCAGCAGGTCACATTCGGCGTCACGTCGCGCGGAGGCTTTGACTGCTCGGGCTTTGTCTGGCGCGTCTACAAGCTCCAGGCGTATCCGAACGGAGGCTCACTTTCGTCGGTTATCCAGGGCCGCACGACGTACCAGATGAGCGGCGAGGTGCCGAAGTCGAAGCGGATCCCCTTCGACCGCCTGAGGGCCGCCGATGTCACCTTCTTCGGCGCAGACGGACGCCGTTCGAGCCCATCCGAAGTCGACCACACGGGAATCGCGCTCGGACACGGCTGGATGATCCATGCCTCCAGTCAGGGAGTGGCGTTCGTGCCGCTGACAGGCTGGTACCGGGACCGTTTCGCCTGGGCCCGCCGGCCGCTCCGCGAGGCCGGGCTCCTCTAGTCGCCTGAACGCCGCTCGATTGGGGCTTTGAGCAGGCTTTTCCCGAATCCCTCAAAGGGGGGATGTTGCGGCTTCGCGGGTGCGCTGATACTTCGGCTCGTCCTACAGCGTCCGAACACGGGAGATGATCGGAATGCTTCATTGGAAGGTAAAGCTCGCGCACGTTGCAGTTGTCGCCGCCCTTCTGGCCGCTTTTCTG
>Ga0190270_10000824_pt1 | contig 13921 bp, 13 predicted proteins | sample Popmic320T_FD_133748 | JGI IMG/M metagenome (GOLD analysis project Ga0190270, IMG submission 133748) | Populus adjacent soil microbial communities from riparian zone of Weber River, Utah, USA - 320 T | ecosystem: Environmental > Terrestrial > Soil > Riparian zone | place: USA: Utah | collected... | reverse complement strand
TGAAACGCAACCTCGTTAGTTCCATCACCGTTTTTGATATCATAAAATCAGTACGCTATGAAAATAATTTACCAGCGTTCTCTTGCGCTAAGTATAGTTTATCGCATTATCATGGAAAAAAATCTTTTCATCTGTATGCACCATTATCATCTGACGACCGAAGGATTTACATAACGAAAAATTTCATCTGCCTAAGTAAATTATCCTTTCAATAAAAAGAGCTGGTATGTAAGCGACAGTTACTGTCTCTAAAATCGTAATTGAAAAATTATGTCCTGTCGTTAATGACATATTAATGATACAAGTGGCCGTTGAAGACAACAACTATGAAAAAGGAGGATGCCGAAAATCCTAAACCAGAGTAGGCAAAAATTTAAATATTGAATATGAAAAAAACAATCAGTAAAAACATCTATGGCTTTATGCTCATGGCCGGTTTTGCGCTTGTAACTACAAGCTGCCAGAAAGAACAGAACGCAAATTTTAATAGTAGTAGTGATGCGCAGATTAAAACCAACTCAAATGGGAATGCGGTACCTGAGGTTTTTGCCTGCGGTTCAATTCCCGATAGTTTAGAGGTTCCCGAAGGAAACAAGTTGTTTTTGCAGACTTTCGCAAGGGGTGTACAGATTTACGAGATTCAGCGTAGTGCAACAGATCCAGGTAACTTAGTTTGGGTGAATATTGCGCCCAAGGCAGCCTTATATGCAAAGCCGGACTTTGTCAACCAAATTATTGATCACTTTGCAGGTCCAAGCTGGCAATTTATTAAAGGGCCTTTTAAGAATGAAAAAGTAGTCGCCAAGAGAGTGAACGGAAGTACCTTGGACCCGACTGCTATTCAATGGTTATTGTTAAAGGCGGATGATGCACTCAGCACTCCTGGTAACCCGGTGACTTTTATTCAACGAATATGTACCGTGGAAGGTTTGGCGCCAACAACAATACCTGACGGAGCACAAGTTGGTCAGTTGGACAGTATACCCTATAGGGCTACATATCTTTTTTATACCAGGAATTGAGCTTTTCAATGTCCGATGTCGTGGTGTCTGCATCGTTTCACGATGTCCTCACGCATCACTGTACTTGTTAAAACGTGGAGTCTATTTCATTCAGGCAATACAATAGGGTTTCACGAAAACAATTAAAGGTATTAAACTTTAAAAAATTGATCACTTGATAAAAGCTGCCTGCACGGGCAGCTTTTATTTGTCGTTGTGAACATCCATCATTAGCTTACAGGGACATTTTCCAGCACATTCCCCATGGCCAATCCAAAAACATTTCAAATAAAAATCTTTAAGTCATCGGGACAGCGCCTCCATGGCTTAATAAAATCACCAAGCAAACTCTTGTAAATTTTATTTTGAGACTATCACCTCATGATCCAAGGATTTTTTATTCAAACGTTATTTTACGTATCCTGTTATTATTTGAGTCCGCTACATAAATATTTCCCTGTTTATCGATTCCTAAACCTTTTGGTTCATTAAATTTTGCAGACTCACCATCACCATCTTTATAACCAGGAGTACCTCCTGCAACAATGGATAATGATCCGCCCGGAGCAATCTTGAGGATACGATGAGCTTCTGTTAAATAAATATTTTCCTCTTTATCCATCACCATATCTTCTATTTGCGAAACCTTTATAGATTTTGATATTTCACCTGGATATGCTTTTACACTATTGTTTATGAAAGTAGAAACAACTCCTTTGGGTGTGATTTTGAATACCCGGTTAAGATCAGCTACAAATAAGTTTCCCGAGTTATCAAAAGATAAACCTTTTAAAAAATAGAATTTAGCTGCGCTGGTATTCCATTGCAGTATCCTGTTACTACCTGGGCCGGCAATCGTAGTGACCCGGTTATCAACGCTGATCTTCCTGATGCAATCATTTTGGGAGTCTGCGATGTAAATATTTTTCTGAGAATCTGTTGTAATACCGAAGCTCTGCCCAAATTGTGCAAGACTTGAATCACCATTACGGAGTCCAAAGACGGGGGTGCCGGCATAAGTTGACACGAAAGCCGCAGGAGTTATTTTTCGTATACGTGGATCGGCTGCATCTGATAAGTATAAGTTCCCTTCAATATCTATTGTAAGCCTGCATGGAATTTTGAAACGTGCATCAGCGCCAATCCCGTTTTTGATATTCGCATTTCCGTTCCCTGCAAAAGTGATCACTTCATTATTTGTAATTTTCCTGATGCAACTATTAAAGCCATCTGCTACGTAAATTGTTCCATCAGGTGTAATAGCAACATCAAGAGGTGATTTGAAATTTGCTTTTAGTGAGGGACCATCAACAAGGCCTGGTCTTCCATTACCTGCTACTGTAGATACTATAGCTCTTTTTTCTTCTTGAAACCTTGTTTTTTCAAGATATTTTTCAAAAGATCTATTGAGAAAAGCAGCTGATGGGCTTATTGTTATTGGCAACACTGTTTCTTTCATGGCAAATATTGTTTCTTACGTTTTGATATAAAATTCGAATTGAGTTACGATTATTTCATAAAGAGGGTTAAGATTAATGGTATAATTGACAACTACACGTGTGCCTGGATTTGTTTTTCGTTGGCACAAGAGGTTATCGCTGTCAATAACTTTTGTTATCAATCGGCACTTGATGGGTCAATGATTAATTTTACCTCTGAGATTGTATTGATGGGGAACCTGCCAAGTTTGGCGTGTTCACGAATCACATCCTCGCTTTCAGCGATGTGGATACAATACATCTTATCGCCGGTAATATATGATTGCACCCAGGTATAGGGTTTATCCAGTTTTTTGATAACATCATTTGAGGCTTTTGAAAGCGACTGTATTTCTTCGGCTGTCATGTTTGCAACGCCTGGAAAATTTCTTTCTATTACAAATTTTTTCATACAAATAATTTTTATTGACGAATAATGATTCAAAATTGAGAAATGGAGATGGCTTTAATGTAAGAGACATTCCCTAATTGTAGTCTTGCCAGTCCCTATTTTGCAAAACGCGGAAAGTTGCTGTATGACCATTCCAAAGGGGGAGAAACGAGTTTGAATATATAAAAGTAATGGGATATTAAGCTACCAATAAAATTCTATCTCCTATTTGAAAATGTATCTTATTCCTGTCGCTGCGCAGCTTCCTTTTACATGAAACGAATTCGTTTTTGAGACCATATCACCATTATCTTTATCGCCACATAGGCTCCATTCATTAAAAAATGGGCCCATGATATATAGAAGAATTTTTCGTGATGCCCGATAATCTGCATAAAAACCTTTTATAAAATATACAAGTGAAAAAGATCGATTTAACTATCGTGTTTTCGGTTTAAAGTAATTACCTATTTTATGATCTCAAGGCGGCTGGCTTCCTGCACAGCTTTTGTACGGGAGTTTACATCAAGCTTAAAAAGTATAGAGGACATATGATGATCTACAGTTTTGCGGGATATAAAAAGTTTGGCAGCAATTTCTTTGTTTTGCAGACCATCTTTCAGTAGTTGTAACACACCGACTTCTCGTTCTGTAAGGTTTGCAGGGTTGGATTTAGTAGATTTCCTGATACCTCGTGGAATGCTTTTAATACCCGAAGTTCTCATTTCAAATTTCATTTTTTCATAAATGGCATCTGCGCCAAGTTTTTGAATTATTCTTAGGGCTTCTTTTTTGTCGTCGTCGCTGCCTTCAAATAAAGTTAACGCCTCTTCATAAGGACAGCCCAGTTGTTTCCACAAAACAGACGCTTTTAAAGCCATTGATTTGTTCTCCGTACGGTAACCTTCATAAAATTCTTTCAGTTGCAATTTTTGTTTCTGGCTTTAAATAGCCAAAAAGCAAATGCGCTGTTCTCATAAATATTTCCTTTTTGCTCAATCATATTTATTGCATCATCGAGAACTGGATTTTCAATCACACGCTGACCAGTAATCCATTCATATTCCAATATCGCCGTCAACGTCGGGGCAATTCTTTGCGGCTCTCCGGTGTTCGATGCTTTATCCATGGCTTCGAGCAGAAGAGGAGCTGCATCGGCTTCACCTCTCCTCATTTTTATGGTTGCCGCAACAATAAGAACACCTATTTTACCAATTGGAGGTAAATCATCGTTATTAATAAAATTACTGGCAATACTATTGGCTTTGGCCCAGTTCCCGGTTTCAAGAGCCAGGCGGGTTTCATAAGCGAGTAAATATTTCGTGCCAAGGTCGATATCTCTTTCTTCCAAAAATTGTTTAGCAGCTTCCAAAATTTTTTTTGCATTCACATAATCTTTCATTCGCACGGCATTTGCCGCAAGGTTGGCGTATGCATGGCCAATGTATTCCTCGTGATGAATTTTTACAGCAACATCCATACTTTCTTGCAGAAATTCCAATCCCTTTTTTCTCGTCGATATATTTTTTGCAAGTACACTGCCTATGCTGTTCAAAGTATAGCAAAGGATTTCTTCATTAGCTAATTCTTTTGCCATCGCCATAGCCTTTTCACTCCAAAGCAGGCACTCTTCTGTTTCATCCGAGAGCATTTTTAATCGTCCCAGGTGGGCAAATGCCATGGCAGTTGTACTTGATAAAGGTTGATTAGCTAAAAGGTCAATACTTTTCCGGGCAGTATCTATCGCCTTTTTCCCATTGCCGTCAAACCACCAAAGCCAGGACAGTAAATGCAGGCATGTGCTGATACCTACGATGTCATTTTTCAGCTCTAAAAAGTTTAATGATTTTCCGATATAAATTATTCCTTCTTTAACCTGGTTTGTCAAATAACACTCATAAGCATACGCCTTATAAAAATCAATTAATATGTTCTTATCCTTTTCCTGGTAATATTCTATTGCTGTTAAATATAATTTTGCCGCTTCGATATGAGCTCCTACCGAAGAAGCCTCTCTTGCAGCCAGGGGAGCATACTTTACCACTACTTCATTTTCACTTGCATTTTTTGCGTGATGAATAATTCGTTCCATTTCCCTGGGTTGTTCACTATTTTCAACCAGGATATCAAGCATTCTTTTATTGATATCTCTCCTTATAACAGGGGACAGCGATGTTTCAATTGTTCTGCGGTACAACTCATGTTTAAAGGAGATTAATACTCCAGTCATGATCAATATTTTTGTATCGAGACAATCGTGAATGGCTTCTGAAAAGTAAGGCTCTAACTTTTCAAGATATTTGACTTCCAAACCAGAAGGAATAACAGATAGTATTTGCCACACTTGTTTGGTTTTTTCATTTTGACGGTTATATACAGATAATATGGAATCCTTTATATTATCGGGAATGCCTGTACTATAACTTGCAAGTATTTCATTTACATAAAATGGGTTCCCACCAGAAATGCTGTAGACATCTTTTCCTTTGTAACCTTTTTCTGCCGCCATTGTTTCAACTGCCCCGCTCGACAATGGAGTTAGCTGCAGACGTGTAAAAAAATCAGGGGGGAGCTGACCTAGTACAGTTCTTAACGGATGACTTGAATGAATTTCATTGTCACGGTAGGTAACGAGTAAAAGACAATGAAGTCGAGTGATACGTCGGATAAAAAACTTCAAAAAATCAAAAGTTGCCTCATCAGCCCAATGTATATCTTCCACAATGATCAGTGTCGCTTTTTTTTGATTTTCTAATTCACGAAATATTCCGGTGAATAAGATTGACCGATCATCCGTAACCCAGCTATCGTCTTTGATTTGAAGTGCAATATCATATATAGGTGCCAGTGGACGTGGGGTAAATAAGGCATCACAAGCTCCAAGATATATCCGGCAATCTTCTTTATTTTTTTTGGAAAATTCTCTTACCAGGGAAGTTTTTCCAATACCAGCTTCGCCACTGATTAATATGCAATGACCTTCACTGGTTCTGACCTCATCAAAGGTCTTTTGCATCAATGTTAAAAAACCATCTCTTTCTACCAACTCCATGATCCGCCAATTTAAAAATAGGAAGCAAATTACATTAAAATAGGTAATCACGCTTATATCGCAAATCATGATTAAAGGTTGCTTTGTATAGAAATATTTATCTGTTAACAACTGACCAATGCAAATAGGTACAAAGAAAAAAGTTTTTGTTGCTATAAGCATGATGGCATTAACGGCAGCACTGTACAGTTACATGGAGTATACAAGAGGCGGTAAAGACCTGATGGACGCCAGGGCTGATCATATAACGATAGCAAAAGATTTTATAAGAGAGTTTGAAGAAAATGAAAAAGCAGCAAATGAAAAATTTATTAATAAGATCATTGTCAAAGATGTCATAAAGGATGACGATAAATTTTATCCAATAATACTCGAAGATTCGAACAGCACATCATCCGTAAGATGTAATGAAAACATAAAACTTGAAACATGTTAGAATTAAGGCCTATTTGCGAAAACTGTGGTAAAGATCTGCCCAACGATAGTAACGAAGCAATGATCTGCACTTTTGAATGTACTTATTGCATGAACTGTGTTACGAATGTTTTACACAATGTATGTCCTAATTGCGGCGGCGGTTTTGAAAAAAGACCGACACGACCTACTGAATGTATAACTCCTGACTGTCTTAAAAATTTTCCAGCAAAGACAGAGAAAAGATACAGACCGCTGAATCCTGAAAAATTCAAACCGCTTCATGATCATTATGTATATATTGATCCCGGGAAAAGGTAATATCATTTTAACAAGGAAGTCAGGCATGATCAATACCTATTTTAGACGACAAGAATGATAACCATTATGATCAGAGAGCCTTTGCAATTTCCGGGGCTTAAAAAATTGATTGGAGTTGTACATCACATAATTCAGTATGGCAGTAATTCCGTGTTTGCGAGGACTCCGTTTAAGTATTCCATAATTTGAGTACAAACGATATTAGAAAACTCTTCAAAGACTTCTTCTACTGTCCAACCAATATGTGGAGTTAAAATAACGTTGTCAAAGAAGCGAAGAGGAGAGTCGATAGCTAAGGGTTCCTGACCAAATACGTCAAGGCCTGCACCGGCTAGTCTTCCATTTCTTAATACTTCTATTAAAGCATTTTCGTCAACAATTGCTCCACGGGAAGTATTTATCAGTATTGCACCCGGTTTCATTTTAGCGAGTCGTTCTTTGTTTATTAAACAAGCTGATTCTTCTGATAGCCGCAAATGAACACTAACAACATCACTTGTTTCCAAGAGTTCATCTAAAGGCAATCTTTTAAAGCCATCGTTTTTTTCATAGGCATTTTCTCTTCTGTTCCAGGCTACAACTTCCATATTGAACGCAGTGCTTGCAATGTGCGCCACTCTGGAGCCGTGTCTGCCCAACCCGAGTATACCTAATCTTCTATTGGATAGAATTCGTCCCGTTAATAAGTTCCACTCTCCATTTTGCATTGTCCTCTTTGCCTGGTACACTTTGTGCATTAAGCCAAGCGCAAAAGCAAAAGTTAGTTCCGCAACCGAAGCCAAAGGAGCTTTTACTCGTCTGCCTGTCGCGATAACAATATTTCGCTGTTTTGCTGCGGCCGTATCGATATGATAAGCATGCCCGCCTGTTTGAAGTATCAATTTCAACTTCGGCATTCTTTTAAACAATTGCTCATTCAAAGTAGTCCGCTCTCTTACGGCCATTAAAAATTGAGCTTCCTCTATTTCAAAATCACTCGTTCTTTCGATGGATTCTTTCAGGAATTTAATTTCTAACAAATCTTTGAGTTGATCCCAGCAAGAAGCTTTTTGAATGAGTCCTTCCCAATCGTCAAGAATTAATAATAATGGTTTCATTAAATGTTTTATGTGCTGTTCGTTTTATTTATTCTTTTATTATCAGTAGCCCAATTCAAAGTATATATCCGAAGTTCATTTATTCATTTGCAAAAGCTTTTTAGCCCTTTGCGTTCTGGCTTGTACAAAACATTTTTTTGGGCTTGTTTGAAAGACTTGGCAAAAGTGTCGTTTAAAAGTAGATACAATCATGTTGCATAGAAAAGCAAATTCATCGATAGTGAGCCCTTTTTCCATGTTAGCTAAAACAACCTGTTTTATTTTGTTTTCCGGATTGTTTTGTAGCGCCTGTGTAATGAATGGGTTTACCCTGGTCAGGATATTTGTCACTGCAAAAGTAATTTAATAAGCAAGGCTACGCTTTCCAATAATGAAATTTTCAATACCTACAGTTGATCAGATTTGTGGTTTTAAAATTAGGCATCGTCTTTTCTAAAATAGGGATTACTCCTTAAACCCATCTTTAACAAAGAAAGTTATTTTGTACAAGAATTTTATTACATCATTTTTTAAACCCTTTTTATCATGAAAGTTTTTTTTGTTTCTTCAACAATTGCATTCATTGTTCTTTTCCCGCCTCATTTATCTGCGCAGGCCAATCAATCAGATCAGTCGAAAAAAAATCTACCTGGAAAGCATCTTTATTTAGATGTTCATCATGTTGGCCCTGGTAAAGTAACTGCAAAAGATGCTGCAGGAGCTCATCAGAAAGACCTTGCAGTTCAAAATAAATATGGAGTAAACTTTATCAAATATTGGGTTGATGAGGCAAATGGTAATATTTATTGTCTTGCAGAAGCTGCCGACTCGCAATCAATTCGCAAAGCACATGCAGAAGCACACGGACTTGTGCCCGAACAGGTGCAGTTGGTTACAGGAGGAGAGGAAGCATCTATTAAAGGAAAAAAGGATCTCTACCTTGATCTGCATGTAATGGGCGCTGGTAAGGTAAATGCAGCAGCAGTAGCAGGAGCACATCAAAAGGACCTTGCTGTTCAAAAAAAACATGGAGTAAGCTTTATTAACTATTGGGTAGATGAAAAAAATGGCACTGTCATTTGCCTTGCGCAAGCTCCTAATTCTGATTCAGTGATCAATACGCATAAGGAGGCCCATGGGTTAATTCCTGTTAAAGTAGATAAAGTAAAACAAGGTCAGTAATAAAATTTATTTAATAATTCAACCAAAAAAAATGAAAAATTTATTTAACACAACAGTAGATCGTCGAATCAACAACATTAGTAAAACACAGCCAGTATCAACTGCATGGAGTGCTCAACCTGGGATTTATTTTATTATGCTTTTAGCTACTTTTTTATTTACTGCATGCCAAAAATATGCAGCGACAGAACCAATTAATGAGGACCAGGCAAGGAGTGCAAGGGCGGCCAATAATGGCAATCAGGAAGGTATTAATAACAATTCAGCACTACCGGCTCAAACAATTGCACAACTCTTCCAGGTTCGTGCGGCGACAGCGACATATATGGACACCACTGCTGCCAAAGCGAATGGTTATGTCAATACTGGCATTAATTTACCTAATATGGGATTGCATTTTGCAAACTTTAATTTGGTAGGGGATGGGATATTCGATTTAACAAAACCGGAGTTCCTTGTATATAATAAGAATGCAAATGGAAGTTTCGAACTGGTAGCTGTGGAATATGGAGTACCGATCGATTTTCAGCATCCTGATATACCACCCACAGGTTTTACAGGTGGCGCTGATGAATGGGATTTTAATACGCTTGGTTTAGGCTTATGGACATTGCATGCATGGGTTTGGAAAACTAATCCTGATGGAGTTTTTAAAATGATGAACCCGATCGTTCCCTAGCAGGACTGAAAATGTTTATTGATACTGTGATGAAACAAATGATAGGATTTATTAAACGGCTCTTCGGGAACCGCAAGAGCCGTTCTTTTCTTTTCGCTGACGCAATAGCCGAAGAGTTCGGGGATACGCTAAAAGAAATGGGATATTGACCCCGCCCGGCATGTTGTTCATTGTTTTGAAGGTGAGTTGATCACAGAACTCGGGGACGGGAACAAATTTTCTTTGACAGAGGAGAACATATATTGTTTCAAATGAATTAAGCTCTCATCGATCATTCTCAAAAGATCGGGTGAAGCTTCTTATTGTTAGTGGAGATTTTTTGACTTGACACGTGCCGGATAATTTGCAATATTGTTCCATTTTTTTTTCTCGGGCAAAATAGGCGATTGAGATATTTAATATAGGTAAACTTTCTTAAATGATTTATTTACGGATAATGTTCCTTTGAATTATATTTTTAGAAAGTAGTGCTGGTATAATCGAACAGTTGTCAATAAAACTCTCACACGTAAGGTTGGTTTTGGTTATAAGGCGCCTGGCCCCGGGGAAACCGGGGCTTTCTCATTTAGAAAAGTAAGGCTGGATGTTGCCTGGCCATGATGCTCAAACTTATTAGAAGAATTTAGAATGAATTGCAGAAATTAATTCAACAACAAAAAACATGATTTTATAAAATGGGGATTGGTATTTATAAAAATGGGCTAAGCTTCTTAAAAGAATCAGTCAGTTTTGAACTCTCTTTGTCGTGTAATTATTAATCAATGGAGTTTTTTATGAAAAGAATATTTGCTTTTGTTTCGGCTTGTCTTTTCTATTTTCCTGCAGTAAACCCGGTGGTACAAATAATGGAGGATCGGGTAGCGGTGGCAGCAGCACGAATTGCAGTGGCCCTGCAAAATCCTTCGCTACAGATGTAATTCCAGTGATACAAGGTTCTTGCGCAACAAGCCAGGGTTGTCATGCTGCTGGCAGCATTACCGGGCCGGGACCCTTGCTTACATATTCGCAGATTTTCAGTGCCAGGTCATTAATTCGTTCAGAAGTTTCATCTGGACACATGCCGCCGAATGGTAGTTTAAGCGTAACTCAAAAGAGTGCGATCATATGTTGGATAGAAGCTGGCGCCCCAAACAACTAAAAATTTATAGCCGGAGGCGGATAACCAACCTCAATCCTGAAGCTGCACTTGTAAACATCCCTTTAAATGTTTTTTCATCCCTCGCGAACAACTTGTCACGCTGGAGTTGCGGAAAAAAAAATAGCCTGGGTAATCCGCTACGACATTATGTTTTTATACGCAATTCGAAATAACTGATAAAACCTGTGAAAACGTGGTTCATGATTTTGATACCTCAGTTAGCAAAATAATTTGATATGAAATTGGTATTTATTATTCTCACTGCAACTTTACTTTTCTTTTCTTGCGGGACGCAACAAAAGAATATTGCATCTATAGGAAATGTTGTTCCGGTTAAAGATAAGGAGGCCGGGAATGAACCTTTGCAGTCTATCCGAATCATCAATAATACCTCACTAACGTCTCTCGGTGGTGTTGTTAGGGATTTATGCCTTGTAATGAATGGGCCTGGTTTCCGGGAGAGACTTCTTTTAGGTGAAGAGGGGCTCACCATTTACTTGCATGATCTCAACTCCGGAGGTTTCACTATTTCAGCTGAAGTATTAGACGATTTCAGCGCCACAACATTTAAAGTTAAAATAAACAGATTTAATGAGCGGGCAGAAGATAAGGCGCTTGCTGCTACACTTATCCATGAAATTATGCATTGTGTAATGCTGAATATATATAGAAGAGCGCAAAAGCGGGATGCGCAGGCTTTTAATAGTATTATAAGTTTTAGATTAAATAAAGTCAGCGCTGACGATTTTTTTGATCTGATGAATGCGGGTGAGACGGGGTCGCATGAGTTAATGTACCGTCTTTTTTACCCACAAATGGTATTATTGTTAGAGCGTTTTGCAGAATTACATAAACAAACTTTAGATAGTAAAGAAGCAGAATTTTTGATGTGGTCCGGTCTGCAAAAAATTGGCGCCTATCAAAAACTAAGTTACGAAACGAGGTTTGATATAGAGACTACAATTCTAACAGCAAAGGGATTTGAGATTGAACGCAATTAATACGTTAATCCTGGACAAGCATTTCTTTGAATAGAAGTGTTTAGCTCAGTTACCGGTAGGCAAAACGTTAGCGTTCTCCAAACCAAAATTGAAAACTTAAAAAATAGGGACAACTTATTTTAAAATAGGTAAGATTTCTGACGATTCACTTCTGAATAAAAACTTGCTTTGCCTCAGATGCCAATGAAACAGCCGATGTCGATTACACAGCAATCTATCGATTCAGTAAGGAGAATCAGTAATCAGTAGAATTTAAAATAGAAATATGTGTAACGAAATTTTTATGTTCCGTGAAATGAGATTACTACAACGAGATATTTTTAAATCTACTCAAAAAAGATATAATTTTTTAAAATATTAATTTAATGAGCACAAAAGAAGTGCAGGGGGAATTGTGGAGTGTTGCTCCGCAGTATTGGTCAAAATTTTTCGAACCTTTTTTTCTTCCTCTCTATAAAAAAACGCTGGAGCAACTGCTGTTAAGCGAAGATATATCATTGCTTGATGCAGGTTGCGGATCAGGAATGTTTGCCCACATGGCTATTTCAACAGGGGCGCAGGTAACTGGAATAGATGCAGCAGAAGGCTTGCTTGAAATAGCAAGGGAAAGAAATCCAAAGAATAATTTTTTGAAAGAGGACCTGGAAACGCTGCCTTTTGCTTCGGAAAGTTTTGATGTTCTTACAGGGTTCAACTCGTTTCAGTATGCGGGGAATTTTACCGCTGCATTAACTGAGGCTAAACGTGTCTTGAAAGAAAAAGGGCGCCTGGTTATTGGCATATGGGATAAACCCGAGTGGAGTGATGCAACAAATGTTTTAAAAGCAATTAGTACATTATTGCCACCGCCATCTCCCGGCACACCCGGTCCCTTTGCACTATCAGAAGATGGAAAGATTGAAAATGTTTGTTCGTCAGTTGGTTTAAAACTTGTTTACCATACAAGAATTAGTTGCCCCTTTATTTACTATTCACTAACAGATGGTGTGCGAAGCTTTCTTGGTACAGGTCCGGCGGCTGCGGCAATGAAGTATGCAGGGGAGAGAAAGGTCCAGCGAATTATTGCATCTGCTTTGCGTCCTTATCATCTTACAGAAAATATCTATCACCTCCAGAACAGTTTTCTGTTATTCATAGCGGAAAAATAAAATGTAAATAAATGACACTAATAATGTGTCCTGGTTAACAATGTATTTAATATAAAAACAAACAAATAATGCGATATAAATTCTTAATGATTATTTTAACTACGATCGTATTTTTTTCTTGTAAAAAGGAGGGAAGTAATATAGAAATACCTTCACCACCCGATACGCCAACGGAAGAACCTCCCGTTGCTCCGGTATTTCTGAAAGATATTGTGATCGAGAACCTCCCTTCTCCTTATTACCAATTTGAATATAATGCAGCAGGGAAGATTAGCAGGGCCTCGTTTGCGAACAAGTTCATTGATTACGATGTAGAATACAATGATAATAAAATAGTCGTGTTAAAAAATACCGGTGCAAGTGATAGCGATCATCTTCAATACTCATATGACAATGCAGGAAAAGTGACAATGATCACATATGAGAATTTAGGAGGAACGGGTTATATAAAAGTTCATTTGACTTATGATGGCCCTAAGTTGATAAAATTGGAACGTGAACGTTTGCTGGGACCAGATTTTATACGTAATAAGGTACTTACAATGTCATATTATGCAGATGGTAACCTTAAAGATCTCGAATATTTCTTTCCTGCGACTCCAATAAACGGTCAGATCGAACATAGGTACACTGATCATTTTGAACAATATGATAACAAGATAAATGTTGATGCTTTTGAGCTCTTACATAGTGAATTTTTCGATCATATTGTATTGCTGCCCGGTGTGGTATTACAAAAAAATAACCCCGCAAAAATAACCCGTACAGGTGATGTTGAAAACCTGCAGATCAGTTATACTTATAATTATAACGACAAAAATCTTCCTTTATCAAAGAGTGAAGAACTGACGATCGTATCAGGACCGAATGCCGGACTTAAATTTTCGGTAGGCACTGTATTTTCTTATTATTAATAATCTCCTTTTCTAAATGCAAACTTGGGAGCTAATGAAAAAACTATTTCTTACTTTATATAGATTGTTTTTCCAACTGCAAAAACATAAGCCTGGTTTGACGAGAAGAATTTTATTGGCCCAAAG
>Ga0190270_10000823_pt1 | contig 13927 bp, 8 predicted proteins | sample Popmic320T_FD_133748 | JGI IMG/M metagenome (GOLD analysis project Ga0190270, IMG submission 133748) | Populus adjacent soil microbial communities from riparian zone of Weber River, Utah, USA - 320 T | ecosystem: Environmental > Terrestrial > Soil > Riparian zone | place: USA: Utah | collected... | reverse complement strand
TGCGCCGAGGCCCGGCACCTGGACACATTGAAACGTGGAGATGAAGCCATCCTCCAGCGCTTTGCTTTCGTTGTGGTATTGAGCTGTGGCAGCTCTGGCCGCGGTTAGTTGTTCCTGACAGTCGTCATCGCATTCACGGCCGGCTTGCGCCGTCGGATTCAAGATCGGAGTCAGGCTGACGCTGCAGATGAAAAGCGCCAGCATAACGACAGCCAGAATGGAGCGTTTAAGGGTGTTCCTATTTGTTTTGATAGACATGAGGTTTCTCCTTTCGGGGTTGAGAACAAATTGAAAGTTGTCCGAGAGACACAGTCTCTCGGGTTAAAGCCTTGGTTGACGTCTCTGCCAGAACCGCTCTTCCTGCGTCGACGGAGGCGGCAGGTCGCAGCAAACTAGCGCTGCGGGTTCGCGACTATTTGCGTGTTCTGAAACGCTGCGATCCTCCAGCCCTGTTTCTCCCTGGTCATAACCATAGTCATGAATGCGTCGCTCACGAGTTCCCTCTCGTTCGCTGGAGCATTCCTGTGTCCGGTGACATGGACGACAGCCACTTCAGGCCGAAGAAAGCGAATCTTTTTTATCGACAGTCTAAGGGTCGTGTTTTTGAAGACGGTATTGAGGATCTGCTGGTGCACTTTCTCGATTGCGGTACGCCCCTGAATATAAATGCCGTTGATGACCACATAATCCGCGTCCGGAGCGAAAGGCTTTGCAAACAGCGCCCCTTGTTTTGTATTCCATCCGGCTTCCATCTGTCTCACGTTTTCGCGGATGGCCGCTTCATCCTCTGCGTGGGTATTTACGGCACGCACCTGTCGGGCCGAGATGGTGAATACACACAGCGTGAAGCCTGCGAGGATGGTCAAAAATCTGATGCTCATAGATGTTCTTTTCACTTTTTCTCTCCGGTGAATTCCGCACGGGACGGGGTCATATTGTTGGTGTTCTCCTGATGATCTCGCGGGTAGAAGTTCCGGGCCCGTCAACCGCAGGTTGAAATTTCTCTCTCCGCTCACTTCTGGAAGCGCTGAATCAAATAAAAAGCGGCCACCCCGGGATTGATTTTCTTTTCTGGTCTCGCCGGGCAACGGTGATAGAATCCGCCCCGCTATTCAAAACACTCACTTGCCCGGGGGAGCGTCCAATGCCCACCATGTCGCCGCAGGAGGTAACCCGGCTGCTCGCTGAGTGGGGCAGAGGCGACAGGGCTGCGCTCGATAAGCTCTTCCCGCTGGTCCATGACGAACTGCGCCGCATCGCCAGCCGCCAGATGAAGAAGGAGCGCGGCGGCCACACGCTGCAAGCCACGGCGTTGGTCAACGAGGCGTATCTCAAACTCGCCGGTCGCGAAGGTTTCGAGTGGCACGACCGTGCGCACTTCTACGCCGTTTGCTCGCAGGTGATGCGTCACATTCTGATAGACCACGCACGCGGCCACGCACGCGACAAGCGCGGCGGTGGAGCGATCCAGGTTTCCCTAAATGAAGTTGCCGTAATGCCGGCGGAGCAAGCTGGTGACTTCGTGGCGCTTGATGAAGCACTCCGCGCCCTCGAAGCTATTGACCCGCAGAAAGGGAGGCTCGTAGAGCTCCGCTATTTCGGAGGTTTGAGCATCGAGGAGACGGCAGAAGTATTAAAGATTTCTCCGAGGACAGTGAGGCGTGAATGGCGGCGAGCGAAGGCCTGGCTCTATCGCATGATTTCCGAAGGAGATGGAGATGAAACCCGACCGTTGGCGAAAGGTTGATGAGCTGTTTGAGGCCGCCCTCGAGCGCGACCGCGCCGAGCGGGCCGCGTTCCTGGACCAGGCCTGTGGCGCTGACGCCGACCTGCGCCGTGAAGTCGAGAAGATGCTCAAGTGTGACGAGCAAGCCGTGGATTTCATCGAAGCCGACGTTTTCAATCTTGCCGCTGGTTTGATGACCGGAGAAACAGAGCATCTGCCGCCCAGGCAAGCGGTTCGCGAAAAGAGAAGATCGTCCGGCAGGTCGCAGCCTTCCTTTAATTCAGACTCGATCGACGACGCCAGATTCATACCAGGTGACGTTCTCGCGGAACGCTACCGGATCTTCGGTCTTCTGGGCCGCGGCGGAATGGGCGAAGTCTATCGCGCCGACGACCTCAAGCTGAAACAGCCGGTAGCGCTAAAGTTCCTGCCGGAGTCTCTCACTGCAAACGGCGCCGCGCTGGCGCGCTTCTACAAAGAGGTAAGCGTCGCCCGTCAGATTTCTCACCGGCACGTCTGTCGCGTCTATGACGTCGGAGAGTACGAAGGGCAGCACTTCATCTCGATGGAGTTTGTGCGCGGCGAAGAACTCTCGTCGCTCCTCAAGCGCATCGGTCACCTGCCGCAGGACAAGGCCGTCGAGATCGCGCACCAGCTCTGTGCTGGTCTCGCCGCCGTGCACGAGCGAGGCGTGCTACACCGCGATTTGAAGCCCGCGAACATCATGGTCGACGAGCGGGGCGACGTGCGCATCACCGACTTCGGCATTGCGGCGCTGGCGGAAGAAATCGGCCCACGCGAGGCGATGAGTGGGACTCCCGCCTACATGTCGCCCGAACAGCTCGAAGGGCAAGAGCTGACCAATAAGAGCGATATCTACTCGCTGGGCCTGGTGCTTTATGAAGTCTTCACCGGCAAGAAGGCTTTCGAAGCTTCGAGTTTGCCGGAGCTGCTTCGCCTGCGACGGAGCGACACCACGCCTACCAGCCCAGCGCAACTCGTTCCAGACCTGGACCCGCTCGTCGAACGCGTCATCTTTCGCTGCCTTGAACGAGATCCTGCGAATCGTCCGGCTTCAGCGCTGCAAGTCGCGGCTGCGCTACCGGGCGGCGACCCGCTGGCTGCTGCACTCGCCGCCGGCGAGACTCCTTCGCCGGAAATGGTTGCCGCGGCGCCGAAGGAAGGCGGGTTGCGACCCGCCGTCGCCGTCGCGCTCCTCGCTTCCCTGCTCGTGATGATAGGTATCGCCTGCTTTCTTACCAAAGAGATGATGTTGTACCGGAAAGTCCCGCTGAACAAGTCGCCCGAAGTTTTACGCGACCGCGCCACCGAACTAGTCAAGAAGCTCGGCTATACCGCGCCGCCCGCCGACAGCGCTTACGGCATGGGCATGGACCGGGCATATCTAAACTACGTGCGAATTACGGACCCCTCTCCCTCGCGTTGGGAGAGAGTAAGAAGCGGTCAACCGGCGGCGATCTATTTCTGGTACCGCCAGAGTCCCCGCCCATTCGACGTGGCGAATAGCGGATACGTGTCAGAGCGCACTCCCGCGCGAGACTTCGCCGGGATGACCACAATGACGCTGGACACGCTCGGGCGGTTGCGCTCCTTTTACGCAGTGCCGCCGCAAAGAAGTTCAACGGCGGCAGACTCTGCACCGCCTGATTGGTCAACGCTGTTCACGGAGAGCGGGCTGGACTTGTCAAAGTTTCAACCCGTCCCGTCCACGTGGACTCCTCCTCATGAGTCAACGGCCCGGGGCGCGTGGGAAGGATCGTATCCGGATCAGCCGGAATTCAAGATAAATGTCGAAGCGGCCCTGTATGAGGGAAGACCTGTTTATTTCGAGATCATAGATCCTTGGGATCAACCACTCGAGCCGCAAGCGTCTTTAGGGAGCATTCGCGGCCGCGCCATCCTCGGTCTTCTGCTCGCTATCTTCATCATCGTGATGTGCGGAAGCGTGCTTCTAGCCTGGAGAAATCTGCGGCAGGGTCGCGGTGACCGCAAAGGCGCGTTTCGCGTTGCTGCCTTCGTGTTCGTCGCGCTGTTTGTCCGGTGGCTGTTCGCAGGCCATCACGTACCGACCGTGAGTGAAGCGCTCAATCTAATCTCCAGCGTCCAGAGCGCGCTGTTCTGGGCGTTCTTTTGCTGGGTTGTCTATGTCGCGTTCGAGCCGTTTGTCAGACGGCGCTGGCCGGGACGGATCATTTCATGGAACCGCCTCCTGGCTGGAGGGTTCCGGGATCCGCTCGTCGGGCGCGACCTACTCATCGGCGCTGTCTTCGGGGTCGCTATCCTTCTGAGCATTCACTATCTCCCCTACCTCATCCCGGCATGGTTGGGATACCCACCTGGAGTGCCGTGGTTCGATTTTCCCGCGACGCCTTTGCTGGGAGTTAGGTCGTTTGGGAGCGGCATAATTTCACAGGTATTCGCGAGTCTCATGCAGGCATTCATTCTGCTGTTCTTCCTGTTTCTGCTCTACATCATCCCGCGTAAAGAATGGCTTGCCGCGGTTGCCCTCTGGTTGATCACGACTTTAGCTTTGGCTCTGATGACGAACAAAACCCTTGTCGGCGTGGCGTTCGTTAGCCTCAGCGCGTTCCTGATTGTCTGGGTTCTGTACCATTACGGGTTGCTGGCGCTAATTTCGGCGCTGTTCTTCAATCACCTGATCGTCTTTTACCCGATCACGTCCGACTTCTCGGCCTGGTATGCAGCGGATTTCGTGCTGGCCCTGCTTATCTCGCTCGCACTCGCCGTTTTCGGCTTCTACACTTCGCTAGCTGGTCAACCGTTGTTTCGCGGCGCATTCCCAGACGACTGAAAAGTCCGCGACCCGCGGACGACCGCCCATCCCGGTCGCTATGGCTTCCGGTTCTGATACCGCTTCACCCTTGATTTGCCGCAGGACAAGGCCGTCGAGATCGCGCACCAGCTCTGTGCTGGTCTCGCCGCCGTGCACGCCGTGGCCGGAGCGCTGCTTGCGGCGGTGTTCGTCGGCCTCGCGCTCGTCATGCTAGCGTCGGGCAAGGTGGCGCTGCACCGCCTCATCCCGCTCAAGAAGTCGCCGGACGCACTCAAGGAGCGCGCCGACGAGATCGCGCGCCGGGTGGGATACGACGCGCCGCCTGCAGACACCGCGCACGGGTCCTCACTCGACGGAGAGCACTTGCTTCACCTGCGCAACCGCGACACATCCCCGGATCGCTGGAACAGATTGGCGACGGGGCAACCGCCGGTCGTCAGCTTCTGGTATCGTCATCGATTCAACAGACTTTCATCGTCGCCTTCATCTTGCTCTTCTTCACTATGCTGCTGCGGAACAAATGGCTGGGCGTCGCCGCCGGCTGGCTCCTTCTGGCCGCCCTCTCGGTGTTAGCCGGGGAAAGCAGGGCGCCTGTCGGCATGTTGGTCAACGCCCTGATTCCCCCCACCATCGTGGTCCTCGCCGTGACTCGCTTCGGCCTGCTCACACTGATCGCCGCCGTGATTTTCTTACATCTCACAGTCTTCTTCCCCGTCACCACAGAGCTTTCCGCGTGGTACGCGAGCAGCTTCATTCTCGATCTGGTCGTGTTGGTTGCACTGGCCGTCTATGGCTTCTACACATCGCTTGCCGGTCAACCGCTGTTTCGCGGCGCATTACCGGAAGACTGAAGCCGAGGGCGGAAAACGACAATAATTTCAAGAACTCAAGGCGGAAGCCCTCTGGCGCAGCATGACAGACAGGAATGTCTGTCCTACTTAACTAGAATCTCATCGACAAAGATCCAGGCGTCGCGATTATGGCCCGCGTGCCATGATGGAAGTTTTCCGTAGTTGCGGGCACGGATGCGAATGTAGCGGAGTTCTTGTTTTTGTATCTGTTTCACGAAGTCTTTGATGACCACACCGTATTGCTTCTCCGGCACCTCATTACTAACTGAGCCAGCCGGACGAAAGTTGCGGCCATCACCAGAGACTTCAAACTCTACCTGGCGCGGCATCCAGATCCACGAACCAACGTCCTGCAGAAACCCTGCGCCCAACTTCGAGACGCCTTGAACCTTACCCAAATCAACCACCGCAATCAGGTCCTGTCCCTGATAGCCTTGCCATCCACCGCCGCTCCAGTTCGCCGTTCCCCTGATGCCGTCGATCAAAGCCAGGTCTCCGCCACCTGTGTATTGCGAGCTGTACTTTGAAATCAGCGAGATGGTCCAGTCGTGTGGAATTCGTAGGTAGCGTGCGGTGGCCACAAGACTACGCCCGCCTCGGTTGTCGATTGCGATTGCTTTGATTGTGGTATTCCGATCGATGAAGAAGGGTTTCGTAAACGACGAAGATTGTGGTCCAGGTTCGGAGCCATCGGTTGTGTAATAAATCTTCGCGGCGTTCCCCATTGACTCAATACCAATCATCTGACGATGCTTGAAGCTCTTACCGGCTGCCTCAATCACCGGCACGGGTACGATTTGGTTGCCGTCAATTCGCGAAACAGGAACGTCAGTTTCACTCGAACCCCATCGAACATTTGGCTGCGCGCCCATCTCAAAGATCAATTCTCCGCCCGCCATCAAGTCGCTATGCAGCAGATACGACTTTGTATAAGGCTTGCCGTTCAAACGCGCCGATCGGATGTAGAAGTTTTTCTCCGAAACCCCACGAGCCTTGATCACAAACGACTTCCCATTCTCGAGATTGAAACGCAATTCAGGAAACAACGGAGTGCCAACCGCATAGACAGGCGAGCCCGGCGTGACGGGATAAAAACCGGCCGCGCTCAACACATACCACGCTGACATCTGCCCGCAGTCTTCGTTTCCGATCAAACCGTCGGGCACGGGCTTGTAAAAACGATCCATGATCTGCCGCACGCGAAACTGCGTCTTCCAGGGCTGGTTCGCATAGTTGTAAAGGTAGGCAACATGGTGGCTTGGTTCGTTGCCGTGCGCATACTGGCCAATCAATCCAGTGATGTCTGCCTGCTCACGTCCGGTGGTTTTACTTTCAGCGTCGAACATCGCGTCCAGCTTGCGCGCAAAGTTTTTCTTTCCACCCATCAACGCGATTTGGCCGGCAATATCCTGCGGCACCAAAAAGGTGTATTGCCATGAGTTGGCTTCTGTAAAATTGAAATCAACTTCGCGCGGATTAAATGGCGCGAGCCAACCCGCGTTCGAGCGCGGACGCATGAAGCCTGACTGGGGATCGAAAACGTTTTTGTAGAACTGCGCGCGCGCGATGTAACGTTCGTAATCGAAGGTGCGACCAAGCGTTTGCGCGACCTGCGCGATGCACCAGTCGTCGTAAGCATATTCAAGCGTCTTGGAAACTGATTCGCGTTCGTCCTCGAGATTCATGAAGCCCTGACTCTTGTAAGAGTCGAGACCGAAGTGACTGAGCTCCGCGCTGTGCTTCATCGCCGCAAACGCGCGCTCGAGATCGAAACCGCCGATGTCTTTCGCGGCGGCATCGGCGATGACTGAGACAGCGTGATAGCCGATCATCGTGTCGGTTTCATTTGCCGCCAGTTCCCAAACAGGCAAACGCCCGCCTTGTTCAAACTGCGCAAGAAAGGTCTTGATAAAATCTCGTGTGCGCTTCTGATCGATGATCGTGTAGAGCGGATGCGCCGCCCGGAATGTATCCCAGAGTGAAAACACGGAGTAGTTGTCAAACCCTTCGGCCTTGTGATTCTTGAAATCGCGCCCGCGATATTGACCGTCAACGTCCATGAACAGATTGGGATGGATCATGGCGTGATAGAGACCGGTGTAGAAGTTCTTGAGTTGCGCGTCCGTTCCGCCAGTGACTTGTATCTTGTTTAGTTCCGCGTTCCAGGCGCGTGTAGCGTTCGCTCTCACCTTGAAGAAATCCCAATGAGGTAGTTCCGTTCCCAGGTTCTTGCGCGCGCCGGCGATGCTCACCGTAGAGACTCCGACCTTCACCATTACAGGACTGCCGGCTTCAAACGTGAAATATGCCTGCACGTTTTGCCCGTTGGCCTCCGTCGTCTGTGGCGACTTTTGGCCGTGGACGCCAACCCCCCAGTCCTCGAACACCTGCGAGAATTCGCCGGCGAAGTAAACAATCTGGTCTTTGGCCCAGGCTTCGGATCGTCTCCATCCCACGAAGTTTTTGCCGCCCGTAATCCTCACGTAGGAATCAATAACTTTGTCGCGATGGCCCAGATCGAGAATGATGTTCGCCTGCTCTTTGTTCGGATAGGTGTAACGGTGCAGCCCCACGCGATTCGTGGTAGTGAGTTCCACCTGGATGTTGTCGTCGTCTAACTTTACTGAGTAGTAACCCGGATGGGCCGACTCGTTTTTGTGATCGAATCGCGAAGCGTAGCCCTTCTTCGCATCGGGAGTTATAGCTGAGAGAACGACGTCTCCGACGGTCGGCATCAGAAGAATGTCGCCGTAATCAGAAATGCCTGTCCCACTGAGGTGAGTGTGACTGAAGCCGTAGATGATATTGTCAGAATAGTGGTAACCGGAGCAGCCGTCCCAACCCGTCAATCTGGTATCAGGGCTGAGCTGCACCAAACCGAAAGGCATTGTGGCGCCGGGGAATGTGTGACCGTGACCTGCGGTACCGATGAATGGATCGACGTAACGCGTGAAATCCCTTTGCGCCAGCACCTGAAACGATAGGAGCAAAATCGTAACGCAAACCGTTAGTTTGCGATTGTGGCGTAGAAGACTCACGTTAAGTGAAGGGAGCCTTGCGATTGAGTCTTTCCTGCGTGATGCCATAATTGAACTCTCTGTGCCTCCTCAGTGTCCTCTGTGTCTCTGTGGTGGGTCTTCTGCTCACGTTTGTTCACCACAGAGACACAGAGAACACGGAGGACGCACAGAGAGAAATCAAACTAACCGTTCGCACTACGACGCGTTCGAGGATTTATCCACGGCACGGAAGATTTCAATCAGCGTCATCGTAATCGCCAGCACTACCGGACCCATCACGATGCCAAGTACGCCAAACACCTGCAGCCCGCCGAGCACCGCGAAGAAAATAAACAACTCGTGCAGTTTTGTTCTGCCGCCGACAAGCTTAGGCCGCAGGAAGTTGTCGATCATCCCAATCACTAACGTGCCCCACAGGACCAGCAGCAGTGCTTTCACATAGTGCCCTGTAGCGGCCAGGTAAATCGCCGCCGGCACCCAAACCAGAAACGCTCCCAACATCGGAATCATTGAGAGGAACGTCATTACCACGCCCCAGACGAGCGCCGAAGGAACACCCAATGCCCAAAACGCCAATCCTCCGAGCGTCCCCTGTATGACGGCGATTGCCAATACTCCGTAGACGCTCGCTCCGATCACGTCTCGCGCCCTCTCCATGATCGAAATAGCCTGTGTACGTTCCAGCGGAAGCGCGTCCCTTACGGTATCGAAAATTCGATCACCATCTCGGAACAGGTAATACATCGTGAAGATTACAAAAAACATCTGCACGACAGCGCCGACGACGCCTCCTATGATTCCGAGCGTGCGGCCGGCAATCTGCCCGCTCACTCCTTTGAGTTGTTCGCTCAAATACTGACCGGAACGAATCTGTTCGATGTCGACGTATTTTCCAATCCACTGCAAGACGCGGCCGCTCACCGGAGAATTGGGATCCAACAGATAAACAGCGGCTCCCTGGACACTATGCACCGCTCCCGAGAGTTGGTTGAGCACGGCCACGGTGACCAGCGCCACAGGAACGAGGATAGTGAGTATGACGAGAATGCAGGAGAGCAAGGCGCTAAGCGCGGGTCGCTTGGTACGTTGGACCAGCCGCGTATGTATGGGATAGAAAACAATGACCAGAACGGTGGCCCACGCCAGCACGCCCACGAATGGCTGGACCATCAGCCAGCACAGGTAGAGACAGATCACCGTGACAAAAAGCAAAACCCACCAACGAACCTGCCGCTTATAGTCTGGCATTCGTATCTCCTGTGATGTCTGAAAGGACTGCCTTATCTATCATCGAAACAGGGGCGATGGCAATGAATACCATGATCCTAAGTTGATGAAGAGTTACCGCAGCAGGGTTTCGTGTTCAAGATTGGCAGTGTTTGTGGGCGGAATAATCATCGCCTGTGGCCACTTCTCGATGGTCTTCCCTTCGATGACCTTCTTCTACCTCGGCATGGTTCTTATCGCCCTCGGCACCGGGCTACTCAAGCCAAACATCAGCGCAATGGTCGGTAATCTGTACAGCGAAGACGATCCGCGACGCGACAGTGGGTTCTCGATTTTTTATATGGGCATCAACATCGGCGCCGTGCTCGCGCCCCTGGTTTGCGGCTACATGGCCCAGGGCGAAAGTTTCAAGCGGTTCGTCGCTTCGATGGGTTTTGATGTCACCACCAGTTGGCACTGGGGATTCGGCGCCGCCGGTGTAGGCATGTGTCTAGGTCTGGTTATCTTCGCTCTGAACCGGAAAATACTTGAGCACGCCAGTCGCAAGTCGCGAAGCAGGAGCGCTAGCGGCGATGCGAGCGACGACATTAAAACACCGCTAACACCGGCTGACTGGAAACGCATTGGCGCTTATCTTCGTCTTCTTTCTCTTTACGATCCTTTTCTGGGCTGCTTACGAACAGAAGGGCGCGAGTCTGAATCTCTTCGCCAAGGACCTTGTGCGCACGGAGATTTTCGGCATGAGGTTTCCATCGAGTTTCCTGCAGTCGTGCACACCGCTTTTTGTAATCATGCTGGCGCCGATTTTTTCAGTGCTCTGGGTCAAACTCGGAAAGCGCCAGCCGTCAAGTCCAGTGAAGTTTACGTTGGGCCTGTTATTTATCGGACTCGCTTACGTGTTGCTGGTCCCCGCCGCGGCGATGACAGCTTACGGGAAGATCAGCCCGCTATGGTTGGTGGGTCTCTACTTCCTCGAAGTGATTGGTGAGATGTGTCTCAGCCCGGTGGGACTGAGCACGGTAACCAAACTCGCTCCCGTTAAGCTTGTGGGAATCATGATGGGTGTCTGGTTCCTGGCGGCCGCTTTTGGCAGCAAGCTTGCCGGTTACCTTTCAGGCTTCTACGTGCCGCAGTCTGGCACGTTGGTAAAGACTTTATGGAGCCATCGCTGTGGGTCTGTTGATTTCCGCCGGGTTGCTGGCGCTGCTGACTCCGAAAGTTAAGAAGCTGATGGGCAGCGTGAATTGATACCAGATGTACACCCTATCCGCAGATTACGCCGATTACGCAGATCAAAACGAGACACCGGAAACCTGAATCGGCACGCCTTTAAACAACTCTGCGTAATCGGCGTAATCTGCGGACCGTTTTTACCCACGCGGCAAAAGTGCGATAATCAACCCCGGCCCGAAACAAGTCAGCCTTGGACCATCCGCTAGCCCAGCAATGGGCAGTCCCGACCCGGTCAGAGTTTTCAACGGAGAGAGCCTCGTAATATGAGCACTGCTGTAGAAGAACCCAAAGAAGTTCCCCAGGAAACTGCTAACAAATGGGTATACGTGTTCGAAGAAGGAGACGGTCAGAACAAGTCTCTCTTCGGCGGAAAGGGCGCCGGTCTCTGTGAGATGACGCGCGCCGGTTTGCCCGTGCCACCCGGGCTGATTGTCACCACCGAAGCCTGCAATGCCTTCTTCGAAAACGACAAGAGCTTTCCCGATGGGATGTGGGACCAGGTCAAGGAGGGCTTGCAAAAGATTGAAGAGAAGGTCGGCAAGAAATTCGGCGACCCGCACAATCCCCTGCTCGTGTCAGTACGTTCCGGTGCAGCGTTCTCCATGCCGGGAATGATGGACACGGTTCTGAATCTCGGCCTCAACGAAGAAACCGTACAGGGTCTGGCTGAGCAAACCGGCGACCTGCGTTTTGCGCTCGACGCCTATCGCCGCTTCGCATCGTTGTTTGGCGAAATCGTGATGGGCGTGGCCCATGAAAAATTTGAACGCGTCATGGATCGATACAAAGCCCAAACCACCGGCGGGCGCGATACAGACCTCGATCCGAACCATCTGCGCGAAATCATCGCCGCCGAAAAACAGATCATCGGCGCCGAGCAACACCCGATACCCGAAGATCCTTACGAACAACTCCGGGTCGCTATTGCCGCGGTCTTCAATTCGTGGATGGGCCGGCGCGCGATTGACTATCGCCGCGTGAATCGCATTCCCGATTCGCTGGGCACAGCGGTTAACGTGCAGGCAATGGTGTTTGGAAATATGGGCGAAGGCAGCGGAACCGGAGTGGCGTTTACGCGCAATCCTTCGACCGGTAAGAAAGAGCTTTATGGTGAGTATTTACTAAACGCCCAGGGCGAAGACGTCGTCGCCGGCACGCGCACGCCGAATCCGATCAGCGAACTCAAGAAGGAGTTGCCGAAAGTTTACGACGAATTCGCTGCGATCACCGGTTTGCTGGAAACCCACTACCGCGATATGCAGGACTGCGAATTCACCATCGAACGCGGCAAGCTCTGGATGCTGCAAACGCGCACAGGTAAACGCAGCGGAGCCGCTGCGGTGCGGGTGGCGGTAGAGATGGTCGGCGAGAAATTGATCGATCGCGCGACGGCGGTCCAACGCGTCACTCCGGAGCAACTCGATCAGTTACTGCACCCGACTGTCGATCCGAAAACGAAAGCGACTGTGCTAGCCACTGGATTGCCTGCCAGCCCGGGGGCGGCCCAGGGTCAGGTGGTATTCAGCCCCGACGAGGCAGAAGAATTAGCGCGTGAGGGCGCGCAGGTCGTCCTGGTTCGACATGAGACGAGCCCTGATGATTTTCACGGGATGGTGGCAGCGCAGGCAATCGTCACGGCGCGCGGGGGGATGACGAGTCACGCAGCCGTGGTCGCGCGCGGCATGGGCAAAACTTGTGTCAGCGGCGCCAACGACATTGAAATCGATTACAGCCAACAACAGTTCACGGTTAACGGCACGGTGGTCACCAAAGGCGAGTGGATTACTGTGGATGGATCACTTGGCCGTGTATTCCTGGGTAAGGTCCCCACCGTGCAACCGACGCTGGGACCCGAGTTTCATGAGCTGATGCTGTGGGCTGACAAGTTTCGCAAATTAAGAGTGCGAGCCAATGCCGACACGCCGCGCGATGCCAAGGTGGCGCGACAGTTTGGCGCCGAGGGCATTGGGCTCTGCCGCACCGAACACATGTTCTTCGGCGATCAGCGCCTGGCCGCTATGCGCGAGATGATTCTTGCCGACGGTGTAGGAGCCAGGGAGAAAGCGCTGGATAAGTTACTGCCGTTACAGAAGGGCGACTTTGTCGGTATTTTCCGCGAGATGTATGGACTGCCCGTGACGATTCGTTTGCTCGACCCGCCCTTGCATGAGTTTCTTCCCAATGCTGAGGAGCTAATGAATGAGCTAAGCGAACTAAAGATGGCTGTGCGGTTGGCAACCACTTTGGGCGACATGGATAACCTGCTCGATCAGATTGATGAAAAGCGCCGGCTGCTCAAACAGGTAGTTCGCATACGTGAAGCAAATCCGATGTTGGGCTTTAGAGGTTGTCGTTTGGGCCTGCTGTTTCCGGAAGTCACACGGATGCAGATTCGCGCAATTTTCGAAGCTGCCTGTCTGGTGCACGGAGAGAAAAAGAAGCCGGAGCTGGAGATCATGGTGCCGCTGGTTTCATTGAGTGAGGAGTTGCGGCAACAGCGGCTATTGATCGATCAGGTTGCTCAACAGGTAATGGGCGAACACGGAATGACGATCGAATATAGCGTCGGCACGATGATCGAGCTGCCGCGCGCCTGTTTGACTGCAGACTCGATTGCGGAGCATGCCGACTTCTTTTCGTTTGGCACAAACGATCTTACGCAAACCACCTTTGGTCTGAGCCGCGACGATTCGAGTCGCTTTCTGCCGAATTACGTTGAGCACAAGATACTTCCCGACGATCCTTTCCAGGTGCTGGATCGCGACGGTGTGGGCCAACTGGTTCGCGAAGGCACGAACCGCGGACGCAGCGTGAAAAAGGATTTGAAAGTCGGAATCTGCGGCGAGCATGGCGGCGACCCAAGCTCGATCGCTTTCTGCCATGAGATTGGACTCAATTACGTAAGCTGCTCGCCGTTTCGTGTGCCGGTTGCTCGATTGGCCGCAGCGCAAGCGGCACTGGCAGCAAAGTAGGACAGGCATTCCTGCCTGTCAGACTTTGGACAAATGCCGGTTAGAATATTGTGAGACACTGAGAGATTTTCCATTTCTCATTT
>Ga0190270_10000822_pt1 | contig 13936 bp, 16 predicted proteins | sample Popmic320T_FD_133748 | JGI IMG/M metagenome (GOLD analysis project Ga0190270, IMG submission 133748) | Populus adjacent soil microbial communities from riparian zone of Weber River, Utah, USA - 320 T | ecosystem: Environmental > Terrestrial > Soil > Riparian zone | place: USA: Utah | collected... | reverse complement strand
GTCGGCTCGAGCGATCTGATCAGCACGGCCGCGGCGCTGCCCTCCTCCTCGCAGACGAGGTTCAGACACCAGTGGATCCCGTAGGAGCGGTAGACGTACGCGTGCCCGGGCGGGCCGAACATCGACGCGTTTCTCGGCGTGCGGCCGCGGAACCCGTGCGCGGCGGGATCCTCCGAGTCGTACGCCTCGACCTCGACGATGCGTCCTCCGACGCCGTCGACGAGCAGCCCGACGCCGATCAGCTCGGGCGCGACCTCGTGGACACTGCGGGCGAAGAACTGGCGCGAGAGGCTCAGAACAGCTGCGAGGACTCGGCGGGCTTGCTGGAGGACTCGAGCAGCTTGCGCGCGCGGCGGCCGAGGTCGGCCAGGTCGACACGGCCGCTGGCGGCGTCGTCGGCCAGCCGCTCCGCGAGCGAGAGCGCCTCGTCGAGCAGCGGCGAGCCGGCCGCCGCCTCCTGCCCCATGTCGTGCAGGATCGTGCGCTCGGTGCGGGAGGCGATGATCGGGTCGGTGACGCCCTCGACCCAGACGAGCGTCCGCTGCCCGCCGCCGCGGCTGTCGCCGGTGATCGGCTGGAGCGCGTAGATCCGGTCGGCGCGCGCGTACTTGCCGAAGCCGAGGAAGACCATGCGGCCGCTTCCGTTCATCGTGAGGCACAGTATCCACGTGGAATCGGTTGCCGACTACCCTCGCCCGCCGAGGCTCGAGCCGGTCTCGAAGCGGATCCAGGTGGTGCTCGGCGGCGTCACGGTCGCCGACTCGACGCGGGCGCACCGCGTGCTCGAGACGACCCATCCGCCGACGTACTACGTCCCGCGCGAGGACGTGCTCGAGGAGGCACTCGTGCCGTCGGAGGGACGGACGACGTTCTGCGAATGGAAAGGAACCGCGACCTATTTCGACGTCGTCGCGGGCCACGTCCGAGCCGAGCGCGGCGCCTGGACCTACTTGGAGCCGACGCCAGGGTTCGAGCAGATCCGGGGCGCGGTGGCGTTCTATTGCCGGCCGATGGACGAGTGTCTCGTCGACGGCGAGCGCGCCGAGCCGGAGGCCAATCCGTACTACGGCGGCTGGGTCACCGCCGACATCCGCGTCTGACTCAGGCCAGCGCGGCCGCGAGCGCCTCCGCGACGCGTTCCTGGTCCTCGGCCTCGATCGCGGTGAAGAACGGCAGCGCCAACGTCCGCTGCGAGAGGTCCTCGGAGACCGGACAGAGCCCCTCGCGGAAGCCGTAGCGCTCCCGCATGTAGGCCTGCAGGTGGATCGAGGGGAGGTAGCGGGAGGAGGCGATCCCGTCGCGCTCGAGCTCCGCGATCACACGCTCGCGGTCGGTGCCGCGCGCAAGCGTGACGACGTAGACGAACCAGGAGCGGACATGGTCGGCGTCGTCGGCGAGCGGGACCTCGAGCCCTGCGACGCCACCCAGTAGCTCGCCGTAGCGCGTCGCCGCCGCCTGCCGCAGGGACAGGATCGTGTCGAGTTTCTCGACCTGGCCGATCCCGAGCGCCGCGCGGATGTCGTCGATCCGGTAGTTGAAGCCGAGCCGGGCGTGCTCCAGCCAGCCGCCGCCGTCGGCACGGCCCTGGTTGCGGAGGCTGACGAGCGAGCGCCACGTCTCCTCGTCGTGGGTGGTGACGATCCCGCCCTCGCCGGTCGTCATCTGCTTGTTCGGGTAGAAGGCGAAGACCGCGTCGACGCCGTGCGACCCGACCGTCCGGCCCTTGTACTCGGCTCCGAGCGCCTCGCAGGCGTCCTGGATCAGCGCCAGCCCGTGCCGCTCGGCAAGCTCGCGGAGCGGATCGAGCTCGCATGGGTAGCCGAAGATGTCGACGGCGACGATCCCCTTCGTCCGCGGTGTGATCGCGGCCTCGACCGCGGCCGGGTCGAGGTTCATCGTCCGCTCGTCGACGTCGGCGAACACCGGCGTGGCGCCCTCGTAGATGAAGCAGTTGGCGGAGGCGACGAACGAGTACGGCGATGTGATCACCTCGTCGCCCTCGCCCAGACCCGCGATCGTTGCGAGCAGGTGCAGCCCGCTCGTGCCCGACGAGACGGCGGCCGCGTACGGCGCGCCGACTCGCTCGGCGAATACCTGCTCGAACCGGTCGATCGCCGGGCCGAGCGAGAGTCGCCCCGAGCGGAGCACCCCCAGGACGAGCTCCTCGTCCCGCTCGTCCAGGAACGGGGACGAGAGCGGGATCCTGCGCGTGTCGACCGTCAAGCTTCGGCCGCGGTCGTCCCGACCTCGACCCGGTCGAGCCAGTGCCCCCAGCGGTCGCTCTTGCCGCGGACGGTGTCGAGATACGCCTTCTGCAGCTCGAGCGTGACCGGCCCGACGCCCACCTCGTGGTCGTCGACCGAGCGCACCGGCGTCACCTCGGCGGCCGTGCCCGTCATGAAGATCTCGTCGGCCAGGTAGAGGTCGGAGCGGATCACGTTCCCCTCCTCGACCACGTAGCCGAGGTCCTGAGCGATCTGGATGACGCTGTCGCGCGTGATCCCAGGCAGGATCGAGGTCGAGAGCGGCGGCGTCCAGATCTTGCCGTCCTTGACGATGAAGACGTTCTCGCCCGAGCCGTCGGCGACGAAGCCTTCGGCGGTGAGCAGGATGGCCTCGTCGTAGCCGGCCCGCTGCGCCTCGTGCACGGCCAGCATCGAGTTGAGATAGATGCCGGTCGCCTTCGCGACGTGCGGGATCGTGTTCGCGCCGATCCGGTTCCAGGAGGAGATCTTGGCCCGGATGCCGGTCGCGGCGTTCTCGTCGCCGAGGTAGTTCGCCCACGGCCAGCTCATGATCACGACCTCGACCGGGTTGCCCTTGGTGTGGACGCCCAGCTCGCCGTAGCCGTAGAAGGCGAACGGTCGTACGTAGCACTCGGCGAGGCCGTTGCGGCCGATCAGCTCGTGCATGGCCGTCCGGATCTCGTCGACCGTGAACGGCAGCTCCATGTAGAGCAGCTTCGCCGAGTTGTCCAGCCGCTCGAGGTGCTCGCGCAGCCTGAAGACCGCAGGCCCGTCGGGGGTCTCGTAGCAGCGGATGCCCTCGAAGACGCCGGTGCCGTAGTGCAGCCCGTGCACGCCTACGTGCACCTTCGCGTCGTGCCAGTCGATGAACTCGCCGTTCATCCAGATCGTTTCGGTCTCGCGCATGGAAGCCGTCTCCTCTCAGGCGGAATGGTAGGTGGAGTCTTGGACGGCGTCCACGGGCCGCGCGCGCGCGAGCCGGACGAGTACGCCGGGATGCAAGGCTGCCAAGTGGGTATCGGAGCCCGCCCCCACCCAGACCACGTCATGGGTCAGGAGGGTCTGGTCGATCAGGACGCGATCGACGTTCGGGAGCGGGAACGGCGCCACGGCGCCCGGGGCGAAGCCGGTCGCCTCCTCCACCTCGGCGGGGCGCGCGATCTTCGCCTTGGTCGCACCGACGGCGCTCGCGATCTTGTCGAGGTCGGCACGCCGGTTGCCCGGGACGAGCACGACCACCGGCTTGCCGTCGCAGACGACGACGATCGCCTTGACGATCTGGTCGAGCGTGCAGCCGGCTGCCTTCGCGGCCTCCTCGGCGGTCGCCGTCCCGGACTCGAGCTCTTCGAGCCGAGCTTCGGCGCCGGCCTCCCGGAGATAGGCGGCGACCCGTTCGACGGGCTCAGGCCAGGTCGCGCGCACGGCGTAAGGGTACCCGTCCGGGCGCCCTGCAACCCGACCGAGCCGCGGTGGGGTCTAGAGCCGGCGCACGCGGCGCCGGTAGTCCTCGTACTCGGGGAATTGAGCGACCAGGTGCTCTTCCTCGACCACTGCCTTCCGCCACCAGAGCATCCCGAGCGCGAGCGCGCCGAGCGTCGCCGGCACGCTGGACGAGAGCCCGACGCCGAGGAAGAAGAGCAGGCCGGCCGCGTAGATCGGATGCCGGACGAACCGGTACGGGCCTTTCTCGACCAGCTCGCCGGTGTCGCGGGGGCGCGGATAAGGCGTCATCGACTTGCCGAGCGCGCGCGCCGACCAGACGAAGCCGAGAGCGCCGAGGATCGCAAGCGGGATCCCGACGTAGCTGAGCTGGCTGGGCCAGAACGGCGGCAGGAAGACGAGCACGACGAACAGGATCATCAGGGCGGACTGAGCGACGACCCAGCCGCCCCCTCGGTCACTGGGCTGGTCGGGGCCGCCGCTAGCGGCCCCCTTTAGGGGTTTTCGCGCGGTCAGGATCCGCCTCCTGGGGATCCTGACCTTGCGCGGCTACACGGTGATGAAGCGGGCATCGTCGAAGCCCTCCCCCCGGATCCGCTGGACGAGCTCCGGCGGCGGCTCGGAGTCGATCGCCAGCGCCATCAGCGCCTTGCCGCCCTCCTTCGTCCTCGACACCGCCATGTTCGCGATGTTGACGCCGGCCTCGCCGAACATCGTCCCGACGCGGCCGATCACGCCCGGGATGTCGTCGTAGCGGAAGAAGACCATCCGCGGCGAGAGCTGCAGGTCGATCGCGAAGCCGAGCGCTCCGGCGAGGAAGTGGCGGTGCTCCGGCCCGATGATCGTCCCCGAGACCTGGACGTCGTCGACGGCCACGGTGACGAGGCTCGTGTAGTCGCGGGTCTTCGCCGACCGCTCCTCGCTGACGTCGATCCCGCGCTCGGCGGCGATCACGGGCGCGTTGACATAGTTGACGGCCTGCTCGACCCGGCCCTGAAAGGCGCCGTTCAGGGCGGCGACCGTGAGCAGGCGGGTGTCGTGGTCGGCGATCGCGCCGTTGAACGAGAGCGCAATCCGGCGCGGGTGGCCGCCGGCGAGCTCGACCGCGAGCCGGCCCAGCTTGGCGGCGAGCGGGATGTACGGCCCGAGGAGCTCGAGGTCCTCGGCGCCGACGATCGGGATGTTGAGCGCGTTCGAGACGAGCCCGCCCTCGAGCGCAGCGACGACCTGCTCGGCGACGATCACGCCGGCGCGGTCCTGGGCCTCCTCCGTCGAGGCGGCGAGGTGGGGCGTGACGACGACGTTGTCGAGCTCGAGCAGCTCGCCCGAGTAGGGCTCGGCAGAGAAGACGTCGAGGGCGGCGCCCGCGACCTTGCCGTCGCGGACGGCCTGCGCGAGCGCGCTCTCGTCGACGAGCTCGCCGCGGGCCGCGTTGACAATGCGGACGCCGTCGCGCATCTGCGCGAGCGCAGCGGCGTCGACGAAGTGGCGCGTCTCCTCGGTCAGCGGCAGGTGCAGCGTCAGGAACTCGGCGGCGGCGAAAACCTCCTCCGAGTCCTGCGCGTGCTCGGCGCCGAGCTCGCGGAAGCGCTCCGGTGCGACGAACGGGTCGTAGCCGATCACGCGCATGCCGAGGCCGAGTGCCCGGCGCGCGACCTGGCGCCCGATTCGGCCGAACCCGAGCACGCCGAGAGTCTTGTCCGCGAGCTCGATTCCGCCCCAGCGGGAGCGCTCCCAGCGCCCGTCCTTGAGCGCCGCGTGCGCCTGCGGGATGTTGCGCGCGAGCGCGACGAGCAGGCCGATCGTGTGCTCGGCCGCCGAGACGACCGTCGAGTCGGGCGCGTTCGCGACGACGATCCCGCGACGAGTGGCCGCGTCGACGTCGACGTTGTCGACCCCCACGCCGGCGCGCCCGATCACCTTCAGCCGCGCGGCGCGCTCGATCACGTCCGCGGTCAGCTTCGTCGCCGAGCGGATCACGATCGCGTCGTAGCCGCCGATGATCTCGGCGAGCGGCGAGTCGGCGTCCTCGTCGACGTCGAAGCGCGAGCGCAGCAGCTCGACGCCGGCGGGGGCGATCGCCTCCCGCACGAGGACCTTCAGACCGGGGTCCCTTCCGCATAGACCTCGAGCGCGCGCGAGGCGGCGACCCCGCGCTCGATCGGCGCGCCGAGCTCGCCGAGCACGAACTCGACCGCGTTCAGCGCGGTCGCGATGTCGAACTCGTCGTACCAGCCGATGTGGCCGACGCGGAAGATCGCGTTCTTCAGCTCGCCCTGGCCGCCGGCGATCGTGACGCCGTGCCGGTCGCGCAGGGCGAGCGTCAGCTCGCGCGACTCGAGTCCCTCGGGCATTCGCGCCGCGGTGACGACGGCGGCGCGGTCCTCGTCCGGCGAGAACAGCTCGAGCCCCATCGCCTTGATCCCCGCCCGGCAGGCCCGGCCGAGGCGGACGTGGCGCTCGAACGCAGTTTCGAGCCCATCCTCGAGCAGGAGCGCGAGCGCGATGTCGAGGGCGACGATCAGCGAGACGGCAGGCGTGAAGGCGGCATCGAGCTGCTCTTGCGCCTTCCGCGTGCGCTGCCAGTCGAAGTAGAAGCTCGGGAGCGTCGAGCGCTCGACCTGCGCCCACGCGGCCGGCGAGACGGCGGCGGTCGCGAGTCCCGGCGGCGCCATCAGCGCCTTCTGCGAGCCCGAAACGACCACGTCGAGCCCCCAGTCGTCCATTTCCAGCGGCACGGCGCCCAGGCTCGAGACGGCGTCGACGACGACGAGCGCGCCGGCGTCCTTCGCCGCCGCGGCCAGCGACTGGACGTCGGCCACGACTCCAGTCGAGGTCTCGGAATGGACGAGGAAGACGAGCGAGACCGGATCGATCGCGTCGAGCTTGGCCCGGAGGTCGTCGGCCGTCGGGATCTCGCCCCACGCGTACCGGAGCTCCTCGACCTCGCAGCCGAACGTCTGCGCCATCGAGATCCACCGCTCGCCGAACGCGCCGGCCGAGACGGCCAGCACCCGCTCGCCGGGCGAGCAGAGGCTGACGATCGCGGACTCGAACGCCCCTGTCCCCGAGCAGGTGAACAGGAGCACCTCGCTCTCCGTCCGGTGCACCTCCTGCAGCCGGCCGAGCACGCGTCCATAGACCTCGCGGAAGTCCGGCGCGCGGTGGTGCAGCACCGGCTCGGCCAGCGCGGCCAGCACCTGCGGCGGCACCGGAGTCGGGCCGGGCGTGAACAGGTACCGCTTCTGCGCCATCGCCAGCACCCTAGCGCGGCGCCTGGACGGAGACTTTGTGTTTCAGAAACACAAGCCTCCTTCGCCCCGCACAACCAAGCCGTTTCGGAACGCCGAACAGCCGCTTGTGTTTCAGAAACACAATGTCACTACGCTCCGGGCGTGGAAGCGATCCTCGCCTTCGGGGCCGCGCTGCTGACGTTCCGGCTCGCGGGGCTCGTCGCCGCGCGCTGGCGTGAGCAGCGGCAGACGTACCTGCTCGCCTGGAGCGCGGGCCTCGCCGCCTACGCGCTCGGAGCCGCCGCGATCGCCGCCGGGGCGGCGGCCGGGTGGAACGACGGCAGCTTCCGCGCCTACTACCTCTTCGGCGGCCTGCTCACCGCCGCGCTTCTCGGAGCGGGCTCGCTGCTGCTGGCCGGCGTCCGCATCGCCGGGCCGGTCGCACTCGTCTACGTCGGACTCGCGATCGGGGTGGCGCTCGCCGTCCCGCTCGAGTCGCCAATCGGGGGCACCTCGATCCCGGAGGCGCAGGAGCACCTGGCGCTCTTTCCGGCCCGGATCCTCGCGATCGTCGGCAACGTCGCCGGCTCGCTCGCCCTGATCGTCGTCGCGGTCCGCGGCTTCCGGCGCCGTCCGCTCGGCAACGCACTCCTGCTCGCCGGCTTCGCGACGGCTGCCGTCGGCAGCGCGCTCGCGGGGCTCGGCACGGCCGAGACGGCCGCCTTCATTGCCGCAGGTGCAGGACTTTTGTATGCAGGGACCGTTGCCGAACGCTAACGGTTCTTACCTTTTGCAAACAGGACAATTGCTAGCCTAGGCGCCTGCAACACATCGCCGCCCGGGCATCTGCGGCTCTTCCTGCCCGGCGTCGGCCGTCGTGTCAACGATCCTGGAGGTCATGTGAGGAACCCGTTCGTGCGCCTGCTTGTGTTTGCCGGCGCCCTACTGATCGCCCTGGGTGCGGCCACCCAGACCGAGCCCCGCGCAGCCACGTCCTCGGCGGCGCGCCTGGCGCAGCTCGACGCGATCGCCGACTACCGCACGGAGACATGGCGCTGGCAGGCTCTGATGAGCAAACCGAGGACGCCGACGTACTTCGCGGAGCGGCGGAGCAAGGACGCGGAGTACCTGCGCTGGATGCGCGAGCTCTGGCGCGTCCGCGCCGCCAAGGCCGAGCGCGCCGCGCTGAACCCGCCGCACCGGCGGGCGTGGCTCTGCATCCACCGCTTCGAGCGCCATCCCGAGCAGGGCTGGGCGACCCGTACCGGGAACGGCTACTACGGCGGCCTGCAGATGGACATCTCCTTCCAGCGCACCTACGGCGGCGAGCTACTGCGCCGGAAGGGCACCGCGAACCGCTGGACCGCGACCGAGCAGATGTGGGTCGCCGAGCGCGCCTACGAGAGCGGCCGCGGCTTCTACCCGTGGCCGAACACGGCCCGCTCCTGCGGCCTGATCTAGGTCCCGTCGTCTTCCCCGCGGGAGCGGCCGCCGCGCCGCTCCCGCAAGAAGACCGCGAGGAAGATGCCCGCGATCGAGATCGCGAGCAGGGCCTCGACGATCGCGCCGCCGGTACCGCCGTGCGCGACGAGCGGCGCTAGCCCCGCGAGAGGAGCCACAACCCGCCAACCGTGTAGAGCACCATCAGCCCCAGCATGGCGTACTGGGAGCGGAGTGCGTCCCGCTGCGGCAGGATCGTGACCGCGCGATCGTGGGCGACCGCCAAGCCTGCCACGTGCCCGGCGACGAGCGAACCGACCTGGACGTACCAGACGATGTTGGGCGGGAACGGCGCGATGTTCGGCGAGTAGGTGACCGTGCCGAAGAGGTCCCAGCCGAATCCGAACGGGTCGGACGCGAGCGAGAAGATGTATTGACCGGTGATGACGAACGCCGTGAAGTAGTGCGCGACCGCGTAGACGAGCGCGATCGGGACGAGGCTCTGCAGGAACTCCGGCTCGAGCGGCCGCTCCGACTCGACCATCCGCTCGGCGATCGTCACAGCGGCGAGGTAGGCGAGTGCGACGAGCAGGATGCAGCCGAGGAGGCCGGCGAGCGCCAGCCCGGTCGTGAGCAGCTCGGCCGTGCGCGGCGCGTCGACGACATAGGGCCCTTCGAGGTCCGCGACCAGGTTCTGCCAGAACGGTGCGCGGCTGAGCCCGTCGAACCCGACCGAGCCCAGCATCACCGCCACGAAGGCGAGCATCCCCGGCGTCCGCTCGGCGCCCGCGAGCCCCGTGAAGGGCAGCCGAAGGACGAGCCTGCCGTCGTGCTCGCCGAACGGGGCTATTCGCGCGAGCAGCCCGAAGTAGACGGTGAAGCCGTTGCCGTGGCCGTCCCACGCCCGCCGACCGAACGCGGCCATGCCGAACCACATCGCGTAGCTGTAGAGCGCGACCGCGAGCGCGAGCGCGCGCGGGCTCGCCGGCTCCGCGTAGGCGAGCTCGAGCGCTGCGAACAGGGCGAGCGCGATGGCGCCGGGCCAGACGCCGAGCCGCTGCGGGTACGCGAGCGGCGGCGTCCACTCCTGGCCCAGCCGCCGCCAGAGCCAAGCGACGCCGTCCGCGATCGCAAGCCACGGGTTGAGCACCCGCCAGACGTTGCCGAACAGCACCTGCACCAGCACGAGCCCCAGCCAGAACGGGATGTAGATGAATGTCGGCGCGAGGTTCTGGGCCGAGGACGGCTCGCCGATCAGCGCGGTCAGGAAGACCAGCACGAGCAAGCCGGCGGAGACCGCGCCGACGACGACTCGCACCACGGTGGAGCGGAGGACGCGCTCGAGCCCCCCCGGGAGCGGTCGCCCTGCCGCACGACGGTCGAGCTGCGGCCGCTTCCAGAGCGCTCCCAGCGCGAGGAACGAGAGGACGAGGACGACGGCGCCGCCCCAGAAGAAGAGCCATTCCGGGACCGGCAGGTCCTTGACGCCGCCGATTCCGTGGGCGAGCAGGCTCAGGGGCGAACCTCGAGCTCTGCGATCTGAACGCCGCTGTTCTCGAGCTCGATCTCGAACCGTCCGGGTGCGTCGGCGGTGAACCGAATCGTCGCAGGGGCACCGGGAGCGACGTCCGCGCTCAGGTCGTATCCGTGCAGATGCACCTCGTCGGCGACGTCGGAGGTGACGGTGATGACCACGTTCCGGCCTTGTGCGACCGAGTCGCGCGCGATCCCGCCCTGCGGCTGGCCGCCGACGACCACGTAGTTGATCTCGACGGTCTCGGGGGCGGCGGTGGTCGTCGGGGGCGGCGCCTCGGTCGTCACCTGTTCGCTCGTCGTGGGCGGTGCGTCGGTCGTGGTCTGGACAAGCGTCGTCTGGGCGCTCGTCGTCTGTGCCGCCGAGTCGTCGTCGTCGCGAAGTGCGAAAAAGAGGCTGATCAGGAGGCCGAGCGAAGCGGCGATCAGCGCGACCTTGCGGAAGTCGGGATTCATGCGGGGGAGGCTACTGGAGCTTCTCGCGGACGAGTTCGCTGACCGCGCGCGCGTTGGCCTTGCCCCCGGTCTCCTTCATCACCTGACCGACGAAGAACCCGAGCAGGCCCTCCTTGCCTCCCTTGTAGGCAGCGACCTGGCCCGGATTGGCGTCGAGGATCCGGGTGACGATCGGCTCCAGCTCGGCCGCGTCGGAGACGGCCTCCTGGGCGAGGTAGTGCGCGGCCGAGAAGCCCGGCTCCGCGACCTTCGCCAGCGCCTCGTCGAGCGCGGCGCGCGGGATCCGATCGCGCGCCTCGACGAGCTTCGCCAACTCCGCCCGGTCGACAGCACTCCCGTCGACGCCGGCGAGCCTGTTCGCGATCAGGTTGGCGGCGGCGAGACGGTCGGCGCCCGCCGCGACCGTCTCCTGCCAGAGGCCGTCGAGGCCGCCGGTGACGAGCACGACGGCGCGGTCGAGGTCGAGCTCTGCCTCGATCCGGCGGATCCGGCGCGCCGGGCTCTCCGGCACCTCGGCCCGCAGCCGCTCGATCAGCTCCGCCGGCGGCTCGACCGGGACGAGATCGGGCTCAGGGAAGTAACGGTAGTCGTCGGCCTCCTCCTTCGAGCGGCGGGCGGTCAGCGTGCCGCTGCCCGCGTCGAAGTCGTAGGTCTCCTGCACGACCTCGCCCCCGCTCTCGTAGACGGCGATCTGCCGTGCGACCTCGGCGTCGATCCCCTGCGCGACGAAGCGGAACGAGTTCATGTTCTTGAGCTCGCAGCGGGTGCGCAGCTCGGAGGAGCCCTCCGGCCGCACGGACACGTTCGCGTCGACGCGCAGCGTGCCCTTCTCCATCTCGGCGTCCGAGATCCCGAGCTCGACGATCGTCTGCCGGAGGAGCTGCAGGAAGCGGCGCGCGTCCTCGGAGGAGTGGACGTCGGGGCCGGTGACGATCTCGACCAGTGGCGTGCCGCCGCGGTTGAAGTCGACCAGCGAGTAGTCGGCGCCGCCGATCCGGCCGGTGCGGCCGCCGACGTGCGTCGTCTTCGCCGCGTCCTCCTCGAGGTGCGCCCGCACGATCCCGATCTCGTGGTCGCCGTCCGGCGTTGGTACTAGCACCTTGCCGTTTGTGCAAGAAGGTAGATCGTATTGCGAGATCTGATACCCCTTCGGCAGGTCGGGATAGAAGTAGTTCTTGCGCGCGAAGACCGCCTGCGGCGCGATCTCGCAGTCGAGCGCGAGCCCGAGCTTGATCGTCCACTCGATCGCGCGTCGGTTGACGGTCGGCAGGGCGCCGGGGAAGCCGAGGCAGACCGGGCAGGTCTGCGTGTTCTCACCGCCGCCGAAGCCGTTCGCGCAGCGACAGAACATCTTCGTCCGCGTCTTCAACTGGACGTGGATCTCGAGGCCGACAACGGGCTCCCACGTGGGGACAGTCCCGGGGACAGTCCCCGCCGTCATCGCAGCCGCTCCGGGACGGGGTCGAAGCCGAGCGCGCGCTCGAGCGCGTGCCCGGTCCGGAAGAGCGTGTTCTCCGACAACTGCGGCCCGATCAGCTGCAGCCCGACCGGCAGCCCGCCCGAGAGCCCGCAGGGGACGTTCAGGCCAGGCAGCCCGGCCATGCAGGACGGGATCGTGAGCAGGTCGGAGAGGTACATCGCGAGCGGGTCGGCCGCCTTCTCGCCGAGCTTGAAGGCGACGGTCGGCGACGTCGGCGAGACGAGCACGTCGAAGCGCTCGAAGGCGGCGGCATGCTCGCGCGCGATCAGCGTCCGCACCTTCTGCGCCTGGCCGTAGTAAGCGTCGTAGTAGCCGGCCGAGAGTGCGTAGGTGCCGAGCATGATCCGCCGCTTCGGCTCGTCGCCGAAGCCGGCGTCGCGCGTCCGCTCGACCATCTCGTAGTACGTGTCGGCGTCGACGCGCAGCCCGTAGCGGACGCCGTCGTAGCGGGCCAGGTTCGAGGACGCCTCGGCGGGCGCGATCAGGTAGTAGCAGGCCAAGCCGTACTCGACCGAGCGCGGCAGCTCGCACTCCCCCACCTCGGCGCCGAGCTCGCCGGCGACCTCGATCGCCCTCTGCACCGCAGCGGTAACGCCCGGCTCGATCCCCTCGGCCTCGTTCATCTCCTTGGGGACGCCGATCCGGATGCCCTTCAGGCTCTCGCCCTCGGGGAGCTCGACCGGCGGCACGTCGACGGTCGTCGAGTCCGCCGGGTCCCTGCCGGAGATGATCGAGTAGAGGCGGGCGCAGTCGCGGACGTTCCTCGCCACCGGGCCGACCTGGTCGAGGCTGGAGGCGAAGGCGACGACGCCGAAGCGGCTGACCGTGCCGTAGGTCGGGCGCAGGCCGACGTTGCCGCAAAGCGCCGAGGGCTGCTTGATCGAGCCGCCGGTGTCCGAGCCGAGCCCCCACGGCGCCAGGCCGGCCGAGACGGCCGCGGCCGTGCCGCCGCCCGAGCCGCCCGGGACCCGCTCCGGATCCCAGGGGTTGTGGGTCGGGCCGTAGGACGAGTTCTCGGTCGACGAGCCCATCGCGAACTCGTCGGTGTTCGTCTTCCCGATCACCGGCAGCCCCGCCTCGCGGCAGCGCGCGGCGACGGTTGCGTCGAAGACGGGGACGTAGCCGGCGAGGATCTGCGAACCCGCCGTCGTCTCGACGCCCTTGGTCGAGATCACGTCCTTGAGCGCGATTGGGACGCCGTCGCCCTCGGCGCCGTCGACCGTCCGCAGGTAGCAGTGCAGCTCGCCGTCCCGCTCCGCGACCGCGTCCAGATAGGCCCGGTGGAGCTCGGCGCCCGAGACCTCCTTCCGCTCGAGCAGGCCGAGCGCGTCCTCGGCGGTGAGTCGAAGGGTGTCGATCATCCCGCTCCAACGCCGGCAAAGCCGGCGTCTCCGCTCCTGGGCGGCTCCGTCAAGCCTACGCCGCTCATGCGGTCGGCGGCACCTTGAAGAGGTCACGCTCGCGCGCAGGCGCGTTCGCGAAGACGTCGTCGAGCTCCAGCGAGGCCCGCGGCTCGTCCTCGCCCCAGGCGTTCACGAGCTCGAGCGGGTGCGATGTCGGCGGCACGTCGGCGAGATCGAGCTCGCTCACCTTCGAGACCGCCGCCAGGATCGCGCTCAGCTCGCCGGTGAGCCGCTCAACCTCGTCCTCGGTCAGCTCGAGGCTCGCCAGCTTGGCGACGTGGAGTACTTCCTCGCGGGTGATTGGCATCGGCCCATCCTTCCAAAAGCATGATCTTGGCACGCGCGAAGCCCGTGCCCTTCAGGGATCCTCGCGCGGGCGCGGGTCTTGCCCGTGCGCCTCGCAAAGAAGAAGGGCCCCCTTCCGGGAGCCCTTCGCAAGCTCGATTCCGAAAGAGGTCTTACGCGGCTGTGACGTTCGCCGCCTGGGCGCCCTTGGGGCCCTGGACGACTTCGAACTCCACGCGCTGGCCTTCGGTCAGCGACTTGTAGCCGTCCATCGTGATCGCCGAGAAGTGGACGAATACGTCCTCGCCACCCTCACGCTCGATGAACCCGTAACCCTTCTCGTTCGAGAACCACTTAACGGTGCCCTGAGCCAACTGGACTTCCTCCTTGCGATGAAGCGACGGCCCGGGCACCGAGCCG
>Ga0190270_10000821_pt1 | contig 13936 bp, 10 predicted proteins | sample Popmic320T_FD_133748 | JGI IMG/M metagenome (GOLD analysis project Ga0190270, IMG submission 133748) | Populus adjacent soil microbial communities from riparian zone of Weber River, Utah, USA - 320 T | ecosystem: Environmental > Terrestrial > Soil > Riparian zone | place: USA: Utah | collected... | reverse complement strand
GGTCCCCGGAGCGCCACCTCGACGTCCTCGAAGAGCATCGTGGTCAGCTCGTCGCCCGAGCGCGTGAGCACCCCCCGGTCACCGAGCACGACCTCCTCCCGGGCGTTGCCGTCCCACCGGACGTACAGCCGCCCGATGACGTGGGAGCGGTGCCGTGGGGGGGCCGGGTGCGCCGCGTACCGGTCGGGGACCTCGAGGCCCTCGGGGGCCACGAGGATCGCGCTCGACAGCGCCTCGGTCAACGCGCCCGCGACGCGGTCCACCGTGAGTCGGTCACCCTGGGCCGCGAGCCCCTTCCACGGCGTGGGCTCGCGCCCGAACAGGGACGCGGTGGCCTTGCGGGCCGCCTCCCGCGCCGGGCGGCCGGGGTCGGTGGCGTTCCACGGCATCGCCGACGCGATCGCGCGCGTGAGGTCGTCGTCGGAGAAGGTCCCGTCGGCGACCTCCTGGAGCAACTCGGTGAACGCCGTGAGCGCCTCCGGCATCGCTTCGTCGGTCGCATCGAGCCAGAGCATCACCAGGACGTCGAGCGCCCCGATCCGCTCCTCGGCGCGCTGCACGGAGTACGTGAGGCCGCGCTCACCCCGCAGCGCCGACATCGCCCGGTCCCGGAGGATCGTCGTCGCGATGAGCAGCGGCATCGACCGCGTCGCCGTGTACGAGCATCCGAGGAACTGGCCCACGCTGTGCACGTGCGAGGGCAGGACGACACCAGGGAGCGGCGTCGGCGTCGGGATGGGCAGGCCCATGCCGGGCGCGAGGTCGAACCGGAGCGCGGACGAGGGCGGCCGGGTCATCCACGCCGATGCCTGGGCCGCCGTGTAGCGCTCGGCCGCCCACGCGGCGATCTCCTCGGGGCCCAGGTGACGCACGCCGAGCTCCATCCAGTCGGTGACCCCGAACCCGCGTGCGCCGAACCGCGCCGACGCCGACCCGGCGAAGCTCCCGGTCCTGCTCCGGGCCTCCGTCTCGATGACGCGCCGCTCCTGCTCGAGCCGGTCGGTCGGGAGGGCGGAGAGGTGGCGGCAGACCTCCGCGAGGAACGCCTCGACCTGGTCCTGCGTGCCGTTCACGTAAAGGTTCGTCGTGAGCGCGTCGACGTGCCCGTTCATGTCGTAGCCGCGGTACATCATCGGCGCCAGGGCCAGGTGCTCGACGATGTGGCTGATGCCCGCGGTCCGCAGGGATTCGTCCGCACGGCCCGTCCGGAACACGATGCCCCCCATGCACGGCCCGCCCACGTCGGTCCACCAGACGCGGACGCCGTCGATCTCGGTCGCGATCGGTTCGTCGAAGGGCATCGCGGCCGGGACGATACGCTGCGGCGTGCCTGCCGGCCACCCGTCCACCGCGTGGGGGATCGAGTTCCCCGCGAACCCGGCCGTCCTGCGTCTCCACGTCCGCGCATCTCTCACGGACGAGACCATCGTGACGTGCCCGCCGGCGACCGCGCCGTCGCCCCTGGACGGGCTGCTCGAGATCGAGGCCGTGCGGTCGATCGACCTGCACCCGACGCGGGTCCGGCTGAACCTGCGGCCCGACGCCGATCGTGCGGAGGCCGCCGGACACGTCGCCGGCGTGTTGTCCGGCGCCTGGGGGCCCGGCGCCCCGCTCCCCGCCGATCCGGCGCCCCGGGCCTTCGAGGCGGTGACCGATGGACCGCGGACCGTGGCCGAGAGCCCCGCGATGGCCGTGGGACACGCGCTGCTCACCGCCGTCTTCGACGTCGACGGGGTGATCGAGGCGGTCGCGGGCGACGGCCTGGTGCTCGTGCGGCTCGGTCGCTGGTACGCCTGGTCCGACCGGGAGGTCGAGGTCGCGCGCGCGGTTCAGACGGCCGGCGGGACGCCCGGATCCACGTCCTCGCCGGTGTAGATCCCCGGGCCGAAGCGGGCGGTGTCGCCCATCCCCGCCAGGTACGGCGTGCCGAACACGGCCGAGAAGATCGGCTGCTCGAGCCGATCCTGCTCGATCGCGTCCGCGGGGACGTAGGGCCCGATCGTCTCGCGGTACGTGACGTCGCGCAGGGCGGCCGCGACGTCGCCCACCTCGGCACCGGCGTCGCGCAGGGCCGCGACGTCGAGGTACACCTCGCTCGGGAACACGTTCTGCACGGCCTTCGCCGGTCCCGCCCCGAAGCGTCGCTCGATGATCGACTCGAGCTGGATCGGGTCCAGGCGGACGCCGCCCGCGGCGTCGGGCAGCGGGCACTGCCCGTGGTCGGCCGTGACGATCAGCACGTACCGCTCCGGGAAGCGGTCGTCGAGGACGGCGCGGAGCGCCCCGATCTCGGTGTCCACCGCCTCGAGCATCAACCCGGTCCACTCCGAGTCCATCCCGTAGACGTGTCCCGTGTAGTCGGGGGATTTGAACGTCGTGTAGAGCAGGCTCGAGCCCCCCGGTCCGCCGATCGGTTCGCTCTCGATCGTCGAGCGGAGCAGGTCGCCCTGGTACCCGGCGATCGGGGGCGCGCAGCAGTAGGGGTTCCCCCACCGCGCGAACTCGGGATCCCAGCCCGGGTCCTCGAAGGCGGCGCGTCGCGCCTCGAACACCTCGAGCCCGGGGACATCCGCGGGGACGCGGTAGCGGTCCGGGTGGTGGGGGACCCAGCCACGGTCGCCGTCCTCGTCGAAGTAGACGCCGACCGGCAGGTCACCCGCGACCCGGCCGGTGCCGCCCGCGCCGAGCATGCCGAGGTGCCACACCTGGTAGCCGATCTCCCCGACCCACGCGCCGGTCTGGTCGTGCCACAGGTCGGCGAGCGTCGGGATCAGGATGTCCGAGGGGTCGGCCTGGCCGGGGGCGCGGTAGGCCTTGCGGACGCCGGCGCCGTCGCGGATGTTGTGCCCCGTGATCCCGTGCTCCCGCGGGAAGGCGCCGGTGCCGATCGTGGCGTGCGCACACGCCGTCACCGCGGGGAACGACCCCGTGATCGCGTTGCGGTAGTTGGCGCCCTCGCGCATCAACGATCCGAGGTTCGGCCAGCGATCGGGCCAGCGCTGGAGCGCGTTCCATCCGCCACCGTCGATCACGAGGGTGACGACGACGTCGGGCGGCTGGTCGGCGATCAGGAGATCGGGCAGCTGTCGTCCCCCGCGGTCGCGCGGCCACCCGTCCATCCCGATGAGCGCGGCCGTCGTCGGCGCGAGGTCGGCGAGCGTGACGCGCTCGTGGCTGTCGAGCGGTGCCACGATGCCGGGCCCGTACACCACGAGGGGGATGCGCTCGAGGTACATCCACACGCTCGCGTGGCTCGTCCGCGGGTCCTGCGGCACGAGGGCCCGCGACTCCTGCGCGTAGTTGGCGCTGTTGAACGGCGCCAGCAGCAGCTGCAGGTCGCCCGAGCGATCGGGGTGATAGGCGCGGCCGACGAGCTCCATGTACTCGCTGCCCAGGTCGAACCCCGCGTTCTCCTGCACACCGCCGGCGTCCGGGCGCGTGAGGCCGGACACGGCGCGTCCGACCGCGGCGCCGCCGGCGACCCACACGAGTCCACCCAACCCGCTCCAGAGCAGCAGGCGCCGCCGCGAGGGGTCGTCGGGCCCGAGCCGATCGTTCCGCTCGGCCCACGCCAGCGCGACCATGCTGATCGCCCACGTCGCCAGGCCCGCGAGGATGCCGACGACGAGGCTGCCGGCCCACGTGACGATCGCCGCCACGGCGCCGCCGAGCAGCGCGAACACGAAGAAGGTTCGGTGGGGGCGGATCACGACCCGTCTATCGTCGCAGACGCGGTGCGGCGGCCGGCCCGCCGTTCGTGACGATCCGGTGGATCAGGTCCGCTTGCGCTCGAGGTCGAGGAACGGCAGCGGCACGACCGTGGCGCCGACCTTCCCGCGCTCGCCCTCGACCGTGTACTCCACCGAGAGACGGGACCCGGGAGCCTCGTACGCCGCATCGACCGAGCCGAAGGCGACCATCTTCTTGATCGTCGTCCCCCAGGTGAGGGAGGTCGCTCGACCGACCTGGCGACCCTCCCGGTAGACCGGGACAGGCGGGCGGTCGACCGAGAGCGAGATGTGCGCGGCGAGGCCGTGGCGGCCGAACATACCCTCGACGCCGGACCAGTCCAGCTCGAGGCCCACCAGACGGCGCGCCGGCCCGCCCGCGCGCTGCTCCGCGGCGAGCGCCCGCCGGCCGTTGAAGTCCGCGGCCTTGCCGAAGTCGACGAGCCGCCCGAGTCCCAGTTCGAACGGGGAGTAGTTCTGCTCGGGGATCAGCGCGTGGCGGGCGCTCGTGTACTCGGCGTCGAGCAGGATCAACCCGGCCTCGACGCGCGCGACGTCGAGCGCGCGGATGCCGGCCGCGTGGATGCCGTACGCCTCGCCGACCGCGAACAGTCGGTCCCACACGTCGAGCGCGCCGTCGACCGGGATCCAGATCTCGTAGCCGCGATCGCCGGTGTAGCCGGTGCGGGTGACGCTCACGTCGACGTCGGTGATGCGCGAGCGCCGGTGCCGGAAGTACCGGACGTCCGTCCAGTCCTCGCCGGTCGCGGCCTGCAGCACCTCGCGCGAGAGCTTCCCCTGCAGGGCCAGCGCGCCGAGCTGCTCGCTCACGTCGGCGACGTCGACGTCCAGGCCCGTGGCGCTCATGCGGAACCAGCGGTAACAGGGATCGGCGGCCGTGATGCGGAACTCCCGCTCGCCCAGACGCGTGACGGTGCCGTCGTCGAGGATCTTGCCCTCGTCGTCGCACCACGGCGTGTAGATCACCTGGTCGACGCGGATCGTCGAGGCGTCGCGGGTGATCACCCGGTCGAGCAACCGCACCGCGTCGGGGCCGGAGATCAGGTACTTGTAGAGGGGGCTGGTGTCGATGATCGCCGCGGCCTCGCGGATCGCGCTGTATTCGATGTCGTGGAAGTCCGCGTAGACGGCCGGCGAGAAGTAGCCGGACCACTCGCCCCAGGCCTGGGTGACGTTCAGCTCGCGCTGCCGCGGATAGAAGGCGGTACCGACCGACACCTCGAGGACTCCTCTCGCCCGTTCGGCGGGCAGCGTACGCGAGGCCGTGCGGGGGCGTCCCCGGGGGTGTGACTTGAGGTCAGGGCGGGGGGGTCACCCCTGGGGGGCCCCGGCTAGCATGGGCGACCGGCGCGGCGCGCCCTCACCCGTGGGGCCGATCGACCACGGGTCACGCGAGGCGGAGGACTCCATGGCGAAGCGGTACGACGTGGTGGTGATCGGCGGTGGCCACAACGGCCTCGTGAACGCGGCTTACCTGGCGAAGGCCGGCCTGGACGTCCTCGTGCTGGAGCGACGCCAGCTGTTGGGCGGGGCCACGCTGACGGAGGAGATCGTCCCCGGGTTCCGGTTCAGCGTCTTCAGCTACGTCGTCTCGCTCCTGCGGCCCGAGATCATCCGCGAGCTCGAGCTCCCGAAGCACGGCCTCGAGATCCTCCCGCTCGACGGCACGATCACGCCGACCGACGGCGACTACCTGTGGCGCGTGAACGATCACGGCAAGACGATCAGGGAGCTCCGGCGCTGGAGCCTGAACGACGCCGAGGCGTACGAGGACTACGGCCCGCTCATGGCGGAGATGGGCCGGTTCATCAAGCCGATCCTGTCGATCCCGCCGCCCGATCCGGGCAAGATCAGCCCACGGGAGTGGCTCCCGCTCGGACCGCTCGCGAAAGCCTTCAAGGACCTGCCGACGCGGCTGCAGACGACCTTCGTCCAGCTGATGACGATGTCCGCGGCCGACTTCCTCGATCAGTGGTTCGAGACCGAGCCGCTGAAGGCCACGATGAGCGCGTCGGGGATCATCGGGACGTTCCAGGGCCCGCGATCGCCCGGCACGGCCTACGTGCTCCTGCACCACTACATGGGCGAGATCGACGGGGCCTTCCGCGCCTGGGGCGTCCCGAAGGGCGGGACGGGCGCGATCGCGTACGCGATCGCCAACGCGGCGAGCGAGTTCGGCGTCGAGATCCGCACCGAGGCGCCCGTGGCGCGGATCAGGACGGCCGGCGGCCGCGCGGACGGCGTCGTGCTCGCCTCCGGCGAGGAGATCGACGCCGGGGTCGTGATGAGCTCGCTCGACTCGCGGTGGACGTTCATCGAGCTGCTCGAGGACGGCGTGCTCGACGACGACTTCAAGGCCGACGTGATGCGCTACAAGTACCGCGGCTCCTCCGGCAAGGTGAACCTGGCCCTCGACGGACTGCCCGAGCTCGCGTGCAAGCCGGGCACGGGGGAGTGGCTCCGTGGCGCGATCTCCTTCTCGCCGTCGATCGACTACATCGAGCGCGCCTACGACGACGCGAAGTACGGGCGGCCGTCGGCCCGGCCGTACATCGACATGATCATCCCCACGCTCGTCGATCCCACGATGGCGCCCCCCGGCAAACACGTGATGAGCTGCTTCGTGCAGTACGCGCCGTACCACCTGGCCGACGGCGCGGTCTGGGACGACGCCGCGCGCGAGGCGTTCGGGCAGAACGTGATCGACACGATCGAGGAGCGGTTCCCGAGGATCCGCGATCACATCGTCGGCCACCAGTTCGTGACCCCGAAGGACATCGAGGACATCACGGGCCTCACCGAGGGGAACATCTTCGCCGGGGAGCTCTCGCTCGAGCAGCTGTTCTTCAACCGGCCCGTCCCGGGGTGGGCCCGATACCGGACCCCGGTCGACGGCCTGTGGATGTGCGGATCGGCCACGCATCCCGGCGGCGGGATCATGGGCGCGCCGGGCCGGATCGCCGCGCTCGAGTACCTCAAGCACAAAAGGAAGGGGCGGAGGGCCGCCTGATGGCGAAGGGACGCATCGTCGTCATCGGCGGCGGCCACAACGGGCTCGTCGCCGCCGCCACCCTCGCGAAGGCCGGCCAGCGGGTCGTCCTCGTCGAGCGCGCGGAGCGCGTGGGCGGGATCCTGCGCGGGAGCGAGCCCGCGCCCGGGTTCCGCGCGCCCGGCCTGATCCACACCGTGGGGCGCTTGCGCCGGTCGGTGGTCGAGGACCTGGGCCTCGCCGCGCACGGCGTCGGGACGGTCACGTCGGCGGCGCGGATCCACGCGCCCATGCCCGACGGGTCGAGCGTGACGTTCTGGGACGACGCCGCCCGCACCGCCGACGAGCTCCGGGCGCGGAACGTCCACGACGCCGACGCCTATCCCGGGTTCGACCGGAAGATGCGCGCGATCGCGAGCTTCCTCGCGCACGTCCAGGTCGCGATCCCCCCCGACCCGAAGGTGCCCTCGATCGCGGACGGCATGATGGGTCTGAAGCTGGGGCGGGCGTTCCGCCGCCTCGGCGAACGGACCGGGCGCGAGGCGATCCGCGCGCTCCCGATGGCCGTCGCGGACCTCGTGCAGGAGGTCTTCGAGGAGGAGGCCGTCCGCGGGCCGCTCGCGACCCGCGGCGTGCTCTACACGGCGATGGGCGCCTGGGCCACGGGCACGGCCCAGGTCTTCCTCCACGATTCGGCGGGCAGCGACGGCGGCGCGGCGGGGAGCGCGGTGTTCCCCCTCGGCGGCACCGACGCGCTCGCCGACGCGCTGGCGGCCGCGGCCGCGGCGCGCGGGGTCGAGATCAGGACCGGGACCGAGGTGGTCGCGATCCGGTCCACCGGGCACCGGGCCACGGGCGTGACGCTCGCCGACGGCACCGAGATCGACGCGTCGGCGGTCGTCTCGGCCGCGGACCCGAAGCGGACCGCGCGGCTCTGCGACCCCGTGACCCTCGGCCCCTCGACGGTGTGGCGGACCGAGAACATCCGCCAGCCCGGCGCGATGGCACGGGTGAACCTGGCCCTCGGCGGGCTGCCGGCGTTCCACGGGGGTGACCCCGAGCGGCTCACCGGCCGGATCGTCATCGGTCCGTCGATCGACGACGTCGAACGCGCGATGGACGCCGTGAAGTACGGCCACATCGCGGAGGAGCCCATCGTCGAGGCGACGATCCCCTCGCTCACCGACCCCACGCTGGCACCGGAAGGCAAACACGTGCTGAGCGCGGTCGTCCAGGCGGCGCCCCGGCACCTGCGCGACGCCGAGTGGTCGACCGAGGGCGACCGCCTCGGCGAGATCACGGTGAAGACGCTCGAGCGGTACGCGCCGGGGCTCGGCGAGCTCGTCGAGGCGCGCGAGGTCATCACGCCCGAGGACATGGAGGACGCCTACGGTCTGACCGGCGGCGACGTCCAGCACGCCGAGCCGGGCCTCGACCAGTTCTTCGCCTGGCGCCCGATGTTCGGCGAGTCCCAGCACCGCTTCCTGCTCGACGGCCTGTACCTGGCGGGATCGGGCGCGCACCCCGGCGGTGGGATCACGGGCGGTCCCGGGCAGAACGCGGCCCGGAAGATCATCAAGGACCTGAAACGCTGAGGAACCGGCCGCGCCGGCGCCGATCGCGCCAGCCGAGCCGGGCCTGGAGCAGCGGGCTGACGCTGCTGCCCAATCGCTCGTCGCGCGTGCCGGCCAGCACCTGCTGCTCGTCCGCGCCGCGAGGGATCGCGAGCCGCTCGAGCCACGCGAGGGTCGCGCGGTAGGCCGGGTCGCGTCGTCCCCGGTAGCAAATGGTCGTGGTCGTCCGCTGCACGACGCGCTGCCGTCCGCGGAGGTGGAACCAGAGGACGGTCCGAGGTCGGCCGCGCTGCCGCCGCGGGAGGGGGTCGTGATCCAGCACGATCGTGGGTCGGCCGTCGTGCGACCACGCCACGCGCCACGCACGGATGGCCGCCGTCGGTGTCTCGTGCGGGGTCGTCGGCTCGGTCGCGGCCATGGTCCGACGATACGGCGGCGTGTGGCAGACTGCGCCGCATGACCGAGGGGCCGCCGGACTTCCGGATCGACCACAGCGAGCTCGCGCACGACGGTGAGTTCGACGAGTTCGCGCCCGAGGACCTCCCCTACTACTCGGACTGGCACGGGTCGTTCGAGAAGCTGCCGTGGGCGTTCACCGACGAGGCGCTGGCCGAGGCGGACGCCGACGTGGCGATCGTCGGCGCGCCGTTCGACGAGGGCGTGTCGTCGCGGCCGGGCGCCCGGTTCGGGCCCCGCGCGATCCGGATGGCGCCGACCGCGTGGGGCACGGCCGACGCGTGGTCGATCCAGCTCCAGGACGAGCCCTACGCGAAGCTGACGGTCGTCGACGCCGGTGACGCGCCGATCGTGCCGACGCGCTTCGCACGTGCGCTCCGGGTGATCCACGAGAAGGTGTACCGGGTCGCGCGCGCGGGTCCGATCCCGATCGTGCTGGGCGGCGACCACTCGATCACGTACCCCAGCGTCGCCGCGGTGGCGCGGCACGTCTGGCCGCGGAAGGTCGGCGTCGTGCACTTCGACGCCCACGCGGACACGGGCGCCGAACAGTGGGGGAACCTCTACGCCCACGGCGAGCCGATGCGCCGGCTGATCGAGGAAGGGTGGATCGAGGGGAGGAACTTCATCCAGGTCGGGCTCCGCGGCTACTGGCCGGACCGGGCGACCTTCGACTGGATGCGCGCCAAAGGCATGCGCTGGCACGCCATGACCGAGATCGAGGAGCGGGGGAGCGAGGCGGTCATCGCCGACGCGATCGTGGAGGCGCTCGACGGCCCCGAGGTCATCTACCTGTCGGTCGACATCGACGTCGTCGACCCGGGGATGGCGCCCGCGACCGGTACCCCCGAGAGCGGCGGCATGCTCGCGCGCGAGCTGCTGCGGGCGGTCCGCCAGATCGTGAGCCAATGCGAGCTGGTCGGGATGGACGTCGTGGAGGTGGCGCCGCCCTACGACCACGCCGAGATCACCGCGATCCTCGCGCACCGCACGGTGATGGAGGCGATCAGCGCGTTGGCGGCGAAGCGCCGGTGAGCGAGCACCCGGACGAGATCGCCGACAACCGACGGCTGTGGGACGCGTGGACCGCGATCCACACCGCGGGCTCGTTCTACGACGTGCAGCGGTTCCGGGACGACCCCGCCGACGTGCGCATCGAGGCCTGGGAACGCGATGAGGTGGGCGACGTCACGGGCACGACCCTGCTGCATCTCCAGTGCCACTTCGGGCTCGACACGCTCTCGTGGGCGCGCCTCGGGGCGGCGCGTGTCACCGGCGTCGACTTCAGCGAGCCCGCGATCGCGTTCGCGCGCGAGCTCGCGGCCGAGACGGGGCTCGGCGACCGGTCGCGGTTCCTCGTCTCGGATATCTACGACCTGCCGGGCGAGCTCGCCGGTGAGACCTTCGACGTCGTGTACACGGGCCGCGGCGCGCTCTGTTGGCTCCCGGACCTCGGTCCGTGGGCGGCGAGCGTCGCGTCGTTCCTGGCGCCCGGCGGCACGTTCTACATCCACGAGGGACACCCCATCATGTGGACGATCGCGGACGAGCAGGAGACGCCGAACGACATCCGCTTCGGGTTCGACTACTTCGGGGCCGACACCCTGTCCTTCCCGGTCGAGGGCACCTACGCGGATCTCGAAGCCGTCGTGGACGCAGAGGTCGAGCACAGCTGGCTGCACCCGCTCGGGGAGATCGTGACGGTCCTGGCCCGCGAGGGCCTGCGCATCGAGCTCCTGGACGAGAAGGCGGTCCTGGACTGGCCCGTCCCGTTCCTGGAGCCGATCGGCGGCGGGCGCTACTCGTTCCCGCCCGGCCAGCGGGAGCGCTTCCCCCTGATGTACTCCCTCCGCGCCCGCAAGGAGGGCTGAGCCCGCTCAAGCGGCGGCGCCCGGGCGACGAAGCCTGGATGGTGATCGAGCCGCAGCCCGCGTCCGGCACGGCGAGCTCGGCGTTCCGTCGCGTCGTCGACAACGTCCGCCTCGTCATCGCCGGCAACGACGCTGCCGTGCACGCGGCGGTGGCCTGCTTGTTCGCCGACGGGAACCTCCTGCTGGAGGGCGTGCCGGGGGTGGGCAAGACCACCCTGGCGCAGGCGCTCGCGATCTCGATCGGCGGCTCGAGCTCGCGGGTCCAGTCGACCCCGGACCTGTTGCCCAGCGACCTGACCGGGATCAGCGTCTACGAGCAGGTCCACGGCGAGTTCCGGTTCGTGCCGGGGCCGATCTTCGCCAACGTCGTCCTCGTGGACGAGATCAACCGGGCGACTCCGCGGACGCAGTCGGCGCTGCTCGAGCCCATGGAGGAGCGGCAGGTCACCGTCGAAGGCGTGACCCACGAGCTCCCGCGGCCCTACCTCGTGATCGCGACCGAGAACCCCGTCGAGCAGCACGGGACGTATCCGCTCCCCGAGGGACAGCTCGACCGTTTCGCGATGTCGGTCCACGTGGGCTACCCCGACGAGGACGGCTCCACCGATCTCGTCCGCCGCCAGCTGGCGCGCCACCCGTTGCGCGACCTCGCGCCCGTGCTGGAGCCCGACGAGGTCCTGGCCGCCCAGGAGGCGGTGCGGGGCGTCTACGTCGACGAGGGCGTGCTCCGCTACGCGGTGGCCCTCGTCACCGCGACCCGGTCCGCGCCCGAGGTGGCGCTCGGGGCGTCGCCACGGGCGAGCGTGTGGCTCGTGCGGGTGGCGCAGTCCACCGCCCTCGCCGAGGGCCGTGACCACGTGCTCCCCGACGACGTGAAGGATGCGGCCGTCCCGGTCCTGGCGCACCGCCTGGTCGCCGGCCCCGCGCGCGGCGGCCCGGGCATGCGCGAGGTGGTGCGCGCCGTCGTGGACGAGGTGCCCGTTCCCTTGCACACCGCCCGCCGGGGGTGAGGCCGCGATGCGGCTCCGTCGACGCGCCGGCGGGCTCCTGCTCGGTGCGGCCGTCCTGTTCCTGATCGGCACCAACGTCCAGTCCGGGATCCTCTTCGTCTTGGCCGCGCTGCTGCTCGGCGCGCTCGTGGCCGGCCTGATCCTGCCGTTCGCGGCGCTCCGCGGTCTGGCGGCGACGATCGACGCCCCGGCCCAGGCCGAACAAGGGGAGGCCAGCGTCGTCGATCTGCGGCTCGCCAACGGGGCTCGCGGCGTCCGGTGGTCGGTCCTCGCGGTCGACGAGCACCTCGAGCCGGCGACGGTGTTCCTGCCCGCCGTGCGGCCGGGCGGGGACGCCGAGGTGACGACGCTCCGGATCCCGGCGACGCGCGGCGACGCGGTTACCACCTGGGTCGAGGTCCGCTCGGCCGCGCCGTTCGGCGTGGCCGAGCGCCGCCGCCGCCTCCCCGTGGACGCGACGACGCTCGTGCTGCCGCGCCGCTTCCCGCTCGGCCCGCTGCCGTTCGTCGAGGCGGCGGCCACCCACGACATCGGCATCCGATCCGCGCCACGGTTGGGCCACGGCCCCGACTTCATGGGCGTGCGCGAGTACCGGGGCGGCGACGCGATGCGCCACGTGCACTGGGGTCTCACCGCACGCCACGGTCAGATCATGGTCCGCGAGTTCGAGGAGGAGCGGACGCGGCGCCTCGCGATCGTCGTGGACACCGAACGCGACGAGGGCGAGGCGTGGACGCCGCTGGACCGGGCCTGCGCGGTCGCGGCCTCGGTCCTCGACGCGGCGCTCGCCCAGGGGCACGGCGCCCGCGTGGCCGCCGCCGTCGAGGGACGGACCGAGGTGCTCAGCCGAGAACGCGGGGACGAGATGCATCGGTGGCTCGCCCGGCTGGGTCCGACCGGCACGCGTCTGGTCGACGCGCTGCGGGCGCTCCCCACCGACGCGCTCCGCGGCGTGGGCACGCTGATCGTGACGTTCCCCGTCTGGCAGGGCACGGACCTCGGGGCCGTCGCCGACGCGGTCGCCGGGACCGTGCCGCGGGTGGTCCTCGTGCCCGTGCTCGGCGCCGAGGATCCACCGTGTCCACCGCTCGACGGGGTCGAGATCCGGCCGTGGCGCGAGGGTGAGGACCTGGCGGTCGCGCTCGCCGCCCGGGGGCCGTCGTGATCGCCCTCAGCAAGCCGACGGTCCACCCGGAGGACTCGATCGCGATGCGGGTCGTGGCGGCCCTTGCCGTGCAGCTCGGCATCGTCGCCGTGGTCATCCAAGGGGTCGTCGAGCCCTCGGCGGCGGTCGCCGCCCTCGTCCTCGCGCCCGTCGGGTACGTCTTCTCCTACCGGCGGCGGGCGGCGACGTCGCTCGCGGTGAAGCTCGCGCTCACCGTCGGGCTCGCCCTCGCGCTCGCGATGTTCCTCCGGGCGGTCGGGGGGATCCGGACGGTCGACGAGGCGCGTGTCCCGCTCGCCTCGCTGTTCCTGTGGGTGCAGGTCCTCCACGCGTTCGACGTGCCGCGGCGGCGCGACCTCTCGTTCTCGGTCGTGTCGTCGACGACCCTCGTGGCGGCCGGCGGCGCGATCGCCCTCACCGGGGGCTACGTCTGGATCGTCGTCGCGTGGGCGGGCTTGGCGGCCGCATGGCTCTGGCTCTCCGCGGCGCCGCGTCCCGATGAGGTCGCCGCGCCCATCCGCGTCCGGTGGGTGGCCCGCGGTCGTCCGCACCGCATGCCCGCGACGCGGTCGGCGGTGGCGGCCGGACTGGCGGCGCTCCTCGTCGGCTCGCTCCTGTTCCTCGCGATGCCGCGTCTGCCGACGCGCCTGGTCCGCACGCCCCCCTTCTCGCTCGGCGGGAACGACCCGCGGTCGATCCCCGAGGGCGCCGACAGCACCGTGAACCCGGGGCTGCTGCCGCCCGGCGAGGGCGGGATCGTCGACTTCTCGGCGAACGCGTACCCGGGGTTCTCGGGGGCGATGGACCTGCGCGCCCGCGGCATCCTGTCGGACGAGGTGGCGTTCCGGGTGCGTGCCGATCACGCGGCCCTGTGGCGCGCGGAGGTGTTCGACACGTTCGACGGGCGGGTCTGGACGCCGTCGGACCGCGAGCGGACCCCGCTCACCGCGGGGTGGGACCAGGCGCTCCGCACGCCGTACGGGGACTTCGGCGATGCGCGCAAGATCCACCGGCTGACCCAGACCTTCTACATCGCCTCGGACCAGCCCAACGTCCTGTTCGGCGCGAACCGCATCGACGACGTCTACTTCCCCGCCGGCGGCCTCGAGGCCGATCGGTACG
>Ga0190270_10000820_pt1 | contig 13953 bp, 12 predicted proteins | sample Popmic320T_FD_133748 | JGI IMG/M metagenome (GOLD analysis project Ga0190270, IMG submission 133748) | Populus adjacent soil microbial communities from riparian zone of Weber River, Utah, USA - 320 T | ecosystem: Environmental > Terrestrial > Soil > Riparian zone | place: USA: Utah | collected... | reverse complement strand
CGCGTCGGCGTCCCCGCCGTCGAGGCGCTCGTGCCGGCGCTGGCGCTCCTCGGGCTCCCGCGCCTGGCCTGCGTGTGGGCGGGTGTCCTGTTGGTCGCCGTCACCGCCGCGGTGGTCCGCGGCGCGCGCCGCCACGGTGGTCAGGTGGCCTGCGGGTGCTTCGGCGCGCGCCGCGAGCGACCGCTCGGCCAGATCCTCGCGCGGAACGCCGGGCTGCTGGCCCTCGCCGCGTTCGGCGCCGCGGGCACCGTGGACGCCCCGGCGTGGCCGGGGCCACCCGCCGCCGGGGACTGGCTCCCCATGACCCTCGCGATCGGCGGGCTGCTCGCGGTCGCGATCGCCTCCTGGCAGGTCGCCGCCGCCATCGGACGGGGGCGGACATGATCCGCCGGATCCTCGTGGGCGCCGTCCCGTTCGCCGTCGCCGGTCTGCTCGTGCTGGCGATGGCGGCGATCGCCTCCGGCGTGACCACGACGGAGACCGATGGGAACGACACTCGCGGCACGCTCGACATCCGGCGCGTGACCTACCGATGGGTCAAGGGCGCCGCGCCGGCGTGGGAGGTGCGGACCTTCCACACGTGGGCCCAGCGAGGCATGTGGGATCGCGGCTACTTCTTCGTGGAGTTCGACACGCGCGGCGACGAGCGCGCCGACTTCTACGCCCTGCTGTTCTCCGACGGGCGGCGCATGCGCGGCGAGCTGTTCCGCACCGGCGCCCTGCGGGACGCGCGGGTGCGCCCGGTGTCGGTGCGACGCCCCGACCGATCGAGCGTCCAGGTCCGCGTGCCGTGGTCGTGGATGCGCTTCGGCCCGTCGCGGACCCTGATCCGCTGGTGGGTGACGACGTCGTTCACGAACGCGACCTGCCAGCACGCGTGCGCGGACCACGCGCCGAACGTCGACGCGATCGAGGACTGGCTGCCCGGCGAGTCACCCACGCCCAGCCCGTCGCCGAGCCCGACCGCCACGGTGACCGCCACGCCCACCTAGACTCCGAGCGTGGGACCGACCGTCCGCGTGGCCGAAGGGTTCTCGCTGCTCGCCGGCGGCGATTGGATCATGCCGTACCCCATCGCGCCGCTCGCCGGGACCGACGAGGGCGTCGCCGGTGTCGCCGCCGCGTTCCGCGCGTCGACGGTCGGATTCGTGAACCTCGAGACGAACCTGCTCGACTTGCCGCTCGCCGGCGCGGCGCCGCGCGTGGTCGACGACTGGTGCCTCACGTCCTCGCCCGCCATCGCGGCGGACCTCGCGGCGATGAACGTCCGGCTCGTCAGCCGCGCGAACAACCACGCGATGGACTGGGGCGTCGCGGGCCTGCGCGCCACGGGCCGGCACCTCGAAGACGCGGGCGTCGTGCACGCCGGGGTGGGGGAGACGCTGGCGGATGCGCGCGCGCCGCGGTACGTGACCACCGCGCAGGGCCGCGTCGGCATCGTCTCCGTGTACCCCACGCGGTTCTTCGACCCCGACGCCGCGCTCGATCCGTTCGGGCGCGTGCCCGGCCGCCCGGGCGCCAACGCCCTGCGGCTGCGCCGGGTCGTCTCGATGCCGGATGCGGAGCTCGACGCGATCCGCGGCGCGGCGCGCGCGATCGATCCCGACGGCCAGCTGACGACCCCCGATGAACCGCTCGCGATCGACGACACGAGGTTCGAGCCCGGCGACGCGCTCGCGGTCCGCTACGACCCGGACCCGGAGGACCTGCGACAGATCCTCCGCGCGGTGCGGGCGGGCGCCCAGCACGGCGACCTCCTGGTGGTCACGGTGCACGCGCACCAGGAGGGCACGGAGGCGGACACCCCGCCGGCGTTCCTGCAGGCGCTCGCACGGGCCTGCATCGACGAGGGCGCCGGCGCGTTCATCGGCCACGGCGTTCACCGCCTGTGGCCGGTCGAGGTGTACCGCGAGCGCCCGATCTGCTACGGCATCGGCAACGCCGCGTTCTCCGACATCCAGGAGCCGCTGCACGGCGCGATGTTCCGGTTCGGTCTGGACAAGATGCCCGAGGGGACGGACCCGGCGCGCGTCACCGACGCCGAGGCGAACGCCGCCGCGATCGGTCCGTACTTCGACGACGACCGCTTCTACGGCAGCGTCCTCGTCCGGCTCGAGATGGCAGACGGTGCCCTGCGCGCCGCCGTGGTGCCACTGGACCTGCGGCGTGGCCACGCCCTCACCATCCGGGGGGTCCCACGTCTCGCCGATCCCGATCAAGCGGCCGGCATCTGCAAACGTCTCGACGCGATGTCGGCCCCGTTCGGCACCGCGGTCGGCGAGGACGGCGCGATCCTCGCCCGCTGACGGATCGCCGCTCGCCCAGGACCAGATACAGACGCCTGGGGTTGGGGACCGTGAGAGAGGGGGCGGCCCCCCGCCCGCCCCCTCGCCTCGCTTCCCTACGAACCTCCGGCTAGAACGTGCCGCCTGGACCGGGACCGCTGATCGTGGTCGAGAACGGGTCGAAGCTCGTGTCCGAGACCGTGATCGTCACCGGCCCCCAGACGACCGTCATCGGCGGAGTGCACTTCGGCTGGAACGTCGCCGTCAGGGTGAGGGAGAAGTTCGCCTTCCCGTTCTGGACCGGGAAGTCGCCCTCGGCGCTGAACGTCTCCTTGTTCTCAGCCTGCGGGAAGTTCTGGCCGCGGTTCAGGCACGCTGCTTGCGCGCTCACCTCGACGTGGATCTGGGTCTCGTTGCCGAGTCCCGCGACCTTGCCCGAGATGTTGAGGGAGTTCCCGGCGCGGGTGACGCTGGGCGTCCCCACGAAGTGGGGGCTCCCCGCCAACGCGGTCGTCGCCGTCAGGCCGACGACCAGGAAGCTCGCGATGAGGACCTTCAGACCTTTCGTCATGGCACCTCCTCGGTGGCGTTGCTGATCCGAAGGCGGGAAGCGGTGGCTCTCCACCCCCTCCCGGATCTGACGAACAGGCTTCCCGCTCCCTTCCAGCCTGCGCCGTCGTGCACGCTGGGACGTCGGGCGGTTGCAGCAGACGGGACCTCAGTTGCTGCGGTGTCTCCCGTAGGCGACCGTCACTACGTCTTCCCTGTCCCCCATACGGGGGATCCCGTATCGGTCATCCGACCTAGATAATCCTGAACCATCCTGTGCTGACGGCGCCGCCCCCGTCCCACCGTCTCCGGAGCAGCCCGCGGGGAGGTTGAGAGGATGCGCGAGCGGGATCCCGCGATCATCGCGGCGAACGACGAGGCGCTGATCGCTTCGGTATCACGCATCCTGACGAGGGCCGGCTTCTCGACCACGGACGTGCGGTCCGGCGAGGGGGCCTTGAAGCTCGCGGAGGAGGATCCTCCGGGATTGATCGTCCTGGATTCGGTCCTGCCGGACATGTCGGGGCTGGAGACCTGCTACGAGCTCCGCCAGCGCATCGGTGACCGGGTGCCGATCCTGTGCCTGTCCGAAGAGACCGCCGGCCCGCGGATCCGCGTGGCCACCCTGTTGATCGGCGCCGACGACGTGGTGTCGAAGCCGTTCGACCACGATGAGCTCCTGGCTCGCGTGCGGAAGATCGTCGCGTGTCGTGCGAAGACCGGACCGACCGCTGACATCCCGCTGACCGCCCGCGAGATCGAGGTGCTCGAGTTGCTCGCGAGCGGCTTGGGGCAAGACGCGATCGCCGAGGTGTTGTTCATCAGCTCCAAGACCGTGGGAACCCACCTGCAGCGCATCATCTCCAAGCTCGGCGTCCACAGCAGGACCGAGGCCGTGATCTTCGCGTACCGCAACGGCTTGGCCCGGCAGGACGCCGGGACGTGATCGTCGGATCACGAGCGACGAGCCGGCGGGCATGATGGGATGCGGCATGCGTGTCGTCGGTCGCTGGGACATGTGGGAGCGACCGAGGGCAACCGGCCGATGAAGTCCCGGCCGGCGCTCACTCCTCGGCAGCTCAACCGCGCCACGCTCGACCGGCAGCTCCTGCTCCGGCGGCGGACGATCGATGTCACGGATGCCGTGCGGCGCGTCCTGGCGCTGCAGACGCAGGAGCCCGCCTCGCCCTACCTGGCGCTCTGGAACCGGATCTCTCGGTTCGACCCCGCGGATCTGGACGCGGCGTTCGTGAACCGGTCGGTGGTGAAGGCGTCGGTGATCCGACTGACGTTGCATGCGGTGGCCTCGGACGACTGGCCCGCGATGTACGACGCGCTCGCGCCGAGCCTCCGGGGGTCGAGGGTCTTCGACGACCGGTTCACGTCGGGTGGGGTCGATGCCGCGGCGGTCGACGCCTTCCTTCCCGACCTGGTGCGCGCGCTGCGCCGGCCCACGTCCGGCGAGCGGGTCCAGGCGCTGATCGAGGAACGGTTCGGCGCGGGAGGCCGCCAGGTCTGGTGGGCGATGCGGCGGTTCGCTCCGCTGCAGCACGCGCCCACGGGCCATCCGTGGTCGTTCGGCCGGCCGGCCGCGTTCGTCGCGGGGCAAGGACGGCTCCATCGCCCGGATCCAGCCGCGTCGGCGCGGTGGCTCCTCCGGCGATTCCTCCAGGCGTTCGGCCCGGCGACGGCCGAAGACTTCGGGCTGTTCACGATCCTCCGGATGCCCGTGATCCGGCCGGCGTTGGAGGCGTTGCAGGACGCGGGCGAGATCAGGCCCGTCGACGGCCCGGGACGCTCGACCCTATTCGACCTGGTGGGTGGCCGCATCCCGTCGGCCGATGTGGTCGCGCCACCGCGGCTGCTCGGGATGTGGGACAACGTCCTCCTCGCATACGCGGATCGGAGCCGCGTGGTGCCGGAGCCGTTCCGAGCCGTGGTCTTCCGCCGGAACGGCGACGTGCTGCCCACGCTGCTCGTCGATGGCGAGGTCGCGGGCGTGTGGCGACCGGTCGACGGGGCGATCGAGGCGACCGCGTTCCGGAGGCTGGACGACGCGGTCTGGGCAGGGCTGGCGAAGGAAGCGCGAGGGCTCCTGCGCTTCCTCGGTCCGCGTGAGCCGGAGGTCTACCGCCGGTACGGGCACTGGTGGGGCAAGGACATGCCGAGGCACGAGGTCCGCCGGCTCCCCGGCTGATCCCGTCGCCGAGGGGTGCTCGGTAGACTTGGGCCGCGGGGACGTAGCTCAGTTGGTAGAGCACCTGCTTTGCAAGCAGGGGGTCGTCGGTTCGAGTCCGATCGTCTCCACAACGGATCGCTCGGTCGGGCCATGCTCCAAGGTCACGGCCGTCTGCGATGGGCCCGCCTTGCCAGGGTCGATCTCGACCCGTACGGTCGGCCCCGTGACGGACGAAGCCAAGTCACGAGAGCTGATCATCATCCTCGCCCGCGATCTGACGTCGCGACTGGCGACGCCGTCGTTCGTGGTCGACGCGGACGGGACCCTCGTGTACTTCAACGAGGCGGCCGAGCCGGTCCTCGGTCGCACGTACGCGGAGTCGGGGGAGTTGCGGGCCGGCGAGTGGGCCACCGAATGGGACCCGACGGATGAGCAGGGCCAACCGATCCCCCTCGAACAGCTCCCGCTCGGGATCGCGTTCAGGGAGGGGCGCGCTGCACATCGCGCGATGAGGATCACAGATGGGGACGGCGTCCCTCGCGACATCGAGGTGACTGCCTTCCCGCTGTGCGCGCAGCCAGAGCTGATCCTCGGAGCGATCGCGGTGTTCTGGGAGCGGCCTGCGGTCGCAGGCAGATAGAAGATGCGGCTGACCATCTGGGGATGCCGCGGCACGCTCGCTTCCCCCGGCCCCGAGACGGTTCGCTACGGCGGGCAGACGTCCTGCATCGCGGTCCACCTCGATGACGGGTCGCTCGTGATCCTGGACGCGGGGACCGGGATCCGACCGCTCGGCATGTCACTCGGTGCGGGTCACCCTCGCCGCGTCGACCTGCTGATCTCCCACCTGCACACGGATCACATCGAGGGCCTGCGTTTCTTCGCGCCGTTCTGGGATCCTTCGGTCGAGTTCCACGTGTGGGGGCCACCTGCGCCGAGCAGGAGTCTGGAGGAGCGGATCGCTCCGCTCTTCTCGCCGCCGTTCTTCCCGGTCCACCTGCGCAACGTCCCGTCCCGACCCACCTTCCACGAGACGCCGTCGGAACCGTGGAGGATCGGCTCCGCCGTCGTCTCGGCCGAACTCGTCAAGCACCCCGGTCCCGCGGTCGGGTACCGGATCGACGAAGCGGACCGAACCCTGACGTACCTCCCGGACCATGAGCCGGGGCTGGGTGCGGACCTCTCGGTGATCGAGCCCGAGTGGATCTCGGGCTTGGCGCTCGCGCGGCGGGCCGACCTGCTCTTGCATGACGGGCAATACACCCAGGCCGAATACGACGGCCGTGTGGGGTGGGGACATTCCAGCACGGCCGATGCCGTGACGTTCGCCGAGCGAGCGGGCGCACGTCGCGTCGTGTTGTTCCACCACGATCCCATGCACACGGACGATCAGCTGGAGGCGATGCTCGCCGACGCCCAGCAGATGCCTGCCGCGGCGTCGATGGGCGTGGAGCTCGCGCACGAAGGCCAGACGTTCGTCTTGGCGTAGCCCGCCACCGAGTGGAGCTCGCGTCAGCGGCCGATCACGCGGAAGAACTGACGGGCGTCTCGGACGTACAGGTCGGGAGCCTTGTGCGCGGCGAAATGGCCGCCGTGATCGTAGGTCTCCAGCGCACGATGTTCCCGTGGTCCCGCTCGGCGAGCCGGCGGAGGCCGTAGAAGTCGCCCCCGAATGCGGTCGCGACGGCCGTGTACACGTTCGCGCTACGCGCGCGGCGTCCCTCCGCGGCGGTCAACTGGAAGGCCTCGTCAGCCGCGCTACGTGAGGGCGATGCCGAGCACCAGGAGTGCTCCCGCGCCGATCGCGGCGAGCGCCGACAGGATCGGGGATCCGTCCGGCACCGGGTTGGCTCTCCGAGCCACAGACATCCACGCGGAGCAACACAAGATCCCCGCGACCAGCAACGGAAGGCCGATCGAGAAGATCCCGAGGACACCAGCCGTCAGCAGGCCGCCAGCGGCCGCTGCGAGCATCACCAGCCTCGTCCGCTCCGGTAGGCGCGCGCCGAGGCCGGCCCCGATGGCCACCAGGCTGTACGCCGCCACGAGGATCGCGAACGTGCCGACGCGACCGGCCTCTGCGTCGCCCTCGGCGAGGATGATGCCGATGTAGATCGCGTCGACGACGAGGCCCGTGGTGCCGGCGGCCACCGCGATCCACAACCGCCTGATCTCGGGTCGGTCGGAGGATGCCTCGAGCGCCATGATCCGAGCCTATCCGTGGCCGACCTCGTCGTGGGATGGCCTGCGCGCGACCGCGTCCCCCGAACGGCCCACGTCCGCCGTTCGGCCCCGCCCTGTCCCGCAGGTGGCCGATCACTTCCGTCCAGGGTGTTCAGGTCGCTTGCCGACGCGCCGAAGCAGAACCGGTAGGGGGCCAAGCCTCCTCGGCGATCCGAACCTAGGCGGGAGCACGACGTATGGCGACATCGAAGCTGCGGGGCGCGCGCTGGCCCATCTTCATCGTGGTCGCGGTCCTGCTGGTGGGCGCGGCCTTCGCGGCGTCGACCCTGGAGAAGAGCGGCCTCCAGGAAGCGATCGACACCGAGGTCGCGAAGGTCGCGGGGTTCGCCAACGGCAGCTTCGCCAAGGCCATCGAGGGCGTCGACACCTCCGTCGTGCTCAGCGACAACAAGGCCGCGGAGGTCCGCGGCAAGCTCGACCGCGAGATCCTCGACGGCGGCACCACGGAGCGCATCCGGCTGTTCGCCACGGACGGCACGCTCATCTTCTCGACCGATGACGGCGACAAGATCGGGACGCGCCTGGGCGCGGCCGACGCCATCCGTGCCGCGGCCGGCGGGAGCACCACCGGCCTCGAATCGTTCGACCGCGTGGCGACCGGGTCGGAGAACCCGCAGTCGATGCGGTTGCTCACCACCTACGCCCCGCTGGAAGTCGACGGTCGAGTCGACGGCGTCGTTGCAGTCGACCAGCGCTACCGGCCCATCGAGGACGGCGCGAAGGGGCCGTGGGGCATGATCCAGATCGGCGCGCTCCTCGCGGCCATCGTGATGCTCGAGATGGGTCTGTTCGGTCTGGCGAAGGTGATCACCTCGAAGCGGCTCGCCGCGCGCTCGGGGTTCGCCGCCCCGAAGAGCGCCGGCATGAAGGCGCCGGCCAGGGACGACGCGGCCGCCGCCCGCGCCGCCGAGCAGGAGGCGAAGATCCGCCACGCCCTCGAGGACCAGCTGGAGACCCTGCGCGGCGAGGCGCGGCAGCAGCAGGAGGCCTCCGTCATCGCCGCGCGCGAGTTCGCCGACCAACTGAAGACCGCCGTGGGCCGGGCCGAGGCGGCCGAGGCCAAGGCCGCGGTCGGCCAGCCCGACCCGCAGGCCGAGCGTCGCGCGCGCGATGCCGAGCAGCGCGCCGAAGCCGTGGAGCACCGCGCCCAAGCCGCGGAGGCGCGCATCGCCGAGCTCGAGTCGCAGGTCGCCGAGGCGGCCGCCGCACCGGCGCCCGACCCCGAGGTCGAGCGGCGCCTGCGCGAGGTCGAGCAGCGCCACGAGGCCACCGAACATCGGGCGATGGAGGCCGAGGCCCGCGCCGCCGATCTCGAGGTGAAGCTGACGGCCGCCCTGCAGGAGGCTGAGGAGCGGCCGCAGATGCCCGACCTCCCCGAGGACGTCGCCGGCATGGCGAAGGAGCTGCAGGAGGCCCGTCAGCGGGCGACCGAACAGCAGCGCCGGGCCCTCGAGGAGGAGCAGCGGTCCCTCGCGGCCGCCGAGCAACTGCTCGAGGCCCAGAGCCGGCACGACGAACTCACCGCCCGCGTGAACGGGCTCGCCGCCGAGCTCGACGAGGCCCGCGTCGAGGCTGGCCGCGCCGAGGTGGCCGTGGCCCGCGTCGAACAGGAGGCGCGGTCGGCGCTCGAGGAGGCCCGGGCCCGCCAGGAGCGTACGGACGAAGAGCTCACCCGGTCGACCGAGGCCCTGGCCACGGCGCAGCAGGAGCGCACCGCGCTCGAACAGCGCGTGGCCTCGTTCGACGTGGAGCGTGCCGAACAGGAGGCGCGGTTCACCGAGCTGCAGGCCGAGGCGTCCGAGGCGACGTCGACGGCCCGCGCGACCGAGGCGAGCCTGACGCAGACGCGCGGCGCGCTGGAGATCGCGACCGAGGAAGCCACCGAGATGCGCGAGCGGATCACCGTGCTCGAGCGACGCGCCGAGGAGGCCGAGACCGCGGCGTCCGAGACCGACGAGAAGCTGCGGGAGGCGGTCGAGCTCGCGCGCGAGGGCGGGCGCCGGCACTACGAGGCCCAGGCCGCGGGCGACGCCATCCGCGCCGATCTCACCCGCGTGTCCGGCGAGCGTGAACAGCTCGCGTCCCAGCTCGAGGATCTCGCGATCGAGCGGGCGGAGCTGCAGCAGCGCCTCGTGAAGGCGGAGTCGACGGCGGGCGATGCCGGCCGTTCGCTCGAGGCCGCGGCCTCCGACCTGGCCGAGGCGCGCGCCGAGCGCGATCGTCTGGCGATCGAGGTGCGCGATGCCGAGTCCCGCATGGCGACCTCGGACACGACCGCCGCCGGGCTCCGCGCCGAGCTGACCGGGCTCACCGAGGAGCTGGCGCTCGCTCGCGCCGCCGCCGACGAAGCCGCATCGGTCACCGCCCGCCGCGACGAGCGGATCATGGAGACCGAGCGCCGCCTGCAGGAGCTCACCGCCCAGCTCGACGGGGCCTCGCGCCGCGCCGTCGCTGCCGAGACCACCGTCGCCGCGTCCCGCTCGGAGGCGGCCGGTGAGGTCGCGGCGACGCGCGCCGAGCTCGAGGCGGCGACGCAGAAGCTCGCGGCCGCCGAGGTGCAGGTCGTGGAGCTCAGCGAGCGCGCCGCGCAGCTCGAGCAGCACGGTTCGAGCCTGGCGCAGGCGCTGGAGGACGAACGACGGGCGCAAGAGCAGACGGGGCAGCAGACCACAGAGATCGCCGAGCAGCTGCGGGCCGCCACCGAACGTGCGGCCTCGCTCGAGGCGAAGGTCGCCGAGCTGGAGGCGCGTGCCGCCGAGGTGGACGCGGCTCGTGCGCAGGTCGAGGCGCGGTCGGCGGAGCTCGCCGAGGCGCTGGAGGACGAGCGTCGCCGGCAGGCGCTGACCGGCGAGCAGGCGAGCGAGGCCGTCCACGGCCTCGAGGCCGCGACCCTGCGAGCGGTGACCTCGGAGGCCAAGGTCGCCGAGCTGGAGGCCGCGCGCGCCGATGTGGAGCAACGCGCGACGCAGCTGGAGCAGCGGGCCGCCGAGCTCGCCGCGACGCTCGAGGAGGAGCGGCGCGAACGGTCCGAGTCCGGTTCGAAGGTCAGCGAGACCGAGGAGAGCTTGCGCGCGGTCACCGAACACGCCCGCTTGCTGGAGGACAAGGTCGCCGAGCTCGACGCATCACGCGCGCAGATGGAGGTCCGCGTGGCCGAGACGGAGGCCTCCCGCGCCGATCTCGAGGCACGCGCGGCGGAGCTGGAGAACCGTGGGTCGGCGATCGAGTCGGCGGGCCGCGAGGAGCTGGAGCGTCGCGCCGTGGCCGAGGAACGCGCCGCCACCGCGGAGGCAGCGTTGCAGGGCGCGACCGCAGCCGCCGAGACCGCGCAGCAGCAGGCGCAGGCGGAGATCGCGCGCCTGCGGGCCGTGGTCGATGCGGCCGGCGCTGAGGCCGGCGTCCGTTCCGACGACCTGGTCGCTACGGTCGCGCAGCTGGAGGTCCGCCTCGCCGAGGAGACGTCCCGCGCCGAGGCCGCCGCGGAACGAGCCATCACCGCCGAGCAGGCGGCGCTCGCCGCGCAGCAGGCGGCGGAGCACCACGTCGTGCCGGCGGCCGCCGCCGACGGCGAGGAGGTCGGAGAGCTGCAGCGCGCGAACGCCGAGCTCGCCGAGGAACTCGAACAGATGGGCGCACGTCTGCGCCGTGCCTACGCGGACGCCGAAGACGCCCGCGCGCAGCTCGACGCCGCCGGGAACGGGTCGCTCGCGCACGTGGGCGGTCCGTCCTCCGCCGACGGGTACGACGAGGTGCAGCGTCTGCGGCTCGAGCTCGGCCGGGCGGTCGAACGAGCCAACTCCGCGGAGACCCGCGCCTCCAAGCTCCAGGCCGACCTCGCCGAGGCCCGCGGGGGCGACGCGCCGTCGGAGCAGAACGGCGACGGGAGCGACGGGTCCGGCGAGGACGAGGAGAAGAGCCTGCGCTTCCGCCTCGCCCGCACGGCAGCGAGCAAGAAGAAGAGCCCCACCGACGGCATGTGGTCCTGACCGCGCGCTCCGCGCGTGGGAACATCGGGACATGCGCACCCGGCTGAGCCTGGCGATCGCCGTGTGGGCGGCGGTCCTCGCGTTCGCGGTGGAACCGGCCGCGATGGCCGATGGTGTCACGGCGCGCCGCGCGCCGGCGTACGAGGCGTCGATCCATCGGCTGCCGGACGGCATCCGCGACCTGATGACCGGCTCCTCGTGGCGCCCGGGGTGCCCGGTGGCGTTGCATGATCTCCGCCTGGTGCGGTTGCGGTACTGGGGGTTCGACGACCGAGCCCATCGCGGCCGCCTCGTGGTGCACCGGGCGTGGGCGCGAGGCATCGCGACCACGTTCGGCGACCTCTACGACGCACGCTTCCCGATCCGCCGCATGCGCCTCGTCGACCGCTACGGCGCCGTCGACATGCGCTCGATGCGCGCGGACAACACGAGCGCGTTCAACTGCCGCTACCGGGGGGGCGAGTGTTGCGTCTGGTCCCAACACGCCTACGGCCGCGCGATCGACATCAACCCCGTGGAGAACCCGTGGGTGGGGTCGTGGGGCGTGTCCCCGCCGAACGGCGCCGCTTACGCCGACCGCAGCCCGTTGCGGAAGGGGATGATCGGCCGACACGGCGTGGTGGTGGACGCGTTCGCTCGCATCGGGTGGCGGTGGGGCGGCACCTGGACGAGCTCCAAGGACTACCAGCACTTCTCGGCCAACGGACGCTGATCGCCCCCGTCGGCGCACCCAGGGTACGCTGGGGCCCGACCCCGCGAGGAGGACGCCGATGTCACGCGAGATGCTGAACGAGAAGACCTTCACCTCCCCCGAGCTGCAGCCGATCGACGTCGGGGACGGTAGCGCCCGCCCCAAGATCATGACGATCCCGGGCACCGTGGCGCGGGCCTTCGTGCTGCTCGTGATCGCGGTGGCCGCCGCGACGTGGGGATGGCGGAACGCCGAAGGGCTGCTGTCGACGTCGAACGTGGTGCTGTTCGCCGGGCTGATCGGCCTGATCATCCTGTCGGTCGCCACGGCGCGGAAGCCGCAGATCTCACCGATCACGGGCCCCATCTACGCCCTGGTGATGGGCGCGTGGGCGGGCGCGATCTCCGCCATCTACGAGGCCGCCTACCCGGGCATCGTGCTGCAGGCGGTGTTCGCCACCTTCGCGGTCTTCCTGGCGTGCCTGGTGCTCTACGTGACGCGCATCGTCAAGGTCACGGACCGTTTCGTGTTCATCGCGCTCGTGGCGGGCGGCGGGATCATGCTGATGTACCTCGCCACCTGGATCCTGTCGCTGTTCGGCGTCCGCATGCCGTTCATCAACGATCCGTCCCCGCTCGGGATCGCGATCTCGGTGGGGATCTGCATCGTCGCCGCGATGTTCCTGTTCATCGACCTGCGGTTCATCGAGGAGGGCGCGGCGCGGCAGGTGCCGTCGTACATGTCGTGGTACAGCGCGCTCGGCCTGCTCTCCACGCTGATCTGGCTGTACCTCGAGATCCTGCGGCTCCTCGGGAAGGTCCGCGGCTAGACCGGGAGGCACGCGAGCGCCAGCAGGCCGTGCGGGTCGACCGCGCCGCCCGCGCCCGGGTGCCACTCCAGGTGCAGGTGGGGCGCCGTGGCATCACCCGTCGCCCCCACGTAGCCGATCACCGTGCCGGCCTTCACCCAGCCGAGGCGTCCGAGCGCCGACAGGTGCGCCCCGTACACGTAGCCGCGGGGCCCGGTGAGACGGATCTCGCGACCGCCCAGGACGCCGTACCCGGCCGAGACCGTGCCTGCGAACGGCGCCCGGATCGGCGTGCCGATGGGCGCGGTGATGTCGTTGCCCATGTGCCGGTGGACCGGCACCTTCGGCAGGCGGACCATCTCCCCGAAGTCGTCGTAGAGGGCGATGTAGCGGTCGACCGGACAGACCTGGAAGACGGCCGTCACCTCGAGCCAGGCGGCGAGTCGGTCGCGCTGGGCGAGGAGTTGATCGATCCGGCGGTCGACGCGACGGCGGACGCGGGCGACGGCGCGGTCGGCCTTGCGGTCGCGCCGCGCCGCGATGCGCTGGGCCGCGCGCCAGCGGGCGGGGTCGAGGTGGCTCCCACCGCGCACCTCGAGCACCTCGAGCAGCGTGATGGCCGTCCGGCGAGACGACGCGTGGCTGTGGAGCAGCCGCCGGAGATCGGCGATGGTGTGGGCGGCCTCCCGGCGGTCCTTCCGGGCTCGCTCGACCGCGGTGATGGCCCGGGCGTCGGCCGCGCTCGCGACGAGGGCCGCGCTCAGGACGAGCGCGAGGATGCCGGCGGTGCGAGATCGTGTCACGTGGGGTCCCCCGGGGTCGGTCCCTCACCATCGGCAGGGCACCGGGGGGTCCTTGACCTCCGGACGGCATGATCCGGACGCGGTTCACAAGACGAGTCCGAGCGTGACGGGGCGGCCGACGGCCGGTCGGGGGAGCGCCGGCGGCGCGGCTACCAGATCAGGGCGTCGACGGCGTAGGTCTCGCGCAGGTGCAGGTCGACGTCGTCGGCCGGCAGGAGGCGGCGAGGTTCCATCCCGTAGCGCTGCGCGACGGTGAGGTGCGGCCAGCAGAGCGGGACGAGCTCGTCGCGCGGGAACCAGCCGACGACCGCGGGCCGCGTGCCGGTCGGCCCCCACTGCCAGAAGCAGAACTGGCAGACGAGGGCGAGCAGCTGGGGGTAGCCGAACTCGCCGCGGTAGCCGAGCTCG
>Ga0190270_10000819_pt1 | contig 13960 bp, 10 predicted proteins | sample Popmic320T_FD_133748 | JGI IMG/M metagenome (GOLD analysis project Ga0190270, IMG submission 133748) | Populus adjacent soil microbial communities from riparian zone of Weber River, Utah, USA - 320 T | ecosystem: Environmental > Terrestrial > Soil > Riparian zone | place: USA: Utah | collected... | reverse complement strand
TAGCCCGGAGGGCAGTCCTCCTGGTGCTGGACGAAGAGGACCCGCCCGCTGGGCCCCGGCCACCACCCGTTGCTCAGGCTGGCCACCATCTCAGCTCCAGGGGAACGGCGAGTTGCTCGTGGGGTGGAGCCGGCCGGACTCGTACCTCGAGAACCGGAAGGGCTCCAACAGGGCCTGTCCGGAGCCGAGAAGCTCCTCCGCCACCAGTGCACCGACACCCAGCATCTTGTACCCGTGGTTGGAGTCGGCGATGACGTAGGCATTCTGCCGGAACGTGTCGAAGATGGGGAAGCTGTCCGGGGTGAAGGCCCCGATGCCTCCTGAGGGTTCGCGACGGTACACCGGGCGCTTGCCCTCGAAGCGCTTGTGACAGTGGGCGAGTGCCGACGTCCACATCCGGACGAAGTCTTCACCGACCACGAACTCCGGGCTCTTGGGTCCGTAGGGGTCCACGGCGATCTCTGCCGCCGCCTGCTCCAGACGCTGGGGGGAGGCGCCGCCCTGCACCCCCCCGAAGGCGAAGTCCGGCTTGTAGTAGATGCCCCACATCTGGTCGGTGACCAGGGTGCCGTCGACGTCGTCGTACAGGGGCTCGTCGGAGTCGACATGCACTACGGGAGGCAGCTCGCCGTGGTTGTCCGTGAACTCGAGAGGGTCCACATCGAGAGTGCCCTCCTGCAGCGCCCAGTACGTCCACATGGGCACGCCCTTCTGCACGAAGCCAGCGGGAAGCGTCACCGACGTGGTGCTCGGAAGGTCGAGCATGGCCCAGATGTCACGGATCCAGGGGCCGACCGCGATGACCAGCTGTTCGCAGGCGATGTCCCCGGCGTCGGTCTGCACGGCCGTCACGGCGCCGGAGTCGAGCGTGAGCCCGGTGACTGTGACGCCGGTCCGGATGACGACGCCCTCGGCGGTCGCCTTGGCTGCCAGCCCGCGCATGGAGGCGACGTTGTTGGCGTAGCCGCCGCGCTTCTCATGGAGTACGACCGATGCCGACCCCGGCTTCCAGTCCGAGAACATGTTGGTCAGGTAGGCCCGACAGCCGTCGGCACCGTCGATGATCTCCGAGTCGTAGCCGATCGCCTGCTGCTCGGTGTAGATCTGGCCCACGTTCTCCCGCATGGCCTCCGGGGCGACCTGCAGATAGCCCACCGGATGGTAGGCGAACGCCTCCGGGTCCGACTCCCAGAGCTGGACCGAGTGCGCCATGAGCTCGCGCATCGCCGGTTGGAAGTAGTTGTTCCGGATCACTCCGCACGCGACACCGGAGGCTCCTGCTGCGACGCCGCTCTTGTCGATGACGAGGATGTCGCTGCCGTCGCCCTTGCCGGTGGCCTTGAGCCGCCGGGCGAGGTGCCACGCCGTGGAGAGTCCGTGGACGCCCGCGCCGATGATTACGTACTGGGCCCGCTGTGCAGCCAATGGTGTTCACCCCTGCTGAGGACGTTCGCAGTTCTGATAGTATTGCCGAGAAGGAAATACTATTTCCTTCCGTGTCGACGGCAACATTACCGCGCACGCGGTGCGGCCGAAACCCCGAGCCGCGTCGATCTGCCTGCCTGCTAACAAAAAGTGGAGTGATGTGCATGGCCCGCACCGGCAGGCCCGCAGTCCGCCTCGTGGAGGCGGTGCAGCGTGCCGCGGTCGTCCTGGACGTACTGGGGGAGGAGCGGGTCGACCTCGGCACCAACGAGATCGCCCGGCGTACGGACATCAACGTCAGCACGGTCTCCCGGCTGCTGGCCACCCTGGCGGAGGCGCAGCTGGTGCAGCACATCCCGGAGACGGGGAGATACCGGCTGGGCGTCCGCATCCTGCAGCTGGCGAGTGCGGCACGGCAGAACCTCGATATTCGCGGCCTCGCGCGACCTCATCTCGACGACCTGGCCAGGATCACCGGCGAGACGACCACGCTGTCGCTGCCCGGTGAGCACGAGGTGCTCACGATCGACTTCGCGCAGAGCGCCGCGCTCGTGCTGAGCGTGGCGTCCGTGGGCCGCAACAGCGTTCCCCACGCCACCGCGGTCGGCAAGGCGTTCCTGGCCTGGGGCGGCAAGCCGCCGGCGGGGGAGCTCGTAAGGTTCACGCCACGCACGATCACCGACCGCGAGCAGCTGACCAGAGAGCTCGAGCGCGTTCGGCGCAGGGGGTGGGCCCAGGCCGTCGGCGAGCGGGAGGAGCAGCTCAACGGTGTCGCCGTGCCGGTGCTCGAGGCCACCGAGCGCCTGGTCGCCATCCTCGGCGTGCAGGGTCCGTCGACCAGGTTCGGGCAGAAGGCGATGCGAAGCGCGGCCACGGTGCTCGCCGAGCGTGCATCGGCCCTCGCGTCCGTGCTCTGACCGCCGCGCTACGACCGCGGCCGCTGCTTCTCCGGATCGTAGAAGGGGAACCGGACCACCGTGGCCGGGATCCGCTTGCGGTGGCCGTCGAGCTTGCCGATCTCCACGCGCGAGCCGATCTCGGCATGCTGTACCGCGATGCGGCACAGCGCGATGTTCTTGCGCAGGACGGGGGAGCGTGTGGCACTGGTCACCGTCCCCACCTGTGAGCGCCCCACGTGCACGCAGTCGCCGTGTGCGGCGGGTTCGTTGCCCTCGAGCTCCAGACCCACGAGGGTGCGCTGAGGGCTGGCCTTGCGCGAGACGAGTGCGTCGCGGCCGATGAAGTCGTCCTCCTTGGACTTCAGCGGCACGGTGAAGCCGATCCCTGCCTCGTAGGGGTCGGTCTGGTCGCAGAAGTCGTAACCGGCGAAGACCAGGCCGGACTCGATCCGCAGCATGTCCAGGGCGTCTAGTCCCAGCGGAAGCATGTCGTGGGGCCGGCCGACCTCCCAGACGGCGTCCCACAGCGCGGGACCGTCGTCGGGATGCACCCACAGCTCGTAGCCGAGCTCGCCGGAGTAGCCCGTGCGGGACACGACGAGCGGCACGCCGTTGTGGTCGCCGATGCGGCCGATGGCAAACCGGAACCAGGTGAGGTCGGTGAACCTCGGCTGCGTGGACGGGGTCCAGATCAGCTGGTCGAGAATCTCTCTGCTGGCAGGGCCCTGGACGGCGATGTTGTGCAGCTGGTCCGTCGAGTGCTTCACCCACACCCGGTCGAGTCCCAGCCGCTCTGCCTGTTCGCGCAGCCACACGCCGTCGTACTCGTCGCCTCCGACGAACCGGAAGTTGGTGTCACCGAGACGAAAGACCGTGCAGTCGTCGATCATGCCGCCGGTCTCGTTGCACATGGCCGAGTAGACGACCTGCCCGTGGGACAGCTTGCGGATGTTGCGCGTCACGCATGCCTGCAGCAGCGCCTCTGCGTCCGGTCCGAGCACCTCGAACTTGCGCAGTGGCGAGAGGTCCATGACGGCGGCCCGCTCGCGACACGCCCAGTACTCCTCGAGCGCTCCGTGCCCGTCGAAGCTCGTCGGCAGCCAGTAGCCCCGGTACTCGGTGTGCTGTCGCGTGAGCTCCGAGATCCGCGAGTGGAACGCGGTGTGCTTCGTCAGCCGGGCCTCGGACTCTGGTGTGACACGGTGGGAGATGGCCATCGAGAACCTTCGTTTCGCATCGTAGACGCGGACGTGCACGTCGGTGGGAACCCACGCATTCGCCGGGTCGATGTCGTCGGGACAGGCCGACGAGGCACAGACCAGGTCGGTGTGGGCCCGCATCAGCACGTAGTCACCGGGGCGTGACCAGGGCTCGTCGAACACCATCTGGTTCGAGCCGTCGAACGCGGTGTTGTAGAAGAGGTTCAGGGCCGGCCAGCCCACGCGTGGGGCGATGCCGTACGGGTCCAGCTGTGCGTTGAAGTTGTCCGTGCAGTTGACGTGCCCCGGGTAGCCGAGGTCCGCGTAGTACCTCGCGTTGCAGGCCAGCGCGAACGTGTCGTGCCGGCCCACGGTGTCGTGGATGATCTCGATGAGCGGCTGGGCGTCCTGGTCGTAGAACTTGCCGAACAGGCCCGGCTGGGGAAAGGCGCTGCCCATGAAGTGCCGTGTGGTGGTCGAGTCCAGCCCGCGCTCCCGGCCGGCGTCGAGCTGGCGGGCACCGAACGCGAGGAAGTCGGAGCACTGCCGCCCTTCGACGTCGATCACCTGGATGTACTGCCCCGCCTTGACCTCGTAGCTTCGCGCGGTGGCGAGGTCGACACGCATGTCCAGCACGGGTTCGGCCAGGGGAGCCGGAAGCTGGGGCTCCTGCCGCTCCGGAAGGACGGCTCGCCGGATCTCGAGAATCAGGTCGGACGGCGGGTTGGCCGACAGGTCGTGTGCGTGCATCGGGGTGGCAGGTGCGGCGACGAGTACGTGCGCCGACTCGCTGGCCGTGAAGGCCTCGCGCGCACCCGCCGGCGACCACTCGCCGAACAGCCGGACCGCCCTGGCCGCCGCGGGGTCGGCACCGTAGGTCGCGAGCAGCTCCAGCAAGGGCAGGCGAGCCTCGTTGTCGCTGTCCGCGCACAGCGAACGCAGCGTCCCGGCGGGTGCGTCGGCCTTGGCGCCGAGCGCGGCGCCGTCGATGCTTCCCTCCGTCAGCACGGTGACCTCTGCGGTCTGCCTACCCGCCTGGTCCACCACGGTCAGCTCGTCGCCGCGGTGCACCCGGACGGCGGTGACCCCGCCCGGTCTCACCCAGTAGGTCTCCAGTCCCGGCTCCCTGGGCACGAGACCCGGCAGGAGCAGTCGTGGCTCTGCGGCGGCGCTGATCGTCATAGCTTCTTGACGAACGTCCGTGCGTGGTAGAGCGCCAGTGCGGGGAGACCCACGAGCAGGATCACGGCGATGATCAGCCCGGTCGTGCCCCAGGCGAAGAACTCGGTCACGGTGCCACTCCTTCCATCAGCCCGGTCTGCTGCATCCGTTCCATGCCGAACTCGTTGAGCCCGAACTTGACGAGGAGCCTCTCCACGCCGAAGGACTTCTCCGGGTCGACGGCGGAGTCCAGCTCGTCGAGCAGCCCGCCGGAGAACAGGTCGGTGAGCGTGAGCCGGACCGTGCCGTACCAGTAGTCGCCGGAGATGCCGTAGGCCTGCATCACGTCCTCGGCGACCTCGTAGTCCCACATCGACTTGTTGCGAGCGATCAGCTGGAGGATGTAGCCCTTCATGTGCACGTCAGGCATCTCCGCCCCTTCCGCTGGTGGCCTGCACGGCACTCGGATGCGACTGCCTCGCTGGTACGGCGCGCACGATCTCCAGCATGCCGCGCTTCTCGGTGAACAGGATGAAGCTTCCGGCCACGGTGATGAGCGCGCCGACGACGAACTCCGTGCCTGGCCAGTCGAAGGTGAACAGGAACAGCCACAGGAGGGCCAGCGGGCCGTAGAGCGCCGCGATGGCCTGCCCGCGTCCCACCCCGATCAGCGGGAACGACTTGTACCAGGAGACGTAGCAGAAGGCGAACGTCAGTCCCATCAGCACGAGCATGAGCCACACAGCCGGGTTGGACAGGGCTGCACCCAGGGCGGCGCCGAACGCGTCACCCGCGAGCAGCAGGGTGACCGGCACGCCGATGACCAGCCAGATCCCCACCTCGTAAGTGAACCGCAGGGTCAGGCCGACGTCTGGGTCGCTGACGTCCAGGGCGCGTCCGGCGATGGCGCCCTCGAGGCCCCACCCCACGAACGTCGCCACGCCGGCGAGGTAGCCGACCCATCCGGCGGTGCCGGTTCCGGTGAGCTCACCGATCAGACCCGGTGTGAAGATCACGACCCCACCCACGACGATGACGATGATGCCGACGGCTGCCCGCGACGTGATGCGCTCGTGGTACCAGATGCGTGCGGCGACGGCGCCGACGATGGGGTAGAGCAGACCGGACACGGCGGCGAACTGCGGGCCCACGTAGACGATCGCCACGTAGGTGCCGAAGATCGCGAGTCCCCCTGCCAGGCCGGCCGGCAGGTACCAGACGGAGATCCGGCGCTGGCGGAGAGTGCGGACGTAGTCGCGTGTCTTGCCGAGCACTCCGACCCAGATGAACATCGCGAGGAGTACCGCCACCGAGTTCAGGAACGCGACGACCATGGAGGCCAGAAGCAGCTGCCCGGTCGACTCCGTCAGGCTGACGAAGGGTTCCTCGAAGTAGACCGCGTAACCCGGCACGTACCAGGCGCCCCACAGGACCGCGCACCAGAGCGCCCAGATGAAGCCCCAGCGCACCTGGCGGTTGCGGTAGTCCGTTCTCAGTTGCTCAGTCCTGCCAACGTCGAGCATGGTCGGTCCTCACAGTCTGGTCCGCTGTGGTGGCGCCGGACTGCGATGGTGCGGCGCCTGGTGGTGGGCTGTGCGCGAGAGTGTCGGCCTAACCATCGGTCGGCTCAGGATCATGCTGCTTCCGTGGTCATATGTAAACCCCTAAGACGAAACAAAGTTGCAGAACATTAAACCCTGCCGCACCGATCTCCGCCCATCAGGACAGTCCGACGAGCTCCCCGTTCTCGTCGAGGTCGATGCGGAAGGCCGAAGGCGACTTGCCCAGCCCCGGCATCGTGCGCATGTCTCCGCAGATGGGGTAGACGAAGCCGGCGCCGACCGAGGCACGTACCTCGCGGACCGGGAGGGTCCAGCCGGTGGGTGCACCCTTGAGCGTGGGGTCGGACGAGATCGACAGGTGGGTCTTCGCGATGCACACGGGGAGGTGGCCGAAGCCCGCGTCCTCGTAGGTCTGCAGCTGCCGCGCCGCCGGCGCCGAGTAGTCCACTGCGTCGGCGCCGTACACCTTGGTGGCCACGGTCTCGATCTTCTCCCGGAGACTGGCGCTGTCCTGGTAGAGCATCCGGAAGTCGGTGTCCTCCTCGGCCGCCTCGGCGACGGCTTCGGCGAGCTCCGCCGCACCCTTGCCCCCGTCGGCGAAGTTCGTGCACACCGCGCTGCGTGCGCCCATCTCGTCGGCAACCCGCCGGATCGCGTCGTGCTCGGACGCGAAGTCGTCGGGGAAGGCGTTCACCGCGACGACGGGGGAGACCCCGTGCAGGCGGATGTTCTCGATCTGCTTGCGCAGGTTGGCGGCTCCTGCCAGCACGTCCTCGGGGCTCTCCTTGAGCATGTCCTCGGGGAGGGGCTTGCCGGCGACCACCTTGTACTTGCCGGAGTGCGCCTTCAACGCGCGCACGGTCGCGACGACGACGGCCGCGTCCGGGGTCAGTCCCGAGGTCCGGCACTTGATGTTGAAGAAGCGCTCGGCGCCCATGTCCGCCCCGAAGCCGGCCTCGGTGACGAGGTAGTCGCCGCCGTGGATGCCGATGCGGTCGGCGACGACCGAGGAGTTGCCGGTGGCGATGTTGCCGAAGGGCCCCGCGTGTACGAGGACCGGCGTGTTCTCGAGGGTCTGCATGAGGTTGGGCTTGATGGCCTCGCGGAGCAGGACGGCCATCGACCCCGCCACCTGCAGCTGCTCGGCGGTGACCGGCTCGCCGTCCACGTTGTAGCCGACCACGATGCGGCCGAGTCGCGCCCGCAGGTCCTCCAGCGAGGTGGTCAGCGCGAGCGCGGCCATGACTTCGGACGCCGCGGTGATGTCGAAGCCGGTCTGACGCGGGACGCCGTCGCCGCGGCCGCCGAGACCCACGACGACGTTGCGCAGTGCGCGGTCGTTGACGTCGAGGACCCGCCGCCAGGTGATGTTGTGCTGGTCGAGGCGCAGCTCGTTGCCCTGGTGGAGGTGGTTGTCGATGACGGCCGCCAGCAGGTTGTGTGCGGCGGTGACCGCGTGTACGTCGCCGGTGAGGTGCAGGTTGAGTGTCTCCATCGGCACCACCTGGCTGTAGCCGCCGCCGGCCGCGCCGCCCTTGATCCCGAACGTCGGGCCCATCGACGGTTGCCGGATCGCCACCGTCGCCCGCTTCCCGATGTGCTTGAAGCCCTGGCCCAGCCCCACGGTCGTCGTGGTCTTGCCCTCACCCAGCGGGGTCGGGGTGATCGCGCTGACCACGACGTACTTCGCCTTCGGCCGGTCGGCCAGCTCGTCGATCGCGCCCAGGCTGACCTTCGTGACGTCGCTGCCGTACGGCTCCAGCAGGTGGGCCGGCAGGCCCATGTCCCCGGCGATGTCGTCGACGGGCTTCAGTGCTGCCGCGCGGGCGATGTCCAGGTCACTGGGGAATGCCATGGCGCCTTCTCCTCACAGGGTCGGTGATGTCGGGCAGGCGTCGACCTCGATGCCGAACTCGCCGCCCGCGTCGAGCAACGCGTCGAACAGGTACTGGCCGGACGAGCGTTCGCAGTGCAGCAGGTAGCTGGGCACTCCCGCATCGTCGGCGCGAACTACGTCGGTGACCAGCTTGGCCACGGAGGTGCGGAAGGCCGCTCCGTCGGGGACGAAGTCGTCGGACAGGTCCACGCCGCAGACCTTCGCCAGCAGGTCGGAGGCGTGCATGCCGGTCAGGCGGACCAGCGCGCGGCCGTGGGTCAGGTCGATGACCGAGGTGAACTCCGCGGACTCCTCGGCCGTGCCCCGGAGCCGGGTCAGCAGCTTGTCCTGCTCGCCGATCCCTGCCAGCACGAGCCATTCGCCCGGCCCCGAGCCGACGACCAGGCTGGCGTCGGCGTCGCGCGCGGTCCTACCGAACCTGGTGCCCAGTCCGGCCGCGAGCTTGCCGTCCGGCTCGGCGCGTACGGCGACCTTCGCCAGCGGCGTGTAGTCGGCCAGTGTGAGGGCCTGCCTGAGGGCTGCCTCGCTGTGCTGCGCGCCGACCTCCCAGCCGACGGCCGTCGTCACCGGGTCACCGGGCGCGATGGGGCTGCGTGCGACCGGTGGGGCCTGTGGCCGCAGTCCGGGGGCAGGGGTGTCGATCTTCTGCCGCACCCCTTCGGGGTCCACGTGCGCAAGGCTCTCGGTCACGCGGGCCTCGATGTGCTCTTCGTCGGGGAGCCGGACGGTGAGCTTCGTTCCCGGAACGGAGATCGCCTTGTCGACCTGGGCCAGGCAGATCGACCTGTTCAGGGTCGGTGACATCCGGCTGGAGGTGATACGGCCGGCGATGGTGCCGTCGTCGGCGAGAATCTGGCTGGCCTCCGGTGGCACCACCCGCGGGTCGAGTGGCTGCACCCCCACCAGGCGGCTGCCGTCCTCGGCCTCGTGCTGCCAGGCCAGCTCCGGCTTGCCGACGAAGTCGTCCTTGTCGAGCTTGACCGCCCAGTCCAGGCCGGCGCTGTAGGCCTTGGTGAGGCCGTCGGTGTCCTGGCCGACGATCAGGTGGCCCTTCTCCAGGCGCAGGATGCGCTGGGCCTCGACCCCGAACGGGGCGACGCCGAGGTCGCGGCCGTGCTCGAGGAGCGCCTCCCACACGTGCAGTCCGTAGCCGGCGGGCACGTGCAGCTCGTACGACAGCTCACCGGTGAAGCCGATTCTCCAGATCACGCAGTCGTCGACTCCGGCGACGCTGCCGGTACGCACCTGCATGTAGCCGAACGCCTCCGCCGAGAGGTCCACACCCTCGGTGAGCCGTCCCACCAGCTCGCGCGAGCGTGGACCCGCCACGTTGATGCTGGCGTAGCCGGTGGTCACGGGGGTGACGTGGACCTGCCAGTCCGGATGCTCGGTCTGCAGCCAGTTCTCCACCCACTCCCACACCATCGCGGCGCCGGAGGAGGTGGTGCTCATCAGGTAATGGTTCTCGTCCAGCCGGCCGGTGACGCCGTCGTCGAGCACCACCCCGTCCTCGGCGCACATCACGCCGTACCGCACCCGTCCGATGCCGAGCTTGGACCACTTGTTGACGTACAGCAGGTTCAGCAGCCTGGGCACGTCGGGCCCGCGCAGGTCCAGCTTGCCGATCGGCGTGACGTCGATGATCCCGACGCCGTCGCGGACGGCGCGGACCTCCGCGGCCGGGTCGCCGTAGTGCTCGGGGCGCATCCATTGCCCCGCCACCATCTGCTGGGCGTGCTGGTCCTGGTGCCAGCGATGCATCGGCGAGTAGCGGACCGGCTCGAACGTGCGGCCGGCGAGCGCACCGAGGCTGACCGGGACGTACATCGGCCGCCAGGTGGTGGTGCCGGTCTCGGCGATGCTGCGCCCGGTGGCCTGCGCGATCACCGCGATGGTGTTGATCGTCTCCAGCTTGCCCTGGGTCGGCCCCATGGTCGCGGTGGTGTAGCGCTTGGCCAGCTCCGCCGAGTCGTACCCCTCGGCAACGGCCTCGTAGAGATCCTTCGACGACACGTCCTCGGAGAGGTCCACCATCCCGTGCGTGTCGCTGCGGAACAGCTCCGGGTGCTCCGGTACCGCGAGCGCCGGGACCGCAGGGTCGTCGACGCTTGGCGGCGACAGCGGAGCACCGTTGCGGGTGGGCACGGCGCTGAGCTGTGTGTGCCGTCGCGCCAGCGCCCGGTGGGCCCCGATCGTGCCGACGGCCTCAGCATGTGCGCAGAGCTCGTCGAGTGTTCCGTCCCCGGCTATTCCGCCCGTGGCGAGCACGTGGTCGTCACCTCTGCCGCCGGGCAGGAACCGCGCAGCCTTGGGGGAGTAGACGGGGACGTCCCCGGCCATGTTCAGCAGCGAGGTGGGGGCGGTCCAGCCGGTCGCGGTGACCAGCAGGTCGGCCTCCACCGACCGCCCGTCCGCGAGCTCGACCGCGCGAACACCGCCGCGACCACGCACGCGCCTGACGTCAGCGCCCGCTCTGGCGTCGGCGACGTGTGCCACCTCCACGCCGGCGGCTCGCAGGTCCTCCGCGGCTGCGTCACCGGAGGAGTTGGCGGTGAGCACGACAGCCCGGTGGCCCGGGCGCACCCCGTACAGGTTGACCAGGCGGCGTACGGCAGTCGACAGCATCACGCCGGGGGTGTCATTGCCGGCGAACACGTACGGCCGCTCGATCAGGCCGGCGGCGACGACCAGCGTCCGTGCGCGGGCCTTGACCAGTCGCTCACCTGCCCCGGGACGGTCGCGCTCCACCACGGCCATCCAGTTCTCGTCGTAGCGACCGAGGACCGCCGCGTTGCAGAGGACCTCGATCCCCTCGGTGGAGCGGACCTGCTCGGCCATGGCCGCTGCCGTCGCTGGGTCCTCCCAGCGCAGATGTCCGCCCAGCCGGTACTCCTCCTCGACCAGCATCACGGTCGCTCCGGCGCGGGCGGCGGCCAGTGCTGCCGACATCCCCGCGGGACCACCTCCGGCCACCAGGACATCGGGGTGGGCGTAGCGCTTGTCGTGGTAGCCGTGCGGCGTGTCCGGGAAGATCTCACCCGCGTGCACGAACCGCCGCAGCACGCTCTCGTAGGCGGGCCAGAGAGCCTCTGGCTTCATGAACGTCTTGTAGTAGAAGCCCGATGGCATGAACCGTCCGGCGAGCTGGTTCACGGCCTTGAGGTCGAAGCGCAGCGAGGGCCAGGTGTTCTGCGACGCAACACGCATCCCCTGCTCGACCAGCCGGTGCGCGCCACGGACGTTCGGCTCGTCACCCACCTGCACCATGCACCCCGGGTCGTGGAAGCTCGCGGTGAGCAGCCCTCGGGGTCGGTGGTACTTGAAGCTGCGGGAGAACACCCGCTCGCCGGACGCCGCCAGCGCGGACACGATGGTGTCGCCGGGATGCGCGGAGTAGGTCCTGCCGTTCCAGGAGAACTGCAGGTTCCGCGTTCGGTCGATGGCCTCCCCGGACCGCTGCGCAATGCGCATGCCGGCCCCGGGGCCGCCGCCCTGTGTGCGCCACCGGGTCATCGGGCTCCCTCCACGAGGTGGTTCTCGTTGCTCACCGTGTGCCGGCGGAGCCGGAAGAATCGGCGGCAGCCTGCGGTGTGGTACCAGTTCTCCTCCACCCAGCCGGCCGCGTTACGGCGGAAGTACAGGTAGCGACGCCACTCCCGCGGCGTACTGGAGGACGCGTCCGGTCGCGACACCACCTCGCCGTGGTGACGGAACTCGGTCACGTTGCGAGGTCCGCACCACGGACAGGGAAGCTGAATCATCTACGGGTCCTCTCCAAGAGCTCAGTGGCCGACCGCGGCCGCACCCTTCTCACCGACCAGACGCCCGGCGTCGAAGCGGTCGAGGCCGAAGGAGGAGATGATCTGCGGTGGTCGCTGGTTGGCCACGCAGTCGGCCATCGCCTCCCCCGAAACCGGCCCGGCCTTGAAGCCGTAGGTGCCCCAGCCGACGTCGACGTAGAAGCCCTCCACCGGGGTCGGCCCCATGATCGGCGAGTAGTCGGGTGTCATGTCGCACAGCCCGGCCCACTGCCGTAGCAGCCGCATCTTCGACACCGCCGGCATCAGCTCCAGCACGTGGCCGGCCAGTCCTTCGGCGAACTCCAGCGACCCACGCATCGAGTACGACGTGAACGGGTCCACGCTCGCCCCGAACACCAGCTCACCTCTGTCCGTCTGGCTGACGTAGACGTGCAGCGTTCCCGACACCACCACCGTGCCCAGGAACGGCCGAACCGGCTCGGTCACGGCAGCTTGCAGCGGTGAGGTGGTGACGGGCAGGTCCACGCCGGCCATGTCGCTGATCAGGCTGGACCAGCCGGCGGTGCAGTTGACCACCACCGGTGTGGAGATCCGTCCACGGCTCGTGTTCACTCCGGTCACGCGGCCGTGCTGCGTGTCGATCCCGAGCACCTCGGTGTTCTGGTGCAGGTGCACGCCCAGGGAGTCGGCTGCCCGGGCGTACCCCCACACCACCGCGTCGTGCCGGATGATGCCGCCCGGCGGGTGGTAGAGCGCGCCCAGCACCGGGTACCGCGCCTCTGTCGAGGTGTCCAGGTATGGCACCAGCTTCTTGATCTCGGCGGGTTCGATGACCTCCGAGTCCACGCCCTGCATCTTGTTGACCTCGGCTCGCCAGCGCATGGTGCGCAGCGAGCTGTCGTTGTGCGCGAGGGTCAGGTGCCCGCGACGGGAGAACATCACGTTGAAGTTCAGGTCGGCGGCCAGGTGCTGGTACAGGTGCAGCGACCGGTCGTAGAACCGCACGCCCTCCGGGGTCAGGTAGTTCGACCGCAGAATCGCGGTGTTGCGACCCGAACCGCCGCCACCCAGGTACCCCTTGTCCAGCACGGCGATGTCGCGGATCCCGTGGTTGGCCGCCAGGTAGTACGCGGTGGCGAGTCCGTGTACGCCGCCACCGATGATGACCGCGTCGTAGCTGTCCTCGATCGGATGCTCACGCCAAGCACGCGGCCAGCGCGAGCCCGAGACCCCGTGACGCAGCAGGCGCCACGCCGAGTAGCGGGACGCTCTGCCGTTCCTCCTGCGGCGACTGCTCGCCGCCGAATGCCCCACTCCACCGCGGCTCATACAGGTTTCTCCCAGGCGCTCGTGTGCCCGGCCCGTGTGATCGGGCCGCAAGGCCGTACGCCCGGCACGCTACAACGCGCCAGTGAACGATGTCCACTATCGAGAAACGGCTTTGGAGCTCAGCCGCCAGGGTTGACCGACTTCACCGCTAGGAACTGGATCGGCAGCGTGATCAGCTCGCCAGGACCGTGCATGACCTCGCCCACGAACTGCATGGCGTCGCCCGGCTCGAGCAGATAGCGGGCGCTTCCGTAGCAGTACTCCATCTTCCCCGAGATCATGAAGATCAGCTCGGTGCCGGCGTGCTGGTACAGCGGGAACATCTCCGTGCGCTCCGTCAGCGTGATGAGCATCGGCTCGAGACTGTCGTGCGGCGCACGCATCGTGCCCAGCAGCTGGTAGCGGTGCCCGGGCCCGGACCCGCGATGGTGGATGTCGAACCCACTGCCAGCCTTGACGAAGACCAGGTCCTGCTCCTCGGACAGCCCACGGAAGAACGCGGTAACCGGGACGGACAAGGCCTCGGAGAGACGTGCGAGCGTGGCCAGGCTGGGGGACGCCTGCATGTTCTCGATCTTGGACAGCATGCCCTTGGACAGTCCGCTCTCGGTGGCCAGCCTGCCGACCGTCCAGCCGTGCTGGAGCCGGAACTCCCGGACACGGTCGGCGATCACCGCGCCCAGTGCCTCTTCCGGACCCGTCGCCTCGTCGGGCTCCGTCAGCGTGG
>Ga0190270_10000818_pt1 | contig 13965 bp, 15 predicted proteins | sample Popmic320T_FD_133748 | JGI IMG/M metagenome (GOLD analysis project Ga0190270, IMG submission 133748) | Populus adjacent soil microbial communities from riparian zone of Weber River, Utah, USA - 320 T | ecosystem: Environmental > Terrestrial > Soil > Riparian zone | place: USA: Utah | collected... | reverse complement strand
GTCGGCGCGCAGGCGCAGTCGCACGCAGGCTGCGTGCCGCAGACGAACTTCACCGCATAGCTAAACGCCTGGCTTGCCTGACAGGCGATCTGATAGTCGTTGTTGGACCCATCCCGCACACCGTTTGGAGCGGCGCCGACGCTGAGCGGCGCCAGGCTGGTCGTCCCGATCTTGAAATCGCCGGTCGCCACGAGGTCGAAGCCATCGAGGGCCGGGTCGAGCCCCGCGATGGCGGCGGGATCGATGTCGAAGCAATGACTCGTTCCGCTCGTCAGGACAGGGCTGGTCTGCGTGTCCACGACCGCCCCGTTCTGTAGTATTTCCAGCTTGATCTCGAGGGTGCCCGTCTGCGTCGCGCCGGGGCGCCCCGCGGTCGGAAGTGTATAATCGAAACACAATTTGCCCTTTCCGCAACCGGAGCTGGCACCGGCGTCGAAGTTGAAGTCGCCGGTAGGCGAACCAGCGCAGGTGCCGCAGAAATTGTCGATATAGGCATAGCCCCAATGTCCGCCCTGGCCGCAATCCGCGGTGACGAATTCCACCGTCACCTGCTTGCCGACCTGGGCGCTGAGGTTGATCTGCGCGCAGGTCCAGTCCTTGTAGACGATGATTTCCCCGCTGGTGGTGGCCTGGAAGAAGGGGTTCGTCCGATCGGCCACGACCTTGTCGATACCGCCGCCAAGGTCGGCCGCGCCGGGGATGACCGCTCCGGTCGAAGTGTCGGTCACGCGAACCCAGAAATAGGGCTGGTCCGAGGGAGGATGAGACTGAGGGTCCGGATTCTGCAGGACCATCGCATACCAGAACTTGATGATCTTTTGCGCGGATGTGACGACGAAGGTCTTCGACAGCAGGTCGACGCCAAATCCATTCACTGCGTTGCCGATTCGCACCGCGCCGTTCGAGCCCGGCGCGGTCTGCGGGATGGTGACCTTGGAATCCGTCCCGGCGGGAACCCATGTCTGATGCGAGGTGCCAAGGGTGTCCGCGCCCTCGAAAATGCCCCCGGTGAAGTTGACAAATGGGTCCGGGCTCCCGGCGGCCGCCATCTGCTGGAGCGTCCCGTAGGCGCCCTGCCATTCGTTGAGGTCGATGGCGGTCTCGAAGTCCCCGCCGCCGCATGGAGTCATAGTCGCGAGCCCGCGCCGGTAGGGCAGCGCCGCCCCGGCCGCGAGAGCAGCCTGCCGCTGCACCTCGGTCCGGTCGAGCGACTGGAACTGTGCGAACGAAACTTCGGGATTGCTGATTTGCGCGAAGCGCGCTCTCGCGGCCGTCTCGGCCTCCTTGGGCGACGGCGTCTTGCTGGGCATCGGAGCCTCCTTCGAACGAGGGACAGTCCAGAACGCCAGGCGGCCGAGCCACTGGAAGACAACGTCCAGGACTGTGGACAGCCGCATGGCCCAATTCCGTGTGCTGATTGCGGTCTGCCCCAATGTTCCGCCGGACGGGCCGCAAACAAGTTACAGGAGATTACTTGATGGCGCCCGCGTACTGCGCGACTCGACACTTGACGCACATTAAGCGAAATGTTCAAGACAAACAATAAAAAACTGGCGGGTCCGAAACGATTATCGCTGAGGACCTAGAGAATGCGAATTGCCGGTTAGGTTGCGGATGGCTGTCCGGGATCCTAGGTGGCGTGGGGATGCAACGCTCTTCGGTCGATCTGCTCGATGTCCTCGCCTTCGTCCGGGTGGCCGAGACGGGCGCCTTCAGCCGCGCGGCCGAGCGCATGGGGATGTCGAAGTCGATCGTCAGCCGCCGTGTGGCGCGGCTCGAGCGCCAATTGGGCGCGAGGCTCCTCACCCGCAGCGCCACCGGCGCCCGGCCGACCGTGACCGGCGAGGCCTATTTCGCCCGCGCCGCCAACATCCTCGCCGAGCTCGAGGCGGCGCGCGAGGTGGTGGCGGACGCGGTCACCCAGATCGCGGGGCCGATCCGGATCGCCGGGCCGCTCTCGTTCGGCACCCAATATCTCGCGCCGGCGCTCGCGGACTTCGCGAAGCTGCACCCGAAGGTGGAGCTCGACATCGCGTTCGAGGACCGGAAAGTGGACCTCGTCGCCGGCGGCTTCGATCTCGCGGTCCGGCTCGGCAACCTCGAGGATTCCGCGCTGATCGCCAGGACGATCGCGCCGCTCCGCGCCCTCGTCCTGGCCGCCCCTTCTTATCTCGACGCGCGCGGCCGGCCCGCGCATCCGCGCGACCTCAACCAGCACGATTTGCTTCTCTACGCCAACGCCGGACCGTCCGAACAATGGCGCTTTCGCATCGCCGGGGGCTGGGAGCAGGTCCGCGTCCGCCCCCGGCTCCGGACCGACAATGGCGAGATGCTGCGCGCCGCTGCGGTCGCCGGGCTCGGCATCTGCATCCTGCCGAGCTTCATCGCCGCGCCGGCGATCGAGGACGGGACCTGCGAAGTGATCCTGCGCGATTATCCGCTCGAAGAAGGCGGCGTCCATGTCGTCATGCCGCCCGGCCGCGCCACCACCGCCCGCGTCCGCGCCTTGGTCGATTTCCTCGCCGCGCGCTTCGGCCCGGAGCCGGACTGGGACCCCTGCTGGATGCGCGATCGGTAAACTAGCTCGACTTGCGCGCTGGATCCCAGTAAACTTTCGGAGACAGAAAGGGGCGCCGTATGAAGATACCGGCCTGTCGGCTGACAGTCCTGTTCTTGGGGTCGCTTACCTCGCTGCTGGCGCCCCAAGCGCAAGGGCAAACCATTGACGCTGCGATTTCTGAACTGCGCTCAGCCGCAAATGCATCCGCTGCACCACCTTCCAGACCATCTCCTCCCGCGCCTGCGAACGAGTCGCTAGGTGCGATGACACGGCCAGTCACGATCTCAGGCGAATACGGCACTTATTACAGATACTATTATTTGAATAACAGATCTGATCGTATAGCAGTTCTAACTACACGGCTCGAAGAACTAATCGGCGAACGGACGGACCAGCCACCGCAGACCTACATAATTGGAGTACAGCGAAATGCGGAGCTGCTCCGCACGGCTGCGGGAACGACAGACGCCCGCGAGCGGGAAAGCCTGCTCGAAGCGGTCGAAGGTGACCTGGAAACGCGCGTTATCCACCTCGCCGCGGAGCCTGCTGGCTATCAGGTCCAACTCAGCGTCGTAACGCAGCGGGATGGGCGTACGGTGAACGGATATCGTGTGGGGCTCGTCCCTTATCGCTGGAGAGGTGGAACCCCGAACTTCCTGCGGTCGGAATCAAGTCCCGCACGCGACAGCGTAGATCCGGGCCGGTATGAGTTCGTCTTCGTGCACGGGACCGCCGAAACGAGGTTGGGTCCGTACCGGGTCGGAATTACCGGCAGTCCCTCGGAGAGCTTTTTCGTAACGGTGCCCTGAGAGCACATGATGAAATTCAAGGGGCAAGAACTGTGGCTGGGGTTCGCACAGATTGCGGTATGGCTGCTTGGCCTTGTCGCTCCCTTCGTAGCGGAGCCGCCTGCGCTGTCCCCGTCGGCCGGTAGTGACAGCTGGGCGCCTCTTGCGCAGTTTCTGGTCACATTCGGGATCGGCCTGTTCTGGATCGGCGCTCGTCGTCTTAGGCTGCGGGTGTGGGTTCTTTCTCTGCTTGCCGTTTCCTCGGTGGTGGGAGGGCTCGTCGCGTTGTCGGACTACCGCGCGAAATCGCTCAATTGGTCCTGCGAATATGCCCGTCGCGGAAGACTCGTCGTCGGCTGGAGCATGCTGCCCGACGCGGCCGCTTACTCTCGCAGGGAGAGGAGCACTTGTGCCGAGCTAATTGAAGACTCGGGCGGGAAAACTGAAACCATCTGGCCCCGCGATCAGCTTATCTTCCGTCACGAGCGACTAGGTTGGTTTTACACGTTGACGGTCGTTCTGCTTGCTTCGGCAGCGTTCCTCGTGCTGGAGGCGATACGGCAGCCGCGACGGCGATCTGGTGGGAAAACCAAGCGGCCGGGGCTAGACGCACGATAGAGTTCCGCTAGTTACGCGGCAGCATCGAAGGACCAGCCGCGCCATGAAGCTTCGCCTCCCGCTCGCCACCCTGCTCCTCGCCACCGCCGCCTGCTCCGCGACCCAGCAGCAGGGCGCCGACGCCACGGCCGCCGCCCCCGCCACCGCCCAAGCCGAGGAAGCGCGGCTCAACGCCTTTCTCGATGCCGCGTTCGAGGAGGCGATCGCGACCAACCCGCAATTCCTGACCACCCTCGGGTCGAAGCGGCTCTACCACCGGCTCAACGACTTTACCGACGCCGCTCGCCAGCAGCAGCTCGCGCTCTCCGAGGCGCAGCTCGTGCGCCTGCGCGCCGAGTTCGATCCGGCGCGGCTGACCCCCGCCGGCCGCCTCAGCTTCCGGATGTTCGAGGAGCAGGTCGAGAACAATCGCAATAATTTCGCTTGGCGCTGGCACGGCTTCCCGGCGACCACCAACGGCAGCCCGATGGGCTCGATCCCGGTCTTCCTGATCAACAACCACCGCATCGACACGGTCGAGGACGCCGACGCCTATGTCTCGCGGCTGCGCGAGGTCGAGCGGGTGATGAACGAGATATCGGCCAACATGCGCCGGCAGACCGAGATGGGCATCGTCCCGCCGCGCTTCAATTTCACGCCGGTGCGCGCCGATGCGCGCCGCGTCCTCACCGGCGCGCCGTTCGGCGACGGAAACGACAGCGCCGTCTTTGCCGATTTCAAGGCCAAGGTCGGCCGCCTCCAGGCCGACGACGCGGTAAAGGCGCGCTTGATCGCCGATGCCCGCGCCGCGCTCACCGGCCCCTTCCGCCGCGGCTATGCGACCATGCTCGAGACTCTGGACGCGATCGAGCCGCGCGCGACCGCCAACAACGGCGCCTGGAGCCTGCCGCAGGGCGCCGATTATTATTCCAACCGCATCCAGAATTCGACGACCACCGATCTCACCGCCGACCAGATCCACCAGATCGGCCTCCAGCAGGTGGCCCGCATCCACGGCGAGATGGAGCGGATCAAGAGCCGCGTCGGCTTCTCCGGCACGCTCCGCCAGTTTTTCGACCACATCAACAGCGGCCAGCAGTTCAAATATCCGAACACCGACGAAGGCCGGCAGCAATATCTCGCCGACGCGCGCCGCTTCATCGCCCAGGTGATGGCGGCGGCGCCGCGCTTCTTCCGCCGCCTGCCGCGCGCGCCGCTCGAGGTCCGCGCGGTCGAGACCTGGCGCCAGGAGACGGCGGCGGTCGCCTTCTACAACAGCCCGTCGGCGGACGGCTCGCGGCCGGGCATCTATTACGTCAACCTCGCCGACATGAACCAGGTCCTGCGGCCGCAGACCGAGGCGATCTCCTATCATGAGGGGGCGCCGGGCCATCACTTCCAGATCGCGCTCGCGCAGGAGCTGCCCAACGTCCCGAAATTCCGCCGCTTCGGCGGCTACGGCGCCTATTCGGAAGGCTGGGGCCTCTATTCGGAGCAGCTCGGCCAGGAAATGGGCTTTTACCAGGATCCCTATTCGCTGTTCGGCATGCATTCGACCGCGCTCTGGCGCGCGATCCGGCTCGTCGTCGATACCGGCATCCACTCGCAGCGCTGGACCCGCGAGCGGGCGATCGACTATTTCCGGGAGAACGGCCTGCTCTCCGAGCGCGACGCGGCCAAGGAGGTGGAGCGCTACTTCAACAATCCGGGCCAGGCGACCAGCTACATGATCGGGCAGTTGAGAATCCTCGAGCTGCGCGACCGCGCGCGCCAGGTTCTCGGCGATCGTTTCGACATCCGCGACTTCCATGCGGTGGTGCTCGAAAACGGCGCCGTCCCGCTCGACATCCTCGGCGAGCTGGTCGACGAGTGGATCGCCCGCGAAGCGAGGATGTGATGGCCGATACACCGCCAGACCGCCTGTCGATCAACCCCAAGAGCCCGCATTTCGAGCGCGACGTGCTGCAGCGCGGCGTCGGCATCCGCTTCAAGGACCGGGAGCGCACCGACGTCGAGGAATATTGCATGAGCGAGGGCTGGATCCGGGTCGCCGCCGGCAAGGCCCTCGACCGCCACGGCCAGCCGATCACGATCAAGCTCTCCGGGCCCGTCGAAGCCTGGTATTACGATCAGGCCGGCGCGACCGACGGTGAAAACGGTCCGGAAAGCGCCGAAGAAGCCGGCTCCGAATAGGCGGCCGCTCCGGCACATCCCGGGCAAACTAATCGCACGCTGCCGCGTTGGCGCGCGATGAGGATCGCGACCTTCAACGTCAACGGCGTCAACGGACGCCTCGCCTTGCTGCTCGACTGGCTGGGCGAAGCGCAGCCGGACGTCGTCTGCCTCCAGGAGCTCAAGGCGCCGCAGGAGAAGTTTCCGCAACAGGCGATCGCCAAGGCCGGCTATGGCGCGATCTGGCAGGGGCAGAGCCGCTGGAACGGCGTCGCCATCCTCGCCAAGGGCCGCGACCCGGTCGAGACGCGCCGCCGCCTCCCCGGCGAGGAGGAGGACGAGCAGGCGCGCTATATCGAAGCGGCCGTGGACGGCGTTCTGATCGGCTGCCTCTACGCGCCCAACGGCAATCCGATCGGCACGGCCAAGTTCGACTACAAGCTGGGCTGGCTGGAGCGGCTGATCGATCATGCCGGTGAGCTGCGCGACGTCGATTGCCCGGTCGTCCTCGCCGGCGACTATAACGTCATTCCCGAGGACAAGGACGCGTACAAGCCCGAGCGCTGGCTCGACGACGCCTTGTTCCAGCCCGAGCCGCGGGCGCTCTACCGGCGCCTGCTTGGCCAGGGCTGGACCGACGCCGTCCGCCATCTCCACCCGGACGAGACCATCTTCACCTTCTGGGACTATTGGCGCAACGCCTTCGCCCGCAACGCCGGCATCCGCATCGACCATTTCCTGCTCAACGCGCAGGCGCTCGCCCGCCTCGAAGCAGCCGGCGTCGACAAGGATGCCCGCGCCCGCCAGGGCGCCAGCGACCACGCCCCGGTTTGGCTCGACCTCGCAAACGGCTAGGCGCGCTGCAAGCGCACCTCGACCGTGGCGGGCGCACCCAGAGTCAGCACGGGGTAGGATTGGGTCGAGATCAGGTCGCCGCTCTCGATTTCACCGGTGCCGTGACAGTCGAGGTGCACCCGCACCGAATAACGTGCTTTCGGGTCCACCGTGCCGACGGGAACCTCGAAGGGAATCGTGGCACCCGGCGGCAAGGGGCCGGCGAGCGCGATTTCGACCTCTCCGGCGGTGGCGGCGGCGGCATCGGCGCGGCTGACGTCCTCGATACGCACGCGCAACAGATGCGCTCCGGCCGGGACGGCATCCGGCAGGATCGCCTGTCCCTTCACGCTCGCCTGCGCACCGCCCAAAAGCCCTACCCGTTCAAGATGGCGTAGCGGGCCTCGAAATTCACTGAAACGTTGGTCACGTTCCTCACCTCGATCCACCACTTCACCAGATTGGCCGCCTGCCGTGTCGTCTGAACCTTCCACTCGATCTGGGCGGGCCCGTCGACGGCCGGCCCCGTCGGCACCATCATCCATACGACATTGTGCGCGGGATTCCAGCTGTGCGTGAACCACCGACGGGTCTGGCCGGAGGCAATGCTCCCATTGAACTGCACTCCGAAGCGCATCTCAGCTCTCCTCGTGGTCAGAGGCGTAGGTCAGCCCGGCGCCGCCGTCGGCAGCCTCCCCGCCGAATGAAGCATCTCCGGCGGCCGTCCCACTGTCTGCAGACGCTTCCGCCTTGGCGATCGCGTCGCGCAGCCAGTCCGGGGGTCCCCCGGCGTCCTGCTCGCCCGAAGTGCTGGAGCTCGCGGCGAATGAGACTCCATCGCCCGCCGCGCCGCCGTCTTCGGCTTCGGGAACCGGCGACGATTGCCCATGTCCCTGCGGCACGATCGACAATTGCGCCGCATCGGGCCCGCGCTCATCCGTTTCGATCACGATCCGAACCACGGCTGCCTCCTCGAGCCTGTCACGAAAAATTGCGGCTCCAGCCCAGCACTTCGTACCGTGCCTCGAACGAGACCGGCTGGCCGCTCAGATTCTTCACCGTCAGGAAATATTTGACCAGCGCGTCGGCCTGGCGGGTGATCCGCACCGTCAGCTCGAGCTGTGCGGGCCCGTCCACCGGCGGCGCCGTCGGCACGACCGTCCAGACGACGAACCAGTGAGACGGCCAGCTGTGCGTGAACGAGGTGCTGGTCCCGTTCGCCGGCACATTTCCCGAAAATTGGGTGCCGCGCCACGAGCGCGAGGGCTCGAGCTGGGGGTACATGGCGCGCACCGCGGCGATGTCGCCGGGGCTGAGGCCGCTCCTCTGCCCGATCGCCTGACCGCCGAGCGGCACGATGGTCGCCTGGCCGTTGCGGGTGAACGCGGTCCCGCCATAATGCATGATCGAGCCGAAATCATAGGCTCCGATATCGTCGCCGTCGGTGATGTGCTGGTTGAAATTATGCTCGCGGCCTTGCTGAATGTTGGCCCAGACGATCCTGACGTTGCGATCGCGGTCTTCGCGGCTCTGCTCGTGCCACAGGCCGACCGCGTGGCCGATCTCGTGCACCGCGGCGCCGAAGCCGCAGCCGGCGCCGAGCGAGATCACCTGCATTCCGCCCTGCATGCCGACCGACGACCAGCAGCCGTCGCGGGCCTCGAACGAGATCCAGTTGAGATGATCGCCCTGATTGGCAGTCGTGCGCTCGACGAAACGGATGTTCGTATTCGCCTCCCAATGGGCGATGGCCTGGAGGACGAGCGGGCGCAGCGCCGCCGTGCTGACCCAGGGCACGAGCCCGGCGGGCCAGCGGAACCGCTGACCGGAGATGCCGATGCCGTGGGCGATCATGTCTGCCGCGGGATCGGAGGCGTCGTCGCTTTCCACCTCGCTGCGCACGGCTTCGACCTCGTCGGGCGAGCCGAGCATGATGTCGCCTTCGAAGATGGCGAGTCCGTCGATGACATTGTATTGCACCGGCCGCACATCGAAATTCTCTATGCCTCGGACGAAGCCGGTCCTCACGTCATCCGATGAGCGGAAGATGCTTTCCTCGCAGTCGCAAGAAATACTGGCCGTATCCGCATCGGCGGACACGCGTCCTTTCGGTCCGGCCATGTCGATTCCTCAACATTCGAGCGCAATGCTCGCGCTTCCGAGTCGAATCGGTAGCATATTTGACTGACATCCGCAAGGAAGCTCAAGCCAAAGTCGGTACGAATCCCGGCTAAATACTTGCGTATCAGGTGATTTTCAGTCTGCTAGCGCAGCGGCCAGACGGCGAGGATCAAGGGTACGCCGACGACGACGACCAGCAGCGAGAGCGGCGCGCCGAGCCTCGCATAATCGCCGAAGCGGTAGCCGCCGGGGCCCATCACCAGGGTGTTGCACTGGTGTCCGATGGGCGTGAGGAAGTCGCAGCCCGCCCCGACCGCGGTCGCCATCAGAAAGGCTTCGGGGCGGTAGCCGAGCTCGCCGGCGAAGGTGGCCGCGATCGGCGCCATCACCAGCACGGTCGCGGCATTGTTGAGGAAGGGCGTCACCGCCATCGCCGCGACCATGATCAGGGCGATCGCGCCCCAGGCCGGCAGGCTGGTCGAGACGGCGGACAAGGAGGCGCCGATCAGCTCGGTGGCGCCGGTCGTGCGGAGCGCGTCGGCGACCGGGATGAGCGCTCCGATCATGATCAGGATCGGCCATTCGATCGCGCGATAGGCGTCGCGCGCCGGCAGCGCCCCGGTCAGCATGATCAGGGCCGCCGCGCCGAAGAAAGCGAGCGCCACCGGCACCCAGCCCAAAGCGGTCAGCGCCATCGCGCCGCCGAGTATGGCCAGCGGCACCAACCCGCGGCGGGCGCTGCCGAGGCGCAGCTTGCGCTCCGCGAGCGGCAGGCAGCCGAGATCGCGCAGCCGCTCGGGGAGCGTGTCGAGCGGCCCCTGCAGGACGACGACGTCGCCCGGGCAGAGCACGACGTCGCGCAGCCGCTCGGTGATTCGCTCGCCGCGCCGCGAGACCGCGATCAGATTGACGCCGTGGCGGGCGTGGAGCGCCATCCGGCCCGCGGCGGCGCCGGCGAGGATCGAGCCGCGCTCGATCACGGCCTCGATCACGCCGATATGGGCGGTGGACGAATCGGGTGCGGCCTCGCGGTCGTGCCCCTCCAGTTCGAGCCCGGCGGCCGCGATCGCCCGCTCCAGCGCCTCCGGCTCGCCCTTGAGGATCAATATGTCGCCGGCGTCGACGACCTCGCCGGGGAGCGGCCGCATCGCCCGCGTCTCGCCGCGATGGAGGCCGGTCACCTCGACCTCATCGTCCACCATCGCGCGGAATTCGGCGATGGTCCTGCCCTCGGCGCCCGAGCCCGGGGGCACGCCGGCTTCGGTCGCATAATCTTCGAGGTCGAGCGCTTCGCCCATCGTCGGCGCCGCGTGCCGGGTCGGCAGCAGCCGGTGGAAGAAGCGCAGGAAGAGGAGGCCGGCCGCCGCCAGCCCGAGCCCGACCGGGGCATAATCGAACATTCCGAACGGCTCGCCCGTCATGTCCTCGCGCACCCGGCTGACGATGATGTTGGGCGAGGTGCCGACGAGGGTGATGAGCCCGCCGAGCAGCGACCCGAACGCCATCGGCATCAGGAAGACGGAGGGCGAGGCGTTCGATCGTTTCGCCATCTGGAACGCGGCCGGCATCATCATCGCCAGAGCGCCGATATTCTTGACCAGCGCCGAGAGGATGGTGACCGCGCCGACGATGGTGATGAGCTGGGTCCCGACCTTGTGGGCGGCGCTGGTCACGCGGCCCAGCAGAGCCTCGATCACGCCCGAGCGCTCGATCGCCGCCGAGATGACGAGCGCGCTGCCGACGATGATGACGATGTCGTCCGAAAAGCCGGAAAAGGCCTCGTCCGGCGCGACGATGCCGACGAGCACCGCGACCAGCAGCGCGATCACCGCGACCATGTCGTAGCGGATGCGGCCCCAGACGAAGAGCGCCATCATCCCCGCGAGCACGGCGAAGGACAGGATCTGCGGGGCGGTCATGCTGGGGAATCGGCCATTGCGAGCCGGGACAACGCCGCACCCGCGCCCGATATCCCCATGTCAGGCGTCAGGCGACCAGATCGGCATATTCGGGGTGCCGCTCGATATAGCCCTGCACGAACGAGCATCGCGGCACCACTTTCAGCCCCTCTCCCCGCGCATGTTCGAGCCCGGTCGCGACGATGCGGCCGCCGATGCCGCGGCCCTCGAGCTCGGGCGGCACGATCGTATGGGTGAAGACGATGGTCTCGCCGTGCAGCTCGTAGGTGAGGAAGCCGGTCTTCCCGTCCTCGGCGAGCTCGAACCGCCGCCGCCTCTCGTCGTGCGTCACCTCTTGCGGCGTTGGCATCGCGCCTCTCCCGATTGCATTTCGTCGCACCGCCTTTAGGAAGGCGAAGCGTTTCCATCCAGCAGGAGTTTTCCGACATGAACAAGCTTTCGATCCTCGCCGCTCTGCCGCTCCTCGCCCTCGCCGCCTGCGACACCAGCGGCAACACGGCCGAAAACGCCGCGGCCAATGCCGCCGAGTCCGCCAACGACGCCGCGGACTCCGCCAACGCCGCCAACGCCGCTCTCCCGGCCGACGCCAATGCAGTCGCCGCCAAGCCGGCCGGCGACGCCGCTCCCGCCGGCGCCAAGCCGGCCGCAACCGACGGCAACGAGACCGACGCCCCCGCCGGCGGCAAGCCGGCCGGCAACGAGCAGTAAGGGACTCGGCCGGCCGGGAGCCGATCGATGACTTACGAGACCATCCAGGTCGAGCGCCGCGAGGCGGTCACCCTGATCGTCCTCGACCGGCCCAAGGCGCTCAACGCGCTCAATCGGCAGATGCTGGCCGAGCTGATCGACGCGTTCGCTGCGTATGACGCGGACGAGAGCCAGCGTTGCGCGGTGCTCACCGGCTCCGAGCGTGCCTTCGCCGCGGGCGCCGACATCAAGGAGATGTCGAGCCAGGGCTTCGCCGAGATGTATTCGTCGAACTTCTTCGCGGGCTGGGAGCGGGTCACGGCGACGAGGAAGCCGTGGATCGCGGCGGTGGCCGGCTATGCGCTCGGCGGCGGCTGCGAGGTGGCGATGATGGCCGATTTCATCATCGCCGCCGACACCGCTCAGTTCGGCCAGCCCGAGATCAGGCTCGGAGTCACGCCGGGCATGGGCGGCTCGCAGCGCCTCACCCGCGCGATCGGCAAGGCCAAGGCGATGGAGATGTGCCTCACCGGGCGCAACATGGGCGCCGAGGAGGCCGAGCGCGCCGGCCTCGTCGCCCGCATCGTCCCCGCCGCCGACCTGCTCGACGAGGCGATGACGACGGCCGCGACCATCGCCTCGATGGCCCCGCTCGCCGCGATCGCCACCAAGGAGATGGTCGGCGCCGCTTACGAGACCGGCCTGGCGCAGGGGATTCTCTTCGAGCGCCACCTGTTCCACGGTCTGTTCGGCAGCGAAGACCAGAAGGAAGGCATGGCCGCCTTCGTCGACAAGCGAAAGGCCGAGTGGACGGGGCGCTGAGCGAGAACGTCATCCCGGCGAAGGCCGGGATCTCAGGACGAGATAATGCAGGCGCGAATGCAGAGCGAAACCTCGCTGAGATGCCGGCCTTCGCCGGCATGACGTGCATTGCACGACCAGCTTTCTTACGGAGCAATTGAAATGGCACGCGTCGCATTCATCGGGCTCGGCAACATGGGCAGCGGCATGGCGGCGAATCTCGCTTCGGCCGGCCACGACGTCCGCGCCTTCGACCTTTCCGAAGCCGCGCTGGCCAAGGCCGAGGCCAATGGCTGCCTGCGCGCCGCCTCCGCCGCCGAGGCCGTGGCCGACGCCGATGCGGTGGTGACCATGCTCCCGGCAGGAAAGCACGTCCGCGAGGTCTACGAGGCGAACGTGATCGGCAAGGCGCCGACGACCGCGATCCTGATCGACTGCTCGACCATCGACGTCGTCACCGCCCGCGAGGAGGCCGAAAAGGCGCAGGCTGCGGGCTATCAGATGGTCGACGCGCCGGTCTCCGGCGGGATCGCCGCGGCGGAAGGGGGCACGCTCACCTTCATGGTCGGCGGCGGCGAGGAGGCGTTCCGGCGCGCCGAGACCTTCCTCGCGCCGATGGGCAAGGCGGTGATCCACGCCGGCGGCCCCGGCTCCGGCCAGGCGGCGAAGATCTGCAACAACATGCTCCTGGGGGCCTCGATGATCGCGACCTGCGAGACCTTCGTGATGGCGCAGAAGCTCGGCCTCGACCCGCAGACCTTCTTCGACATCGCCTCCAGGGCGTCGGGCCAATGCTGGTCGATGACGAGCTACTGCCCCGTCCCCGGCGTCGGCCCGGAGACGCCCGCCGACCGCGATTATGAGGGCGGCTTCGCGGCGGCGTTGATGCTCAAGGACCTCCGCCTGGCGATGGAGGCGGCGCAGAGCGTCGACGCCTACACGCCGATGGGCGCCGCCGCCGAGGAGCTCTACACCCGCTTCGCCGACCGCCTCGGCGGCGCCGGCAAGGATTTTTCCGGCATCATCCGCATGATCGACGACAGCTGGGTCGCTCCCGAAGGCTCCGGCGGAGAAGCGCCCAAGGTCGGCGCGAAGTTCTGAAAGCCCTCCCCCCTGAGGGGGGAGGAGCTTAGGGGAGCCTCATCGCCCCGCACCTCTAAATCCACAATGTCAAAGAGCCCCGCCGTTCGCGACTCGGCGCTCTCGAACATTAGCGGAACGGAAAGCGTTTGTCAAGGAACTGATCAGGAACACTCACCCGCGCAAGACCCCCTCCACGGCCTGCGCCCATCCCTCCAGCCGCCGCTCCCGCACGGCCTCATCGATCGCCGGCTCGAACCGCCTCGCCTCGCCGCGCATCGCCGCCGCTTCCTCCAGCGAGCCGAACAGTCCGCAGCCCATTCCCGCCAGCATCGCTGCGCCCAGCGCGTTCGCCTCGACGAATGCGGGCCGCTCCACCGGCAGATCGAGCATGTCGGCAAGATAC
>Ga0190270_10000817_pt1 | contig 13983 bp, 10 predicted proteins | sample Popmic320T_FD_133748 | JGI IMG/M metagenome (GOLD analysis project Ga0190270, IMG submission 133748) | Populus adjacent soil microbial communities from riparian zone of Weber River, Utah, USA - 320 T | ecosystem: Environmental > Terrestrial > Soil > Riparian zone | place: USA: Utah | collected... | reverse complement strand
GAAGTTGAACCATTTCGTCAAGCAGCCATTCTTGGTTTGCTTAGGCTGCATTCCTGGTCAACGCTTTTTCTTATCGTAAACCTTGAGAATCTCCTGATAGCCTTTTTCCCCGACATGGTAGGAAAGTATTTCCTTCATAGTCATGACGTCGGTTTTAGTGAACCAACGAGGCATATCATTCAAAGCCGCCGGAAGTTCAGGGATATGTTCGTAAAAGCACACGGCAACAGAGGTTCCAAGGTCATCTGCGGCTGTTTTACCCGGCGGTTGTTGACAACACCAATCTGCATAATCATAGATTCGCCTGATGAGCGATTCATTCCTCGATCCGGCGTATGCATCCTCGAATGCGCGATGGATCGAAAACCACATCTGATAAGGGGAGTCCGCTTCTTCAATTTCTGCCGCCAATTCAGGCAGAACTCCTAAAGCCTGTTCTTTCCAATTTGCGCTCATTATGAATGCTGCGCTTTCTTCTTTAATTAATGGCTATGGTTTTTTCGATTGAACTTTCGGCTTGGTCTCCTGCTGGGGCGCGTCCTTCTTCTCCGCTTCCTTCCCCTGATCGTTATTGCGCGAAGCCTGCCGGTCGATCTCTTTCCTCAATTCGAGCATTTGCCTTTGCATCGTCACGAGTTGTTCGGCCAGTGAAAGCTGTTGCCGCTGCAATTCGAGCAGCGCCTGCGTCGAGACGTTCGACGAACCGGTGTTGCTCAGCGCCTGGCTTTGAAACGCCCGCTCGACCGAATCGACTCGGATCTGCAACTGATCCAGCTTGCGCTCGATATTCATCAGGCGGAAGGTCAGGTCCTGAGCGTTATTGCCCGTGGTCGTCGCCGGCGCCAGACTTAACGACAGCAGAACAATCGCCGCGAATGTCGCGGCGCTTTTGAGCGGTTTGACTATGAATATACCTGTTCGCATGTTTTCTCCTGCGGAAAATGTGGGACATACTTTAGTCTGTCCATGATCCAGGACAGACTAATGGTTTTTGAAGATTAGATGCGCCCATGCAATATAACGTAGGGGCGGGTTTTCCCCGCCCCTGTCTGTGATCCGGGCGATGGGGCGGGGGAAACCCGCCCCTACAATGCTGGGCGCCCTATTTATTCAAAGGCCATAAGTCTGTACCGCGTCGCTAGCTTCAGAGCAATTGGAAGTTCGAGATCAACTGCCCGCCTTCGAGCGGAATTACGCAGCCCGTCATCAGATCGGGGCCGGTGATGACGTTGATGATCGCCATCGCGACATCCTCCGGCTCGCAGACTTTGCGCAGTATAACGCTCTCCTCGCTCCTCTGTTTCGCCTTATCGTAAGCGCCTTCTCCCAACCCCTCTTTCAGCCAGCGCGTGGTGATGAATCCAGGCGCGACGGCGTTGACGCGCACCTTCGGCGCGAAGACGCGTGCGAGCGTGACGGTCATGTTGTTGAGCGCCGCTTTCGACGCGCAGTAGGGGATGGAACTGCCGATGCCGGCCAGTCCTGAAATGCTCGAGACATTGACGATCTCTCCGTCGCCCGAAGCCAACAGCGCGTCTTTGGCCGCGCGCGCGCATTGGAACGCGCCGATCAGATTGACCGATAGAATGCGCATCCAGTCCTCTGTCAGTACAGCCTCCAGATCCGAGTGACGGATGAACGCGGTTGTCGCGGCGTTGTTGACCAGAACGTCCAGCCGCCCGAATTCTCGCACGGCTGTCCCGATCATCTTCCGGCAGGCGGCGTCATCGGCGACGTCGGCCTCGACGGCTATCCCTTTGACTCCGAGCGCGGTGATTTCCGCCGCCGTCTCTTCGGCTTCATTTTTCGACCGGCTGTAATTGATCAGAACCGAACATCCTCGCCGCGCAAGCTCCAATGCGGTCGCGCGGCCAACGCCCGTTCCGCCTCCGGTGACTACGGCTGCTTTGCCCTCGATTTGCATCAGGGTGTCCCTCTTTCGTATTGGGATGTGACAATTGAACGAGGCCATCTTCGCATCGTGACAGGTTTCTGGCAAGAAAACGCATTTGACCGAGCGGCCTGGCCAGGAAGAAAAATAAAACCACGAAGAAACGAAGAAAATGAAGAGGAAACATGGGCTCCGATGAGCCTTCTTTTCTCTTCGCGCTCTTCGTTTCTTCGTGGTTTTATCCGGTTTTGTTACGGCTTTAACGAATCACATTCATTCGTACCTGAGGGCGACGATCGGATCGACCTTCGCCGCCCGGCGCGCCGGAAGATAACAGGCGATCAGCACCACCAACCCTAGCAGCATCGTCACGCCGGCGAACGTCACGACGTCGGTCGCGCTCACTCCGTAGAGCACGCTCGACATCAGCCTCGTCAAAACCAGCGCGCCAGCCAAGCCGATCGCCAACCCGGCGCCTGCCAGCCACATCCCCTGCTTCACGACCAGCCTCATGACGTCGCTCGACTCAGCTCCGAGCGCCATCCTTAAGCCGATCTCGCGCGTGCGCTGGCTGGTGGCGTAGGCCATCACGCCGTAAATGCCCAGCCCCGCGAGCAGGAGAGCCAGTAAAGCGAAACAGCTCGTCACCCACGCGCCGGCCTGCAGCGGGAAGAGCGGAAGTTGCAAGTGTTCGCTCATCGTCTTGACATCGTAAAGAGGCAAGTTCGCGTCGAGCCGCTCCACCTCGCGCCGAATCGTGTTAATCATACTTTGCGGTTCGACGCCCGTATGAACAACGAGCGCCACGTCACTGTCGTACTCGCGCGCCATCGGGAAATAGACGAAGGGCCGCGGGTCTTCGCCGAGAGTCCAGTACTTGCCGTCTTTCACGACGCCAATGACTTCAAAGCGCGGGTTATCAGGTCCGCCCCGGCTCAATCGTTTGCCGATCGGATTCTGTCCCGGCCAGAAGCGTCGCGCGAAAACTTCGTTGACGATCACGAAGCGCGATTCCTCCTTGTCGTCCCGCATCGTGAAATCGCGGCCTTCGAGCAGCGGGACGCCCATCGTCTCAAAGTATCGCGGCCAGACTCTCTCGTATGACACAATGGGCGCATCAGAGGCGCGCTTTAACGGCTGACCTTCGACATAAATACTACCGCCGCCGAAATCGAGATTGAGCGGCATGGCGCTAATGTATGAGGCGGCTCGCGCGCCGGGCAGCGATTCGACGCGCGCGATGAGCTGCCTGTAGAAATCGCGCCCGCGCGCCTCGTCATAGCCTTGCAAACTCAGGTCAACCGACATCGTGATCCTGTTTTCGACCTCGAATCCCGGCCCGATCATTTGTACCTGTTGCAGACTACGCACGATCAACCCGGCGGCGATGAGGAGAGGAAGGGAGAGCGCCACCTGCGCGACGACCAATCCGTTGCGGAAACGCGAACGGCGATAACCGCTGAAACCAGCTTCTTCCTTCAACGCCGGGATCAGATCGACCTTGCTCGCCTGCAGCGCCGGCGCCAGGCCGAAGAGCGCGCCGGTAATGAACGAAACGATCAGCGTGAAGGCCATCACGCGCCAATCGGGCCGCAGATCGATCAATAAATTGAAATCTATCGGCGGTTTGAAGGCTGCAAACAGGTCAATCATCCAGAGGGCGATCAACCAGCCCACGACCCCGCCGGTGAGAGACAGCGCCACGCTTTCAGTGAGCAACTGTCGCACGACCCTCAAGCGCCCCGCGCCGAGCGACAGACGTATGGCGATCTCTTTCCGCCGCTGGGCGGCTTGCGCCAGCAACAGGTTGGCCAGATTCACGCAGGCGATCAGCAACACCAGCGCCACGGTAGCCATTAGCACTCCCGCGAATCCCAGCGCCCCATATCGGATCATCGGAAGCGCCAGACCGGGCGGCGTGACGCTGAACGTCATTCCCTCTAAACCCTGGTACTCACGCGCAAACTGCGCCATCAACAGATTGAGCGATTCACGCGCCTGCGTCGCGGTCACGCCCTGTTTCAGGCGGCCAAACGCGAGAAGCCCGCTATTGCCACGGTTCTCCAACCAATTCGATCCTCCCGGCGCGATCTGCTTCGCCATCATCATCGGCGCGTAGAAATCAGGCTCGAAGACCCACACCGTCCCACGGAATCCTTCGGGCGCGACGCCGACGATCGTGAAGTCGTGACTATTGAGCTTGATCGTCTTACCCACCAGGTTCGGATCGCCGCCGAAGCGACGCTGCCAACAGCCGTAGCTCACTACCGCGACTGGATGCGCGCCTGGGACGCGGTCGTCCTCCTGCGTGAACATCCGGCCTTTGAAGGCGCGCAAGCCGAGCGTGTCGAAGTAATTGCCCGAAGCCAGATAGCCCCAGACGCGCTCATTGACGCCGCTTTGACTCAGATTCATCGGCACAGGGAGATATGTCACCAGCCCGTCAAAGACTTCGTTCTTGTCGCGGAAATCTTTGTAGGTAGGATAGGAGAAAGCCCCGACACCAGCGTCCTTTCCCAGCGGAGTGACTTCGACTATCCGCTCGGCTGCGGCGACAGGCAACGGACGCATCGTCACCGTATTGACCAGACTAAAGATCGCCGTGTTCGCCCCGATGCCCAGGCCGAGCGTAATGATCGCAATCAACGTAAAGCCTGGCTTCTTCAACAACGTTCGCGCGCCATAGCGCAGGTCTTGAATCAGTGTTTGCATTACTCCTCCAAAAGAAGATGTCAGATGTCAGATGTCAGATGTCAGCGAAGAAACCACTCGCCTCACTTGCTGCTGACATCTGGCATCTGGCATCTGACATCTGACATCTATTCGCATCTGAGAGCGACCATCGGATCCACCTTCGTTGCCCGCCGCGCCGGAATCCAGCAGGCCAGCAGCGCGACAAAGGTCAGCAACAACGTGATGACGATGAACGTCGGCTGATCAACCGCGCTCACGCCGAACAACATATTCGACATCAGTCGCGTCAACGCATACGAAGTGGCCAGTCCCAACGCGACGCCGCTCGCCACCAGCTTCATCCCCTGACCGACGACCAGCTTCAGGATTGCGCCGGTTTGCGCGCCGAGCGCCATCCTGACGCCGATCTCCTGTGTACGCTGCGCGACGGAATATGCGATGACGCTGTAAATCCCGACCGCCGCCAGGGTCAGCGCGATGGCGCCGAAGACGCCGAGCAGCAAGGCGTAGAGACGCGGTTCGGCCACATGGCCCGCGAGCGTCGTCGTCAATGGCTCGGCCTTCGATTCGGGCGTCTCTGACCTGACCGACCAGATGGCCTGTTGTGCGGCGCTCTTCACCGTCAGCGGATCGGGGTGGACCGAACGCACGAGCAGGGAACCGCTGAACCACGGCTGTTGGGCGAAAGGTACGAGGATTTCCGGCTTGGTAGGCTTGCTCGGCTCTTCCTGCTTAACATCGCCGGCGACGCCGACGATCTCGCGCGTGAGGCGTTGACCCAGATAGTTGATGACGATCTTCCGGCCGATGGGGTTTTCGCCCGCGAAATATTGCCGCCCCATCGTCTCATTGATGATCGCCACAGGGCGCCCGTTCGGCAGATCACGATCGTCGAATTCGCGCCCGGTCAGAAGGGGGGTCTTCAACGTGCGGAAATAGGCCGGGCTGATGGCGCTGTACGCCACCAATACGTCGCCGTCGGGCAACGGATCGCTCTCGCGGTTGAACTGGAAGTTCAGTCCGCCCAAGCTGGGGTAACTCATCAACGCCACCGACGTGATTCCGGGCGTAGCGGCGATGCGTTCCATCACCTCCTGGGCGAAGGCGTATTTATTTTCCGCCGGGAATCCGAGCGACATCACCATTAAACCCTGCGGATCGTAGCCGGGGGCAACGCGGAGCAATCGCGCGAAGCTGTTGATGAGCAGTCCGGCTCCGACCAGCAACGCCAGCGCCAGCGCGATCTCGACGATCACCAGCCCCTGACGCGCGCGCTGATTGCCCGCGCCGCCGCTGCGCCCGCCCTCTTTCAGCGCCTCGCTGACATCGGTCTTCGCCGCCTGCCAGCCGGGCGCCAGGCCGAAGACCAATCCCGTCAGGATCGAGACGGTCAATGTGAAAAGCAGCGCGACGCGGTCGACGCGGATCTCGTCTCGCAATTCGGAGAGCGATTGAAAGCTAAAGTTGAGTTTGGGCAGCAAACCTGTCAGAGCCTCCACTCCCCAAAACGCCAGCAACAATCCCAACGCGCCGCCGACAAGGCTGAGCAGCAAACTTTCCGTCAATAACTGCCGGAGGACCTTCACCCGGGTCGCGCCGAGCGCCAGCCGGACGGCCATCTCCCTGCGCCGCGCCGCCGCGCGCGAGAGCAGCAGGTTGGCCACGTTCGCGCACGCGATTAACAACACGAAGCCGACCGCGCCCATCAACACTAACAACGCCTTCCGGCTGTCCTGCGACAGTGACTCGCGCCAATTCGTGAGCTGTACCGTCCGGCCCTGATTATCTTTCGGATGGCTCGTGGCCAGACGCGCCGCGATAGCCTTCATCTCGGCCTGCGTCGATTCAATAGTCTCTCCTTGCCTGATCCGTCCGATGGCCTGACAATAGCGGCTGGCGCGAGACTTCATCTCACCGCTGTCGCGTGCGATCGGCGTCCAGACCTGGGCATAGCTCGGAAATTTGAAATCTGGCGCCATTACGCCGATTACTGTCACCGCGCCGTCGTCGGTCTTGAGCGTGCGGCCCACAATCCGCGGATCGCCGCCATAGCGTTGCTGCCAGAGGCGGTGACTGAGGATGACTACCCGTGGGCCGTTCACAAATCCCTCTTCATTCTCGAATGCGCGCCCAAACATCGGTTGTACGCCGAACGTGGCGAAGAAATTTACCGTCACTCTTGCGCCGGAAATGACTTCTATGCGTTCCGATTCCTTCAGCCTGATCCCGCCGCCCGAATACATGGCCAAATGCTCGAACGTCCGGCTCTGTTCCTGCCAATCCCAGAAGTCCGCCGGCGGAGCCCCGTAGGCGCGCTTCTCTTTTTGCGGATTGAACGATTCGACGGCCATGAGCCGCGTCGCGTCGTAGGGAAGCCGCCTCAGCAGAGCGGCGTTGACGACGCTGAAGATCGCCGTGTTCGCGCCGATGCCCAATCCGAGCGTAATGACCGCGACCATTGTGAAGCCTGGATTCTTCAACAGCGCGCGCACGCCATAGCGCAGGTCTTGCCAGGGTGTTTGCATGTTTTCCTCCCGTCGGTTGCCAGTTTACGATTAGCGGAAGAGACACCGCTCCACACATTGCATTGCCAAAGCTGTGCCAATGCGGCCGTGAAGCTAATTGACAAAATCGCTTGGTTTAGCCGGGATTATTAGGCCATGCGGTCTTTAGGGGTGTGCGTTTTTGGGAACAGCGAGTCCCAGAATCGGATAAGAATTGACAGCGCATAAACGCGACCATAAACTTACCGCTCGGTCAGTTCACTGGAACGCTGCGTCAAGATATTTTCCTATTCCACATTTTCCCGTCGGCAATGTCCCTAACAGGAAGATGTAGGAGAGGAAAATGTGGGACAGGAAAATATGCAACAACCTATCTGGAACTTCGAGCAGGAGCCGACGGATGAGCCGTTGGACGAAACCGGCGTCAACCTCCGCGCCTATTTCGACCGCATGGATGATGAAAAGATGCGCCGGTACGATTCGTCCTGGAGCGACGAACAGGTCATCGAGTGGGACGGTTCCTTCCGCGACGACGGAAATCTGATGATGTTCTGCTGCGAACGCGACGTCGAAGTGGCGGAATACCGGCGAGTGTTGGAAGAATGCATCGAGTACCGCGACAGGGTCAGGGAAAAACTGCTCGGCTGAGTTCTCATTTTCCATTTGTCATCTGTCATTGACTCAGAGGCGCAGGCGCAATGACAAACCACAAATCTAAAATGGGGAATGGAAAATGATTTGTGGACGCGGGCCATTCTCGCTCATCAATACTCACACAGCGGGCTGTGAACCTCGTACCGCTTGACGTCCTTGAAGCCTTCGCCCTGATGGCACTCCGCGCAGATCGGCGCCCGCAAGACCCGGCGGTGTTTGAAACTCGAGTTTGCGTGAACCTGATGGCAGTTCAGACAGGTAATTGATTCATTGCCATAGAGCGCGACGTCGCGGACGTTGCGCCAGACGTGGCGGTCTCCCGCGTTCAATTTCTGGTCATCGGCCCTGGCCCAATCCAATTCCAAATCCTGAAACAGATTGTCGCCCGCCACGAAATTGTTCGGGTAAGGCAGCTCTGACGACCGCGACTTCGATTCGCGCAGGTGGCATTGGGCGCAGAGCGAGGTGATCGCCTTTGCGTCGTTTCGCCGCTTCTTCGAGAGCAGGACCAGCGAGGTGTCGTTGGAGTGATTGAGGTCTACCGCGCCATGGCAGGCGTAACAATCCAGCCCGAATTCGCTGAAGGCCCTGGTTTCAGGATCAACCCCGGTCGTGTGACAGCCCGCGCACCGGTTGGCGAACTTCTCTTTATCCCACGCGAGCTTCTCGTGATCGATCAATTTCGCAGGCTGGCCGTTCCCGCCGAGCGTGACCTGCGCGTTGAGCATGGTGAATTTGCCGTATCCCTCTTTCTTCAGGAGCCGCGCGCGATGGCGGCTGCCGAGGAAGTATTCGACCTGCTTCGCCAGCTCGGCCAGGGCCGGCAGCGATTCGAGCGTTCTGGCCAATTCCGGCGCGTCCTCGCGCTGCCGCACCGTCACGCCGTGCGCGTTCTTCTGCCAGGTCGGGCCGATGTCGTTTCGGTGACAGAAGAGACACTCGTCGCCATGCACGTATTCCGGGACCGGCTTGCCGGCGTGATTGCCGCCCCAGGCTTTCGGATCAACCGTCTTCTGTTCCGGCTTGTTCTGAGCCTGGTCTTCCCCGCTAACGCCAATGTTGAAAGACAGAGCGAGGAGCGCGAACGCGCATACAACCAGCGATTTTGCAGCGGCGCCCGGCCGCGTAATTTTACAACTTGAACCCATGACACAGATAAAGGTCGCCCCTGGGTACGCGTCGCTTCCAGCGCGCAGTCTCGTGAGGAGGCGCATTGGGAAACAATGGGCAGTCATCCGAGACTGCGCGCTGGAAGCGACGCGTACCCAGGAAATTATTATGACTTCGGCTTCTTGATCGCGCCTTCGACCGGGCTTTTCGCGCCCTCGCTGTATTTCGCGCCGATCAGTTCGTATGTCTTCTCGGCGCGCAGTTTCAGGCGCTCAAGCCCTTTCTGGAAATCCTCGTCTTTGAAATTCTCGTCACAGAAGGCGCAGCAACTTTCAAAAGTCAGACCGAGCCGCTTCCACTGTAGCATCCCGCCAGGCGTGACCTGGTCGGTCACCGGGCACCAGACGGCGCTCATCGCGCTCATGAAGTTGTTGATGAAGCGCTGGCGCTCGGCCGCCTTGGCGTATTTGTCCGGGTCTTTGAGGAATTTCTCCTGAGCGTCCGCCCTGGCGCCGCGATAGCTCACGCCCTTGTACTCCCACGCAGGCAGCTTCGGATCGGAGGGCTCAAGGTAGACCGGGCAGAGGTCTATGGATTTTTGCGCCTCGGGGATTTTGACTTTGTCGAGCATCACCGCGTCGGCGGGCAGTTGGGCGAAAGCGGCGATTGCCGTCGCAAGGAGTATGAGAACTATCAATGCCAATCGTCGCAGCATAATTTTCTCCGAGAACATTCAAAGCTTGACACGCAATTCTTCGCGTCCTGATGAAATCAATCCTGCGCGCTTTGGTTCACAGGATCAGGCAGGCTCAGCGCAACCAACCGACCGTCCATCGTCGCCAATACAATAAACTGCTTCCCGCCGGCCAGATAAGTCATCGGCGTTCCGCTTGGCTGCGCGGGCAATGAGATCTCGGCGATCACTTTGCCCGTGGCTTTGTCGAAGGCCCGCAGCATGTTTTCTCCGCCGCCGGCGCGCCCACCGCGGCCGCCGGCTCCCTGCCCGACGAACAAGAGCGTCTTCGTCAACAGAGGCCCGCCTCCGCCGGCGCCGACAGGCCCTACGTCGACGTCTTTGCCGCTCATCTCCTTGATCACGTTGTTGATTTTCGTTCGCTCTCCGTCGCCGTGCGTGATCACCCAGGCGTGGTCGCCGGTATTGAGGTTGATCGCGGTGATGCGTCCGTAAGGCGGTTTGAAAAGCTGCAGCCCGCGCGGGCCGTTGGCGTTTCCGGCTCCGCGAACGTAATTGAAGTTAGAGCGCGTCGGGTCGGGTTTGACCAGTTTGACGTTGATCGGCGAGCTTATGGACGGGACGTAGAACATTCCGGTCTGCGGGTCGAAGGCCGCGCCCCACCAGTTGGCGCCGCCGGCCCATCCGGGCAAATTGATCGTCCCTTTTTCGGTCGGCGGCGTGAAGAGCGGCCCGTATTCATACTGTTCGAGAATCTTCTTCGCTTCGGCGCGCAGCTCGGGCGTGAAATCGATCAGATTATCTTCGGTAGAGCCTTGTCGCTCGAACGGCGCGGGCCTGGTCGGGAATGGTTGAGTCGGCGCCGTGCGTTCGCCCGCCACCGTGGATTGGGGGACGGGGCGATCTTCAATGGGCCAGACCGGTTTGCCGTTCACACGATTGAAGACGAAAGTGAAGCCGGACTTGGTGATCTGGGCCACGGCCTTGATCGTCCGGCCGTTGGCCTTGATGTCGCAAAGCACGGGCGCGGCGGGCAGATCGTAATCCCACAGGCCGTGACGCACTGTCTGAAAATGCCAGACTCGCTTGCCGGTCTTCGCCTCCACGCAGATGAGAGATTCGGCGAAGAGGTTATTGCCCAGCCGATGTCCGCCGTACCAGTCGTTGGTCGGCGTGCCGGTGGGCAAATAGACGTAGCCCAGTTCCTCGTCCACGCTCATCAACGTCCAGACGTTTGTGTTGCCGGTGTACTTCCACGACTCGTTCTCCCAGGTTTCATTGCCGAACTCGCCCGCCTGGGGCACGGTGTGGAATATCCAGAGCGGCTTGCCGGTGCGAACGTCGAAGGCTTGAATGTCGCCACGCGGATACTCTTTGGCTGTCGGCCCGTCGTGGATCGAAGAGCCTACGATCACCACATCGCGACAGATCACCGGCGGCGATGTCACCGCGTAATTCCGCGAATTGACGGCGAGAGGAATAGCTTTCGCCAGATTCACTTTTCCGCCTTCGCCGAATTCCGCGACAGGTTTGCCAGTCTTTGCGTCAATTGCGCATAGATAGGCGTCGGCGGTCGCGATGTAGATGCGCTCCTGTTTGCCGTCCGTCCAATATGTGACGCCGCGATGCACGAAGCCGAGATTCGCCGGGCGTCCGGCTTTGTAAGCTTCCGGGTTGAAGGTCCAGATCGTCTGGCCCGTCGCGGCGTCGATGGCCGTCACCTGAGAGAGCGACGTGCTTGTGTAGAGCCTGCCGCCGATCATCAACGGAGTGGCCTCGTAAGCGAACGAAGAGAGCATCCGGTTCTCTTTCTGCAGCGGCAGGTCGGGCGAATCCCACGTCCACGCGACCTTCAGTTTGCCCGCGTTCTCTTTGTTGATCTGGTCGAGCGGCGAATATTTGGTCGAGCCGCCGTCGCCGCCGTAATGACGCCACTCGCCTTTTCCGGCGCCGTCCTTCGCAGGCTTCTTCGCGCCGTTCTGGGCGGCGATCGGAATCGTGAGCAGAGCGATAATCAGGCAGAAGGTCGATAATAAATATCGCGTGAAACGTCGCATGCCGGGTCTCCTTTTCATTCCGGGTCAGTTTTCAATATGGATTTGCTCCCCTTACCGCCGCGGGCTCGGAGAACGCCGAGATCTCGCAGAGAAGACCAGAGGGAGCGGAATAGAGAGAGGCAAAACGAAATGCTCTATCTCTTCTACTCTCTCTGCGAACCCTCGACGTTCTCCGCGCCTGCGGCGGCGCCTGGATCTTCCATTACTAAATCAAACCAAGCAAGACTGTTACAGTACCGCGCGCGTAAGCAAGCGGCTGACTGATGGGAGGGCCGCTTGCTTACGCGCGCGGTACTGTATCGGTGTCCTAATGTTGCCTGCCCTGATTTAGATAATCGAAATCGATCGTCAATATCCCCTCTTCAGATTTTCATTCAATGAGTTAAGGAACGCGACGAGAGGGGCGATCTCCGCGGCGCCGATCCTGATCTTCGCCAGCTCTTCGTCGCCTTCGCGGACGCGGCCCGCGCGGGCCATATCGCTTAAACGTATTATCTCGCCCAAAGTTTCTTCCAGAGTTTGAATCGAGCCGTTGTGAAAATAAGGATGTGTATAAGCCAGGTTGCGCAGCGTCGGCGTTTTGAACGTGGCGATCATCCGCCGCAGGAAAATGTCATCGCTCTCTCCTGGGCGGCGCAGCGGCGACGTCTTCAGGTCGACGAAATTCCAAAAGCCCAGATCGGCCTCGCCCGGCCTCTCATTCGACGGGTTTTCGCGGAACTGCGCGGAGGGGCGGCGCGCCGACGCGGCTCCGGGAACGGGCAGCGCCGCGAACTTGCCTTCGCTATGGACGCGGTCGTAATCGAGCTGGCTGACGCCTTTGTTGTGGAATGAAAAATCGGTGAAGAGCGGCGGCGTGTGGCAAGTCGCGCAATTGCCCGCCCTCGCGTCGAAGAAGAGCTTCATCCCTTTGAACGCCGTCGCGTCGAAACCGTTCGTTAGTTTGACCGCGCCTTTCGATTCGAGCGAATTGATCTGGGCGAGCAGCCGTCGGGCGAATGTCTTGCCGTCTTCGCCCGGCGCGGGTTTGCTCTCCAACAGGTTCGCTTCGATGAATTTGTCGTATTGGGAATCTTTGCGCGTGTTGAGCGTGCGGATGAAGCCGGCCACGGCTTTGGCTATCAGGTCGACCACTTCGTCGCGGTTGAGTTTTTCGACCTCGACGTTGAACGCGGCTTTGAAATGATTTCGATAGGTCTCGGCGCCGCCGTCGTTCAATATGACCCCGCGCGCTTGTTCGAATGCTTGCGATTCTTCGCCCGACAGCCATCCCATCGGACGCCCGGAAATAGTGCCCTTGACCAGCTCTTCGAGCGAGCCGAACTCTCCGTCGTGATGCAGCCGGGGGGCTTCGGACACGTCGAAAATCGTCGGCGAATTGCGCAACCCGAGCCGGCGGCGGTCCTTCGCGCGCGACGAGACCCAGCTCCGGTTGAGGAAATCGGCGTAGGCGCGCAACCCCTGCGGGTCCTGGTCGAACAGGTGGCAATTGCCGCAACTTGCGGGCAGATCCCCGTCGGGCGTCGAGAACCGGTCGTCGTTGAACAAACGCTCGCCGAGACGAATGACAATCGCCTTTTCTTGCTTCTGCTGAGACTTGCCGAACGCGGGGCGCGCAAGCTCGCCCGTGGAATTGAAGGGCGAGGGGGAAGCAAGAAAGGCAAAAAACGCAAGAAAAGCAAAAAGGCCTACCTCTCTGCCTTTCTTGCGTTTTTTGCCTTTTGGGGTTCCGCTTTGCATTTCTTCAGAAGATGGTCACGTTGTAAATGCGCCCCGACGTCAATAGAGACGGGGGAAACGGGGGACATCGGATTCACTCCTTGCTCGGATGACCCTCGACCAACTCGATTCGAATCTTGTCCGGTCCTTCGATGAACGCGAATTTGATCTTGCCGCCCGCTACCGAGCGAATTTCATCCGTCACTTTGACGCCGTCTTTGCGCAGTTTCTCTAAGGCTTCCGGCAGGTTCGCGACGCTGAATCCGACGTGGTCGACGACGCGGCCTTTGGTCGAATCAATCTCGGTCTTGCCTTTCCAATGTTCGGGGTAAGCCTTCTTCGTGTATTCGACCGGATAGATGATGATATTGACGTTGTCCATCGTCAGTGACGTGGAAGGGCCGATCGGGTATTCGCGATAAAGACGAGGCTCGCGGTTGGCGGAGCGGAGCTTGGCGCCGAAATATTTCGCATACCATTCGCCGGCCGCTACCGGGGCGGCGCTGAAGAGGTGCAGATGGCCGAAGCGATGATGGCCTGCCGTGTTGATCTCGATCAGAGCTTTGTCGGGGCTTTCGACATAGGCGTAATAGAAACGCCCTGTCGCGCCGGCATTGCCGCCGATGTCGCTGATGTCCGTCAGGGGCGTGAAAAACTTCG
>Ga0190270_10000816_pt1 | contig 13988 bp, 9 predicted proteins | sample Popmic320T_FD_133748 | JGI IMG/M metagenome (GOLD analysis project Ga0190270, IMG submission 133748) | Populus adjacent soil microbial communities from riparian zone of Weber River, Utah, USA - 320 T | ecosystem: Environmental > Terrestrial > Soil > Riparian zone | place: USA: Utah | collected... | reverse complement strand
GCGTACAGGTCGACGCCGCGCCGTACCGCCAACCTGCAGCACGCCGAGCTGATGATCCCGCTGCCGCCGATGAACAGGACGCGCAGTGCACTCGCCACGGACGGCTTACCCAGACCTGCGCGATGATCCGACGCGGGCGACCCTCGAGAGGCCATCGATAGCGGCTACCTCCTCGGCCGAGAGCTGAATTCGTGCGCCGGCTGCGTTCGCGACGATGCGTTCGCGGCGTGACGACTTGGGGATCACGACGAAGCCGTGCGCCAGGTGCCAGGCGACGATCACTTGGGCGGTGGCTGCATCGTGCTGGGACGCTATCGAAGCTAGCGTCGGGTCGCTCAGGTTGCTTACCTTGAATGGGCTGTACCCCTCCAGCAGCACTCCGCGCTGTTGCAGCCCTGAGACCACGGCCGGGTCGTAGATCGACGGCCCCCAGCGGATCTGGTTGACCTCAGGTGTCGATCCTGTTACCTCAGTCAGTTCATCGATCTGGCGCAGCGAGTAGTTGCTGACGCCGACGGCCTTTGCCAGCCCGTCCTGCCGTGCCTTGACGAGTTGTTCCCAGACCCGTGGCGCTGCCTTACCGTTGGGCGGCCAATGCACCAGCCAGAGATCGACATAGTCCACGCCGAGCTTTGACAGGCTCTCCTCGAGGGTCCGACGCTCCTGACCAGCACGGTCCGGAGGCAGCTTTGTAGTCACGAAGACCGCTTCCCGAGCAAGTGTGGACGAGGCCAAGGCCTTTCCGATGCCGGACTCGTTGTGGTACGCCGTCGCAGTGTCAATATGCCGGTATCCGGCCTCCAGTGCCTGGGCGGTCACCTCGGGTGCAGCAGAGTTCCTGATCTGCCAGGTGCCGAATCCGAGCAGCGGCATGCGGCCGGATGTGAGCTCGGCAGCTGGCTCTGCGTAGTCGTTCGTGGTCATAGTGGCACGGTATCCGGGCGTCCTAACTCACCGGCGCCAGGATCCGGAGGCCAAGCTCTGCGGCCGCCTCCTGCATGCGGTTGTCGTAGCTGACGATCACGTCCGTCTCCACGAGCCCCTCGTGGAGCTTCGCTGGGTTGCGTTCCGATAGTCCTAACTCTGAGAACTGAGCTGAAAGTAGTGACCCCTTTCCGGGACTGCACCGTATTCACAACCGTTAATGGAACCGGGGAGAGGACCTGTCCTGGTCTCGGATTACCCACATCACTGCCATACCATTCCCGCATCAGCACACGGCAGTGATGATCAAGCGCTATGGGCCAATCGGGGCACTGGACCGCACTCGTAGGGAGACAGCGTGAGCCCCACTTCCAGCCAGCCATTTGTCCGCCTAGATGCAGTGTCGAAGTCGTACGGCAGCGGTTCGTCCAAGCTTGAGGTACTGAACCAGGTCGAACTGGACTTGGCCCAAGGTGAGACCACGAGCCTCGTGGGCCGATCCGGCAGTGGGAAGTCGACGCTGCTCTCGCTAATCGCCGGTCTGATGCGTCCGGATACCGGACATATCTCTATCGGCGGGCAGCAGATGGATCAGCTCGATGACGACGGCCGGGCCAGCCTTCGCGCCGAACGAATCGGCTTTGTTCTGCAGTCCGACAACCTGATCCCGTTCCTAACCGCGGTCGAGAACGTGGAGCTGGCCCTTGGCTTCGCCTCGGGTCACCGTTCCACCGCACGGGCTCGAGAACTCTTGTCCGACCTCGGACTGGGCCACCGGATGGATCATCTTCCAAGACAACTGTCCGGTGGGGAATCACAGCGAGCAGCTGTAGCCGTGGCGCTGGCGAACGGACCGGACCTACTGCTCGCCGACGAGGTCGTCGGCCAACTCGACTCCGCAACTGCTGCCGACGTCATGGACATGATCTTCACGGCCTCCCGGGAGCGCAACCTCACCGTTTTGTACGTCACCCACGATGAGCAGCTCGCCCGCCAAGCCCACCGCTCACTGCGCCTCACCGATCACAAGGTCGTTCCGGTGTGACCATCGACGCATCTATCACCGTGGACTCGGTGGTCGTGGAGCACCAGACCTCGAGCGGTCCGGTACGCGCACTCGATGGCGTCTCCTTCGCCGTCGACAGCGGGTCGAGCGTGGCGATCATCGGACCGAGCGGCGGGGGCAAGTCGACGCTGCTCGGCGTGATCGGAGGTCTCGCGCAGCCAACCTCGGGCACCGTGCGAATCGGCGATGCGCAAATCTCGGAGCTGTCGGATCGTGATCGCTCCGATTTTCGACGCAGTCACATCGGTTTTGTCTACCAAGCCGACAACCTGCTCCCCTTCCTCACCCTGCTGGAAAACGTTGGTCTGCAGCTAGCGCTCAACGAAAAGCCCTCGGGCACCGGAAGATCACTAGCAGCGCTCGCCGACCTCGGCCTCGCTGGTCTGGCCTACCGGCTGCCCGACCACGTCTCGGGCGGGCAACGCCAGCGGGCTGCGGTGGCTCGCGCGATCGTGCATCAGCCGAAGATCATTCTCGCGGACGAGCCGACGGGCGCCCTGGATACGGCCAATGCCGCCGGCGTCATTGACCTGCTGCGAGCCATGCAGCGCGAGATCGGCGCGACGTTGATCATGGTGACTCATGATCGCGACGCCGCTCGCCGGTTGGACCGTCAGATCCACCTTCGCGACGGACGCGTTTCATGATCGGCAGCTATGTCTGGCGCGACCTGCGCCGCAACCCGAGACGCAGTCTCACCGCACTCGCCGGGATGACGCTCGGGATCGGCCTGTTCTCGGCGGTCTTGTTCTTCATCGACGGTTCCTCTGCGACCATGACCGAGCGCGCGATTGCTCCCATCCCGATCGATATGCAACGGGTTCTCTCCGATCCGCTGGGCAATCAGGTGCGCCTCACCGAGCAAATCACGCCATCGCGGCTGCAACCGGGTCAGCACGGGCACGTCACCCTCGTCTTGGCAAACAACAGTTCCCATCCCGCCAATGATGTCGTCATAAGGGGCGAACCTTCCCCTCCTTTGAAGTACGTCCCGAACTCGGCGACGCTCGAGGGCTCGCGAATGCCCGATCCCGCTGGTGACTTCCCGTTTGCTCAGGGGGAGGCCAAGCTCGGCCTCAACCTGGGTACGGTGCCGGCGAAGTCCAAGGTCACGCTCGGATACGACGTGGTGGCGGACTCAGCCGTCGAGTCTGTGCCATCTCTGGGTCCCGGGGCGAGCTTCTCCAGCCGCGAGATTGGCATCCCGGTCAAAGCCAATACCTCCGAACCGCTCAGCCTTGACGAGCTGACGCGAGAGATCAGCCGGATCCCCGGCGTGGCGCGAGCAGAGCCGCTTTCGTTCGTGGATCTCGACCAAGGCTCGGCCTCGGCAGGCGCCAAGCGGCTCACCGAAGGGGTCCGCGTCTTTGGCCTGGACAACCGATACCTCGAGCAGGACCCATCCATCAAGATCATCAGCGGGTCCTACGAACCGGGCTCCGGCTTGCTCAGCGCGGAGGCGTCGCGCGCTTTGTCTATCAGTCCCGGTGGTGCCGTGCAGATACGGGTGCCGGGGATGAGCGAGCCGCTCAGCGTACGGATCAGTGGCATCACCGATGTATCGCGCGCGAAGTCCCTCTTCTACAGCCGGGAAGGAAAGCAACTCGAGCAGTTCGTCTATGTCCGAAACTCGGTGATCGTCGAGCCCGAGGTGTTCTCGAAAACGATCATCCCGGCTTTTCACAACGTGACCACGGCCCCTGGCACGATCCTGCGTAGTCGACCGATTCTCGAGGTCGACGTATTCGCGGTACGCGAGCCGCTCGATGCTGATCCCGCAACCGCCCTCGCCCAGACGAAAGGTGTCGCCGATGCAGTCAATGCGGTCGCTCCCGGGCAAGACGTCTTGATCGACAACATCTCCAATGCACTCGAAGTGGCCAGCGATGACGCCCGAACGGCCAAACGCATGTTCGTCTTCTTAGGACTCCCGGGTGCCCTGCTGGCGGCGATCCTCACCTCCTACGCAGGCGGCGTGCTGGCCAGTGCGCTGCGACGGGAACAGGCGATCCTGCGCATCCGCGGCGCCAACCGGCGTCACCTGCTCCGCATGCATGGGCTGCGCACTCTGGCGCTGGCCGCTGTCGGGTCGTTGCTCGGTGTGGCGCTGGGTCTTGTTTCGGCCGCTTTGGTGCTGAGCGCGGATGCTCTCGCCAGCGCCTCTCCGGTCAGCCTGCTCGTCTCCGCCCTGCTCGGAGCAGGTGTCGGATTCCTCGCCACCGGGGCCGCGTTGTACGCAGCGGGCCGACGCGCAATCACCCACCAGATCAGCGACGAGCGAGCGCAACTGGCGTCACGACCGCCACTGTGGCGCCTTTTCGGGATCGATTTTCTGATCTTGGGGACAGCAGCAGCTGTTGCCTGGTACCAGCGCCGCCACGGCGGCTTCGAGGGAGTGCGCGGATCGGTGTACTACGGGCGCTCGGTGATGCTGCGCCAGCAGCTGGTGATCATCCCGATCGGGATCTGGCTCGGCGGTGTTCTGGTGTTGGGCAGGATCGTCGAGCGAGTGTTCGCCCACCTGCCGCTCCCCCGCCAGCACCGGTTCGGCCGGCCGCTCCGCGGTCTTCTCACTCGCAGCATCCGCCGTCGCTCCTGGGCCGCAGCCTCCGCGGTGATCATGGTGGGCTTGATCGTCGCCCTCGGGACCAGCGTTGCGTCCTTCAGCGCGTCCTACAACCAAGCGAAGGCTCGTGACGCGAGATTCGTGGTGGGTTCGGACGTTCGCGTGACACCTGCACCAATCAGCGCTCTTGAACATCCCCCTGCGTACGCCGAGAAGCTCAAGCTCCCTGGCATCCAAACAGCGACGCCGGTGGTCTATGGGCTGCTGAACGCTCTTGTAGAAAGCGAGCTGAACGAGGATGCGGGGAACATGGCTGCGATCGATCCCGCCGCATTCGGACAGGTTGCTCCGCTCGTTGACTCCCATTTTGTCGGGACCACGGCGGCCAGTGCGATGGAAACGCTGCAGCGCCAGCCGGACGGTGTGTTCCTGGGCATTGAGCTCGCCGATCGCCTCGATGTTGAACCGGGCGACGACGTAAAGGTGCTCTTCGCACGGGCCACGAAAGAGCAGCAGCTGTCCGAGATGAGAGTCATCGGACTCTTCGAGCGCGTTCCTGGCTTCCCTGAAGGCGTGGATCTCATTGTCAACATCCAACGTCAGATGCAGCTCATTCCATCGACCAACGCCACCTTCTTCCTGGCGCAGACCACGGACCCGAGCGATGCCGCCCTGGATCAAGCCGTCGCCGGACTACAAGGAGGTCCCGGTACAACCGATGCACTGCAAATCGACACGCGGGCAGCCGCACTCGACAAAGATCAATCAAGCCTGGCGGCGTTGAATATCCGCGGCCTACTCACTCTGGACTCTGCTTACGGCTTGGCGATGGCGGCCACGGCGATCACGATCTTCGTCTTCGGACTTTTACTGCAGCGGAGGCGTGAATACGTCACCCTGCGCGCCCAAGGCATGCGGATCGGAAAAATCCGGTCGCTGCTGGTCACTGAATCTGTAGGGGTAGCGGTAGCCGGAACGGCCCTCGGTGCTCTCGTCGGCGCCGGTATGGCGTACTTCCTGGTGACCGTACTGCGCCCCCTTTTCGTATTACGCCCGGAAGTCGTCTTGCCACGGAACGACATTGTCGTGCTGGTCGCGCTTGTACTCGCTGTGGCTGTGATCGCATCCTTGGCGGCCACCACCCTTATTCGTCGACTACCTCCTGGGGAGTTATTGCGTGATGAGTAGCCAATCGAATGACACTCGCATCTCTGCTGGCACTTCAGCCCTCGGTGTTATCGTCTGCGCAATGCGTGCGCCTGTCCGCTTTCGTCGAAAGGCCCTAGCCGTCGCCGCTGCTTTCGTCGTGGCAACCGCGACGGCAGCTTGTACTGCAGAGTCGTCGCCGGAGACGGCGCCTTCGCCGTCGGAGAGTCCCCCGCCAACGCAGGTTGCCGCACCGACACCCTCGCCCAGCCCGTCTCCCACACCGAGCGAGACGGCAGCGCAGAAGGTCAACGCGAACTACGAGAAGTTCGACCCGAAGGACTTCGGGGATCCCACCGGTGATCAGAACAGCTGGTATCCACTGGTGCCCGGAACTCAATCGCTGAGAAATGGCTCGCTGAATCGAGGGAGCAGAAAGCTCACCCACCAGCGACGCATCACAGTCACCGACGTCACGAAGGTTGTGAACGGTGTCCGTACGGTGCTGGTCTTGGACCAAGATCTTGACGCGGGCCAGGTCGGCGAGACCGCGCTCGACTACGTGGCTCAGGACAAGTACGGCAATGTCTGGTACCTCGGGTCATACACCGAGATCTACGAGGGCGGCCAATTCGTCAACGCCGTCGACGCCTGGCTCGCTGGCAAGAGGGGTGCGAAGCCGGGTGTCTTGATGCTGGCTGACCCAAAGGCGGGCATGAAGTACGTCGAAGCTTCCACTGGGCGGGAGACCATACGCGCCGAGGTCGCCAAGGTGGGCGATCGTAAGTGCGTGCCGTTCGAGTGCTTCAAGTCCCTCGCCATCTTGGAGGACGGAAGCGAGTTCAAGTACTACGGTCCGGGCGTGGGCCATATCGCAACAGAGCCCAACTACTCAGGCGGTGAGCAGGAGAAGGAGGAGCTGGTCAACGTCGTCCGGCTGAAGGCTAACGGCCTGGCCGAGATGAGTGCCGAAGCAATCAAACTGGACAAGCACGCCCGTGAAGAGGCAAAGGGCGTCTTCGGTAACTCCGAGCCGGCGGAGCGCCGCTAGCACCGGTCCATAACCCCCGACTTTGTCAGCGGCTCAGCTTGCTATAGCCCTCTGAGACGCTGACAAGTCGGAGGCGTCTCATGATCGTTCCGCGAAGTTTGGCGATGCGCCCCGATCGGGTGGGCTGGGCGTTCGACTGGCTGTCACCGCTGCCATGAAGATCCGGTCCCGCGAGGCTTCGGATGAGCTCGAGTACCTCGACTTCGTCGAGCCCGCAGGAGCCAGCCGCTCGGGAGCTTCCGGGTCGCGGGTGAACACGTGCAGCCGATCGCGCTGCCTGGCGAGGACGATGTCGGCGTTCAGCTCCGCGGTCTCGGTGCTGCCGGATGCGGATTATTGGGTGACTGTCACCAGCGCACTCCGCTCCGCGGCAGCGAGCACCTGGTCCGCGTCGGCGGAATCACGCTCTGGATCGCCCCTGGGGAGCCGTTCCGCAGTCGTCGAGGCGCCTCGTCGATCTCCCGCCGTGAGAGCTCGTGTACGCCGATTGCGTCGATCAGCACCTCAAGGGCCACCCCTCAGGCTGTGGTAGCAGCAGGCTTCGCCACGGTTCCCGCGGCTCAGTGCCGGTTACTCCTGGGGTGCCCTCTGGGCAGCCGGCGTGCTCATGTTTGACTTCTGATCAAACATCGGCTTAGATCGATTTAGATTCTCTTAGATCGATCTAAATATCTGAGAGGTTAACCCCTACATGACACGTGTAACGCTCATGGATGTGGCGCGGCAGTGTGGCGTCTCGCGCGCCACAGTGAGCCTGGTCCTGAATGACAGCCCGCTGGTCGCCCCCGGGACTCGCGATCGCGTGCGTCAGGCCATGGCGGAGCTCGGATATGTGTACAACCGCGCCGCCGCATCGCTGCGTACCCAGCACAGCGACGCAATCGGGGTGGTGCTCACCAACATCACCAACCCGTATTTCGCCGAGTTCGCCACCGGCGTGCAAGACATCCTGACCAGCAGCGGTACCGTGCCGCTGCTGGCAGTCAGCGGCGAGGATCGCGACCTGCAGCACCGGCTGGTCAAGTCGTTGGTGGAACGCAATGTGGACGGCATTGTGCTGATACCTGCACACGGCAGCACGCCCGACGACCTGCCGCGACTGCTTGGAACCCCCCTCGTGCTGATGGCCCGGCGCCTGAATGGCGTGGACGCCGATTACGTAGGCGCCCAAAACCACGAAGGCGGGTACGCGGCCGCAGAGCACCTTTACAGCCACGGCTGCCGCCGAATTGCCTTCGTCGGCGGTTACACCGACTCCTCGGCTCGCGAAGAGCGCGCCGGCGGCTTGGAGGAATTCCTGAACGACCGCGGCATGACACTCGACGCCGAACACTCCGTGGTATGTGAGCCGGCGCGGCCGCAGGCACGAGAGGCGGCACTGCGGCTGCTCACCAAAGATCCCGATGTCGACGGCATCGTCTGCTTCAGCGACGTCGTGGCCTTCGGCGTCCTCGATGCGATTGCCGACCTGGGCCGCAGCATCGGATCGGACGTCCGGGTGATCGGCTTCGACGACGTTCACGACGCGGGGCTCAACCGACCTTCGCTTAGCAGCGTCGCGGTGCCAGCTCGCGAGACGGGCCGGCGCGCCGCTCAACTCGTACTGGAGCGGGCGGCGGGGTCAACCGAGCCGACCGTACGCGAAGAGTTCCCAGTCAAGCTCGAGCCGCGGGAAACCTGCGGCTGCCCCCGTCCCGAACGCCTCGCCTGACACGGAGGATCCTGCAGATATGCGAACCGTACCTGTGCTAACTGGCGCCGATGCCGCCCAGCTGATCGCCGACTCTGCTGTCATCACCGTCTCGTCCTCGTCCGGACTTGGTTGCCCCGACGCCGTACTGGAGGCGATCGGGCAGCGTTACGAAGAGACCGGTTCTCCTGCAAACCTGACCACGCTGCACCCGATCGCCGCCGGCGACATGTACGGCATCAAAGGCATCGATCATCTGTGCCGACCTGGGCAACTGCGGCGCGTGCTAGCCGGCTCCTACCCCTCCGGCGGATCGAAGCTGGATCCGCCGCTGATCCGGCAGCTGATTCACAATGATCAAATTCAGGCCCTCAACATCCCCTCGGGAGTGCTGTTCCAAATGCACCGGGCCGCTTCCAGCGGGCAGCCGGGCGTGCTGACCGAGGTCGGACTCGGAACGTACGCCGACCCGCGGCTCGAAGGCGCCAAAATGAATGCAATCACCGACGACTTCGTCCAGCTCATGCAGGTCGACGGCAACGACTACCTGTTCTACCCGGCGGTCCACGTTGACGTCGCGATCGTCCGAGCTACCACCGCCGACCCCCACGGCAACCTGTCATACGAGCAGGAGTGCAGCACTCTTGGGGCACTCGACCAGGCCTACGCCGCACACAACAAGGGCGGCATCGTGATCGCTCAGGTGAAGAGACTGTCTGATAACCAGCTGCCCACTCAGGACGTTCACATACCCGGGATTCTCGTCGACGCCATCGTGGTCGACCCCGATCAAATGCAGACCACTCAGACCTTTTACGACCCTGCCCTATCCGGAGAGATACATCGCGACCTCGACGACGTCGAGCCGGTCCAGTTTGGCCTAGAGAAGGTGATCGCCCGCCGGGCCGCGGCCGAGCTGCAGGTCAACGCCATCGTCAATCTCGGCTTTGGGATCTCCGCAGCCATCCCCAGGGTGCTTCTCGAGGAGGGCCACGCCGATGACGTCACTTGGGTGATCGAGCAGGGTGCGGTCGGCGGCTTCCCAGCAACCGGGTTCGCCTTCGGGTGCGCGCTGAACCCGGAGGCGCTCTTGCAGAGCATTGACCAGTTCACGCTGCTGCAAGGCGGTGGCTTTGACGTGGCCATGCTGTCGTTCCTGGAGGTATCGGGCGCGGGCGATGTCAATGCTTCCTTCCTGCCGGCGCGGCCGCATGTGACAGCCGGCGTGGGCGGCTTCAACGACATCATCACGCGCGCGCCCAAGATCGTTTTTTCCGGCTACTTCACGGCTGGCAAGAAGGACATCCAGGTCGAAGCCGGCCAGCTCAAGATCATCTCCGACGGCACGATCGCCAAATTCGTCCCTGAGGTCGCGCAGATCTCCTTCTCCGGTGACATGGGCCGCAAACGCCGCCAAGAGGTTCTCTATGTCACCGAGCGCTGCGTCATCGAGCTGACCGAAGACGGGCTGACGGTGATCGAGATCGCACCCGGCGTCGATCTTGAATCCGATGTCCTCGGCAAGGCCGACGTACCGCTGCTGGTCAGCCCCGACCTCCGGCTGATGTCCGCCGCTTTGTTCAGGCCCGAACCGATGGGATTGATCTTGTCCCGCAAACCGTCCCGGATCGCACAGGTGATCCGAGAGCCAGTACCCGCATCCGACCCCCATGGTCCGAATGGCCAGTCCGCCGCTCACCAATAAGGAACCCCGTCATGCCTGCCACCCACTACGACTACGTGATCGTCGGCGCCGGCGCCGCCGGCTGCGCCGTCGCCAACCGCCTCTCCGCCGACCCCAACAGCACCGTTCTGCTCCTTGAAGCCGGCGGCAAGGACTGGTCGCCGCTGGTCCACATGCCCGTTGGATTCACCAAGCTCAGTGGCCCACGCTACAACTGGGAGTTCTCCACCGTCCCGCAGCCACAGCTAAACAACCGGGAGATGTGGTACCCGCAGGGCCGCACGCTGGGCGGCAGCACTTCGATCAACGCGATGATCTACATTCGCGGCCAGAAAGAGGATTACGAGGCCTGGGCGACGCTCGGCAGCAAGCATTGGGGCTATGAGGAGGTGCTGCCGTTCTTCCGGCGCGCCGAGGGCAACGAGCGCCTCAACGACCGCTACCACAGCAGCATCGGCGCTGTGAACGTCACGGAGCAGATCCAGCACAATCCATTGAGCAAGGCGTTCGTGCGTGCCGCCCAGGAGCTCGGGGTCACCTTCATCGCCGACTTCAACGGCGCATTCCAAGAAGGCGTCAGCTGGTATGACGTCACCCAGAAGAACGCACGCCGTGAGAGCGTCGCTACCGCGTACTTGAAGCCGATCCGGTCGCGAAAGAACCTGACGGTCGTCACCCACGCCCTGGGCCGCAAGATCATCGTGCGGAACGGCCGGGTCACCGGTCTGGACATGATCATCGACGGAAAGCCGGAGCACGTACAGGTGGACCGAGAGTTGATCTTGAGCGGAGGCGCGGTGAACTCGCCTCGGCTGCTGCTGCTGTCGGGAATCGGGCCGGCCGATGAGCTGAGCAAGGTCGGCGTTTCGGTCGTCCACGACCTGCCCGGGGTGGGCAAGAACTTCCAAGATCACATGGACGTCTATCTGACCGCCGAGACCACGCCGGTCAGCTACAACTCCTCCGACCGGCCGGACAAGGCCGCGCTGGCCGGCCTGCAATACATCACTACCAAGACGGGGCCAATCACCGCTTCGGTGTGTGAGGCCGGGATGTTCGTACGCAGCACGCCAGACGTTGCCACGCCTGACATCCAGATGCACGCCCTGCCGGCGTACGTGATCGACCACGGACGGATGCGGGTCAAGGGCCACGGCATGACCATCAACACCTGTCATCTGCGACCCCGCAGCATTGGCTCGGTAACACTGCACACCGCGAATCCGGACGACCCGCCAGCCATCGATCCAGCCTTTCTCACCGAGCCGTACGACTGGGAGAAGTCGCTGGAAGGATTCCGCTGGGGACGAGAGATGATGCGTAGCAAGGCATACCGGCCCTTTGTGGTCAAGGAGTACCTGCCCAGCGCGGATGTCGAGACCGACTCCGAAATCCGCGAGTACGTCAAACAGTGGGCCAAGACCGACTACCACCCGGTCGGCTCCTGCAAGATGGGCGACGACGACCTCGCCGTCGTTGATCAAGAACTCAAGATCCGTGGTATGGAGGGCCTGCGGGTGATCGATGCGTCCATCATGCCGAAGTTGATCAGCGGCAACACCATGGCCACATCGACCATGATCGGCGAGAAGGGCGCCCACCACTTACTGCGCGGCCTCACCCCGCCCGACCCGAGCGATGGCCCGACATGAGCGAATCGACGCAGGCTGAGATTGGCGAGATCAGTGTCGAGGTCGACATGGTCGCCACCATTTGCCTCGACCGGCCGGCCAAGCACAATGCGCTGACGCCGGAGATGCTGGGGCAGCTCGAAGAGATCCTCATCACCCTGGATTCCGATCGGGATGTACGGGTCGTCCTCATCACAGCTGCGGGAGACCGTTCGTTCTGCGCTGGCGCCGATATCAAACGCTTCAAGGCGTTGCCGCCATTGGATATGTGGGCGCAGTGGACGCGCCTTGGGCATCGGGTGTTCGACCACCTCGCGGGCCTCCGGCAGCCGACGATCGCAGCCGTCTCCGGCAACGCGTACGGCGGCGGGTTCGAGCTGGCGCTGGCATGCGACCTGCGAATTCTCGCCAACGACGCAACGCTTGGCCTGACGGAGGTCGGCATTGGCACCTTGCCCGGGTGGGGCGGGACCGGTCGGCTCCGCGAGCTGGTCGGTGCTGGACGAGCCAAGGAGTTGATCTTCACAGGTGAACCGCTAGTCGCCGAGCAGGCCCTCGCCTGGGGGGTCGTCAACCGGCTCGCCCCAAAGGCGGAGGTGATCAAGACCGCCCACGCCTTTGCCACCAGGATTGCCGACCGAGCCCCAATCGCCGTACAGATGGCGAAGCAGGCTGTCGACTCCGCCGACGCCTACCAGGCGATGGAGCAAGTCAGCTCCGCCGCCACTGCCTTCACCGAGGACGCGGCCGAAGGATTCGCGTCCTTCACTGAGAAACGCAGCCCGCGCTACCGCGGAACCTGAAGCCCTCTAGCCCAGCACACATCCGTACCGACCGAAAGCACTGTCATGACCACGATCACCAGCACTGCGCCGACCACCATCACCGCCAACATCTGGCCCAACATCATCGATGGCCGCGAGGTTGGCGGCGGAGGCGAGGAAGCGCTGCGCGACAGCCCGGCCCACGATATCCGCGTCGCCAGCTACCACAGCGCCGGTGAGGCCGATGTCGATGCGGCCGTCAAAGCCGCTCACAGGGCCTTCAGCGCGGGTGACTGGCCGCAGGTCTCAGGTGCCGAACGGGCCGCTCTACTGCGGCGCGTTGCAGGCCGGATTGAAGCCGAGCGCGACGCGCTGGCCTTGATCGAGACATTGGAATCCGGCAAGCCGATCTCGCAAGCCAGAGATGAGGTGTCCAGCGCAGCAGGGATTTGGTATTACGCCGCCAGCCTCGCCCAGCACGCATACGGTGACGCCCACAACGACCTTGGCCCGAACTACCTGGCGGTAACGGTCAAGGAGCCCATCGGGGTTGTCGGGGTGATCACACCGTGGAACTTCCCGCTCCTGATCGTTTCTCAGAAGCTGCCATTCGCGCTGGCAGTCGGCTGCACAGCCGTGGTCAAGCCCAGTGATCTCACACCGGGCACCACCACCCGCCTGGTCCAGATGTTGCACGACGAAGGCGCGCCCAACGGCGTCGTCAATCTTGTTCACGGCGGTGGCGACGTCGGCGGGTGGCTGTCGGGTCATCCAGGCACGCACATGACCACATTCACCGGATCCACTGGCGTCGGCCGGATGGTCGCTCAGGCTGCCGCAAAGGATCTGAAGAAGGTGAGCCTGGAGCTGGGCGGCAAGAACCCGCAGGTGGTCTTCCCTGACGCCGACCTTGACGCGGCGCTGGAGAAGGTTGTCTTCGGCGCGTACTTCAACCAAGGCGAGTGCTGCAACGCCGGCTCTCGACTTCTGGTCCATGCCGACGTCGCGGACCAGTTCACTGAACGGGTCGTGGAGCGCGCCCAGGACGTCACCGTTGGGGATCCCCTCGATGCGGCTACCAAGGTCGGCGCGTTGATCTCCGAGAAACATCTCGGTGTGGTCAGTGGATATGTTGATCTTGGCCAGCAGGAAGGCGCCTCAGTCGCGTTCGGTGGCAGCCAGCTCGACTCCGACCGGGGCCGCTACTACTCGCCCACCGTGCTTGCTGGCGTACCCAAGACTGCCCGAGTCGCTCGAGAGGAGATCTTCGGCCCCGTGCTGTCGGTGGTCAGATTTGCTGATCTTGCTGAGGCTGTGGAGATCACCAACGCCACTGGATACGGGCTCAGTGCCGGCGTCTGGAGTCGGGATATCGACACCGCGCTTGGGTACGCGCGCGCCACGAAGGCCGGAACGGTCTGGATCAACTGCTACATGGACGGCTTCCCCGAGATCTCCTTTGGCGG
>Ga0190270_10000815_pt1 | contig 13998 bp, 11 predicted proteins | sample Popmic320T_FD_133748 | JGI IMG/M metagenome (GOLD analysis project Ga0190270, IMG submission 133748) | Populus adjacent soil microbial communities from riparian zone of Weber River, Utah, USA - 320 T | ecosystem: Environmental > Terrestrial > Soil > Riparian zone | place: USA: Utah | collected... | reverse complement strand
TGGACCCACTTCACCACGCAGTTCAGCATCACCGCCTTGGTGGTGCTGTGGGGTTACCCGTTCTTCGTCCAAGGAGAGGGGCTGTCTAAGGCGCAGGCCGGCCTGTTGATGACGGTGGCGACGGTCGCCGGATTGATCAGCGGCCCGTTGATCGGCTCCTTCGTCGCCCGACACCCCTTCCATCGCTCGTCGATGGTGCTCGGCATCGTGGCCTTCATCGTCACGACCTGGACGGCCGTGCTGCTGTGGCCGGGGACGGCGCCGATCTGGCTCCTGGTCGGCCTGATGCTGGTGCTCGGCATCGGCGGGCCGGCGTCGATGGTGGGCTTCGACTTCGTGCGTACGTTCAATCCGCCGCATCGACTCGGAGGGGCCACCGGAATCGTCAACCAGGGCGGGTTCATCGCTAGCCTGCTGACGATCGTCGCCGTCGGCCTGGTGCTCGACTGGCGCACGCCGGGCGGCGGTTCGGCCTACGCGCCGGACGCCTTCCGGATCGCGATGGCGACCCAGTACGTCGTGTGGGCCGTCGGCGTCACGCAGATCCTGCGCTATCGCCGCCGCACCCGGATGCAGTTGGCCGCGGACGATCCAGACGGCCTGGCGGCGCAATGGGTACGCGAACGCAGCATCGCCGACCGGCTCGCCCGCGCCCGTACTGCCGCCTGACTCTGCCGACTCAGTCCGCGTCGCGCAGCGACAGCCAGACCCCGGCGGCGTCTACGCGATTGTCCGTCGTCGCGGCCAGCGTGCCGTCGGGCAGCACCGTCATGGCGATGTCGTAGCCGTCGGGCACAAGTTCGGGGGCGGACCAGATCGACGAACCGGCCTCGCGGCGCCAGACGAGATCGGGCGCGGCGAATCCGAACCGATCGGTTTGGGCCCAGGTCACGACGGCGTCGCCGGCCGCGTTGACGGCCAGCTTCGGCTCATGCGACGGACTGCCGGCGATGCCGAGCACGGTCGGCTCGGACCACGTCTGAGTCGGGATGTAGAAGTCTCGGGTTACCGGCTCGTCGCTCACGTCTTCGACGTCGACCACCACGACTTGATCCGGCACCAGCTCGAGCTGGCGACTGTCGGTGTAGTCGAGAAACTGTGGGTCGCCCCACGGACGACCGTCGGTGTGCCCGACGGCGAACGTGTCTGGTTTCTGCCACGCCAGCAGCGTGCCGTCGTCGGCGATGCGCCACTCGGTCGCGGCGATCGGCGCCTCCAGAACCGGCGACCAAATGCCCGTGGCAGGTTCCCAGGTCGCGTACTCACTTCCGTCGCCGTCGACGAGCACCACGACGCCGTCGTCTGTCAGCGTCACAGCCCAGTCGACGCGGAGATCGCCGAACGCCGGTGGCCGCGGCAGCTCCTGCCAGTCGGCGTCGACGGTGGGCCGATAGAGCACGCGGCGCGCCTGTCGCTCGTCGTTGAACGCGAACATGCCGACGGTGCCGCCGGACGCGTTGACGTCGAAGTCGGCCTCGCCGTCGTCCGTCGGCATCCGAGTAGGCGGCGCCCACCCCGTCTCGGCCGTCCAGCTCCGGGCGTACCACTGCCGATAGCCGCAATCGAGGATGGCCTGGGCGACCGAGCCGAAGGCGTCGAGGCGCCGCAGGTGGCAAGTCTCGCCCGGCGGCCCGAGTTGCTCGGACGTCGCGTAGCCGGTGAGGAAGAGCTCGGTCGCCCTCGCCTGTCGGGCCTGAAGTCCCGTCCATCCGAGCAGCGTGTGACCGTCGTCGGTGCGCACGACGTGGATTCGGTCGCCCTCGTACGTCAGCGCTGCGTACGGCGTCGCCAGCGGCGGCCAGTCGGTGTCCGGGTCGACCGGCGCCGGATCGGGGTCGGCGCAGGATCCGAGTGTCCGGGTGGCGAAGGTGCCGATGCGTTCCGTCCAGGCGTACGCGGTCGCGCAACTGGCCGGTGACATCGCCAGGCCGTACTCGTCACCGACCGACGCCGCTTGGTACGGCTCCGACCAGAGGCCCTCGGGCGTGCGGACCCGCGCGTACGTGGTCCAGCCGTCGTCCGCCCGTCGGTACGCGATCGCGAGCTGTCCGTCGGCCGTGCCTCGGAGCACGAACCCGTGCTCGATCGACGACGTAGGCCCGGTGAGCCGCTGGGCCAGCGTCCATTCGTCGTCGGCGTCGAGTCGGCTGGTGGTGAGCCGGCCTTCGTCGTCCCGCCAGACGACCGTCGCGCGACCCTCGTCGTCGAGGTGCACCCCCTGGTCCGGCGCCTTGGCATCCGTGACGATGTAGTGCCGCCAGTCGTCCTCGCCGAGCCGTCGAAACAGCACGAGCCGATGGGCGCGAGACACCGTCATCGCCCGGCCGCCGCTCTGGGAGACGGCGAGATCGACCGTGTCGCCGTCGTCGATGTCGGTGACGCGGATCGACGGAGCCCAGCCTTCGGAGGGCTCGAGCCGCGCGATCCGGAGCTCGCCCCCCGCGATGCCTACCGCGGAGATCCGCCCGTCGGCGTCGGCGCCCATCTGGATCGGGTCGAGTGGCGGCGCCGGCAACGTCGCCCAGCCGCGAGCCGGTCGGTAGCGCTGGGATCCGACGCCGACGGTGCCGTGCGGGCCTTCCCAGATGGGACCGGTGGCCGCGACGGGGTCGGTCCAGCCGCGATGCGGTCGCCACACGAAGGCGACGGACACGCCGTAGTCGCGAAACACAGCCAGCAGCGTGTTGCCGCTCGAGATGACATCGCGGGCATCGACGGTGGCTCCGTCGGACACCGGGAGCTCCCGTCGCGCCGGCTCCCAAGCTGTCGCGCCGCCCGGTCGCCGGGTGATCCAGCCGCCGTCGCCGATCGCGATCGCATCGCCGTTGGTCAGGGCGGCCAGCGCCTCGGGGTGGCCGGAGCCGGTCTGCGCTTCGGCGCCGGCGTCCTCGGTCGGCTGGGTCGCAGACGTCGGATGCGCCTGGCCCAGCGCCCCGATCGCCGTCGCCGCCGCGAAGATGGTGACGCGGTGATGCATGGCGATTTCCCCACCGTAGCGCGCGGTCCTGATAGCAGACCGGACCAGCTGGCGTAACGGTTCGGTTGCCTTGGCCGCCGGAGCGGAGCCGGGGTCATAGCGCCGGCGTCGGAGCGACATGAGCAACTCACGGTGGACCAAGGGACGATTACTCGCCTGCGCGGCAGTCGCGGGCCTGGCGGCGATAACCGCGTGTACGAGTGGGAGCAGCGATTCGGATGACGCCGCCAACCACGCTGTAGGTAGCACCGGAGACGACGCGGCCATAGCCGAACGCACCGAGGCGAGCGCGGACGACATCGCGGCGACCGAGTTCCTCGACGACCGCAAACTGATCAAGACCGGGACGATCGAGGTCGAGTCCGACGACGTCGACAAGTTGCTCGGCCAGCTCGAGGGTGTCGTGACCCTTCATCAGGGCCTGGTCGACAGCGAGGACGTGCGCACCGACGACGACGGTGACGCGAGGTCGGCGACGATCGTCGTTCGGGTGCCGGTCGATCGTTTCGAGGCCGCAGTCGACGACATCGCCGGGCTCGGCGAGCTGGTTCGAGTGCAGACGTCGAGCGAAGACGTCACGACGCGGGTCGCCGATGTCGACGCCCGGGTCGCGAGTGCGCAGCGGGCGATCGCCCAACTGCAGGTGCTCTTCGATCGAGCCGCACAGCTCCGCGACGTGATCCGGCTGGAGTCGGAACTCGCGCGCCGGCAGGCCGACCTCGAGTCGCTGCAGGCACAGCAGAGCGCCTTGGCTCGTCAGACCGCGCTGTCGACCATCCACGTCTCGATCACGCGAACCGACGAGGAGCAGGCGACCGACGGCGGCGATGAAGCCGGGTTTGTGGACGGCCTCGAGAGCGGCTGGTCCGCGCTGGTGACCTTCGTACGCGGCATCGTCCACGTCTTCGGCCTCGTGCTGCCGATCGGCTCGCTGCTCGTCGCGCTGGCGGCTGCGGCCTGGCTGTTGTTCCGGCGCCTCCGGCCGTCGACGCCACGCGGATCCGCCGGGTAGGAGGGGCCGTCTTGTGTTCGAGCTCATCGATTCGCGCATCAGATCTGTTGCGAACGCATCAGATCTGATGCGTTCGGCACGAGGCGGCCGCTGGGTCAGTCGGCGGTGACGGGGCCGCCGACCTCGCGGGACGTGCCGCGAAACTCGGCAACGACATCATCGCCGCGTCGCACGCTGATGTCGTAGATGCCGTTGCGCCCAGCGCGATGGCGCTCGACCGCCTCGGCGACGAGCGCGTCACCCTCACGTACGGGAGCGAGGAACGCGATGTCGCAGCGGGCGGCAACCGTACGCCGGTCGTAGGAGTTGCACGCGAAGGCGAATGCGGTGTCGGCCAGCGCGAAGGTGAAGCCGCCGTGCCCGATGCCGTGGCCGTTGGTCATGTCGGGACGGATCGTCATCGACACGACGGCGCGCCCGGGGCCGACCGCCTCGACGCGCATGCCGAGTGCCTGGCTGGCCCTGTCGTCGGCCCACATCGCGGCGGTTGCCGCCTCGGCCACGCGTTGCGCGTCGTCCACCGCCTCGTCATCGCTCATCGCAGGCCTCGCTGGTCGTCGATGCGCTTGGCCTTGCCGAGGGAGCGTTCGAGCGCGTGCGGCTCGGCCACCTCGACGCCGATCGTCACTCCGACGGCGTTCTTGACCCGCCCGACCAGCGTCGCGGCCAGCCGATCCCGCTCGGCGTCATCGAGTCCGGAAGAGATCGACTCCACGCGTACGGTCAACTCGTCGAGCCGACCGGGTCGAGTCAGCACGCAGACGTAATGCGGCGCTAGTCCTTCGACGGCGAGGATGTGTTCCTCGATCTGGGTCGGAAACACGTTGACCCCGCGCACGATCATCATGTCGTCGTCGCGACCGGTGATCTTGTGCATCCGCCGGAACGCGGGGTAGGCCGATCCGGGATGCAGTGCCGTGAGGTCGCGGGTGCGATAGCGGATCACTGGCATCGCCTGCTTGGTCAGCGAGGTGAAGACCAGCTCCCCCTGGGTCCCGTCGGGCACGAGGTCGCCCGTGACCGGGTCAATGATCTCGGGGTAGAAGTGGTCTTCCCAGATGTGCAGCCCGTCCTTGGTGGCGCCGGCCTCCTGGGCGACGCCCGGACCCATCACCTCGGACAGGCCGTAGATGTCGACCGCATCGATCCCGCAGCGCTGCTCCATCTCGGCCCGCATCTGGTCGGTCCACGGCTCAGCACCGAAGATGCCGATCTCGAGCGACGTGTCGGCCGGGCCGATGCCCTGGCGCTCCATCTCGTCGACGATCGCGAGGAAGTACGACGGCGTCACCATGATGATCCGTGGCTCGAAGTCGCGAATGAGCTGGACCTGCCGCTCGGTCATGCCGCCCGACACCGGGACAACGGTGCAGCCGAGCCGCTCGGCCCCGTAATGCGCCCCGAGGCCGCCGGTGAACAGCCCGTATCCGTAGGCGACATGAACGATGTCGCCCGGCCGTCCACCGGCGGCGTGGATGGACCGCGCCATCACGTCTGACCAGGTGTCGATGTCGTCAGCGGTGTAGCCGACGACCGTCGGGCGCCCGGTCGTGCCAGAGGAGGCATGCACTCGGACCACGTCGTCGCGTGGCACGGCGAACATGCCGAAGGGGTAATTGTCGCGCAGGTCGGCCTTGGTGGTGAAGGGGAATCGCGCGAGGTCGGCGAATTCGGTCAGGTCTTCGGGCCGTACCCCGGCGACGTCGAATGCCTTGCGATAGTGCTCGACGTTGTCGTACGCGTGCCGCAGCGACCATCGGAGGCGGCCGAGCTGTAGCTCGCGCAGCGCATCCGGCGTGATCTCGAGGGCGGCGACTGCCGCGGTCTCGGACATGGTCGCAACCTAGCCGCTCGGGCCGAGCTTGCAGAAGGCCCCCGAGACTACAGCGTCGGATCGCGCCGCATCCGGATCCTGATGTTGTCGTCGCCGTGGCGGTATTGCTCGACGAACCCCCGCCGTCGGTAGAACGCCGCCGCCCGCGTGTTGACGGACAGCACGTCGAGCTCGACGGCCCGGCCGCGGCGGGCGGCGTCGGCGACCAGGTCCTGGATGAGCTCGGCGCCGACGCCACCACCCTGATGGTCGGGATGGATCTCGATCAACCCGAGGTAGGTGACTTCGGCCCGCTCCTCGACCTTGATGACGCCGATGTCGTGACCGTCGCGGGTCACGATGTCGGTGACCGACGGGTCCCATCCACGGTCGAAGAACTCGCGCTGCGTGGCGTCGTCCCATCCCCAGATCGCCGCGACGTACTCCCGCAGCGTCGCCTCGTGCAATGCGAAGCAAAACTCCCGATCCGCGTCGGTTGCTGGCCGAAGTCCAAGTGCCTCGCCCATCCCGTCAGAGCTCCTTGGCGAACATCCCGCAGGTTTTGCCGTTGGCTTGCTCGAGTCGACCGACCTCGGCATAGCCACGGCTGCGATGGAAGGCCAGCGACGCGTCGTTGGGCGGCTCGACGTAGACCTCGAGGGTCATCCGGCCGTGCCGGGCAGACGCCGCCTCGGCCGCGTCATAGAGGCACGACCCCACGCCGGTGCGGCGGTAGGCGGGGTCGACGACGATGCGATCGAGGTAGCCGAAGGCGTCGTAGCGCTCGCCGAACCATGCATAGTTGACGCTGTCGTAGTCCGTTCCCGGCCCGAGCATCACGGCGAAACCGGCCAGCCGATCATCGTCGATGACGACGAGGCAGCGATCGGCGAGGCTCGCGAGCCAGGTCAGTCGCTCGACGTCGAGGGCGCTGACCGCGTCGAGGGCGCCCTGGTTCAGCGTGAGCACCGCATCGGCGTCGGACGGCTCATAAGGTCGCGGCGTCCACGTCGTACCGGGCTCGGCCATGCCCGCAACGTACCCCGGCCGCTCTGGCGTGCGGGACGCTAGGGCGTCGTCGGCGAGTTGAGCCACTTCTCGATAAGGGGCCGGAGGTCGGTGCCGGTGCGGTCGGACAGCCAGGTGATGTAGTCCTCGCGATTGGCGTTGCCGAACTCGTGCTCGGCCGGCCAGGCCTTCAACGCGTCGAAGAACGCCTCGTCGCCGATCGTGTCGCGGATCTGGTCGAGCATGAGCGCGCCGCTGTAGTACACGTTCGACGACGCGAACTCGTCCTCGAAGTACGCTCCCGGCGGCCCGTAGTCGGCGCGCATCTGACCGTCCAGCGCCGTCCACTCGGCGATCTTCGTGTCGTAGTCCCACAGCCCGACCGAGTCGGCCCACAGCAGCTGGATGTACATCGCAAAGCCCTCGTTGAGCCACAGATCCGGCCAGTTGTCCGGCGTCACGAGGTCGCCGTACCACTGATGGGCGTACTCGTGCAGCAGCGCCCCACGCAGCGTCGCTTCGTCGGCCTGAAACACCGAGTCGCCCATCGTCACCAGCGTCTGGGTTTCCATCGCCGAGTCAGCCGGCACGACGACCGTGCCGAGTTGGCTGAACGGGTAGTCGCCGAGCAGGTCCTCGAGCCAGGCCACCATCTCCGGCGACTCGTCGAGCGTGCTCATGACGGACTCTTCGCCCTCGGGGATCCAGTACGTCATCGGCAGCTCGCCCGGCCCCTCGTCGGACTCGCGGGTGTAGTGCCCGATCGCGATGGTGATCAGGTACGGCGCCGCCGGCGCGCCGAGATGCCACTGGGTCGTCGTGGCGTCGGACTCGGTCGTCTCGCCCTGCAGTTGGCCGTTGAAGATGCCGATCATGCCGTCGGTCGCGGTAATCGTCGCGTCGTAGAACGCCTTGTCGGACGGATGATCGTTGACCGGATACCAGGTGTAGGCGCCCCACGGTTCCTGCATGGTCCAGACGCTGCCGTCGGGCTCGATGGTCCAACCCACGTTGAGCAGGTCGCCTCGATTGCCGGCGGCACGCACCGGCTGTGGTGTGCCCTGATAGCTCAGTGTCAGTGTGTGTTGGTCGTCAGGGGCGAGTCCCGGCGTCGTCACGGTGAGGTTTTCGCCGGTCTCGGTGGTGCCGACCTCGGCGCCGTCGAGGGTTGCCCCGGTGATCTTCAGCGGCTCAGCGAAGTCGAGCATGATCTCGTCGCGGGGCTCGGTGACTCGGAAGGTGATGTCGGCCTTGCCCTCGAGGACGGTGCTGCCGGGATCCCAGTCGAGGTCGAGTTGGTAGCGCAGGGCGTCGAAGTACGGCTCGCCGTTTTGCGGATAGTACGGGTCGTCGACCGGATCCGACTCGGCCCCGCTCAGGTCGACCGGCGGCGGATCGGCGGTCGGCGCCGGATCGGCAGTCGGTGACTGCGTCGGCCTCGGCTCGTCGGGTTCGGAGCCGGCGAGGTCGGCCGCGGTGCCGCACGCGGTGAGCATGGCGACCGTGCTCGCGACGGCGACCAACCCGACTTTGCGCCGAGGGTCTGGGGACATGCCCTCGACGCTACCGCCTGGCCAGGTCGCTAGGCCTCGACGAGTTCCTCCTCGGGCTCGATAGCTGGCTCGGCGGTCGGCTGGGCGCGCAGCCCGGACAGCGTCACGACGAGGCCGACGACAGCGAGGCCGGCCGAGACCGCGATCCCGGACCTGATGCCGTCGAGCGAGCCGGGGCCTCCGTTGGACGTGAGGACGGCGGTGACGGCCGCCAACACCACGGCTCCGCCGACCTGACCGGACGTGTTGAGGAGTCCGGCCGCGAGGCCCTGCTCGTCGTCGCGAACGCCGGCGACCGCCTGGATGTTGAGGGCCGGAAACGCCAGCCAGGCCACGCCCAGCAGCAACATGCCCGGCAGGATCACCGTCGCGAGGCTCGGGTCTTTGTCGGTGCCGTTCAGGAACACCAGGTAGCCGCCGAGCAGCCCGCCGGATCCGACGGCGATGAGCCTGGCGGTGCCGAATCGGTCGGCGAGCTGCCCCATGCGAGTGGCGAGCAGGGCCACCAGCAGACCACCGGGTAGGAACGACAATGCGGTCTCGAGGGCCGACCAGCCGAGCATGCCCTGGTAGTACTGCGTGGCGACGAACTGGAACGACAGGTAGGACCCGAACAAGACGATCAGGCCGAAGTTGGCTCGGGCTCGGGGCGCCGAGCGAAGGATGCCGAGCCGGATCAGCGGATGGCTGACGGTGAGCTCGGTGGTGAGAAACGCGGCAAGCAGCGCGGCGGCCCCGACCAGGCCGAGCAGGGTCCGCGCCGACGCCCAGCCGGCCTCGGGTGCCTCGACGACCGTGAACACGAGCAGCAGCATCGACGTCGTGATCGTGACAGCGCCCACGATGTCGTAGCGGCCGTCGGCCTGCGCGGGACGCGGCTGGCGGGGGACCAGTCGGTACGCGGCGACCAGGGCGACGACCGCGATCGGTGCCGGCGCGAGGAACGTCCAGCGCCAGCCCAGCTCGGTCAGGAAACCAGACAGGACCAACCCCAAGGAATAGCCGCTGGCACCGCACGCGGTGAAGATGCTCAGCGCCCGATTACGGGCCGGGCCCTCGGCGAAGGTCGTCGTCAGGATGGACAGCGCCGCCGGCGCGGTGAACGCGGCGCTCACGCCCTTGATCAGGCGAGCCGCGATCAACCAGCCGCCACTGCTCACCAGGCCGCCGAGCAGCGAGGCGAAGACGAACACGGTCAGCGCGATGAGGAGGACCTCGCGGCGCCCGAGCAGATCGGCGGCGCGTCCCCCGAGGAGCAGCAGACCGCCGTACCCCAGGACGTATCCGCTGACCACCCATTGCAGCGAGGCGGTCGACAGGCCGAGGTCGTCTTGGATCGACGGGAGTGCCACGCCCACCATCGACACGTCGAGGGCGTCCAAGAACAGCACGGTGCACAGGACCGCGAGCAGGCCCCACAGGCGTGCATCCCAGCGGTCGCTGGTCGTCGAAGTCGTCATAGGCTCGGACGCTACATGCATATGCATCTAATGCACAAGCAACTTATGAGTAAACAATAAATGTGTACGCATGCTAAGATCACCGGCGTGAACGACCAGGCTGTGGTAGGCGCATGGCGAGAGCTGCTCGCGAAGCATGCCGCGACGTGGGGTGCTCTCGAGCATGAGCTCGGCGCCAAGCACGGGCTCGGTCCGAGCGATTTCGAGGTCCTCGATCTCATGGTCGAGCAGGGCGGTGAGCGCTTTCGCGTCCAGGAGCTGGCCGACGGCGCACATCTGAGCCAGAGCGCGCTGTCGCGGTTGATCGCCCGACTCGAGAAGGCTGGCCTGGTCAGCCGGTCGCTGTGCGACAACGACCGGCGCGGCGTTTTCGTTTGCATCACCGACGAAGGTCGGGCCCGGCATGCGGCCGCTAGCCCGACCCATCGCGCCGTCTTGGCCGACCTCCTCGGCAACGCCGACCCCGCCTAGCGGTTTCTTCGCGCCGACCCTGCGCGTCCTGCCCACTTCTTCGCCGCAATCGCGGGGTGAGAGCGTGGTGCGGATGTGACACCATGCCGGCATGAATGCAGCCGCCTATCACACCAAACATCGCGAGACGATCGAGCAGGCCCTGGCAGCCATCCGCAAGCGGGACCACTTCTCCGCCTACCCGGAGTCGCCGAGCCCGCGGGTCTACGGCGAGACCGCGGCCGCCGACGGCCAGGCTGCCTTCGATGCGATGCGGGGGTCGGCTTTCGCACTCGAGACGCCCGGCGCCGACGGTACGGTCGCGACCGAGACCTCGCCGTTCGGCTTTGATCTCGACATCGCGTACCCGCGAGTCCAGTCGGACGGTGTCGACGCGCTTCTCGAGGCGGCGACCGCCGGCATGGCCGCCTGGCGGGACGCTGGTCCGGACGGTCGGGCCGGTGTGTGCCTCGAGATCCTAGCCCGACTGCACTCGCGGATCTTCGAGCTCGCCAACGCGGTGCAGCACACGTCGGGGCAGGCCTTCGTGATGGCGTTCCAGGCCGGCGGGGCGCATGCACTCGACCGCGGTCTCGAAAGTGTCGCGTACGCCTATGACGAGATGACGCGGCATCCGGCGATCGCGACGTGGGAGAAGCCGGCGCGCGGTGAGCCGCTGCGGATGGAGAAGACGTTCACCGTCGTGCCGCGCGGCGTCGCGCTGATGATCGGGTGCAACACGTTCCCGACGTGGAACTCCTACCCGGGGCTCTTCGCGTCGCTCGCGTGCGGCAATCCGGTCGTCGTCAAGCCCCATCCCCGGGCGGTGCTGCCTCTGGCCATCACGGTCCAGGTGGCCCGCGAGGTGCTCGCCGAGGCCGGGTTCGAGCCGAATCTCGTGACGCTCGCCGCCGAGGATCCGGCCGACGGGCTCGCCAAGACGCTGGCAGTGCGGCCCGAAGTACGGCTGATCGACTACACCGGATCGACCGCGTTCGGCGAGTGGCTCGAGGCCAATGCGCGACAGGCGGTCGTGTTCACCGAGAAGGCCGGCGTCAACAGTGTGGTGATCGATTCGACCGACTCGTTCAAGGGGATGTGCGGCAACCTGGCGTTTTCGTTCGCCCTTTACACCGGGCAGATGTGCACGACTCCGCAGAACGTCTATGTCCCCGCCGGCGGCATCGACACCGACGAGGGCCACAAGTCGCTCGACGAGGTGGCCGCCGGCATCGAGGCCGCGCTCGGCAAGCTGCTCGGCGACGACGCCCGTGCCGTCGAGCTGCTCGGCGGCGTCGTCAATCCGGGGGTGTTGGAGCGACTCGAGTCGGCCGGGTCGCGTGGGCGGGTGGTCGTGGAGTCGCGGGCCATCACTCATCCGGCCTTCGCCGACGCGACCGTACGGACGCCGCTCCTGGTGCAGCTGGACGTCGGCGAGGCGGATGTCTACGAGACCGAGTGCTTCGGGCCGGTGTCCTACCTCATCGCGGCGCCGTCGACGGGCGATGCGATCGCTGCGTTCCGACGTACGACGCGCGAGCACGGCGCGATGACGGCGGCGGTGTACTCGACCGACGACGGCGTGCTCGACGCGATGCGGTCGGCGGTGCTGGACGTCGGGGTGGCGCTGTCGGAAAACCTCACGGGTCAGGTGTTCGTGAACCAGACGGCGGCCTTTTCCGACTTCCACGGCACCGGCGCCAACCCGGCGGCGAACTCCGCGTTCACCGACGGCGCCTACGTCGCGTCGCGCTTCCGCACCATCGAGACCCGGCGCCACATCTGACCCTCCGGGAGTTGTCAGGCACATATGGAGCTGGGGCTCAACATGTGCCTGACAACTTGGGAACGCCCATGGCGGCGAGGTCGGCTGCGAGTTCGGCGCCGTCCAGGCGCACTTCAACGGTCGACGCCCGAAGCACCCAGCGGCGCCCGATCACGATCTTGCGCTCGCGTTTCATGTCGGCATCCCAGTGTTCGACGTCCATGTGGTGCTTGCCGTCAACCTCCAAGACGACGACCTCTCCGTTGGGCAGGTCCCATTCGCAGTCGAGGTAGCGAGTACGGCCGGCCGAGTCCTTGCGGAGTCGCTGTCGGGCGGGCGGCGTGAGGCCGTACCGTCGGCAGATCCGGCCCACGTCGAGCTCGCCGAGTGCGCGAGCGCCATCGGTGACGTCGAGCATCGCGAGTCGCATGTGCTGCCGATGCCGGATGGCCCCGCACGTGTCGAGTTCGGCATGCAGTTCCCGCGGCGTACACATGCCCTGCTGTACGACGGCGGCCATCATCGCGCACGCGAACCGCGGCCGGCGCTGCCATGCACCGGCGTCGATGGCGCCACGTGCATTCGACACCCTTGGTACGCCAGCCGCCGACACGATGTCGTCGGCGCTGAACCGACGCGACTCGTGCACCCTCACACCCGGCATGCGGACGTATCGAGCACCGCGATCGACCACGATGTGCACCAGCTTCGCCTCATGGGCAAAGCCGCGGAATCCGCCGTACTCGAGCGCGGTGTGACTCGCCAGAGCCGCCGGCGAGTCCGCATCGAGGACAGCGATCCACATCAACTGCGTACGGGATGGCGACGCATTCTGCATGAGGATTGTGTGGCGCCCGTACGCGCTCCATCGCTGCGCGGCGATCTGATGCTCGATGAACCCATGCGTCAGTCCGAGGTCGACGATCTGTCGTCGCGTCGCGACGCCGGATTGGCGAGAGGCGAGCGCAGCGAGGGGTGGGCTTGCGTCGGAGCGTGCGTACACATCTGGATCGTTGGCCAAAACGACCGCCCGAAGCCGACGTTCACCGAATTTGTGGATAACCGCGCCGAGTTGTCAGGCACATATGGAGCTGGGGCTCAACATGTGCCTGACAACTCCGGGGTTAGGGGTACGTGACGCCGGTGGCCGACTCCGATGCGTCCCAGAGGCAGCGACCCAGCTCGGTGTCGGCGGCCCTCCGACTGATGCGTGCCGGCGTCGGGGCGCCGCGGGACTCGCCGAGCGATCCGGGCCCCATGTACGACCCGCCGGGCAGGTCCGGCTCGGTCGCGGCCCGCAGCAACGGCCACGCACCGGCCTCGGCCGACTGCGCCAGCACGACGTTGCCGAGCCGCAAGACGAACCGCTGCACCGAATGGTTGCCCATCGCCAGCCCGGCATGCTGCAGCCCGGTGGCTGAGTAGCCCGGGTGCGCCGCCACCGACACGACCGGCGCCCCGGCGGCCCCAGCCCGGCGGTCGAGCTCGAGGGCGTACACGAGATTCGCCAGCTTCGACTCCGAGTACGCCGTCCACTTCCGATAGCGTCCAATCCTCGACTCGGGCTCGAGTCGCCGCAGCTCGATGCCGCGTACCAACCAGTGCATCAGCGACGACACCGCGACGACGCGCGCCGCCCGTGCCGCGACGAGGGCCGGCCAAAGCTGACCGACCAGCGCGAAATGCCCGAGGTGGTTGGTCCCGATCTGCAGCTCGAACCCGTCGACCGTGCGTCGCTCCGGCGCAGCCATCACACCGGCGTTGTTGACGCAGATGTCGAGCGGCCGGCCGTCACCGACCACCGTCGACGCGGCCGACCGCACCGACTCGAGGTCGGCCAGGTCGAGCTCCAACAGCTCCACTCGCGCCGTCGGCACCTCGGATCGGATCGCGTCCAGGCTGGCCTTGCCGCGGCTTCGGTCACGCGCGGTCGCCATGACCTCGGCTCCGGCGCGGGCGA
>Ga0190270_10000814_pt1 | contig 14004 bp, 8 predicted proteins | sample Popmic320T_FD_133748 | JGI IMG/M metagenome (GOLD analysis project Ga0190270, IMG submission 133748) | Populus adjacent soil microbial communities from riparian zone of Weber River, Utah, USA - 320 T | ecosystem: Environmental > Terrestrial > Soil > Riparian zone | place: USA: Utah | collected... | reverse complement strand
TGACGAGTGAAAAGAAGATTACCGCGATCAGTGGGAAAACAGCGGTGTGTTTCATGCCGGTCTCCTGTAATGAATTTTGAATACGCGGTGGTACGGTACCGGGAGCGGTAGCGACCGGGCGCCTGTCAAAGGAGCCCTCTCCGCAAGCGCCCGGTCGCTACTGTTCCCGGTACCGTATCAATGTTTAAAAACTGATCCGCGCCGCCAACTGGAACGCGCGCGGCCCGCCGGAGCCGAACACCTGATTGGCCCGCGTGGTGGGCGTGGCGAACGATCCCGATTGGAGGTTCCCGGTATAGCCGTCCAGATTGGCGACGTTGAACATGTTGAAAACCTCGCCGATCAACGAAAGCCTGACCTTCTCCCCGATCTTGACCAGCCGCGTCAGACGCAGATCGGTTGTGATCAGCGTGTCGCCGTTCGAGATATCGCTCGGCAGCCCGATGAGCGGGAACGGCTGGTTGAGGGGAGTTCGAGGCCCGCACCTTTGCTCGCCATTCACGATCAGTATGCAGGCCAATCTTTGCGCCGTTGTCGCCTGCGCCGGCAAGGCTTTGCTCCTCGCTATGACGTCGGCGTTGTAAGTTTCGACCGCCTTCCGAATGTCGTCCGCCCCCTGGCCGCGTCCGAAGCCGTTCCATTTCAGTCCGGGGAGTTGATGGAACGATGTGCCCTCGCCGTCCACGTCAATCGCGATGAACGGATTCATCGGCGGCGCGCTCGAGAATTGGTTGATCGTCGAAAGCTGCCAGCCGTTGAGCGCCCCGCGCAGGAAGCGATAGTCGCCTTTGTATTCGGGCAGTTCCCAGATGCCGCTGACGTTCAAACGGTGAGGGCGGTCGCCCGCGTTGACGCCCTGGCTCTCGAAGAGATTGTTCAGGTTCGTGACGCCGTTCCACGAGCTGTAGTACGAGTAGGCGTATGCGGCGGTGATCTGGTAGCTGTCCGCGAAGCGCTTGTCGAGCTTGAGGTGCAGGCCGGTGTAACGCGTGTTGGAGCCGGACTGATAGACGCCGATCTGGCCGGTCGAGCATTGCAATGCCGGATTGCGTCGCGCCAGTGGCGGACTCGTGGGGCAGGCGGGAATCACACGCGTCGAGACCGTGGTCGGAACCTGGGTGACCGCATCCGCTCCCGTCACCCGTACGCTGTTGAAGCGATTGTAGTCAACCTCGAAGATGGCGTGAGGCCCGCCGAAGGCGACGCCGCGACGCATGACGAAGTCCGCCGTCACGACCATATTCCGCATGACCTCGCGCTGGACGCCGGTCGTGACCTGGATCGTGTAAGGCGTGCGCGTGCCGTTGTCGAAGAGCTCGTTCCCGGTCTTAAAGATCTCGATGTTGCGAATCGAGAGGTCGGTCGGCGTGGGATAGCGCGCCAATTCCTGCGCCTTGATGGAGCCAAGCAAATTGAAAGCTTGCTGACCGGTCAACGCGCCGTTGGTCGCCGCCGCGGCCGCCGACAACTGTTGCAGCGACTCGGGCTGTCCCGGTTGTCCGAAGAACGGATTCGGAATCGCAGTGCCCGGGATCAGCACGCGCCCGTTTCCCCATGGGCCGACCCATCGGCGCTCCTGAATGCGGGTGAAGCCGAGGTCGGAATCGTAATAGAGTCCCGACCCGCCGCGCAGCACGGTCTTCTTCTCTTTGCCCAGCGCCCAGGCGAAGCCGATGGCTGGCGCGAAGAGCTTGTATTCTTTCGGCGGCGGTTCGAGGCTGCCGCCGGGGCCGAACAGGGGCCGCAGATATTCGGGCTTCGGCAGATCGTAGTTGCGGAGATTGTCCTCGAAAGACCAGGCCACCCCGTAGTTGAAGGTGAAGCTCGGCGCGATCTGCCAGGCGTCCTGGAAGTAGAAGCGGTAGCGGTCGTTGCGCCGCGCGATCTCGCGGTTAAATGGCGCGGGCGAACTCTGGTCGCCGACGCCGATTGAGAATGTGTTGAGCGGAAGTCGCAGGATGTCGGCCAGCGTAGGCGGGCCTGCCGTCGTCGTGCGCAGCGTGGCGGGCAGTGAGTTGTAGAGCGCCGGGTTGGCGACGCGCACCTGCTCCGGGCTGAAGAGATTGATGACGCCCGTATCCTGACGCGCCCATGCGCCGAATCGGACGTAATGCTCCCATTCGCCTCCGAAGCGGATGCGATGCGTGCTCTTCTGCCAGCTGACGTTGTCGGTGAATTGATAGGTGCGGTTGGCGCGATCCTGCGGCGCGTTTTCGTTGTCGCCGATCACGAAGCCTGTTGTAGCTGCGCCCACGCTGATGCGCGGACCTTGCGCGCCGAGACAGCCTATGGAACCGGCGCAATCACCGGGGCTCGGAGGCGCCAGCGCGGCGGTCAGAATTTCCCAGTTGGCGCGAAAATCGTTGACCATGCTCGGCGAAAGCACGCTCGTCACGCCGACGGCCGTGTTGAACGCGTTGTTCTTGCCCTTGATCCAGTTCGACTCGTTGCCGCCAGTCGCTTGCAGCGTCCGGTTGTGCTCCTCGCTGTAGCGCAGAAACGCCGTGTGCTTGTCGCTGACGCGGTAATCGAAACGCAGGTTGAAGAGCTTGGCCCGCAGCGGCGTGAATCCGGTGTGATCGAAGGCGTTGGCGAAGACGCCGCGTTCGGGGAAAGCCGCGTTGCGGTCCGAGTGCGCGACGTCGAAGACGCTCAACTGGTTGTTGTATTCGAAATTGGTGAACCAGAAGAGCCTGTCCTTCTTAAACGGGCCGCTCAGCGTAAAGCCGCTCTGCCGCCGCGCGAAGAAAGGATCAGGATTGCTGGCCCGCCGCTGCAGGTTCGGATAGGCCGACATGTTGTGGTCGCGGAAATAGAAGAACCCCGCGCCGTGATAGGCGTTGGAGCCGGTGCGCGAGACGATGTTGACCGAGCCGATGGAGGTCACGCTGGTTGAGAGGTCGAAGTTGAATGTGGAGATCTGGAACTCCTGCACCGACTCCTGCGAGAAGTTCTGCGCCGTCCCGCCCGTGACGCGGTCGTTGACCGAAGCCCCGTCCACCGAGATGCGGGTCAACGCCCCGGCCACGCCCGCGATCGAGACGCGCGTGAAGCTGTTGATGCTGCCGGCGGGGTTGGACACCGTCGTCACCGTGACGCCCGGTTCCAATTGCGCGAGCTCCAGAAAGTTGCGCCCGTTGAGCGGCAAGGCTTCGATTCGCTCGCGCGTCACCACGCCGTCAATCTTGTAATCGCTCGTATTGACCTGCGCGGTCTCCGAGGTGATGGTGATGGTTTCGTTGCTTCTGCCGACGGTCAGCGAAAAATCGGCGGTATGGTTGTTACCGGTGAGTACCGTGACTCGCCGCAAGACGCGCTGAAAACCCTGAGCCTGCGCGGTGACTTCGTACTCGCCGGGCTGCAGGTTGTCGGCGGTGTAGAGACCTTCGGAATTGGTCGTCAGTTTTCTGTCGAGACCGGTCTCGATGTTTTTTATAGTGACGGTCGCGTTCGACACCGCCTCGCCGTTCGGATCGGTTACGGCGCCGCGGATGTTGCCGGTGGCCGCCTGTCCCAGCGCAATCGAGGCGCAGAGTAGAGACGACAAAAACCCCGTACATAGCCGGTGTGCTCCTGGCTGTCGTTGTTGGATGCGCATACTGGACCTCCTTGTTGGGCGCTTGTGGTCGCAAGGCGCCACGGATGTGGGACGGACCTTAGCATGTCCGTCCCACATCCGCGATGCGTCAGCGAGGTAATATGGATCGATCAAAGCGATTAAGAAGGTGGGGGGACGAACAGCCGCTCCCCCTCTTAACAGATGAAAATCTGATCCCGGCAAAGCCGCGCAACGTCTCTTCGCGTTGCTCGCGGTCGGCGCCGCGCGCGGTATCGAGCGCGCTTCGATCATCGAGCGGTAGCGAGCGTTTTTCCGTCATCGGCTCACCGGATTAGGCGCGCTCGACACCGCGCGCGGCGCCGACCGATCCGTCATTGAAAGCCTGCGGCGGGGGGGGATGTGAGCCCGCCGCCGCACTCGTAGCTGGTGTAGTCGCAGGCGCGGAGGAGATGTTGTCAGCCAATATCTTCCTTCTGCCTGTTATTTCTTCTTCTGCTTTTCCTGATACGCCTTCGCCTGCTGACCGACGATATGCGCCAGATTGCCAATTGCCGCCTGTACGTCAATCAGGTGCAATCCCCAATTCGCTTGAACCTGTCCGTTGACCACCACATCACCGGCAATCTCGTCAGTGCGCGGATCGGCGGGATCGCCATGAACTCTCAGCGCAAGGTATGCCCCATGCTCATTGGACACGCATTGGGCTGACAGCAATCCCGGCACGCTAACAAACGGAGTCTTGATCGATTGTTCGGGCGTTACCCAGGGTTTCGGCGCGGCGGATGAAGTATTTGCGCTCCTGCCCGCGGCAAGATAGGCATGCAATTCGCCGCGGCCGCCGCCTAACGCCGCCGGATTCGCGCAAGCCGCGACCATCCCCTCGCCCGGAGCGCGACCGAAGAAAGAGTTCGTGGGCGGCGGCGCGTTTTCGCGGAACGTGACGTAAGCGATCACGCACCCGGTTTGATTCGGCGCTCGACACAACGGCATCTTTTGAAAAGCGCCGCCGACGTCTTTGCCCGCCGGCACGGCGACGTTCGTTCCCAACAGCAACGCGGAAACGACTCGATCCTGGATGGGCTTGCCGTCAATTTCGTTCTTGATGAGTTGGGTCAAAACGCCGGAACCTTGCGAATGGCCGATGAGAACAACGCCGCGTCCCTGATTGTCGTGTTCGAGATAATACTTCCAGGCGTCCAGCACGTCTTTGTAACCGAGCGCGCGATCAGGCGCCATTGGCCTGCCCGACAGATTGGCGCGCAACGCCGTCAGCGTTACCTGCCGGTAGAGTGGGGCGTAAGGGCGGCACTGTGAACCGAAGCGCGCGAACTGATGCTGAACGACGCTGCGTTCTTCCGGCCCCGCGTTCATATCGCTGTTCGGCGTCGGGTCATTGGAGACTGTCGGATAGACATAAAAACAATCGATCGGCGCCTTCGGGTTGGCGCTCCATTTCTCTTCGCTCAATTTGCCGTCAGCGGCGACGACGGTCGTCGTCAGATCAGCCGCGCAAGCGTCCTGCCTGCCGGGGCGACACAACCATGTTTCGGCCTTGCTGTAATCATTATTGGCCGCCGCCGCTGGCGCCGTTTGATCTTGCGGTTGCGCTTGCAGGTTATAGGTTTTCTGGCCGGCCAGCAGCGTCAGCGCGGCGCAAGCGAAAACAATGACAATTCGTCGAATCATGTTCCTCCATTTACTGCTTCGCTTTGAGGTCGCCTTTGAGCAGCGTCTGTTCGAACCAAGACGCCATAGCCGCGCTGGCGCGTTTGGCGTCTTCGCCGCGGAACCCGTGCTCGGCCCCTTCGATGATGATGAGTTGCGTCTTGACGTTATTCTTCTGGAAAGCTTCGTGAATGACCTTGCTGTTGTTCACTGGAACGAGATTGTCCTTGTCGCCGTGAATGAGCAGCGTCGGCGGATCGTCCGCCGAGACGTGGACGATCGGCGAATAATCGGGCGCTTTCTCCTTCTCGAAATTCAGGGCGGGGAAGCGGTCAAGCGTACCGCCCGTGCGCTGCGGGTTGAGGCCGCGCGCGAGTGGTCGGAGGTCTACAGGTGGAAAGTAGGCGACGACCGAGGCCACGCGGTCGCTCTCTTTCATGAAATCCTCTTTGGCGTTCGGGTCGCCGTTGTCCGACGCCGTGCCGAGCACGAGGGCCAGGTGGCCTCCGGCGCTGCCTCCGAAGACTCCCAGGCGGTTCGGATCGACGCCCCATTGTTTGGCGTTGTGGCGGATGAAGCGGACGGCGCGGCGGACGTCAGACACGATTTCGGGAATGAGATACTTCGGGCTGCTCCCGTGCCTCACCGTGATGAGCGTGAATCCTTTGTCCAGCAGGTCCTTGAACCGCGTCGCGGTCTGCTGCGGCGGGTTGTAGTTCGAAACCCAGCCTCCGCTGACCATGAAAATGACGGCGGCGCCGTTGGCGTTCGCCTTCGGCTTGATCACATCGAATGTCATCGCAAGGCCGTCTTTGTGCCCGTAGACCACATCCGGAACGATCTCGGTCTGGGCCTGGGCCATGACTTGCGCGGACGCGCAGACAGTCAGAATCAATGCAAGCGTGATTGAAAGCCTGATTGTCGACATGTTTCATTCCTCGTTGGTTAACCGCTTTTGGCGCCGGCGTCGCACGCGGTTCGCGCGCGGGATCGAGGGAGCATTCCCTCTTCTTCCCATAAGGGCGCTCACGTTATACCCGCGCGCGAACCGCGTGCGACGCCAGGGGGGAGAATCAAAAACTCAGCCGCGACGTTAACTGGAACGCGCGCGGGCCGCCGGAGCCGACCGTTTGACCTTGGGAGCGCAGGCGCCCTTGCCTGCCTGACTTCAATAAGACGAGTATTTGCTTTTCACTCATTACCTTCGCAGCCAGGCAGGCAAGGGCGCCTGCGCTCCCAGAAAGCGCTCCGGGGGATTACTTCTTCAAATACTGATCGAACCATTCAATCGCCATCTTGATCGCCTGTTGGCGCTGCTCGCGGTAGATGCCGTAGTGCGTGATGTTCGGGACGGAGACGTATTTCTTCTTCGCCCCGGGCATCCGGTCGTAAGCGAGTTTCGCGTGATCCTTGTTGTCGAAGAGTTCTTCCTTCTCGGCGACGACGAAGAGCGAGGCGCAGTCTTTGACCTTGGCCGCCTCTTCGACGGGCGCGTAATGGAGCAATTTGTCGCGGATCGGCGCGCCGATCAGATTGCCGACCACTCTGGCCCTCGGTTCGGGATAGCCCAACTCGCCGCGCGCCCGCCTGGTCGCTTCGTCGTAAGTGGTCTTGACCTGCTCGGCGTCGGCCACCACCCAGCGCGAATCGAATGCGCCGACCTGGCTGACGACGGCCTTGACGCGCGGGTCGCGCGCCGCGACGTAAAAGACGTGGCCGCCGGAGTAGCTCGACCCGCGCAATCCCAAACGCTCCTTGTCAACCATCGGCTCGCCCATCGCCCAGTTGATGACGTTGAACCAGTCGGTCGTCTGTTCGAGTGGGTCGACGTACTCGCGCAACTCTTCCACCTGCGCGGTGAAGCGGCGGCCGTCCTTCTTTTCCGGCGGCGATTTCAGCACGATACGCCCGTCGCTCTGCCCCCAGCCGCGATAATCGAAATCGATGACCAGATAGCCTGCGTTCGCCAACGCCAGCGCATCCGAGCGGAAGTTGGCCGCCACCCCGCCCCAGCCATGCGCCTGAATGATGGTCGGCAGCGGCTTGCCCGCGAGCGATTTCAACGAGAAAAGCTCGGCATGCAGCCGCACGCCTTCGCTGATGATGTTTGCAGTGCGGAAGTCGATGTTTTCGGGCGCTTTGAACCCCGCGGCCTGTTGTTGCGGCGACGCCGCCGGATCAGGGGGGCGCGTCGTCGAAGGCTGCTGCGCGGGCGCGGCGCTGATCGTCGCAATAATCGTGACGATAAAAACGAATATTCTGGTTAAAGATAGCGTCATCGGTTTCGGTTCCTGCGTAAATTCCCCTCAACGTTTTTCCTGCGAAGACGCGGACGTCGTGACGACCTGTTGGAGCTTGCCGCCTTTCGCAGAGAGCATCAGCTTGATCAATTCTTCAGTGACTTTCGGCTCAAGCCCTTCGGTGTGTCCTTTTTCAAGGCGCACGACGTCGGCGACCACGCGTCCGTCCTTGCAATCGGGATAGGCGAAGACCTGCGCCTTGCCGGGCGCGGGCAAGAGTCCCCAACCCGGACGCAATAGATTCAGACGGCTGCTGTCAAAGACGTAGCCGGCCTTGACGTCTTCGATTTCCCTCGGCGCGATCCTCGGGCCGCAAGAATATTTCTTGGCCCACTCGGAGGTCTCAGGCACGCCCTTCTCGTCAATTTCGCGCTGGCCTGTCGTGTAAATGTGCGAGAAGTCTGCGGCGGGGGGCTCGCGCAGAGCCGCCATAGCCGACGCCATAGGGCCGGCGCCGCCAGGCGCCGTCGCGCCAGGCGCTCCGCCGCCGGTGGGAGCGAATGTTGAGCTTCGACCCGGATTCCCACCCAGGCGACCTCCGGAGAGGCTGAGCCATCCATCCACTCTGTCCTTGAAGAAATCCGTCCGCACGAGCCGGTTGGAGGTCATGCCGCCCTGTGAATGGCCGGCCAGCCAGAATGCCTTGATGTTTTCCTTGCCGATCTGTTCGACGACGAAGTTTACGATGTTCTTCAAGTATTCGTCATCAACCTCGGTCCACCTTCGTATCGGAGAGTTTGGAGTGGCGACGACCAGGCGATATTTGTCCACGTGATCCAGCAGTGGGAAATAGTGGCGCTGCCAGTTCCCGTACGATCCGCCTCCGTGCAGGCTGAGAATGAAGGTTACCTTCTCGCCCTTCTTCAGGTCGCATGGATAATCGAGGAAATAAGTGCGGCGCGTCTTCATCTCGACTACGTTTCCCTGATTGACCACCGTAGCCCCTGAGCACTCACGGTCAGGACAGTGCAGATATGGGGCGCCGGCGGCGCAGGTCGTGCCCTCAAACTGGAAGGGTTTTTCCTGGGCGCTCGCCGTTCCCGCGAATGACAGCGCGACGGCGACGGCTAACAATCCAATCAAATTTCGTGACTCTTTCATGAAGGTTCCTCCTACGTGAGACGGCTAAATTCAAGGCGACGCCAGCGCGGCGAAAACAGGTCAGCGCTGTTTCTGAAATCGCTCGATGAAATCGAGCTGCGCCTTGAGCAGGCGCCAGCGAAGTTCAACGGTGTCGCCGAAGTCCAGGTAGGCTTCGGTCTCGCGGTCGTACGGCGCCCATTTGGGCAAGCCTTTGCCGTTGGGGTCGCCGGTCGCCGCGAAATTGACCCAGTAGTCCGACATCATTCCGGCCAGCTTGAAATCGGCCTCTTGAAGCAGGGAATTCTGCCGGCTGAGATTGTTGAAGACGTAGACGATCTCTCCGGCGTGATAAGCGCCCAGATATTTACTGTTCGGATTGGGCGGGATGTGACTGAAGAAATACAGATAGGCTTTAGAACGCCCAGTCGCGGTCATCCGCGCCCACGTCCGCATCGGCAGCGTGAACGTGACGTCGCGCAGGCTGCCCAGATAGGCGGCGGCGACGTCGGCGTCGCTCTTGACCGGATATGCGGCGTCGAACTCTTTGATCGCCGCCCCGTACTGCGTCTCGACGCGTTTGCGAAGATCTTCCGTCGTCTTCGGGACCATCGTGGGGACGGTCAGCGTGGTCATCTCGTTGGCGTTCGAGCCGACGATCACCGGCGCGTCGTTCTGTTTGCCCTGCGCGAAAATGTTCCGAATCTCGTCAGGCAGCGCCCAACCATCCACGTTCGGCTGAGTTCTGAACTTTCTCCCTTCAGGGTCATTGTTGAAAACCTCGACGATCTTTTCCGCAGGCTGCGCGCGCAGCGCCTTGATGGAATCCGCGCCGGCGGCTTTGGCGAAAGCCTCGCCGATCTTCTCCGCTGAGGGGCGGCCTTCGCGGTCTTCCTTCAAATAGGTCATCGGCCCGAACGAGCCGCCGCTCTGCCCGATGGCGCGATGAAACAAACCTCTGGCCAGCGGCGAGGCGACGAGCGCATTGACGCTCCACGACCCCGCCGATTCGCCGAAGATGGTCACTCGGCCAGGATCGCCGCCGAAGGCCGCGATGTTCTTCTGAACCCATTTCAAGGCCGCGATCTGGTCGAGCGCGCCGTAATTGCCCGACGAGCGATTCGGCGACTCGGCGGTCAGTTCGGGATGAGCGAGATAGCCGAGCGGGCCGAGACGGTAATTGACCGTCACCAGAACGATCCCTTTTTTCGCCAGGGCAGTTCCGTCATAGGCGCGAGTCGCGCCCGATCCGCGCGTCAGCGCGCCGCCGTGAATCCAGACCATGACCGGGCGCTTCTCGCCGGCTTTGGCCGCGGTCCACACGTTGAGATAGAGACAATCTTCGCTTTGCTTGCGCGGCGCCGAGTAATAGAGCGAGCTTTGTGGGTAAGGCGCCTGAGGGCAATCCGGACCGAAGTCGTTGCACTCGCGAACGCCTTCCCACGCCGCCACGGGCTGAGGAGCTTTCCAACGCAACTCGCCCACCGGCGGGGCGGCGAAAGGTATGCCTTTGTAACTGCGAACCCCGTCAACGACGGAGCCTGAGATCAGCCCGCCTTCCACTCGAACGGTGTCGTTGGCGGTCAGGGCGGAGCCGGAGAACGCAAAGACTAATCCAATGGCGAGCAAAATAAGGTTGCGCAGCATGATGGACTCACTTTCCCGAAAGACGATAAACTTATTTATTTAGGAATGAGAAGTGCGATGGATTATGAGCCCTGGGTAGAACCCGCCATTGATGCCGCCTCCCGCTTCGGAAATAATCGGAGACAAGAGTTACGGCTACCTACCGGTTGGTAAGTCTACAGCTCTCCCAAGACCGTGTCAAGAATTTGGGCAAGGAAGTTTATGAAGCAGGCTTGGCTGCCACAGAGGCACAGAGACACAGAGATGGAGAGAGGGACCGCAGAGACGCTTTTTCTCTCCATCTCTCTGTCTTTCCATCTCTGTGTCTCTGTGCCTCTGTGGCAGAATTACGGATTGTTATCTTCGGCTGGAGTTTCGCGGAACTCGACCGGCTCCTGGCAGCATTCGCAAGGCCCTGGTTTATGCGCGGTGATATAGCAAATGTCGCAAAAATAATATAGATCGTGCAATCTGCCGTTGCGCCAGGATTGTAGTTTGATGACTTCGATGAAGTCTGCGGCGGGGAAGATTCGGGCGGTGACTTGCAGATCGCGCTGGCGGAAGCGTTCGTCCGTCCATATTGCGGCGGCGGTGTCCACAGGCAAAAACGGGTAGAATTTGCCCTCCGCCGTCTTCAGCGTGTAGACATGCCCACGCGTTTGGCAATCGGGGGTGATCTGATAGGGTTTTTGCAGTTCTTCAGTGAGACATATGACATTGCCGCGCAGCGATACGATTTGCGCTTCCGCGGAAGGTTTCGCCCTGTCTTGAGCCGGCGCCGGGAATGAGAGCGCGCCGGCCGTGAACAATGATGATGCGATGAATTGTCTTCTGCCCTGGTACATTCTCATTCCTCCGTTCGGATCAGCGTCGCGAGCGGTAGCGAGCGTCGTTCCACAAATTGGTTGACTGCAAGAGCCACGCGCGGTACTGATTGGCTATCGAAAACGCGGCCCGAAAGATATAATCGCCGCGCTCACGATCGCAAAGCGATTCTCATTCTACCTGGAAATCACAGGCATGCGGAAGAAACATTTTCATTTGATCGGCGTCTGCGGTACAGCGATGGGATCATTGGCGGGAATGCTCAAGGCTCAAGGCCATAGGGTGACCGGCTCTGACAAGGCCTTTTATCCGCCGATGAGTGACGAGTTGAAGCGACTCGGGATAGAAACTTTCGAAGGCTTCGACGCCTTCCATTTGAGTCCACAGAACGGGGCGGCGCCGGACGTCGTCGTCGTCGGCAACGCCACGTCGCGCGGCAACGCCGAGGTCGAATACGCGCTCAACAACAAACTGCGCTGCGCCTCGATGCCGGAAATCATCCGCGAGAACTTCATACGCGGAAGACACTCGACGGTCGTCGCGGGCACGCACGGCAAAACGACCACGACCTCATTGATGGCCTGGGTGATGCAGGTCGGAGGCCTCGACCCGTCGTTTCTGGTCGGCGGGGTGGCCGAGAATTTCGGCGCGAGTTTCAAAGGCGCCGACTCGAATTATTTCGTGATCGAAGGCGATGAATACGACACGGCCTATTTCGACAAAGGTCCGAAGTTTCTGCACTACCTTCCCGATCTGGTCATTCTGAACAACGTCGAATACGACCACGCGGACATTTATCCGAACCTGGATGCTGTCAGGAAGGTCTTCCGGCTGCTGGTCAACCTGATTCCCTCGAACGGGCGGCTGGTCGCCGGCTGGGACTCGGCCGTCGCGCGCGAGATCGTAACCCGTCCGGTCGACCCGCAGGGCGTGTGGTGCGGGGTCGAGAGTTTCGGCGTCGAACACCCCGACGCGAAATGGACTGCGCGCGAGATCGATTTTCTGCCCGACGCGACGCGATTCAAAGTCCTGTGCGAGGGCAAAGAGTACGGCGTCTTTCAATCGCCGCTGGCCGGAATGTTCAACGTCAGAAATTGTCTGGCGGCGGTCGCGGCGGCTGACGTGTTGGGGATTGACCGCCGCCTCGTCGCCGAATCGCTGGCCACTTTCAAGAGCGTCAAGCGCCGGATGCAGGTGCGCGGCGTCGCGAACGACATTACAGTGATCGACGATTTCGCCCACCACCCGACGGCGATTAGAGAGACGCTGCGCGCGATAAAGCAGCGGTACCCTGAGCGCCGCGTCGTGGCCGTCTTCGAGCCGCGCTCGTGGACGACGCGCAAAAAAGTTTTTCAGAAGGATTATCCGCCGGCCTTCGCCCCCGCCGATTACGTGGTGATCGCGCCGATCTTCGAATCGTTCAGACTGGCCGCCGACGACCAGTTGTCGATTGACGAAGTGATGGCCGACCTGCGCGCGGCGGGCAAACAGGCCTTCTCGATAGAAGGCGCCGACGCCATCGTCGAACACGTCGCGCCCGATCTGCGCCCGGGCGACGTCGTGGTGATCATGTCGAACGGCGGCTTCGGCGGGATTCATCAAAAACTGCTCGACGCGATCGGCGCGCCGCCGCGCGCGTAGGGGCGGGTATTCCACGCCCAACCGCGTTGATCACGGACGCGGGCGTGGAATATCCGCCCCTACGCGCGCGGTACTATGCAGATCCCCTCAACTCGCTTTCTTTAATATTCAAACAAATTCGGAGGCCCCTCGTGAAAGCTCGACGGATTCAGCTTTGGTGTCTGGTTGTTTTCTTGCTCGCAGTCGCCGCGATCTGGCTGTCGCCCTCGCTAAATTCGAACGCGAGCGCCGAAGCGAAATCGCCGTTCAAAAAGCTGATCGACGCGCGCGCGCGGTCGGCCACGCGCGAGACCAAGACGTATCGTTTGCCCGCGATGAGCGCGGACAGGGTTTATTCACTGTTGGTTTCGACGCCGTCGCCCGCAGCGTTCGGCGCAAACGACAAGCTTCAGGTTACGCTGCGTGGCGGAGGGAAGACCGTCGCCGGCAAGTCGCTGCACGCCGGCGACCCCGATCTTTACACGCTGTTCCGGTCAAACGGGACGGCGGAGGTTGAGGTCGTCTCGTTCGCCTCGACGCCGATCGAATACACGGTCACGGTTCTCGAATGGCCCGCGACCTCGACTTCGGACGCGACTGTCGAGGCCGAACCGAACGACGCCTGGAGCGAGGCGAACGAATTCAAACTGGGCCAGACCGTGTGGGCCTCGGCGGACGACAAGCCGTACATCCTGCCGTTGAACGAGTCGAAGCCGGCGCGGGGCGCGGCGCCTTACGCGCAACAGGCGGACCTGGCGAGCGACCGCCTGCCCGAAGGCGGCGTGGACTGGTTCAAGTTCACGTACGAGGGCGACGGGCCGAAGCTGGTTCATTTCGAGCTTGATCTGCTCGAACGCGACAACATCCCGGTCGACGTTTCGGTATTCACCGTCGAAAACGGCGAGGCCAAGAGTTACGAACGAGGCGCCGATCCGGTCACGCCTCCGCATGAAGTCCAGGCCCTGCCCGGCAACAAGTTCACCACGCGTATCATTACTCGCGGGACCTACTACGTCCGCGTCGACGCCAATCACGTCTTCTATCAACTACGCACGGCGGTTTACGACGCGCCGCCGTTCAGCAGTCAAAACGGCGCCCGGAAAGACGTGGCCCGCAAGGCAGTGCGCGCCGGAATGGATTATCTGGTCAGCGCGGGCGATAGTTGGCACGCCAACACGCCGCGTCACGGCGGCGTCGTCAATCGCATTTCGAGCGTTCATTTCGAAACGCAGCTCTGCATCGCCTGTCATGCCACTCATTTCACGACGCGCGGCGAATTGACGGCCAAGCAGAACGGCTACTCGGTCAACAAACGCTCGCCGCTCCAAT
>Ga0190270_10000813_pt1 | contig 14013 bp, 7 predicted proteins | sample Popmic320T_FD_133748 | JGI IMG/M metagenome (GOLD analysis project Ga0190270, IMG submission 133748) | Populus adjacent soil microbial communities from riparian zone of Weber River, Utah, USA - 320 T | ecosystem: Environmental > Terrestrial > Soil > Riparian zone | place: USA: Utah | collected... | reverse complement strand
GTCGCCGACGGCGCGCCGCGCGACATAACTTTCGATTTCAAGCTCGAGCGCAGCAGTTGGGTCGCGCTGCGCATCCCAACCTCATCGCACACCAACCCGATTTTCGTCGTCGTTGGCTCCAAGCCGATTCGCGCCTCGCGGCGCAGCGCCGAATGGTGTCTGAAAGCCGTCGACCAGTGCTGGAGCCAGAAGGCCCCGAAGATATCGGCTAAAGAGCGCGACGAGGCCGCGAAGGCCTACGAACATGCGCGGCAGACTTATCGCCGCGTCCTCGCGGAGAGTGAGATTGATTAAACCCTGAGAATGGTGGATTGACTTGACGAATGGCGCCGGCTTGGGCAAGGTCTGTCCGAAATTCGTCGCGAGTCGAAGCATGCCGCGCCGGCGGTGATCTTCGTCCCAATGTTTCAATCGCTATAGGGGCGTAACGGCGCACAATCAGCCCACAGGTGGTATTTATGTTTGAACTCTATTTTCTGTTCATCTACTTGCCACGGCGAATAAGGAGAATCGCCAGGGAGAAAGGCGAGAGCCCTTTTACCTGGTGGTTCCTCACTGTCGGGGTCTGGCTGGGGGTCGAAAGCGTCATCGGTTTGGTTGTAGGAATCATTCACGTGGTTGGAGTAGAACTCTGGGGGTGGTCGGCGGACGAATACGAAGTGGGATTCGTCGGCTTCGGCTATTTCTTCGCTTTAATCTGCGGCGCGCTGGCAGGCTCGTTCGTAGTTTCTAAATTGCATAAAACGCCGGCTAAGGGAGAAGTGGTAAAATGACCGCAGCTGCTAAAATTTTGAATTGAATATGAGTTCTCACGACGAAAAACTTCTGGACGACATCGGCTGGCGCCTGCTCGAAGAGCTGCAGGAAGACGCGCGGCTCTCCTACACCGAACTCGGGCGGCGCGTCGGGTTGTCGACCCCCGCGGTTATGGAGCGGATTCACAAGATGGAGGACGCGGGGATCATCATGGGGTACCGCGCCGAGGTCAACCCTGAGAAGATAGGCTTTCAGGTCGCGGCCTTCATCCGCATCGGCCTTGAGCACGACGTCGTGCCGCGGCTGGAATCGCTCTTCAAAGAGATTCCAGAAATCATCGAATGCCATCGCGTGACTGGCGACGATTCGTTGATCCTGAAAGTCTACGTAACCTCGATAGCTCACCTGGAAACGGTTATCCAGCGGATCATGCCTTACGGGATGCCCGCGACCTCGATCGTGCTCTCGACGCCGGTCCCCAGGCGGAGGCTGGAACGGCAAATGGTCAGGCAGGCTGGGAAAAAGACTCGCGGGCCGCAGTCGTAATGTGGCTGTCGGACGCAAATTGGTGTAAAGTTCATCGTATGGTTGAACAGAAAGAAATCAGAGAATCAAGACCGGCTCATCAACAATTCGGCCCGCCGAAATCGCCCATCCGCGAATTCTTCGAACAGGGGTTGATTACAGTGATCATGGCCCTGTTCCTGATGACCTTTATCGCGCAAGCCGTCGCCGTGCCCACTGGCTCGATGCAAAACACGATTAACATCGGCGACCACCTCTTCGTTAATAAATTCATCTTCGGCAAACCGACGCCGATTCTGGGGCCGCTGCTGCCGACGCGCGACATCAAGCAGGGCGACATCATCGTCTTCAAGCTGCCCGACGATGCGAAGATCAATTACGTCAAACGCGTGATCGGGCTGCCCGGTGACACGGTTCAGGTCAAAGGCCACCGCGTCTTCGTTAACGGCAAGGAATTACCTGAGGAACGCGCGCTCGTTCAAGGGATCGGCGGGCCGGACCCGGAATTGACTGTTGTCAGGGTCGAACCGAAACCCCAGGACGCCAAGTATCGCGTCTATTACGACGCCGAGAGGTATTCGAGCGGTGATGACTACGAGGTCAATACCCGGGCGCAATATGGCGTGAGCGAGCCGGCCAAGGTGCCCGACGGCCATTACTTCGTGATGGGGGACAGCCGCGACAACAGTGAGGACAGCCGCTATTGGGGCTTCGTCCCGCGCGAAAATATCTTCGCACGCGCGCTCTATGTACATTTATCCTTCGACCAGCGGGCCAGCGGCCTTCTCGGCAAACTCACCAGCATCAGGTGGAGGCGGATCGGAACGGCCGTGAAATGAGAGCGGAGAAGGCGAGTTAGACCGTTCGCTCTTTCTGAGTAGCGCGAAGAGGAGAAGCAAAAAGGGCAAGAAGGGCAAAGAAGGGCAAAAATTTCTTTTTGTTACTTTTTGCCCTTCTTGCCCTTTTTGCTTTCACGTTCGGTCTAAATGCGGCGCCGCTCGCGCGCGGCGCCGATCCCAGGTCAGCAGTAAAAACATGAAAAAGTTGATTTCTTTTTTCGCAATGGTGATCGCCGCTTGCGCATTCGCGCTGACGGGTTATTTCGTTTTTACATCGTCGCGGCGCGCGCGGGCGCAGGACGACGCCCGTTTGAAGCGCGAGCAGCTCTACCGGCTGAACAACATTGGCGTCGCGTTCATGGAGCAGTTTAAGCACGAAGACGCCGTGAAGCAGTTCAAACAGGCGTTGGAAGGCGATCCGAACTTCGCCGTCGCGCGCATCAACCTGGCGCTGGCCTACTTCTATTTAAACGATTCGCGCGCTGCGGTCGAAGAGGCGCGCGCCGGCGTCAAGCTCGCGACCGACAGCCCGCATGCGCGTTACGCGCTGGCGGCGGCGCTCCGGAACGAAAAGCTTTACGACGAATCGCTCGCGGAATTCAACAAAGTCCTCTCGATCGACCCGCGCGACTCTGCGACCAACATCCAGATCGGCCAGCTCCATGCGCAGAAACAGCAATATCCACAGGCCATCGCCGCGTTCCAGCGCGCGATCGAATCGGAGCCTTACAACGCGACGGCCGTCTACAGCCTCGCCCAGGCCCTGATTCGTTCTGGCCAGCGCGACGAAGGCCAGAAGGCGCTCGAGCGGTTTCAGCGATTGCAGGCTTCGGGTTACAAGACGACGCTCGGAAATCTTTACGGCGAGAAGGGGCGCTACGCTGAGGCCGTCGTGAGCACGGGCGCCGAGCCTGACCTGGTTTCGAAAGAGGCGCCGAACGTCCGATTTGTTGAAGGCGACGCGGGGATCAAGGTCAAAACCGACGCGAAACCGCTGTCAGGCGCGCTCGGGCGCAAGATCAATAAACCTGAGTTCAACGACCAGCTCAGACGCGAGTTGGTCGCGCCGTTCAGCTCAAGCCTCACGCTGGCCGATTTCGACGGCGACGGGCGGCTCGATCTTTTCGTTTCCGGCGTTGACGACGCCGGCAAACCGTTCGTCAAACTGTTTCGCAATGAGGGCGGCAAATTTTCGGACGTCACCGAGAAATCGAAGATCGCCGTCAGCAATCCCGCAGGCGGCGCGGTCTTCGGCGATTTCGACAACGACGGCAAGAACGACCTGGCGATCTTCGGGTATCAAACGCTCACGCTGTGGCGTAACAACGGCGACGGGAGTTTCACAGACGTGACCGCGAAATCTGGTCTGTCGTCGAACCCCATGTCGTGGGCAATGACAGCCGCCTGGGTTGACGCCGATCACGACGGCGATCTCGACCTCTTCGTAGGCAATTTCGCCGACCTCTCGCAATTCCCGAACAAAGATTCCGCGGTCTTCCCCGACGATTTCGCGGGCGAAGAGAACAAACTCTTTCGCAATAACGGCAACGGAAGTTTCTCGGACATCACCGCGCAAACGGGGCTTGGGGGAGGGAAGAACAAGACCACCGCGGTCGTCGCGACCGATTACAACAATCAGCGCGACATCGATTTTCTGGTGGTCAATTACAAATCGCCCGTTCAGCTTTTCAGCAATCAGCGCGACGGCTCGTTCAAAGAAGTAGCCGAACAGACCGGAATCAAATTCAGCGGCAGGGCGTTTGGCGTGGCCGCAGGCGATATCAATAAAGACAATTTCACGGACTTTTATTTCAACGAAATTGCCATCCAACGCGACGGCAATCAAATGTCCGATCTTCCGGCTTTGTATCTGAGCGACGGCAAGGGCGGATTCAAATTCGCATTAGACGGCCCCATTCAGGGTCGCGTGCCGTTCGGAGCCGTCGCGCAATTCGCGGACTATGATAACGATGGATTGCTTGACATACTTATTGGCGCATTCACTTCCATTCTCGGTGGGCGAAACACAGGCGAGTATCGGGTGATGCCCTGGGCAAATCTGCTCCCTTCGGAAACCAGGCTCTTAGAAAATCGCGCGTTCGCTTCGGGCGACATCAACGATGATGGCGCAATTGATTTGATTGTGGCCAAGGCTGACGGATCAATCACCGCATTTCGAAACGAAGGCGCCGGCAAAAACTACGCCCGCCTTGCCCTTGTCGGCAAAACCAGCAACCGAAGCGCTGTCGGCGCAAAAGCCGAGCTTCGCAGCGGCAGCCTGCGACAGAAGCTGGAGGTCTACTCGTCGTCGCCCGCGCCCGCCTCATCGAGCTTGATCTTCGGGCTTGGCTATCGCACGGCGGTCGATTCGCTGCAACTGCTCTGGCCTTCAGGCGTGCTGCAATCCGAGTTGAGCGTCAAAACGTCCGCTACGAACGCGTTCGAAGAACTCGACCGCAAAGGCACTTCGTGTCCGATCCTCTACGCGTGGGACGGAAGCCGCTACGAGTTCGTCACTGACTTTTTAGGCGGTTGCGCAATCGGCGCGCGCGAACCGGGCGACACGTGGAGCTACCCCGACAGCGACGAATACATCCGCGTTACCCACGATCAGTTGAAAGAGCGCGACGGCGTCTATTCGATCCTGATGAACAATCAGCTCGAAGAGGTGATCTATTTCGACGCGGTCAAGCTGCTCGCCGTCGATCATCCGGCCGACGTCGAGATCTACCCGAACGAGCGGCTGATGCCCGCGCCGCCTTACCCCGAATTCAAAATCTACACGACGCGCGGCGCGCGGCCTCCGGCCAAGGCTTTTGATGATAAAGGCGGCGACATTCTGCCGCTGATCAAAGATGTTGATCGCCGTTACCCGGAAGATTTCGAGAAGCTGAAGTTCAAAGGCTACGCGAAGGAACACGCGATCACCCTCGATCTGGGCGAGGTCAAAACCGCGAGGCGCGTGTCACTGCTGCTGACCGCGTGGATTGATTACGCCGATTCGACGTCGAACATGTCGGCTACGCAGGCCGGCGTCACGCTCACGCCGCCTTACATGCAAGTCAAGAACGCGCGCGGCGAATGGCGGACCGTGATTCCGCAGATGGGCTTCCCGGCCGGACTGCCGAAGACGATGACGGTCGATTTGACAGGCAAATTTCTCTGCGACGATTCGCAGGTTCGCATCGTGACCAGCATGCGAATCTATTGGGATCAGATACTGGTTGACGTTTCGGGCGGAGACTTCCCGACGCGCGTGACGGAACTCGATCCGCTGCGCGCCGACCTGCGCTGGCGCGGCTTCCCGCGCGAGTATTCGCCCGACGGCCGCAAGCCTCTGATTTATGATTACAGCGTGATCGAACCGTCGGCGCCGTGGAAGGCGCACCTGGGCAATTACACGCGCCTCGGCGACGTGCGCGAATTGCTGCTTGCGCCCGACGACATGTACGTCGTCACGCGCAACGGCGACGAGATGCAAATCGATTTCGACGCGCGCCGCCTGCCCGCCTTGCCGAAAGGATGGAAGCGCACGTTTCTGGTTTACGCCGACGGGTTCGGCAAGGATATGGACATCAACTCGGCGCGCCCCGAGACAATCGGCGAATTGCCGTTCCACGGGATGAAGAGCTATCCACACTCGCCGGCGGATCGTTACCCGATGACGAAGCGACATCAGGAATATCTGCTGCGCTACAATACGCGCACGGTCAATGAACAGACGCAGGCGCCCTGGCAAGGGACGAAATGAAGAATGTAGGGGCGGGTTTTCCCCGCCCCTGTCCGGGATCCGGGCGATGGGGCGGGGAAAACCCGCCCCTACAATCCTGGGCGCAATATTTATTCAAAGACCATAAACGCCGGCCTGAGTTCAAACCGTCGCTACGGCGACGAAGAATAAATCAATACACTGAACTGATAACCGCCATAGGCGCTGTACAAAAAATGCCGCAACGTATCCTCGCGGCGACAGGGCATTTTGACAGTGTTACTTGACCACCGATGTTACGACGCGGAAGCCATAGATCAAGCTGCGGGCATCCGGGGCGTCCTGGTAGCGCAGCGCGGTGCGGCACAACTTGAGTTCGGTCAGTCCCCAGGAACCGCCACGCAGCCTGCGGGATTCCCGGTTCCCCTCTTTCGTCCATGAGCCGTCGGCTGACAAGTCGTTGTAATCGTCGCGCCGCTCGTCCTGACACCATTCCCACACATTTCCGGTCATATCGAACAAGCCGAACGCGTTCGCCACGCCGAGGCTGCCGACCGTCGTCGGCCTCTTCTGAGTGCAGTTGGCCACCACAGGCGTGACCGTCGCCCCGAAGGCGAAGGGCGCGTTCGTTCCGGCGCGGGCGGCGTACTCCCATTCCGCCTCTGTCGGCAGGCGGTATTCGCGCCCGGTTTTGCGCGAAAGGCGTTTGCAAAACTCCACGGCGTCATCCCAACTGACCCCGCTCACTGGCGACTTGCCGTGCTTGTATAACGGGAATGACGGGTCGGCATTGAAATCGGACTTCACTATCGACAGCTTCGCCACTTCGCGCCACTGCTCCTGGGTCACCTCGTATTTGCCAATCCAGAACGACGGGAGCGTCACGCTGCGCTGCGGGCCTTCCGTCGGGATGCGTCCCTTCTCTTCTTTCGGCGAGCCGATCGTAAATTCGCCGCCGGGAATCTCGACCAGTTCCAGAATTACATCCTCGCCGAGGTCTTCGCCGAAATGGCGCGCCTGTTTTTTCTTGCGCGATATTGCATTCCCGTCCCCGTCCAGCGTCACTGTCTCAAAATCGAAATTCCCGATGGAGCCCGACGGCGCGACGCCGGTAGGCAATTTGACAGTCCCTTGAACGTCAGTGACGCTGCTGCCGGGGATGACGATTCCGTTGGTTCTGACGGCGGCGCCGCCGCTGGACCGCCCGGCGAGAAACGCAAAGTAAATGGCCAGCGCGACGGTCGGCAACGCCAAAGCCGCGCCGATGACGATCGCCTTCGTATGGCGCTGCGGCGCGGAAACCGGGGCGACGTCTGCGCGTTGGTTCGATTCGAAGCGCTGACTCGGTCTCTCCGCGACGCCGGGACGCGGCTGCTCGCGCGGAGGGGCGACGGACAGGCGTTCAGTGGCCGATTCGGACGGGCGCGATTGAGATTGGAGCCTATACCCCTCTTGCGTCTGTGGTCGCGGCGGGAACGGCGCTTCGGGTGTGGTCGCAGCAATCAGACGTCCGGCCTCACGCAATGCTTGAAGCATTGCGGCTGCGCTTGTGTAACGATAGTCGCGGTCGAGCGCCATCGCCCTCGCAATCACCATAGCCACCGCAGGGGGAATTTGCGGATTGACCTGATGCAGTAGGCGCAGCGGGTCGGGCGCCTGATACCGCACGACCTCCTGGCGCACTCGCGCGTCTACGGGAGGCTCGCCCGCGAGCAGGTGATGAAGCGTTGCTGCGAGCGAATAGAGGTCGCTGCGCGGGTCGGTCCCCGCGCCATCAATCTGCTCGGGCGGCGCGTAACTGAGCGTGTAGGCGTGCAGACTCGCGCTCGAGTGAGTCGGCGTGGTCGCGTTCTTGGCGAGCCCGAAATCGATCAGGAACAGTTCGCCGCGCGGCGTCAGCTTCAGGTTTTGTGGTTTGATGTCTCGGTGAATGACCGGCGGATGTTGCGTGTGAATGTAGTCTAGCGCGTCGAGCAAAGTCTCGGCCCAGGCCAGGACTTGCCCGCAGTCGAAGGGCCGCCCGCGCCGGTTAAACAGCGCGAGGAGGTCATCGCCCGGGATGAACTCCATCACCAGAAACTGCCCCCCACCCTCGACGAAATGGTCGCTCACTCTGGGCAGCGCGGGATGGCGCAGTCGCGCCATCGTCGCCGCCTCCCGCTCGAACTGCTCGCGCAATGTCCGCTGATGCTCGTTGTAGAAGGTCTGTTTGACCGCGACCGGGGCGTTGCCCAGATGGACCGCCTCCGCTTCGTAGACCGCGCCCATTCCACCGCGCGCCAGCAGGCGGATGATCCGATAACGCTCCTGCAAAAGCATGCCGTTGGCTAACATAATTCAGCTCCTACTCGGGTTATCGGGGCCGCGCGCATTATCTGGAATGCGACGGCGGGTGACAAGGCGATGGCGCTTGACGCGCGATATCTCAGCCTGCAATGCGTAGTTGCTCAGCCCGCGAATGCGGGCTGAGATACGGAGCGTGGGAGATTATTGTGAATCAGGCGCCGAGTGACAAGCTATTGTCCACGGCCTGTTATCCGATTTCAGCGCCGAGCAATTGTCTGATCTCTCCGACAAGAAACAGCGATCCGCAAACGACAATCAATCCATCCGGCGGCGTAATCCGCAACGCCTCGTCCAAAGCTTCGCCGGCGTTATCAATGCTGATCACATCACGATGGGACGCTTCCGCAATCGCGCTCGGCTCGGCGGCGCGTGGGGAGGCTATTCTAGTAACGATGACCTGACTGGCGGCAGGGAAAAGAACATCGCCCATCTCGCCAATCGACTTGTCGGCCATCGCCCCAAAAATGATCGTGATCGGAGTCATGCGGAAATGCTCGTCGAGGAAATCGCGCAGCGCCCGCGCGCCGGCTGCGTTATGCGCTCCGTCCAACAACAGAGGCGATTGCGACGGCGACCGGCGGATCATCTCCAAGCGCCCGGGCCATTCGGCGTTGTTCAAACCTTCGACGATCGCCGATTGCGGAATGTCGAATCCCGCGATCCGCAATAGCTCGGCGATGTGGATTGCGACCACCGCGTTCGTGATCTGATGACGCCCGCGCAGTCGCAATCGCAGGGCGTACTCATTGCGCGCCGCGCGATAGCGGAAGCGGTATCGCCCGACGTTTTCGCCGTCGCCCGCGGCCTCGACGTCGAACGGGTCCGACGTCACTATCATCGGCGCGTTCATTTCTTCGCATCGCGCGACGATGGCGTTCATCGCTTCGCCGGATTGCGGCGCAATGACGACGGGGGCGCCGGATTTGACTATGCCGGCTTTCTCTCCGGCGATGCTCGCCAGCGTGTCGCCGAGGTATTTCTGGTGATCGAAGCCCACGGGCGTGATCGCGGTCACGACCGGCTCGCAGATGTTGGTCGCGTCGAGACGCCCGCCCAGGCCGACTTCCAGAACGGCCAGATCGACTTTCTTCTCGGCGAAATACAGGTAAGCGATCATCGTCGCCTGCTCGAAGAAGGTAGGCGGCGCGGGCAGCGCGTTTTCGGCCACAAGGCGCTCGCCTGCCGCGCGAACGTCGGCAGCCAGGCGCGCGAATTCGTCCGGCGCGATCTCGTCGGCGCCGATGCGAATGCGCTCCGTGATCGAAACCAGATGCGGCGACGTATAGAGGCCGGCGCGCAATCCGGCGGCGCGCAGAACGCTCTCCGTCATCGCCGCCGTCGAGCCTTTGCCGTTAGTCCCGGCGATATGGACCGCCGGGAATTTCCGCTGCGGATCGTCCAGGGCGCGGGCCAACGCGCGGACGCTATCGAGCCCGAGCTTCATCGCCAGCGTTTCGTTTCCCAGGCTGTAGAGATATTCGGTCGCTTCTTCAAAATTCATCGTCTGCAAATTATCCGAGAATCCGCATCCGATACGGATTTTCGTAAATACGGCGCGGCGCTTCAATAAATATGTAAGCCACGCATTCGAGATTTTGTTCTAGATAATTGATGGAATTACAAAAATGAGCCGCGCAGGGCGGTCGATGTTCATTACGATTGCGACGACTACAAACTCATATATTTTTCGCCCCTTATTCCTCTCTTCAAAGTCGGCGCCAGGCAAAAGCTTAAAGCAAACCCCTCCTCTCAGGCTATTGGTATGTCAGTTGCGCCAATCGACTGCGTTTCCGATATCAGACATTTGGAAAGACATACAGCGTTTCCGATTCCTATATCAACCTACAGGAGGTAAATATGCGTTTTTCACACGGACATATGCTTCGCAGAAACGCCGGCGGGTTCGCGTTCGGAATCCTGCTGGTCATCGCCGCGGCCCTGACCGCGGCGGCGCAAAGCGGCTCGGCTGTTGTGCGCGGGACTGTCACGGATCAGCAGGGCAAAGCCATCGCCGGCGCGAAAGTCACGCTGACGAGCGTTGACAAAAATTTGAGCCGGTCTCAGACCACCAATGAAGAGGGCATATACGTATTCAGTTCGATCGCCCCCGGTAGTTATCGTATTGACATCGAAGCCGCCAGCTTCAAGAAGACGTCGATCAGCGAGGTCGCCGCCCAGGTCGATTCGCAACGTAATGTTAACATCCAGTTGGAGGTCGGCAGCGTAACCGAAACGACCAACATTACCGCCGCAGCCGAAGCGCCGATCAACGTCACCGACGCCACGTTGGGCAACACGTTCGATTCGCGCCGGATCGAGAATCTGCCGCTCAACGCGCGCAACATCGTTGGGTTGTTGTCTCTGCAACCCGGCGTGACGCGCCTCGGCGAGGTCAACGGCGGGCGTCGCGACCAGGCCAACATCACGCTCGACGGCGTGGACGCCAACGAGCAACAGACCGGCCTGGACGTGGTCGCCGCGTCGGTCAACGCCAACGAGAACGACGCCAATAAGACGCGCGAGGCGTTCGCGAGCGTGCTGCGCATCAACCCCGACGCCGTGCAGGAGTTCCGCGTCATCACTTCTGGCGTCGGCGCCAACCAGGGCCGTTCATCGGGCGCGCAGGTTTCGCTCGTCATCAAATCCGGGACGAATCAATTCCACGGTTCACTTTACGAATTCCACCGCAACACGATCACGACGGCCAACGACTGGTTCAACAACGCCAACGGACGTTTCACGGCCGGCGACGGGGCGGTGCAGCGCGGCCAGGCCCAAGTGGGCGACGAGAAGAATCCTCGCCCCAAACTGATCCGCAACATCTTCGGCGGGAGCGTAGGCGGGCCCATCGTCAAAGACCGAGCGTTCTTCTTCTACAGCTACGAAGGCCGCCGCGACGCGGCCGAGCAATCGATTCTGCAGACCGTGCCGACCGAAACCCTGCGCCAGGGCATCGTTCGCTACCGCAACACCTCCGGCAATATCATCACGTTGGCGCCGGCCGACATTGCGCGGCTCTATCCGGGCACGGGCGGAGTCAACAACGCCGGCCTGGCGATACTGCGCGGCGCGCCGCTCCCGAATACGACCGAGGTCGGTGATGGATTGAACATCTCCGGCTTCCGCTTCAACGCGCCGATTTCTACCAAACTTGGCGCGCATATCGCGCGTCTCGACTTCAAACTCGGCGAGAGGCATGCGCTCTTCGTGCGCGGCAATTACCAGAACGACCTGTACGGAACGGCGCCGCAATTCCCCACCACGCCGTCTCCAGACCTGTGGGTTCACCCGAAGGGCTTCGTCACCGGACACGACTGGACGATCACCCCCAATCTGGTCAACAACGCGCGCGTCGGTTTGACGCGGCAGGCTTTCTCGCAGCAGGGAGATTCAAACGCCAACCTGGTTAACTTCCGATTTGTCTATCAACCGTTCCTTTATCAGCGCGCGCTCAACCGCGAAACGCCGGTCTGGAACTTCACCGACGACCTCTCATGGGTGAAGAACACGCACACCGCGCAGTTCGGCGCGAACGTCCGCCTTGTGCGCAACGACCGCGAGTCGTTCGCGAACGCTTTCGACGTCGCGATCATCAACCCGTCGGCCTTCGCCACTTCAGGCTCGTCGCTCAACGCGCCGCTGACCGATCTGGCGCAAGGCAGCCTGGCCGACACGCGGTCGGCGGTGGCGGCGGTCCTGGGCCGAGTGTCGCAATACACGGCCAACGTCCTCTTCGACGCCGACGGCAATCCGTTGCCCTCTGGCACAGGCTCGCTGCGTTCGTTCGCCACCCAGGAGTATGAGTTTTATGGGCAGGATGTATGGAAGATCAAACCGAACCTGACGCTGGTTTACGGCTTGCGATGGAGCACGTCTACGCCGGTGTATGAGCGCAACGGATTGCAGATTTCGCCGACCGTGAGTCTGGGCGAATTCTTCGAGCGGCGAGTCGAGGGAGCGAGGACGGGGCAGCCCGTGCGCGACCTGATCACGCTCGACAGGTCGGGTAAGGCCAACGGGCGACGCGGCTTTTACGATCAGGACTGGAATAATTTCGGGCCTAATGTGTCTGTCGCCTGGTCGCCCAATTTTGGCGACAACTGGTTCGGGCGGGTGATCGGACGCGAAGGGAAGTCGGTCATTCGCGGCGGATTCCGCATGCTCTATGACCGCGTAGGCAGCGCGCTGGCGGTCAATTTCGATCTCAACAGCCGCCTGGGTTTCAACGCCGCTTCGACCGCCGCGTTCAACCTCTGCAATCAGACAAACCAACTCTGTCCGCGCCTGGACGGGTTGACGCCTGACGTAAACAGCTACCCCAACATCACCGTTCCCACCGAACTCCGGTTCCCGCTCACGCACCCGACGGCGGGCGGGCGGGGGCGTCTCGACACGACGATTGATGACATGCTGACTACGCCGCGGCAGTACACGTGGAATTTGTCATACGGACGCGAACTGTCACGCGGCTTCGCGTTCGAGATGAGCTACATCGGGCGCGCGGGCCGCGACCTGCTTACCGTGCGCGACGTCATGCACCTGAATAACCTGGTGGACACCAGGTCGGGCGTAGACTGGTACACTGCGGCGGGTATGCTGGCCGACCTGCGCGAGAAAAACACGCCGATCACCAGCGTGCAGCCGATTCCTTACTTCCAGAATCTCTTTCCAGGTGTGGCGGGCGGCGGTTTGACGGCGACGCAGGCCGTCTACAGTCTCGTCGCGCGCGAGTGCGCGGACAACGCGTTCACGTCCACGGGAGCGTGCGCTCGCGGCGTCATCGGCGGTTCCAACTTGACCGACTGGACGGCGGTGCAGGACGTGTTGAACGATGAGTCAATACTGGGACCGGGCGCTTTTTATCACCCGCAGTACGCGGCGCTGGCGACTTATGCGTCCATCGGCTCGTCCGATTACCACGGCGCGACCGTCACTTTGCGCCACCGCTTCAAGAGCGACCTGGCGTTCGATTTAAATTACACCTTCTCCAAGTCGTTCGACGACAGCTCGGTGCTTGAAGCTCAGAACGCTCAAGGCGCCTTCGTCCGCAACCCGCTCAATCTGCGGGTGGGGCGCGCCGTCTCCAACTTCGACGTGCGTCACAGCCTCAACTCCAACTGGCTGATCGCGCTCCCATTCGGGCGTGACAAGTGGCTGTTCAAAGGCTCCAACCGCGCGCTCGACGCTGTCATCGGCGGATGGCAGTTGACGGGAATCATGCGGTTGCACAGCGGGATTCCGCTTCCTTTCGCTCAGGGCGCGCCCTTTGAAGAGGGCACGTGGGCGACCAACTGGCAACTCGCGAGCAGCCTCGTGCGGATCCGCGACGTGAAATCCGACAACGTGTCCAACGTCGCCGATCCTACGGGCGATACTTCGGGCACGCGGCCGAACATCTTCGCCGACCCGGTCGAGGCGTTTCGTTCGTTCCGCAGCCCGCGCGCGGGCGAAGTGGGCGACCGCAACATCCTGCGACTGCCGAGGTATTTCGTGATGGACGCCGGATTGAGCAAGACCTTCAGAATGCCGTACTCTGAGAGTCACCACTTGCAGTTCCGCTGGGAAGTCTTCAACCTGACTAACACGCAGCCGTTCGGCCAGGTCTTCGCGCTGAGCGGAGCCCAGGACCCTTACACCGGCGAGCCCGGATCTGACTTCGGACGTTACTTCGATTCGCAAAAGCCCGTGGGCGAAACCCGTCCGGGGCGCGTGATGCAGTTCGCGTTGCGTTACGTGTTCTAAATCGAACCACGCACGATTGGTACAGTACCGCGCGCGTAAGCAAGCGGCTGACTGATCAGTCAGCCGCTTGCTTACGCGCGCGGTACTGAAACAGCG
>Ga0190270_10000812_pt1 | contig 14015 bp, 15 predicted proteins | sample Popmic320T_FD_133748 | JGI IMG/M metagenome (GOLD analysis project Ga0190270, IMG submission 133748) | Populus adjacent soil microbial communities from riparian zone of Weber River, Utah, USA - 320 T | ecosystem: Environmental > Terrestrial > Soil > Riparian zone | place: USA: Utah | collected... | reverse complement strand
GGCGCCATCATGTTGTTGTGTATCTGGCTGCGCACCATGAACGGCCACTTCACGCCTCAGCGTCACTTCGCCTTCGAAGCCGTGGCCTGGTACTGGCACTTCGTCGACGTGGTCTGGCTGGGCCTGTTCATCTTCGTCTACTGGATCTGACGCAACGCACTGTTGCCGGGGCGATACGAGGGGCGTCGAAGGGCGCCCCTCTTTTATTGCACATGTGAGTCGGTTGCGTCTGACAGCCCGGTAGGGCTGATTCTCGTTAACCTAATACTCATGAGTGCGGCAGCACCATTGATTCCTAGGCAACTGGATTTTCTCGCTGGCGGCGGCGAGATGGGCGAACGCATCCGCAGCCACTCGTGGAATCACACCCCGCTTGGTCCACCCGCACTCTGGCCGTCGGGTTTGCGCACTTCACTTCGCATCCTGCTCACCACCCAGCATCCCGTATTCATTTTCTGGGGGCCCGACCTCGTCTGCTTCTACAACGATGCGTATTCGCGGTCGCTCGGGCCTGAGAAGCATCCCGTGATACTGGGCCAGGCAGGTCAACATGCCTGGCCGGAGATCTGGTCGATCATCGGCCCGCAGATTGACCAGGTGATGCGCGGTGATTCCGCGACGTGGCATGAAAACGCACTGGTTCCGATCTTCCGCAACGGCAAGCTGGAGGAAGTTTATTGGACCTATAGTTATGGACCCATCGACGAACCGGCCGCGCCGAATGGTGTCGGCGGGGTACTCGTGATCTGCAGCGAGACCACCCAACAAGTGCTGGCCGAGCGTCGTCTTGCTGCCGAGCGCGAGCGGTTTGCCCAGCTCTTCGAGCAGGCGCCGACATTCATGGCGGTGATGCGCGGTCCGCAACATGTCTTCGAGCTGGCGAATCCCAGTTACATGCGCCTGGTGCATGATCGGCCCATCATTGGCCGGCCAGTGGCCGAAGCCCTGCCGGAAATCGTCGAACAGGGTTACCTCAGAATACTCGACGCGGTCTATGCCAGTGGCAAGGCATACAGGGCCGAGTCCTCGCCGTACACCTACCAGGCCGATCCTGACGGCCCGGTCGAAACGCGTTACGTCGATTTCGTCGATCAGCCAATCAAGGATGCCGACGGCAAAGTGACCGGCATTTTCGTGGAGGGCTTTGATTCGACTACCCGCGCTCTCGCGGAGGCGGAGCTGCGCGACGCGGATCGTCGCAAGGATGAATTCCTCGCCATGCTGGCACACGAGCTTCGCAATCCTCTGGCACCGATCCGCAATGCCGCCGAGGTCATCTCGCGGCGGGTCTCGGACGATGAACCGGCGCGCCGCGCGGCAGAGATCTTGAGGCGGCAGTCCAAGCAGCTCACGCGAATTGTCGATGACCTGCTGGATGTATCGCGCATCTCGAGGGGCCAGATCGAATTGAAGTGCGAAACGCTGCTGCTCTCCGATGTCATCGATCATGCCCTCGAGACCGTGGCGCCACTTTGCCGTGCAAAACATCATGAGATTTTGGCCGAGCCGAGTCCTGATCCGCTGTACGTCACCGGAGACCAGGCACGGCTGGTGCAGGTATTTGCGAATGTGATGACGAACGCCGCCAAGTACACCGAGCCCGGCGGCCAGGTCGGGGTTCGCGTCAGCGCCGGCGATGGCGCGGTCAAGGTTGAGATCAGCGACAACGGCGCCGGTATCGATCGGGAATTCATGCCACGCCTGTTCGACATGTTTGCGCAGGCCAATCAGACATTGGACCGTTCGCAGGGCGGCCTGGGCATTGGCTTGCCGGTCGTGAAGAAACTCGTCGAGATGCACGGCGGCCAGATCAACGCGCGCAGTGAAGGCCTGGGACACGGCTCGACGTTCGAAATTTCGTTACCCCGCGCGCAGCCACCTCTCCCTGTCCCCGCATCGCCTGTTGACGAACGGTCACCGGCGCGTCGCATCCTGATCGTCGATGACAATGCAGACTCGGCCTCGTCGCTGGGCGCATTGCTGGAGATGGACGGGCATCAGATTCAGATGGCGTTCTGCTCGGAGGACGGGCTGAAGTTTGCCGAATCCTTCGAACCCGACATCGTGCTGCTGGATATCGGATTGCCGGAGATGGACGGCTTCGAGGTTGCGAGACGCTTGCGGCGGTTGTCACGCGGGGATGTCCTCACCATCGTCGCATTGACCGGTTATGGCCAGCAGGAAGATCGCAAACGCACGCAGGATGCCGGCTTCGATGCGCACCTGGTCAAGCCGCTGGATTTCGCCGCGCTGGAGAAGCTGTTGGCGCGCTGCAGCGCAGCGTGACGCTGTAAATACCCTGTGCGTGAAACGCGGCCGGGCACCATGACGCACGGCAATCCGGAAACGCCAGTGGTCCTTATTACTACAGTTGTGGTGTTTTCTATGACAAATGTAGTAGAGTTTCGCGCAGCACGGCAGTACACAAGGGAGCCGAGTCCATGCATCTTTCTCGCGCACTGTTTTTCGCAGGTGTATTCGGTGGCATTCATTCGGCTTCGGCACAGGAGCCACCGAACTTCCGCGAGATCGTCCAGCCCTATATCGATCGGGGACTGATGGCGGGTGCCGTCGGCGTCGTAGTCAACAAGAGCGAGGTGCTCAATTTCCCCACCGCGGGCTACGCCGATCTCGAGGCGAAGAAGCCCATGCAGCGCGACACGCTGTTCTGGATCGCCTCGACATCCAAGACCTTCCAAGCCACCGCGCTCATGATGCTGGTGGACGATGGCAAGGTGAAGCTCGATGACCCGGTGTCGAAATACCTGCCTGATTTCAAGCCGCGCATCGCGGTGAAAGGTGCCGATGGCAAGGAAACGCTGCGCGAGCCAGCGCGTGCCATCACAGTTCGCATGCTGCTGAATCACACCAGCGGCCTGCATTACGCCGATCCTGCCGTCGCGACGCGAACCGATTGCTGCTCGCTGACGGCCGAGGTCGCGCGATTCGTGTCATTGCCGCTCTTGCATGAACCGGGCACAAGGTTCACGTACCAGAATGCCGGGCCCGACACTTCCAGCCGCATCGTCGAAGTCGTCAGCGGCAGGGACTTCGAGACCTTTCTCAACGAACGGCTGCTGCAGCCGCTCGGCATGAAAGACACCACGTACTTCCCGAGTGAAGAGCAACTGTCGCGGCTCGCGGTGGCCTATTGGTTCTCGCCCACCGAGGAGAAACTGGTGCGCGCTCCGCAGGGAGTGTTCCTGACCCAGCCCTACAGTGATCGCAAGGTCCGGCATGCGCCGGGCGGCGGCTTGTTCTCCACGGGCGGCGATCTCGCGCGGTTCGCGCAGATGTTTCTCGGCAAAGGTATGTTCGAAGGTCGGCGCTATCTATCCGAGTCCGCGATCGACCAGATGACGCACAGCCAGCTTTCGCCGGAGGTTTTTGCCACCGTGCCGCAGCCTCCCGGCGGCGGACCCGACGTCCCCGCCACGTACGGACTGGGCTGGGGGGTCGGTGCCAGCGGCGCCTATTTCCATCCGGGTGTTGCGTCGACCGACATTCGCGTCGATCCCACTCGCGGCTACGCGGGTATCTTCCTGCCGCAGCAGGCGCCTGACGCGACCATGCTCGAGGTGTACCAGCGGCTCGGCGAAGCAGCCCGGCAACATTGGGACCTGCATGCGAAGTGAATCCACCCCGTCGACTATCATCGCCGTGTGGCATCGATACTTCTGGTTGGACCGGGCGCCATCGGCGCAACGCTCGCTGCCTGGCTGGCGCAGGATGACCGTCACGATGTGACGGTGGCCGCGCGCACGCCGATCGCATCCATCGAGACCTCGACTCCCAGTGGTGTCATCCGGGCCACGCCGCGTGTCATCACCGATCCGCGGCAGGCAAAACCTGTCGACTGGATCCTGGTGACCACCAAGGCCTATGACAGCGACGCCGCCGCACAGTGGTTTGCCAATGCGACCGGTCCGATGACCCGCCTCGCGGTCATCCAGAATGGGGTCGAACATGTCGCGCGCTTCGAGCGTCATTTCGAAAGTGCGCGCATCGTCCCCGTGATGATCGATCTGCCGGCAGATCGCACCGCGCCGGGACGCACGGTACAACGCGGCCCAGCGCACCTGGTCGTGCCGGCGGGAAATAACGGCGCCGCCTTTCTCGCGCTGTTCGAGCATGCCAACTTCGACGCGCAGCAGACGCAGGACTTCACCACCGCGGTGTGGAAAAAGCTCTGCCTGAACTGCGCCGGGGCGGTGTCGGCCGTACTGCTTGAGCCCGCGGGGATTGCGCATCACGACGGCGTCGCGGAAATCATGCGTACGCTGGTGCGGGAATGCGTCGCGGTGGGCCGCGCTGAAGGCGCCACACTCGCTGATTCGATCCCCGACGACATCGTGGCCGGCGCGCGACGAGCGCCGCGCGATGCCGGCAACTCCATGCTTGCCGACCGCCGCGCAGGCCGACCGATGGAGATCGAAGCGCGCAATGGCGTGATCGTCAGACTGGGCGGCAAACACGGCATTGCCGCGCCCATGAACGCGCTGATGGTCGCGCTGCTCGAGGCGGCCCAGCAGAACTGACGCGGTCGACGGGTCCTCAGGTGCGGTGGATGAATCTTGCGGGGTACAGGGCCGAGTCGACTTTGAGGTCGAGGCCTGCGCACACCGCCAGACGCGTCACCACGGTGCCTATCACGTCGAAGGTCATGGCCTGGCCGATGCGGCCCGCGCCATACCAGTTGATCCCCCCACTGCGAGCGCCCGAACCGCGTTTTGGATAGACCTCTTCGAGGCGCATGCGCTGTGCCTCGAAAGCCGCCACGTCGCCACGAATCGCTTCGCGCAACAGGATGTCGTAGCCCTCGATGACGTCCTTGGGTCGCACCGGGTGATCCTGCTCGGCCAGCTCTCGTGGCGGCTTGCCCCGGGCAAGGAGCAGCATGGCGTAAACGAACCAGGCCCAGGTCCGTTGGTATTTCGACGTTATTGCCTGTGGCAGTTCGAAAATCTGTTCCAGTTCGGGCCCGGCGAGTCGAGCCAATCGCGCACGATCATCGGCAAGCACCAGGCACAGTGTGGGCTCGAGCAGGTCGCGCAAGGGCAGCCTCGGAGCCAGTCCCGCGAGTTCGCCGCGGTGCGCTGCCTCCAGGACGTCGTCGTAGAACACGAACCAGTCACCGCATTCCGCAAACTGCCGGGTGGCGGCGGCGAAGTCACCGTGCACCACGTCGAGCGCGAGCCCGCAGATCAGCTCCTGTGAGGCGTGCGAGGTGAAGTTCGAGAACGTGAGGTGGAAGTCGCGCCGTTGCCGGTTATGGGCACGAAGTTCATCCCGCCCCGCCCTCGTCAGCGCCATCGATTCGCGCGCATTGGCGAGCTGACGATCGATCTCGGTGCGCAGGGCGGCATCGGCTTTCGGTGAGGTTCCGGCCATCGCGGCAAGATAGCCGCATCATCGAGTCGATTCCACCGCGCGGAGGGCGGGTGCATCGCTGCACCATCCGTGCTAGCTTCCCATCCCATGAATTGCAACGAACAGCCGGGCCTCATGCCCCTCCGCGACGCCCCGGCGTCCGCGCTGCTTCGTTCGCTCCTGCTTCTTGCGGCCTAGCCGCACACACACCCGCGCCACCAGTCGGCGCAAACAAGACTGGAACCCCTGACGACTTTTCTGCGGAGAAGTCGCGTGTACCGTCCAGCAGAGAAGCAGCCATGTTGAAGGACCCGTCGAAAAAGTATCGCCCGTACCCGCCCGTGGACCTGCCGAACCGGCAGTGGCCATCGCGCGCGCTAACTACCGTGCCGGTGTGGTGCAGCACGGATCTTCGTGACGGCAACCAGGCCCTGTTCGAGCCCATGAGCCGCGAGACCAAGAAGCGGCTGTTCAGGACGCTTTGTTCGGTGGGCCTCAAGGAAATCGAAATCGGATTCCCGTCGGCTTCGGAGACGGATTTCCTGACGGCGCGCGATCTCATCGAGCAGCAGCTGATTCCCGATGACGTCACCATCATGGTGCTCACGCAGGCGCGCGAGGAACTCATTCGCCGCACGGTCGAGTCGGTCACGGGCGCGAATCGCGCCATCGTGCACGTCTACAACGCCACGGCACCCGTCTGGCGCCGCGTGGTGTTCGGCCTGAGCGTGCCCGAGGTCATGCAACTGGTCGCGAAGCAGGTTGGCCTCGTCAAGCAGCTGACGGATGCATTGCCCGGGACGAAATGGGGTCTCGAGTACTCACCCGAGGCCTTCAGCATGACCGAGTTGCCGGTGGCGCTCGAAGCCTGCAACACGGCCATTCGCGCCTGGGACGCGGGTCCCGGCCGTCCCATCATCATCAACCTGCCCACCACGGTCGAAAACGCGACGCCCAATGTGTACGCCGACCAGATCGAGTGGATGTCCACGCATCTCGAGCGGCGCGAACACGTGGTGCTGTCACTGCACACCCACAATGATCGCGGCACCGGCGTCGCCGCTGCCGAGCTCGGGCTGCTGGCCGGTGCGGACCGCGTTGAAGGTTGTTTGTTCGGCAACGGCGAACGTTCGGGCAACGTGGACCTGGTCAACCTGGCGCTCAATTTCTATTCGCAGGGCATTCACCCCGGCCTCGATTTTTCCAACATCAACGCCATCGCGCGCGAAGTGGAGCAGGCCACGCGCCTGCCCATCCACCCGCGACATCCCTATGTCGGTGACCTGGTTTTCACCTCGTTCTCGGGATCGCACCAGGACGCCATCCGGAAGGGCTTCACGGCGCAGAAGCCGGACGCCCTCTGGGAGGTGCCGTATATCCCGGTCGATCCTGCCGACCTTGGCCGCACGTACGACAGCATCGTGCGTGTCAACAGCCAGTCCGGCAAGGGCGGCATCGCCTATCTACTCGAGCGTGACTACGGCGTGGTCATGCCGCGGCGCATGCAGGTGGAGTTCAGCGCGCTGGTGCAGCGCCACATGGACACCGCCGAGGGAGAGATGACGGCGCAGCAGCTCTGGGCGTTGTTCGAAGCAACCTACCTGACCATCGATCTCGACATGGCGTACCACGCGCATCACCTGTTCGAGGAAGGCGACAAGCAGGGCATCGAACTCGAGATGACGGTGGCCGGTGAACGCCGCAAGCTGCGCGGCGTCGGCTCTGGCCCGATCGCCGCGACGGTGAACGCACTGGCATTGCCGATCCGCATCGACAACTACGAGGAGCGCGCGCTGCGTGCGGGTGCCGATGCCTCGGCGCTGGCCATCGTGGAAGCCGCGCGTGACGGCGTTGCCGGAATTCGTTACGGCGCCGGGCGGCATTCGAACATCGCCACCGCCTCGGTGCTTGCCGTGCTGTCGGCGGCACGCCGGCTGGGAGTCAGCGCCCGCGACCTGCGCGGTAGCAGCTGATTGGCAGCCTTTCAGGCCGCGTGGCGCGGGATCGGATCCAGGTCCGGCTCCACGAAGGCCGCACGCGCATGCTGCGAGAACAGCCGGTCGGCGCTGTAGTGCGTCAGCATGATGCGGCTGTCGAGCAGGATGGTGGTGCGGTCGATGAAGTCGTCCGCGGACAACGCTTCCCGGGTGCGATGCATGAAATGAAACACCGCGAGGATCCACGCATGCGTGAGCGTCTCGTGGTACTTGGTCGGCGTGATGCCGTGGTGTTTCAGGAAATTGAGGATGGCAGCGCGCATCAACGCGGTGGCGCGTTCCACGTCATTCGTGGCGAGGTAGACATACGCCAGGCGCACGTGGGCGCGATGGGAAAAGTCCGCGGGCGCATACGCGCCCGCTTCGAACGCTGCCAGGAAATCGAGATCGCTTTTCGATACTTCGTGTTTCATGACGGCTGCCTCGCTAGTGAATGATCAAGACGGTCCGACAGCTCAGCCGAGCAGGCGTTCCGCAATCTGAACTGCATTTAATGCGGCGCCCTTGCGCAACTGGTCGCCCGCGACGAACAACGAGAGAGAACATCCCGTGGGATCGCTAACATCCTTGCGGATGCGGCCCACCAGCACTTCGTCCTTGCCGCTCGCATCGACGGGCATTGGAAAGTAATTCTTCTCGATGTCATCTACCACACGCACGCCGGGCGCGTCTGCCAGTATTAACCGCGCTTCGGCGGGCGAGAGGGGCGACTCGAGTTCGATGTTCAACGCGATGCAATGCGCCCGCAATACCGGGACGCGCACACAGGTAGCGGTCACACGCAGGTCGGGAACGCCGAAAATCTTGCGGCACTCCTGCATCACCTTGGTCTCTTCCTCGTTGTAGCCGGTCTCCGGATCCACCTTCGTGTTGTGGCTGAACACATTGAAGGCGTAAGGGTGCGGCAACACCTTGGGCTGGAACGCGCGGCCTTCGAGATACGCCCGGGTCGATTCGCTGAGCTCTTCCATGGCCGCGGCGCCCGCTCCCGAAGCAGCCTGGTAGGTAGACATCACGATGCGCTTGATGCGGCGTTTCTGGTGGATGGGCCACAACGGGGTCACGGCGACGATGGCCACGCAGTTCGGGTTCGCAATGATGCCGTTGTGCTTCACCATCGCGGCTGCATTGATCTCCGGCACCACCAGCGGCGTGTCCGGATCCATGCGGAAGGCCGAGGAATTGTCGACGACAATCGCGCCGGCCTTCACCGCCGCGGGCGCGAAGCGCTTCGACTGCGCGCCGCCCGCCGAAAACAGGGCGATGTCCACGCCTTCGAGACTCTTGTCCGTGAGCTCCTGAACCGCGATATCGCCGCCACGGAATTTCATCGTCTTGCCGGCCGACCGGGCCGAGGCCAGCAGGCGCAGCTCCGAGAGCGGGAATTTGCGCTGTTCCAGGCACGCCATGAGCTCGACGCCCACCGCGCCGGTGGCACCGGCGATGGCGACGACAGGAATCTTCTTGTTACGAACAGTCTCGGCGATCGATGACATTTTTCATTGCTCCAAATGAAAAGGCCCCGCGGGTTTCCTCGCGGGGCCTTCGGGTATTCCTGTCGTAATCGGCTACGTGCACGAACCCAAGGCCCCGCTGGGCTTGGTCTTCGTGATCACTTTGAGTCCGGTGCGGATCATGGGGGGCGAACCTTAGCGGAGTGGCGCGCCGGCGTAAAGGCAGAAGCGCCGGATTTCAGCCACTTTTTGCGGGGAAATGGGGTCTGCCCACGCGGGCCAGCTAACAGGGGCCCTTAATCCCTACTGCACTTCGTGGGGACTGATGAGGCCGTTGCGCCAGGCCAGCATTAACAGAATAAAGAGTACGACCGACAGGCCGACACGCACGGTGAGTGCCTGCGCCATCTTCTTCGAATCGCCCTTGCCGCTGGACAGGTGAAACAGCGCGCTTCCCAGACTTCCGACGATCGCAAACAGCACCACGATGACCAGGATTTTGATGGGCTCCATGCGCGTGACTTTATACTCCCCGCCCCCATGCCGATCCGGTTTTCAGCATTTGGCAGGGTATTCGCGCCCAGTTGGCCGATGACCCTGCTCACTCTCGTCCTGCTCACAGCCTTTGTGAGCCTGGGACGCTGGCAGTGGCATCGAGGCGCAGCGAAGCAGGCCGTCTGGGCCGAGTTCGAGCACACACCTCCCGACGCTCCGCTGCTGAACGTCAACGTCGATGCCGTCGAACGTTTCGCGCGCATCGCGCTCGAGGGGCACTTCGAATCCGAACACCAGTTCCTGCTCGACAACCGGATTCATGCCGGGCAGCCAGGCTACGAAGTGCTCACGCCTTTCCGACTCGCAAGCGGCCAGCGCGTGCTGGTGAATCGCGGATGGATTCCCTTCACGGGTTACCGCGATCGCCTGCCTGACGTGTCGCTCGCCGACACCGGCTCACTGCGCATCAGCGGCCGTATCGAAGAACCGCCGGCGGCGGGTCTCGCCAGCGGACGCGCACCACCCGTACAGGATGCGAGCTGGCCCAAGCTCACGAGTTTCCCCAGCCACGACGAGCTCCAGTCCGCGCTGGGCGAGAAGATTTCACGACGCATCCTGTTGCTGGACCCCGGCCTACCCCACGGTTACGTGCGCGAGTGGTCGCCTCCCGGCCTCGACCCGGCGCGGCATTTTTCGTATGCCATTCAATGGTGGGGTTTTGCCCTCGTGCTGCTCGTGCTCTACTTCGGCCTCAATTTTCGCAAGGTGTCCTGATGGAAGAGTCGCGTCGCCGCGGCCGGCAGGTGTTGTTGATCATCGCGGCCATTTTCCTGTTGCCGGTGATCGTGGCGTTTGCCCTGTACTACGGAAAATTGTGGCGTCCGGCAGGTTCGGCCAGCCTGGGAGCGCTCATTGAGCCTGCTCGCCCGCTCGTCGTGTCCGGCTTCAAACATGCGGATGGCAGTCCCGCGGGCGCCGACGTATTCACCGGAAAATGGACTCTCATCTATATAGGCGATGGCGCCTGCGACGCCGACTGTCGCACCGCCCTGGTCTTCGGGCGCCAGACACGCCTCGCGCTTAACAACGAGATGACACGCGTGCAGCGCGTATTCCTCGCCACCGGCAATTGCTGCGCGACCGGATATTTCTCGCAGGAGCAGCCGGGGCTCGTGGCGCTCGACGCGTCCGCGCCCGAGGCACAGGCAGTGATCGCGCAGTTTCCCGGGGAGCACCGCGACTCCCTCTACATCGTCGATCCGCTCGGCAATCTCATGATGCGGCACGACGCCGCGCACACCAGCAAGGACCTGCTGACCGATCTCAAGAAACTGCTCAAGCTGTCGCACATCGGCTGACTAACTACATGCGTGAAGTGATCTGGATCCGGCGCCTGGCCCTTATCGGCGCCATTCTCTGTTTCGGCGTGGTCGTGCTCGGCGGCTACACGCGCCTGTCCAATTCCGGCCTGGGTTGCCCGGACTGGCCGGGATGTTTCGGGCACGTCGCGCCGACAGGATCGGCGGAGCACTACGCCACGGCCTCGGACGTGCGCAAGGCCTGGGTGGAGATGATCCATCGTTACGCGGCGGGCACCGTCGGGTTGATCGTCCTCTGCATCGCGGTGCTGTCCATTCGCGCGCGACGCGAACCCGGCGTAAGCGTGCGGTTCGCCATCGTGTTGCTCGTGCTCATTGTTTTCCAGGCCTTGCTCGGCATGTGGACGGTGACACTGTTGCTGAAGCCACTCATCGTCACGGGTCACCTGCTCGGCGGCCTCGCAAGCTTCGGGCTGATGCTGTGGCTGTGGCTGTCGATGCGCGCGCACGACCAGCCCGTGAACGGCGTCAGCGTGCTCGCCGGCAATCGCGTGGTGGAAGGGGGCGCGCGCGGACGCATGTTGGCGGGACTGGCGCTCGCGGCGCTGGCATTGCAGGTGTTCCTCGGCGGCTGGACCAGCAGCAACTACGCCGCCATGGCCTGCCCGGATTTTCCGCGCTGCCAGAACCAGTGGGTGCCGGATGCGGACTACGGCGATGCCTTCGTCTTGTGGCGCGGCCTCGGGATCAACTACGCGGGTGGCGTGCTCGATCACCCGGCGCGCGTGGCCATTCACTTCACACACCGCCTCGGCGCCGTGCTCGCCACGCTCCTGCTGTTGCTTGCAGCGCACGCTGCATTCCGCGGGCTGGGCACGCGTCCTCGCTGGGCCGGCGTGGCGGTAGTCGTGGCCCTCGCGCTGCAACTCACGATAGGGGTTTACATGGTGCAGCAGGCCTTCCCCCTGGCTATCGCGGCGGCACATAACGCCGGCGCGGCCCTGCTCGTGGCGGCCACGGTCTGGCTCAACCGCAGCCTGCGCCCGGTGGCGGATTTCCGGTGAATAATCCTCGCTGAATAATTGGGCTAAACTCCGCGCCCCGAAGGAAGCGCGTCTTGGCCACACCCGAACCCATCGTTGCAGCCACCACCTCGACACGGTGGCGCAGTTTCTATGAGCTGACGAAGCCGCGCGTTGTCATGCTCATCGTGTTCACGTCCATCGTGGGCACATTGCTGGCGGTGCCGGGAATACCGCCTTGGGATGCATTGTTCTTCGGCAACCTGGGCATCGGCCTGGCTGCCGCCAGCGCCGCGGTCGTCAACCACGTGCTCGACGAACGCATCGACGCGCAGATGTCGCGCACCAAGCGCCGCCCGCTGCCCAGCGGAAAACTTTCCGCGCGCGCCGCGCTGCTGTTCGCCGCGTTGCTGTGCGTGTTGTCGATGACCATCCTGACGTGGCTGGTCAATGCGCTCACCGCGATGCTCACCTTCGCCTCGCTCATCGGCTACGCGGTCATCTACACCGTGTGGCTGAAGCGCGCGACTTCGCAGAACATCGTGATCGGCGGCGCCGCCGGTGCCGCACCGCCGGTGCTCGGCTGGGCCGCCGTGACAAATTCCGTGGACCCGAATGCACTGCTGCTGTTCCTCATCGTATTCGTGTGGACACCGCCGCATTTCTGGGCGCTGGCGATCGCGCGCAAGGACGAATACGCCAAGGTCGGCATCCCCATGTTGCCCGTCACGCATGGCGTCGCATTCACGCGTCTGCAAGTGCTGCTCTACACCATGCTGCTCACGGCGGTGACGCTCATGCCCTTCGTGACCGGCATGAGCGGACTCCTCTATCTCGGTGCCGCGCTGGTGCTCAACGGCATGTTCGTCTGGTACGCGTGGAAGATGCGCACCGAACGTGCCCACCTTCCCATGAAGGTGTTCCGCTTCTCGATCACCTATCTCATGTGGCTGTTCGCGGCACTGCTGGTCGACCACTATCTACCGACCACCCAGGGCATGCAGCACACGATTTCGCTCACGCCGGTCTGAGCGTCGCGGCCAGGCCGCTAGTGTTTTTCCTTCTTCGATTTGCGTTTAATGTCCTGGCCGTGCGCGCGCTTGTAGGTCTGGATGTCCTTGAACTGACCCTTTGAATTGCGGACGGCGTACAGCTTGGTCCCGGTCGAGCTGCGGTGCGTCGTGCGAGTGGTCATGGTGAGCCTCCTGGCGTTTTCCTGGAGAGTTCGTACTCCCGGTCCGTGCGTGCGTCTATGAGACTTTCCCACGCCGCTGCGTCGCGCGTGCCACGCGCCACCGACACGTGTTGGTGCTAGCGTTGCCACCGAATGAACGGTCCTCTGCAATTGCCGGCGCGTTTCAACGGCGAGTTCGGCCTGGTGCTGTACCACCAGCACCATGGCGTGCTGCTGCTGCGTTCCGGCGATCGCGACGACGGCGGACCGCGGCGCATCGAACTGCTGTTCAAGGGAGTGGTGTGGATGTCGCTGCCCGCCTGGTTCGACGACTTCACCATCGAGCAGTGTCTCATCGATGAAGTGCTGGCCAGCGTTCCGCCCAGCCACCGCGGCAAGGCGCAGTCCCGCAAGGTGTACCGGTTCGACATCGATCGCACGCCTCACTACATCATCGCCGGGAGTGTGTTTGAATCGCGCGACGACTGCGCCTACTTCGATCCGTCACCGCTGCTGCCGGAAATCGAGGTTCTCCTGAAGTTCGATTCCGACTGAGCGCAAGCGCAATTGCCTGGAGGTGTCATGGATACGGTTGCTCTCTTCGTCCAGCTCATCAGCGGAGCCATTGGCGGCAATGTTGCCGGCAGCCTGCTCAAGAAACTCAGTCTTGGAACCATCGGCAATTCGATTGTCGGGATTCTCGGGGGCGGGCTCGGCGCCGTGATTCTCAACGCACTTGGCCTCAATTCGGGTACCGGCGACATGGATGTCAGCTCGGTCATCGGCAGCATCGCCGGAGGCGGTGTTGGCGGTGGCGTGTTGCTGGCCATCGTCGGCGCAATTCGCAACGCCATGAACAAGTCGGCCTGAGATGTGGCGCCGCGCCAGGCTCAGGTAATCGCCGGAATGATCTCCGCCCGCAGGAACTCGAGACGCGATTCCAGCTCCTGCGCGTTCTGCTCGTTCGGCTCGGCTTCCACTGGATAGACTTCTTCGAGATCTCCGCCATCGAGCACCGCGGTGATCCACTCTTCCATCATGTTGCAGTAACACTCGAGCGCATCGCGCGGCGTGGTTGCATTCTCCGTGACGAAATAAGCCGACGGCAGGTCGCCCACCACCAGCCACAGGGTGTCGTCTGGCGAACCGGCGATCTTCTGCGAGAACTCGACCAGGAACAGTGC
>Ga0190270_10000810_pt1 | contig 14024 bp, 14 predicted proteins | sample Popmic320T_FD_133748 | JGI IMG/M metagenome (GOLD analysis project Ga0190270, IMG submission 133748) | Populus adjacent soil microbial communities from riparian zone of Weber River, Utah, USA - 320 T | ecosystem: Environmental > Terrestrial > Soil > Riparian zone | place: USA: Utah | collected... | reverse complement strand
TTTTTACCTGGGCATTTCACGGCTTCGCCATCGGTAACATGTTCTTCGGAGGACTTGCGGTGATGGCCGACGCTTTCGATCGTAACAGGATGGCGGCGTTTTACGCCTTTCTTGCTGTCTATGTCGTAAGCTTAATCAGCGAACTGATGGGGACGGGTTTAGGCATTCCTTTCGGTCCCTATTCCTACACAAATTTGCTCGGACCGAAGTGGTTTACGCTCGTGCCGCTCCTGATTCCACTGAGCTGGTTCACCATGTGCTGGGCGTGTTGGGTAATGGCGCGCCATCGCGCTGCCGGTATCGTGGCGATTCTACTCGGCACGTCGCTTTTGGTGGCTTGGGATCTATTGCTCGATCCGGCGATGAGCAAAGTAACCAGTTATTGGATTTGGGGTGAAACCGGTAGTTACTATGGCATGCCTTGGAGTAACCTATTGGGCTGGGGTGTTACTGGTTTGGCGCTGTTTATCATTCTAAACAAGCTAGCGCCGGAGCCGCGCACTTCGCTGCGATTCGCCACGTCCATCTACGGCATTAATTTCGCCCTGCCGTTGGGTTTCTGCATTCTCAATCAATACTGGCTCGCCGTTTGCGCCGGCATCGGCGGAGTGTTGTTGGCGTGGTTCGTAATCGGACGATATTCTTCGGGGAATGAAGCCATCAGTTTCTCGGCGAAGCCCGGCAATCTGCAAAAAATATAGTGGGAATCTTGACCGAAACTGCATCAATAGATTTGTAGAATTGAGTCGGTCAATGCTAAATTGTCTTCCGTGCGGCGCCATGGCCGCGATCCTGTATAATCCGTCACATGGGTTTAGCCATTAAAAAAATCACCGTCTTGGCAGAGTTCGATTTAGATTCCTATCTGCGTGCCCGTAGCGCGGCGGTGGATCGGGCGCTCGACGGTTGCCTGCGGCGTTATTCCGAACGGTCGGGCAACATCTGGAAGGCGATGCATTACGGTTTGTTTCCCGGCGGCAAGCGCCTGCGTCCGATATTGGTTCTTGCCGCCGGCGAGTTGTTCGGCGCCAAACGCAAAACGTTGCTGCCATTCGCCTGTGCGGTGGAGATGATTCACGGTTATTCGCTGATCCACGACGACCTGCCGGCACTCGATAACGACGACTTGCGGCGGGGCGAGCCGGCCAATCATAAAGTTTTTGGCGAGGGCATGGCACTCCTTGCCGGCGACGGCTTACTCACCGAAGCGTTCCATGTCATGTCCGGCGCCGCCGTGCTGACGAATTTGCCCGCGGAATTGGTGCTCAAGCTGGTACACGAGTTGTCCTATGCCGTTGGCGTGGCCGGCCTCGTCGGCGGGCAGGCGTTCGATCTCGAAGCGGAAAAGCGCGCCGTCGACATCGGCATGGTCGAATACATTCACGTGCGCAAGACCGGCGCGTTGATCCGCGCCGCGATTCGCTTGGGCGCTCAAGTGGCCGGCGCCAGCGCCGCCGATCTAAGGCGGGTCACGCGCTTCGGCGATTGTCTCGGCTTGGCTTTCCAGATCGCCGACGATATTTTGGATATCCTCGGTGAAACGGCACCGGGTGAACGCGCGCAATCGGGCCACAGCGAATGGAACAAAGCGACCTATCCATCGGTGGTCGGTATCGCCCGCGCCCAGGAACGGCTAAAAGAATTGTCCGCTCAATGTTTGCGTGAACTGGCGCCCTTCGGCAAGGCTTCGGAACCGCTCCGCGCGCTCGCCACGCAAGTGGCGGCGCGGGCGCTGCAAAGCAACGGAAAATCTGCGGCTGGGGAGATTAAAATCTAATATGACACGATTGCTCGATGGCGTTGAATATCCCAAAGACATTCGCGGCTTCTCGGTGGCGGAATTGAATCAGCTCGCCGGCGAAATTCGTGAAGAAGTGATCTCGGTGGTGTCCGAAGTGGGCGGCCACTTCGCCTCGACCTTGGGCGCGGTGGAGTTGACTCTGGCGCTGCACTACGCTTTCAACACACCGGAAGACCGGATCATCTGGGACACCGGCCATCAGTGCTATGCGCACAAATTGCTTTGCGGCCGGCGCGAACGCTTGGCGACCATCCGTCAGCTCGGCGGCTTGAGCGGTTTTTTAAGCCGTGAAGAATGCGAATACGATGTCTTTGGCGCCGGCCACGCGGGAACTTCGATCTCGGCTGCCCTTGGGATGGTCGAAGCGAAATCACTCGACGGTTCGTCGCGCAAAGTCGTCGCCGTGATCAGCGATGGCGGCCTGAGCGCCGGCTTGACCTATGAAGGTTTGAACTCCGCCGGCCATCTCGACAAGGACTTGATCGTTATTCTCAACGACAACGAGCACTTCATCGATCCGCGTGTGGGCGCGGTGTCGTCTTTCTTGAGCAAACAATTTACTTCGGATCTGGGCGTGCGCTTGCAAAAGAATTTGTCCAACTTGCTACAAAACTTGCCCGCCGGGGAGAATCTCAAGCTTGCGGCGCGTAAACTGCGCGACTCATTTTTGGGCTTGGTGACGCCGGGATTTCTTTTCGAAAGCCTCGGCTTTCAGTACGTCGGTCCCATCGATGGCCATAACATCGGCGAAATGCTCGCGACTTTAGAAAACGTCAAGAAGATCGACGGGCCGACGTTGGTCCACGTAATGACCAAAAAAGGTAAGGGCTACTTACCGGCGGAAAAAGACCCGATCAAATTTCACGCCGTCACGCCGTTCCACGTGCTCACTGGCAAAGCGAAAAAAGAAAAAGGGCCGATTCCGACTTACACTGATATCTTTGGCCAGTCGCTGCTCAGACTCGCCAAAGAAAATTCCAAAGTGGTGAGCATCACCGCAGCCATGGGGAGCGGCACGGGCATCGATAAGGTGCAGCGAGAACTGCCCAACCGCACCTACGACGTCGGCATCGCCGAGCAACACGCCGTTACCTTCGCCGGCGGCATGGCCACCGAAGGCTATGTTCCAGTGGTGGCGATCTACTCGACCTTTTTACAGCGCGGCTATGACGAGATTCTCCACGACGTGTGCTTGCAGAATTTACACGTCGTCTTCGCGCTCGATCGCGGCGGCTTGGTTGGCGCCGATGGACCGACGCACCATGGAGTTTTTGATTTCGCGTACATGCGCTCCATGCCCAATCTCACCATCATGGCGCCCAAGGACGAAAACGAGCTGCAGCATATGCTCAAGACTGCGGTCGATCATTCGGGTCCAATCTCGCTCCGTTATCCGCGCGGCGAAGGTTGGGGTGTGGCGCTCGATACGGAAATGAAAAGTTTGCCCATCGGTAAAGCCGAGCTGTTGCGCGACGGCAGCGATGTCGTTATCGCCGCCATCGGTCAAACGGTTTTGCCGGCATTGAAAGCGGCGCAAGAGCTTGCGCCGCTGGGGATCAACGCCGCCGTCGTCAATGCCCGCTTCGTTAAGCCGCTCGATGGCGAGTTATTTGGCGCGTTGCTCAACCGCATTCCACGGTTGATCACCGTCGAGGATCACGCCGTCGCCGGCGGCTTTGGCAGTGCGCTGATAGAATTTCTCGCCGACCAGAATATCACCGGCGTTGAGATCAAACGGCTCGGCGTGCCCGACCGCTTTATTCCCCATGGCACTCAAGACGAGCTTAGAAAAATGTGCGGCTTCGACAAAGACGCCATCGCTCAGGCGGCCTTACAAATCATGCGCCGGCCCAAGAAAAAAAGTAGAGAGGGATGGGAAAGAGGGAGCGTTTAGATCTGCTCTTGGTCGAACGCCAGTTGGTCGCAAGCCGTGAGGATGGCCGGCGCAGGATACTGGCCGGCGAAGTTCTGGTCAACGACCAGGCGGTGACCAAAGCGGGAAATCTGATCGACACCGGCGCCGCCATTCGGCTAAAGCCGACGGCTCCCTATGTCAGCCGCGGCGGCGTCAAGCTCGAAAAGGCGCTCGTCCAATTCGCCATTCAAGTCAAAGACAAAACTGCGCTTGACATCGGCGCGTCCACCGGCGGCTTTACCGACTGTTTGTTGGCCCACGGCGCGGCGCAAGTTTTCGCCGTCGATGTCGGTTACGGCCAACTCGACTGGAAGCTTAGAAACGATCCGCGCGTGATCGTTTTTGAAAAGACCAATGTTCGTTACCTCAACTTAAGCCGGCTGCCACGCGCCGCCGACATCTCAACTATCGATGCGTCTTTTATTTCCCTCAAACTGATTTTGCCCCAAGTGAAAACCCTGATTGTCGAACAGGGCGAAGTCGTTGCGTTGATCAAACCCCAGTTCGAAGTCGGCAAAGGCAAAGTCGGCAAGGGCGGCGTGGTGCGCGAGGCGGAAGAACATCAACGGGTGATCGATGAAATTTGCCGGGCGTCGACCGAGTTAGGCTATCAGGTTCTCGGCGTTACCGAGTCGCCGCTCATCGGGCCCAAGGGGAACAAGGAGTTTCTCATCCACCTGCGCGTATTTTAAGTAGCGGACGTTTGCCCCTACGCGTGTGTACCGAGCGCCCAACCGGTAAAGACTCGTGGCAGCAATCAAAAAAATCGCTCATCGCGGCGCTTCCGGCGAATATCCCGAGAATACTCGGCTCGCTTTCGAGAAAGCGATCGAAGCCGGCGTCGATATGATCGAGCTCGACTGCCAGATGACCCGAGACGGGCATGTGGTCATTTTTCACGATGAAAAGCTCCTTCGCACTGCGAGAGTTCGCGGCACGTTAAGGTCGAAGAGTCTGGCAGAACTTAGGAATCTCGATATCGGCAGATGGTTCAAGCCGACTTTCAAAGGTCAGCGTGTCCTGACACTGGAGGAGGCGCTTGAGATCGTTGCCGGCAAAGTTGGCCTTTGCCTGGAGATCAAATCCTTCAGTGAACCCGCGCCGGGCATCGAGCTGAAGGTGTTATTTGCGCTTAGCCATTTTGACTACTTGGATCGGACGATCATTTCCTCTTTCGACTATCGTTGTCTCGCGAGAGTGCGTGAACTGGCCCCTGAGGCGTTGCTCGGCGTAATCGTCGGGAGCGAAAGCCGGGAGGACGCAATCGATGTCGCCCGTCAGCTCGGCGCCACGTCGATTCAGGCGCAAAAGGAGCTGGTGACCTATGATTTTCTGCGCCGCGCTTGGGATGACGGCCTGGATGTCTTTGTTTGGACTGTCAATGATGTCCGTGACTTGGAAACCTTTGCGTCTCTCGGAGTTCAAGGGCTGATTTCTAATTATCCCAAGCGGTTGCGAAAAGTTTTTGCCCGCTAACCGCGGGCGATTTTCATAGCTGCGGTGAGTCGCCATGGTGATGGTCCGGCCGCATTACGTAGAAGTCCTTTCCCTCGGATTAGCGGCTTGAAAAGTCCCTGCGGCGCCGGTAAGTTTTCCGTGCCCGGAGTGTTAAATTGAATCCCTCGCGCCTGCAAGCCGTTCATATTAAAAGTGAATTGCTTGACTTGGCAGGCCAATACGTTAGAATCATCGACGGACTAAATTAGGTCCAAGTTGATCGGGGGTGAGTGCATTTTATGACCGGAGTTCGAGTCCGAGATAACGAATCCATTGAAAGCGCTATTCGCCGCTTCAAAAAACTATGCGAGAAGGCCGGCATCTTGGCTGAGTTGCGTAAACGTGAACATTACGAAAAACCCAGCGTGAAACGGAAGAAAAAAGCGATCGCCGCGAAAAAGCGGGCGTTGCGCCGCGTACGCCACGCTTTTTAGCGAACTTATTGCGCGATTAAAAATCAAACTATCGAATGTCACTTAAGGCCGAGATACAAGAAGCCGTGAAGGTCGCGATGAAGAGCGGCGATCAGATCACGCTGTCGACGCTCCGGCTTCTTCTCTCGGCGCTCCATAATGAAGAGATCCGCGTCCGCAAGGATCTCGGCGTGGAAGAAATCCAAAAAATCATCTCGACCCTCTGTAAGCAACGCGGCGAAGCGATTGAAATGTTTCGCAAGGGCGGGCGCGTGGATTTGGCCGAAAAGGAAGAAGCGGAGCTGGTCGTGCTCAAACGCTACCTACCTCAACAGCTGAGCGAGGAGGAGATCACGGCTTTGATTCGCGCCAGCATCGACGAATCGGGCGCCAAGGGCGTTGGCGACCTCGGCAAAGTGATGAAAGTTCTGATGCCAAAGGTTTCCGGGCGGAGCGACGGCAAGCGGGTCAATGAGATCGCTAAAGCTCTGCTCGGCGCGCCCGCGTAGTCATGCGCGCCCGCAGACGCCGACAAGCGGGTGGTATCGATCTTGGCTCGCTTGCGACCATAGAGTTGGGACGATCGGCGCTGGAGAGGCTTTCTAACCGTTGATTTTGTCGCGCCCGTTTAGATGATGGCTGGAAAACTTAAATCCTAATGGGTTCCCACCCGTGAACTGGGTTGATCTGATTGTGATCGCTATCCTTGCGCTGTTTGGCCTGCGCGGTTTTTTTCGTGGTCTTTTCCGTGAAGTGTTTTCTCTTGCCGGCCTAGTTTGTGGTTTCATGTTCGCCGTTGCTTACCAACGGCAATTAGCGGATTTGGCGGCGGGGTATTGGCAACTCTCGCCGCTGGTTCTCAAGGGTGGGGCCTTTATCACGATCTTTTTCGTCGTTTATTTTTTGTTCAGCTTGGCCGGTTGGCTGCTGCATCGTTCGGAGAAACTATTGTTCCTCCAAACCGTCAATCGTACGGGTGGCGTCGCCATCGGTATGGGTAAAGGCGCGGCGCTAACCGCGTTGGCAATCTTTTTTTTGCGCTCGGCGGCATGGCTGCCGGAACCGGCCCGGGAGAACATCGCCGGTTCCTATTTCATCTCGCCACTGTCCCAGTTAGGCGAGGGGCTGGTCCGAATCGGCAAGAAAAGAATTTTTTCTCACGACGGCACGGTCGAATCGCCGACCAGCGGCGCGCGTTTGTAGCGCTCGGTTATGGGGCGATTCCGGGTTTGATGTACGGCAACGATCACCGCAGGGACACAGCGATCGCGAAGGGTTAGTTCAAGGTGGCAATTCAATTGATTTCCGCCGCGTCAACTGCGCCTCGGCGGTGCCGTCTTCGGTGCCGTTTCACAGGATAGCTTAAACACCGAGTCATGATTACCCAGGAAAAAATCGCCGAGATTCGTAACCGCGCCTCCATCGTTGAGGTGGTTTCGGATTACGTCACGCTCAAGAAAGCCGGGCGTAATCATATGGGTCTGTGTCCGTTTCACGCCGAGAAAAGCCCGTCGTTTACCGTGAGCGAGGAGAAGGGGATATACCACTGCTTCGGCTGCCACGCCGGCGGCAGCGTTTTTCACTTTCTCATGCAGTACGATCACTTGAGCTTTCCCGAGTCGGTGGAACGGGTGGCCAAACGCTATGGCATTACCATCGAGCGAAATGAGCGTGCCGGCGCGTCCAAAGACTATGGCGAGCGGGAAAATCTCTATCGGGTCAATGAGCAGGCGGCGGCCAATTATCACAAAATGCTCTTCAGCCATCCCGAGGGAAGACGGGCATTCGAGTATCTTAAAGCGAGAGGCGTCGACGAAGCGACGGCGCGGAAATATCAGCTCGGCTACGCGCCGCAAACCGGCTCGGGATTGTTGGCGCTTTTGAAAAAAGAAAATATTACACACAATGACGCGCTTCGCCTGGGTCTGATCGGCCAGCGCGGGCCGCAACAGTATCATGAGAAATTTTTCGCCCGCGTGATGTTTCCCATCGTCAATCCGGCGGGCAAGGTGGTTGGTTTCGGCGGCCGCGTGCTCGATCAAGGCATGCCCAAGTATCTTAACTCGAGCGAGACGCCGCTGTTTCATAAGGGCTCGACTCTCTACGGTTTGTACCAAGCCAAAGAAGGCATTCGTCAGGCCGACCGGGTGCTGGTGGTTGAGGGTTATCTCGACGCCATCGCTCTGGCGCAATTCGGCGTCGCTTATTCCGTCGCCACATTGGGGACGGCGCTGACCGTCGAACATGTGCGCGCCTTGTCGCGCTATACCAAAAACATTATCGCCTTGTTCGATGGCGACGATGCCGGTCTTAAAGCGGCGGCGCGTAGTTTTGAGATTTTCATCGAAGCCGGCATGCTCGGGCGCGCGGCGTTTTTGCCCAAGGGCGAAGATCCCGACACATTTATCCGCGCCAAGGGCAAAACCGCGCTAGAAACTATTTTAGATCAAGCGGTGCCGTTGGCCGATTTTTATTTCTCCTGGCTCGAACAACGCCACGGTAAAAGCTTGGAAGGCAAGAGCCAAATCGCCGGCGAAATCAGCCGGCTGTTGGCGAAAGTTACCAATCCGTTCGAGGTCGATTTATTGGCGCGCCGAGCCGTGGATATGTTGGGTATTCGCGAAGAACTCTTGCGCCGGCCGGCAAGCCTCACCCCTGGATTTAGGCCCACATCGTCGTCACCTCGGCCGCTGCCGCCGCCCAACGGCGACAATCGCGATGACGTTGCTGAACGTACTTTGGTTAGCTTGATGTTGCGCGTGCCGGCGCTGCTCGAACAACTTGCCGGCGACGGCGAGGCGCGCCAATGGTTTAGCGCCAAATGGCGACCCATTGTTGACGAGATCATTACCGCGTGGCAAGAACTAGGAAATATCGATATAGCCCAACTCGCGCAAACGTTGCCTGCAGCTTTAGCCAGCGAATTCGCCGCATTGGCACTCGAAGGTGAAAACCTATCGGATAGCGAATGCGCCAAGATGGCCAGCGACTGTCTGGCGTACTTGAGACGCAAGCATGTCAAAGGCCTAGAGCGCGATCTCCGTATTGCGATCCGTGCCGCCGAAGAGCAAAAAGACGAGCAAGTGAAGAGAGAAAGGATGCTAGAATGGCAAGACCTCCTCAGAAAAAAACGCCAGCTAGAACGCCCAAGGCCCGAGCCGAAAATCACCATCCGGTAACCAAGCTTAAAGCCGCCTCCGACGCCGGTCAGCCGGCGGAAAAGAAAAATATGAAGGAGGTCAAAAAGCTCATCGATTTGGGCAAGGAAAAGGGCTACCTCACCTACGATGACGTGAACGATATGTTGCCCGCGGAAGTCGTGTCGCCGGACCAGATCGACGACGTCATGTCGATCTTCGGCGAGATGGATATCGAGGTTGTCGACTCCAATCAGCGCGTGAACCTGGGCGGCGCCGGCGAAGAACTCGCTGAAGAAGAGGAAGAGGAGAAAGAAGCCGAGAGCGACGTCGACGGCGACGTGGTCGGCAAAACCGGCGATCCGGTGCGCATGTATTTGCGCGAGATGGGCACGGTGTCGCTGCTTAGCCGCGAGGGCGAAGTCGAGATCGCCAAGAAAATCGAATTTGGCGAAAACAAGGTTATCAATGAGGTTCTGACGAGTCCGTTGGCGTTGCGCTACATTCTCGATCTCGGCGAAAAACTGGCCCAGCATGAGATTCGCGTGCGCGAGATCATTAAAGAAGAAGGCGACGAGGAGAGCGAGAATTTCGAGGACGAAGAGGTTCACGAGAAGCGTCTGCTCGATCAGATCGGCAGGATTCGCCGCACCACCAACGACCGGGAAAAAATCAAGCGCCAACTCGAGAGCAAGCGCGTCTCGGCGCGGCGGCGCGAAGTGCTTCTGGGTGGCGTCGCCAAGTATAACGATAAGATCATCAATAGCCTAAAAGACCTTCAGCTCAACCGCAAGCAAACCGAAGCCATCGCCGACGGCCTCAAGCGAGCCATGGAGCGGATGCAAACCATGGAGAGGCGCATCAAAGACTACGAACACCGAGTGGGCCGACCGACCTCTGAGATTTTGAAGCAGATCACCAACGCCGACGGCAACAAGAAGTACTGGCCCAAGGTGGTCAATTCGTTTCGCATGGGTCATGACGCGATCCTGAGCATGGCCGAAGAAATTCGCAGCAACCGGCGCGATATTCGTCATATCGAAAAAGACTTGGAGATGCCGGCCGAGGAAATCAAGCGGCGTGTCTGGTCGATTATCGAAGGGGAGACCAAGGCGAATTTAGCCAAGAAGGAACTGATCGAAGCCAATCTGCGATTGGTCGTCAGCATCGCGAAGAAATACACCAACCGCGGCTTGCAGTTTCTCGACCTGATTCAAGAAGGCAATATCGGTCTGATGAAAGCGGTGGACAAGTTCGAGTATCAGCGCGGCTACAAATTTTCCACCTACGCGACCTGGTGGATTCGCCAGGCGATCACCCGCGCCATCGCCGACCAAGCGCGCACGATCCGCATCCCGGTGCACATGATCGAAACGATCAATAAATTGATCCGCACCTCGCGCTACCTGGTCCAGGAGATCGGCCGCGAGCCGACGCCGGAAGAGATCGCCACCAAGATGGAAATCCCGCTCGACAAGGTGCGCAAGGTTTTAAAGATCGCCAAGGAACCGATCTCACTCGAAACCCCTGTAGGTGAAGAAGAAGACAGTCACTTGGGCGATTTCATCGAAGACAAACGGATCATCACGCCGTCAGATGCGGTGGTGAATATCAACTTGCAGGAACAGACGCGCAAGGTGCTGGCAACGCTGACGCCGCGCGAAGAGCAAGTGTTGCGCATGCGCTTTGGCATCGGCGAAAAATCCGATCACACCTTGGAAGAAGTCGGCCAAAAGTTTACTGTTACGCGCGAACGCATCCGCCAGATCGAAGCCAAGGCCCTGCGCAAGCTGCGCCATCCGAGCCGCAGCAAACGGCTCAAGAGTTTCATGGAGAATTAACTTCGCGTCCTTAACCCCGTAACCCGAAACTCTAAACAAGAAACTATTTCCTTGGGGCCCATAGCTCAGTTGGTTAGAGCCACCGGCTCATAACCGGTTGGTCCCTGGTTCGAGTCCAGGTGGGCCCACCAACTTCTTCCTCATAGTTTTCAACTACTTCATCGGGGTCGGTACCTGTCGCCTTTACTTGGGTTTCGGTAAAGGTTTCGGGTTTGACCCCTAAAAGCTTTGAAAACTGCTCTTCAACATCGCCGCCGATGTACTTGGCATAGTGCTTTTCGATCATCGTCACGGATGTGCCGCAATACTCCGCCAGCCACTTGATGTTGACGCCATTGCTCAAGCCCGCCGATATGAACGTGTGCCGGGTAGAGTAGGGCTTGCGCTCGCGGATGCCGGTGCCTCTTAGTATTCGGTACCAGATACCAGCCCGCCAAGTGTGAAAGTTCAGCAGTTGGCCTTCCTGGTTCTTAAAAACGTGTTCGTCGATGCCGACGTGCAAAGGCTTTGCGGTATTTATTACCTCGACTACATGCGGCATTAGCCGTATATCGCGCTCGCTATGGGCCGTCTTGGTGGCGTTTCGTCGTTCTTGTAACGCGACTTCGATATTGACAGGAATTCATTTTTTAGGTCGATATCTTCCCAGCGCAACGCCAGGGCTTCTGACGGCCTCATTCCTGTCCAAAAGAGCAAATAGACGAACGGGTACTCTGTCAATCCGGATAAGCAGGTTTTCTATTGCCATGGCTGCCATGCAGGCGGTGACGTATTCAAGTTTATCGAAAAAATCGAGAACGTCGATTTCAAGACAGCCGCCAAAAAGCTTGGAGTAGAAAACTTCCAACCGGATCCCGAGAGACTTAAGCGCCGCGACCAAGCCAAGCAGATCGCGCTTTGGGCCCGCGCTACCTCAAAACAACTCAGGGATGCACTGCTAGAGATCGGCGATCAAATTCGTATCTGCTCCATGGCTCGCAAGGAGCTTAATTCAGCGCTGGATCGGCCCACGATCGTGAGCCACGAAGCAAGCTTAATTCGCCAATGGGCAATTCTCTGCGACTTGGATGACGATCTCAACAATCCAACCGAGGTGGTGGATTCATGGCTGCACGACAACATTGACGGATTTGTGGAGTCGTTGACATGAGCAGCGCTCAGTTTGAAGCGCGTATTGTCAACGAGCTTGAACAGCACGCCACGGTTATGGGCGTTGCACAGCCTAATGGCAAGCAGCCGGCGAATGTAGCACTTTTCGAAACGATGACGACGATCGAAGAAGAGCAAACTGAGTTTCTTTGGAAGAACCGCATTCCGCGCGGAAAGCTAACGCTGTTCGACGGTGATCCCGGTATCGGCAAGAGCTATACCGCTTTAGCGATTGCCGCGGCACTCTCCAAAGGTCAAGCTCTGCCCTTCGACCAAGAACCCGAGAATTTAGCGTTGGCGAGCTCCAGGAGCCTGGATAGCCATCCGTTTGTAGTTTCTCGTTTTGGAGACGGCGAGATTCTCTCACGCGTGAAAGTAGATTATCTGTTCTGGTACGGCGCTGTCGAAATTGATCCCAAGCATTGTGTCGTGTGGTAAAGCTATGCAGTTCGGACGCAGACCGTATCCCGGAGCAGTTGTTGGTACGAGATGAGAAGTCGATGCGCCGTGCAAGAGAAAGCATAAGTGCGGAAGATTGTCACTGGTTGGAAGAACTTGCTGACGTTATTGTTGGCGAGTTTCGCGCTTGTGGATGGGAATGGGACACGCCGAAGATCGGTGTTGAATCTACCGAGCGCGTGAAGCGTGGCGCACTCAGACAACTTATGTTGCTTGATTTAGAGCGGCCTTGATGTATCTACTGCCTGCCAACATGGCCCTAATGGATCTAACACCAGAGCAACTAAACGCGCTGACTCGATCAAAGAACGAATCGACGGTCTGAATCAAAAGCTGCGCAGCTTCTCGACGGCTCTACGAGCGACAGCGCTACAAGTAAGAAGCGGTCGATCAGCGCGGCGGCGAAAAGGAAACTTGCGGCTGCGCAAAGGGCGAGGTGGACGAAGTCGAAGCGGTCGCTAGCCTAGCTTTATCTCAACACACGTTCAAGATTTTTAACGAACTCATCCAGCGGTTGAGTTTTGCCGGATAGCTCTTGGGTAATTTGTTCTTGCGTCTGGGGATCTGTTTTTACCAGAATCTTTCCCTGCCTATTGCCAACCACGTGGTAAAGACCGTTCCGACTCCCCTTCAAGAATAGAATGGTTTCTTCACCAACAGTAAATTGAGGCGTTCCGGGTACGGCCTGCGTCAATTCGCCAGCCGATCCTCCAGGCTGATTTATGATCACAGAAGATCTTCTTGGCCCTTTCCATTCTTCAATAACAGTGACTTCGATCTGCGTTGTGATGTTTGGACCGTTCGGTGTTGCCTGACTTGATACCTTGTCGATTCGGCCCATCACTATGACATCTGCTGATTTTGCGAGATCTTCGAGAGATAGACGCTGGCTCTGAGCGATAGCAGCAGGCGCGGAAATCATAAACTCTAAGCCCAAAAAAACAAAGAGCGCAGGGGTTATCCAGCGCTCTTTGGCTGATGACGAGAGCATATGTATAGGTAATCAGTTTTTGATCATGGCGCAACGGCGTTAGCTCCGTCGATATCACCCGCCGCGAGGGTGCGCTTTTTGAGTTCACCCCCAGCGCCGAAACCGTACATCGTCAAATCTTTATCCGAATTGCTATAAAGATCGTCAAGGCCGACCCAATGCCCGAACTCATGGGTCGCTATGTTTTGGACATCATAAGCATCGGGGCTACTCTGACATTCGCCAGCGTTAGAGTCGAAAATCGCCCAAGGATAACGGCTATTGAAGGCGGTATCGATTTCTACCACCTCATTGGTGCTCGTTCTGTACCAGACGTAAGTCACGCCGATGGTCGAAGGTGCGAGCCTCTTCCACATAATCGCATTCGTGCCGTCTAATCTCGTATTTTTCGCGTTCGTTTCTCCGCCCGCAAAAAAGCGCTTGCCGTTATCGGCGCTGTTCCAAGTCTCAAACGAATTTTGAACCGCAGTATACGCGCCAGAAACGACGCTTGCCGGAACCGTTGATGCGCTCAGTTTCCAGGTAATTCCTGCTGCTGGGAGATGCCAGCCGGTCTCTTCATAGTCTGTAGCGGTAGGATTAGGTTCAGTCGTCGTGCAGGTGCCCAGGTGGTTATGTTGTACGACCCGTGGCCTGTGGATGAAAGCACGGATTTTGATCCCCGGCGGAAGCCGCTGCTCCAACGTATCGTCGTCATCAGCTGCGGATTGCGATTGGGCTGCCAACCCTAAAGATCCCACCGATAATGTTGCCAGAATCAATGAAAAGCCAAGGATCGTGAAACGCAGCTTTGCTTGGGCCATAACGATTCTCCTTATGAA
>Ga0190270_10000809_pt1 | contig 14036 bp, 11 predicted proteins | sample Popmic320T_FD_133748 | JGI IMG/M metagenome (GOLD analysis project Ga0190270, IMG submission 133748) | Populus adjacent soil microbial communities from riparian zone of Weber River, Utah, USA - 320 T | ecosystem: Environmental > Terrestrial > Soil > Riparian zone | place: USA: Utah | collected... | reverse complement strand
TAATCTCTGGCGCGCTGTCGCAACGTTTGCGACACGATGGACGTTCCATCAATCGCTTGTTCCAAAGACAAGCCGGATGCCTTGGTTATCAACCTTCGCGGTTGGGGCGGCCTAAACCGAGTGATGTGAAAAAGCCGCAAGTTTCTAAGGTCAAAGAGATCGGGGATAATTCCCCGATCTCTGGCGGGCGCATATAGTCCCCGTTTACCGAAAAACTGACGATTGGACTACTTGTCCATAAAATCAGTAACTATTACCTCATAATCCCCTGCGTAGCCATGTATTCATCGCCGGAAGCGACTTTTCCGTCCAGCATCTTCAACTTCCGGTCGGCCAGATGAAGGAAGCGAGAGTCATGAGTGACCAGACAAACGGTGGAGCCGCTCGCATGCAATTGCTTCAGCAGATTCATGACCATTTGCCCGCTGGCCGAATCGAGATTTCCGGTAGGCTCGTCAGCGAGCAGGATCGTTGGCTTACATGCCAGGGCGCGCGCGATGGCCACGAGCTGCTGATGCCCGCCCGAAAGCTGGCCCGGGCGACTTCGCGCCCGGTCCGCGATGCCCATCATCTCAAGGAGCTCCGTGACGCGCCCGCGCCGCTCGGAGACCCTCATATTCGAGTAGGCGAGCGGCTGCTCCACGTTCTCGAAAACCGTCATATCGCCGATCAAGTTGAAGCCCTGAAAGACAAAGCCGATCTCCTGATTGCGAATGCGCGCGCGGTCCGACAGTTTAAGATTCTGCACTGGCTCCCCGTTGAAGCAATAGACGCCGCCGGTCGGAGAGTCGAGCAGGCCCATGATCGCCAGCAGCGTGGATTTGCCGCACCCCGAAGGGCCGAATACGACGACGAACTCTCCGCGATTAATTGTCAGATCAACGCCCAGTAGAACGCGCGTCTCGACGCTTCCCTGGCGAAAAGACTTCGTTATGTCTTCCATCAAGATCAAGGGCAGATTCAGCGGCGGATTCGATCTCATCACGTTTCCTCCGAATGTTTGTGTCGTCTCGAAGAGGATATCGGTCACAGATACGATTGTGGCCGTGACCTTGTTCAATCGTTTTTCATTTAGCGCCGGTCTTTTCTTTATTGTCTTTATTGAGCGTCCGTCTAGTGAGCGCCCTGCCATGTGTGCTAAAAAAATAGCATGTTGGCTATCTTTTGTCACGGCTGAAATCCTCCTTCGGGCCGTCGCTTGATCGAACTGTAGTCGGACTTCAGAACTAATCCATTCACTTTCCGCTGTCCCGCATTTTCCTGTTGGCGAAACACCGAACAGAAAAATGCGAGACAGAAAATAGTGAGTGTGGTCTCAGCCGTTCGGGTTTCACCCGATTTTCTAATCTACACAAAAATCATGCGCTTCCGCCGCTAAATACGGCGAACCTGGCGTCACAAGGCGCAAAAATAATCAACGGGCGCCCGAGCATTAAACTAATGGATGCGCCTGGTCTCGAAAATCTCCACTCTACGGATCACGTCGCCCCTTGAGATACGATCAACGACCTCCATCCCGCTGATGACTTGCCCGAAAACGGTGTAACCGCCATCCAAATGCGGCTGCGGCGAGTGTGTGATGAAAAACTGGCTGCCGCCGGTGTCTTTGCCCGAGAGAGCCATCCCGACGGCGCCGCGAGTGTAAGGCCGGGTGTTTACCTCGCAGCGGATTTGATAGCCGGGGTCGCCTGCGCCGTCGCCGCGCGGGTCGCCGCCCTGAATCACGAAATTCGGCACGACTCGGTGAAAAGTCAGGCCGTTGAAATAGCCCTTGCGCGCGAGCGTGATGAAGCTGTCCACCGTAATCGGCGCGTCTTGCGGAAAGAGTTCGATCCTGGTCCGACCTTTCGTGGTGTGAATCGTGGCTGTGACTTTCTTGTCGAGGCGCGCGACGACGCGCTGATAGAAGGCTTTGCCGTGGCCCGTTTGAACGACGCCGATGCGGTCGGTGAAATCGCCCGCGCCCATCTGTTTGAGCAGATCGACGGCGTGGCGGCGGACCAGGTGATCCGGGTCGGCGAACGCGGATTTGATCGCTTCGACCGCCTCAGGCTTCTTATGCTTCGAGACGGCAGTGAGGATGGCGAGCTTGGCGTCATTGGCCGGATCATTTTTCGCCCGCGCCAACGCATCGATCAACGCGGCGAGATTTTCATCGTCCGACAAATCGGCGAGTAATGCGGCCGCATTGGAGCGCACGATCATATCCGGATGCGAAAGCTGTTCACGCAAAATCCGCGACAAGTTTTCGACTTTGAGCTTCGCGGCCGCCCGCAAAACGCCGGGCAACGCCTGCGCGGGAAACCTGTTTCGATACGACGGATCGAGCAACTTCAAAATAACCGCCCGCGCTCGCGGCGCGCCGGTTTCGGCCAACCCCTGCGCGAATGCGGCCACGCGGCGCCAGTCCTTCTCAGACCCCGGCGGCAAATCGTCGTCCCACACCGCGAAAAACTCCTTCTCGCCGAAACGCGCCATCGCCGCCTCGACCTCGGCCTCCCCGATCCATCGAACACGACGGAGGAACGGCAGCGCGCGTTCGTCTTTAATCGCGCCCAGGGCAGTGATGATTTCGAGTAGGGCGGTGGCGATTGTATCCGTCATGCGGCGTTCGCCGAAATTATCGTCATGCCGCTCAAGCAGTTTTTCGCCCAATGCAACCAGCGGTTCGACCGCGCGCCGGTCATTTAACGCGGCCAACGCGCGCACGGCATTGACCTGAACCCGATCGTTCTTATCGCCGAGCAGTTTGACCAGCGGCTCGACCGTCCGCGCGTCCTTGCTCACCCCGAGCGCCCGCGCTGCGTTCGCACGCGCGTCAGCGTCGCCGTCATTCAAGGCCTCGATCAAAGCGGGGACCGCGCCTTCAATCGATTGTCGCAACCGGGCGAGCGCGTTGGCTGCCTGCGCCCGAATCTCGGCGTCATTCGACTTCAATTGGCGTGTGAGCGGTTCGACCGAGGCCGGCGAGCGAATTCGCATCAACGCGGGGATCGTCAGGGATGTGAGCGGCTTTTGTTCGAGCGACGTTTGGGAATCGGGCAGTTGAGCTATCAATGATTGATTGATCCGCTCGATGGCGGTTTTACCCAACGCGTCGACGTTGGCCTGAACGCCGGCGATTTTGCCCAACGCCTCGACGGCGCGGGCGCGCACGGATAATGACTCTTTCTCCCGCTCAACAACAGCCATTAGCGCCGCTACGCCTTGCGCATCTTCCATCTCGCCGAGCGCAAAGGCCGCCATAGCGCGCGCCGGCTCACTCTCCTCATGCTCCAACATGGCGATGAGCGCGTCAGTTCCGAGTTTGTCGCCGATGCGCCCGATAGCCAGAGCCGCGCGATCGCGAACCGCCGCGCTGCGATGTTTGAGCAGACCACTCAATTCATCGCCGCTGAGATTGCGCTCGTCTTCAAGCTGAATGATGCGCGCGTGAATGTTCGGCGGTATGGCTGCGCTCGTCCGCTTCGGCCGCTCGTCGGCCGCGGCGCCGATGGTAAAAACGATCAGGAGAAGGTAGATGAATTTCAGACTGCTTGTTTTCATCAACACTCATTCTCATCGGAGAAACATCCACGAAGCCACACTAAGAAACACGAAGGAAAAGAGAAAACCTTCGCGCCCCTTCGTGTGACTTCGTGGATGTTTTCATTTTTGTTTAGCGGCGGCCGTCGTTCCGCCGCCCGCCTGCGGCGCTTTCTGCGCGGCCTTCGCCTTCTCGACGATCTGCGCCACGTCTTCCAGCAACTTCTTCGCGTCGTAGACTACGCCGTCCTTGATCGTCCATTTCACTCCGCCGACTCGTTCGACCTGACCGGTCTGATCGTTCAGCCGAATCGCGCCCGTGCCGTACAGGACCTTCAGATTCGCGACCGGGTTTTCGGGAACGATGATCAGGTCGGCCAGTTTACCCGGCCGGATTACGCCGAATTCCATTGGCCGCCCTTGCTGTTGAGAGAGCAACTCCGCGCCGTTGAAGGTCGCCGAGCGGATCACTTCGAGCGGATGGAATCCCGCCTCTTGAAACAACTCCAACTCGCGGATGTATTCGAAGCCGTAGGTCTTGAAGATGAAGCCCGAATCCGAGCCGGTGGTCACGCGCCCGCCGCGATTCTTGAACTCGTTGACGAAGGCCATCCAGAGCCGGTAGTTGTTCCTCCATTCGACCTCGTCCTGAGTCGTCCAGTTGAACCAGTAGGAGCCGTGGGCCTCGCGGCTGGGCTGATAGAACTGCCAGAGCGAGGGCAGCGTGTAACGGTCGTGCCACTCGGCCCGCATCGCGCGCATCAGGTCACGGCTGGCCTCGTAGATGGTGAACGTCGGGTCGATCGTGAAGTTGAGCTTGATCAACTCGTCCATCACCTCGTTCCACTTCTTGCTGCCCGGCGGCGCGGCCTGCTTCCACAATCGCCCGGCCTGGCCGAAGCGGTGCTGCTCGTCGTTGTAGTTGTAATCGAGCGGGAAGTCCTGCACGACGCGGTCGGCGAAGAGCGATTCGGGCAAGCCGTACCAATGCTCCATCGAACCCATGCCCATCCGCGCGGCCTGAATGACGTTGGTTCGAACGACGCCCGTTTGAGCCATGTGCGTCGTCGCGCCCATTTGCAGCTTCTTCGCCTCGTCGAGCAGCGCGCCGATGATCTCGGGGTCGAAGATCGAATCGCCGCCGATGACTTTGAAACCGTCCGCGCCTTTCTGCTTCGCCCAGCGGACGTATTCGCGCGCGAGCTCTGGCGTGGTGATCTGGCCCTTGTCCCAACCCACGCCCGGGCGAACGTAGACGAAGATGCGAGGCGCGACGATCTGATTCTTCGCGCTGCGCTCGCGCTCGCTGATTGTCCAATCGACGCCGTTGCCCGAGCCGGGATCGCGAACCGTCGTCACGCCGTGGGCCATCCACAACTTGTAGACGTATTCGGCGGGCGTCCCCTGCGCGAAGCCGCCGATGTGCGCATGGCAATCGACGAGGCCCGGCAACACGTACATTCCGCTGGCGTCGATCTCCTTCACGCCTTTGGCCGGGCGGTTCGATTCTTTGACGGCGACTTTGGGAAAGCCCACGCTCTTGATCTCTTTGATCCGATTGTTTTCTATGACGATGTCTACCGGGCCCAAGGGCGGAGCGCCCGCGCCGTCGATCATCGTCGCGCCGCGAATGACCAGCCGCTCGAACGGCCCTTCGCCTTCGCCGCTCCGGCGATCAGGGGCGGGTGTGACTGAACGTTGAGCCTGTTGAGCCTGCGCGAATACGACCGCGACGCCGAAAGCGAAGGACAGAACAACAAACCACGATTTGGACGCGAGACGTGACATAGCCGTTCTCCTCCGAAAACGTACCGTAGGTTGTCCAACCTGCGGATGCCTCGATTAATGAGCCGTTCAGTCACTATCAAGTAGCTTGATGACGAATCCTCCGCAGGTTGGACAACCTACGGTACATCGCGCGCCGCGTTTTCATTCTTACAGCACATCGCCAAGCGACATGAACGGTTCAGCTTAAAATTGGTTGTTTACTTAACTGCGCGGATGGCGGGCAAAGAATGAACTCTTTCGCCCTGGGAAGCAAGAGTCGGCGCAGTGGCGATCATCGGTTGAAAAATTCCTTTCTTTGCGCCGTATCTTTTTTCGGCCCTGCGGTAATAAGCGTATGAAGGCCCAGGCGCCTTACAATTCGGGCGAGGTTCATCCAGACATATGACTGACGAACGATTGCTTGAACAAGCGGCATCCGGCGACGAGACAGCGTTCGCGGTGATTTACGAACGCCACCGCGGTCTGGTCTTCCGCTTCGCTTACCGCCTGTCACAGTCGAGAGAGATGGCCGAAGAGATCACGCACGATTGTTTCCTGAGCCTGATCAAGGAGCCTCAACGATTCAAAACCCAAGAGCAAAGGGCTTCATTGAGAACTTACCTTTGCGCGGCGGCCCGCAATCTGGCCTTCAAGCGTTTGCGGCGGGCCGGCGCCGAGACGGCAATTGACGACTTTTCGGAACAACTGGCGGCGGCGGAGGCGCAAGAGCCATTGCGCTTACTGCTCGACGCCGAAGTTTCGGAAGCCGTCCGCAAGGCCATCGGCGAACTGCCGCCGCTGCAACGTGAGGCGTTGATCCTGTTTGAATATGAAGAGCTGTCCCTGGCTGAAATCGCCGAGGTGGCCGGCGCGGACGTCGGCACGGTGAAATCGCGGCTCCATCGAGCCAGGCAGCGTTTGCGAATACTGCTCGCGCCCTACTTCAAAGAAGGCGTGGATTTAAATGTAGAAAGATGTCGCTTATGAATTACCTGGAAGAGAATTCTCCGGATCGGAATCCGAAGCCGGCCGATGAGGTCGTGGAAGACAGGGAGCTGAAAAATCTGCTCGGCGAGTGGAGTCCCCCTGAGATTACAAGCTCCCTTGACCAACGCATACTCACGTCATATCGGCGCCAAGTTCTTCACAGACCGGCGTGGCGGCGATGGCTCACGGGATCGATCAGCTTGTCTGCGCCGGTGGCGGCGGCAGCCGCGCTGTTGTTGTGCGCAACGTCTTACCTGGCGGCGCGCAATGCGACGAGCCGCTCCCTTGAGGTTCCGCTTATAACCGCCCCGGTACAAATCGTTAAAGTTCCTGTCCCCGTAATTCATGAGAAGATCGTGACGCGCTTCGTGTACAAGCAAACAGGCGCGAAAAAAGCCAAAGAGGGCCCGGCGCCCATTTCCCCGCCCACTCGCATCGACCTGGCGCATTTTCGCCCGGTCGGCGAAATCAAACTTATTGTCATTCCTGGAGGTAACAATGAGAAATAGAATGTATTTGCTTCTTGCCGCTCTTTTGCTGTTTTCTACTCGATTGCAGGCGCAGACGCTTGAGAGTCTGGCGAAGAACAATGGGAGTCCGGAACTACAGGTGAATGGCATTGTGGCAACCTTCTCGCCATTTGCCGAAGGGCGCGCGACGACGGAGGGGGTCCTTCGCTTCAACGGCGCCGTTGACGAAACCAATGCAATCTGGAGTTTCCTGGTCAATCCCGCGACCGGAATGTATATCAGCTATGTCTTGATCATCGAGCGGCTGCCGGATTCCACGAAGCTGAAAATCACAATCGCGCCCATGCCGGAAGAGTCCCTCGACGTCTTCCGCGGGACTGTCTGGGCGAAGATGTTAGAGCTGAGATGGCCGAATAGACCCAGTTACACCCCGTCGCCTCCGCCGAGTTACCCTGAACCGCTCGTGATTAACTTGAATGACGTGATCAAAATTCCGCTGTGGGTTAACGCGGGGACGGAATGGGGAGTGGTCGGAGACCAGATTCGTTTTGCCAAAGACCGGCCTAAACCCGGTCGTGACTTCACGATCGATGACGTGAAGTTCAACTTGGCCAACTTTCGTTTGATCATCAACGGCGAGGTGCGCAGCGGCGAGCGCGAGTTAAAAGGGTTCGGCCTAGGGGAACTCCCCGCGTTTTATTTGCCTGGAAAAGGGGTTTTCGTTATCTCGTTCAGGCCGCGCGAAGGGTACAATTTTCAGAAGATCGGCGTGGCTGACGGGAACAAGATCAGTTTCAGCTACGGCGTCGATAAGTACGAATGGGTAAACCGTTACCCGGTTCTCCCTGACGGCGGTCCCTGGAACCTGTGGGTAATGCTCGATCCCGACTTCCAGCCGAGCCAAGAGACCATAGAAGCTCACAAACTGCTCAGCAAGGGGAACTGCTGCGTGTATTATGCATGGGACCTGAAACCTGCTGGCAAACCTCCTTCATCCAAGACTTCCTCATCCAAGAAATGATAGTGAAGGCCGTTTACAATGAGGAAATGAGTACGCCGAAAACGGTTCCAATAACCTTGCAATCCACGCTTTGACTTGCCATCATCACGCCGCATTTCGCTGAGAACACGCGCCAGGGCGTCTGCGTTCTCAGCGACACTTCTTTTGCTTTTCTAGACAATTATTTTCTTGAACATCGTTTTAAGAGCGATTTCGTAGCTCGCTTACGTGCGGAGGCTGCAATGGAAATCATCTCTCGCAAAACTACAGGCAGGGTCTACGACGCCGTGATCGTCGGTTCGGGCGCGGCGGGCGGAATGGCCGCCTATGTGATGGCCAACGCCGGAATGGATGTGCTTGTGCTCGAAGCCGGGCCGAAGCTCGATCTGTACAACGATTTCAAAACGCACACGTGGCCTTACGAAGAGAAATATCGTGGGCGAATCTCGCCGCGGGACGCGCACAATTACAAATATGGATTCGCGGACGGCTACACGACGCACATCTACGCGCGTCTGGATGAAAATCCCTATTCGACGCCCGAAGGCAAGCCTTTCGATTGGGTGCGCGCCCGCGCGGTCGGCGGACGCACACTGGTCTGGGGCCGCGTCTCGCTGAGGCTGAGCGATTACGATTTCAAAGCCGCCACGCACGACGGATACGGCGACGACTGGCCGATCTCTTACGCCGACATAAAGCCTTACTACGACCGCGTTGATCAGATGATCGGCGTAATGGGCACGAAAGAGGGCATGCCGCAATTGCCCGACGGCATTTTTCAAAAGCCGCAGCCGATGTTGTGCGGCGAGACTATCTTGAAGCGCGGCGTCGAAAAGACCGGGCGGCGTTTGATCCCGACGCGAGCCGGTGTGACGAGCGAAGGCGTCAATAACCGTTATCGAGCGAAATGCCATTACTGCGGGACGTGCGGACGCGGGTGCGACGTCGGCGCAATGTTCAATTCGCCCACGGCCTTGCTCGCGCCCGCGAAGGAGACGAAACGGCTGACTGTCAGGCCCGATTCGGTTGTCCGCGAGGTTATTGTCGACCGCAAAACGGGAAAGGCGCGCGGCGTGGCCTTTGTTGATCGCAAGACAAAGCGCGAGTACGAAGCCTACGGAAAGATCGTCGTGCTCGGCGCTTCGACGCTCGAATCAACGCGGATCATGCTCAACTCGAAGTCGCGTTTTTATCCGAACGGATTGGCCAATTCGAGCGGCGCGCTGGGTCATTATCTTCATGATCACACCTGGGGGGTGGGCTTCACCGGACTGGCGCCGCAACTGAAAGGTCGTGAGATCGTCAATGAAGACGGTCGTCCGCAAGGAACCTATATTCCGAGCTTCCGCAACCTGGACAACGCTTCGAAGCGGCAAAAATACGTCCGCCGCTTCGGTTATCAATGCGGCAGCGGCGCGGGCATCTTCCCTGGTCATGCGAGACTGCTGCCAGGTTTCGGATCGCCGTTTAAAAAAGAAGTTCTCGCCTGGCACCCGGCGATGGTGCGGATGAGCGCGTTCGGCGAGGTATTGGCGCGGCGCGAAAACCGCGTCACGATTGATCCGAAGCTGAAAGACGCCTGGGGCATTCCCAGCTTGAACATCAACATCGAATACGGCGACAATGAACGTGAGCTGACCAAAGACGCCATCGAATGCGCCCACGAGATGTTTCACGCGGCGGGAATCGAGTTGATCACAGAGAACCTCCAGATGTTCCCGCCCGGACACAGCATCCACGAAGTCGGAACGGCTCGGATGGGCGACGATCCGAAGACATCAGTACTGAACAAATGGAACCAGTCTCACGACATCAAAAACCTGTTCGTGGTTGACGGCAGTTGCTTCGTCTCGAGCGGCTGCGTCAACCCGACTCTGACTATCCTTGCCCTTTCGATGCGCGCCAGCGAATACGCCGTCGAACAACTCAAACGAGGGGAACTATGAATCAGTACCGCGGGCGGTAACGAGCGCGACTCCATCAACTGGCCATTTGCGGAGGCTACGCTCGCCACCGGTCGCGGCGCTGACCTGACACCAATCCTATGAAGCTCTACAAGACCGAACATGGCCCTGTGATAGAAGAGCGGGGAGATTACTACCAACTCGCAGACGCCGATTGGGACGTGCTGGTCAATCGCGACGACCACGAGATAGTCCTCACCAGCATGACTCGCAGGGCGGTGAGCCTGCCGGACTTCTCGCCCGCAACCGACGCGCTCGCGCCGATCGGCAGGCAGGAGGTCTGGGCGGCGGGCGTGACCTATTTCCGCAGCCGGACGGCGCGAATGGACGAGGCGAAATCGGCGGGCGGCGGTGATTTTTACGACCGCGTTTACAGCGCCGACCGCCCCGAGTTGTTCTTCAAATCCACGCCGCATCGCGTCGCGGGCCCGAACCAGCAGGTGCGCATCCGCCGCGATTCGAAGTGGAATGTGCCGGAGCCTGAGCTGACGCTGGTCGTCAATTCGTTCGGCCGGATCATCGGCTACACCGTCGGCAATGACATGAGTTCGCGCGACATCGAGGGCGAAAATCCGCTCTACCTGCCGCAGGCGAAAGTCTACTCCCAAAGCTGCGGACTCGGCCCCGGCATCCTGATCCGCTCGCAGCCGTTGCCCCCTGAGACCGAGATTCATCTGGAAATCATTCGCTCTGGCGCGACAGCTTTTCACGGTCAGACCAGGCTAAGCGAGTTGAAGCGTACGCCGGAAGAACTGGTCGAATATCTCTTCCGCGACAACACGTTTCCTTACGGCTGTTTTCTGCTGACGGGCACTGGCATCGTGCCGCCAGACGAATTCACGCTCGCGGTCGGGGACGAAATCCGCATCACGATTGAACCGATCGGGACGCTGGTCAATCATGTGATGCAATCTTGCTGAATAGCCACAGAGCGCACCGCAGAGCACAGAGGATAAAATGATTTTTCTGTGTTCTGCGGCGCCCTGCGGTGGCTAGCAGTCTTCACACATTTGACTCGGGACTACAAACATACATACAGAGATGGAACTAAACGGCAAAAACATCATCGCAGGTAAAACAATTGAAGTCGGCGGAAAAACATTTCAGGCTTTCGCCCCGACTTCTGGCAAATCGATCGGGCCGCAATTTGAAGGCGCCACTGCCGATCAGGTCAATCAGGCGTTGGAGGCGGCTGAATCGGCGTTTCATGAATATCGCCGGCTATCTCCGGAGCGGCGCGCGAACTTTCTCGAAAAGATCGCCGATGAAATCCTCGCGCTCGGCGACGAGTTGATCGAACGCGTTCACCTGGAAACCGGATTGCTGAAAGACCGTTTGACGGGGGAACGCGGACGCACGGTTAATCAATTGCGGATGTTCGCCGATCTGATCCGCGAAGGCTCGTGGGTGGACGCGCGCATTGACCGGGCGATTCCCGACCGCCAACCTTTGCCGAAACCGGACCTTCGACGAATGCTCATTCCCATCGGCCCCGTGGTGGTTTTCGGCGCGAGCAATTTTCCGCTGGCGTTTTCGGTCGCGGGCGGCGACACGGCTTCGGCGCTGGCGGCGGGTTGTCCGGTGGTGGTGAAAGCTCATCACGCGCATCCCGGAACATCGGAGATGGTGGCGCGCGCAATCGTCAAGGCCGTCGCCGAGTCGGAAATGCCTGCGGGCGTGTTCTCACTGCTTTACGGCGCGGGGCACGAGGTCGGCATCGGTCTGGTCAAACATCCGTTGACGAGGGCGGTCGGCTTCACCGGCTCGCTGCGCGGCGGACGAGCGCTGTTCGACGCCGCCGCCAGCCGCCCCGATCCGATTCCCGTTTTCGCCGAGATGGGCAGCGTCAATCCCGTCTTCATTCTGCCCGGGGTATTGCGCGAACGCGCGGAATCGATCGCCGAAGGGTTGAAGAATTCGGTCACGCTCGGCGTTGGACAGTTCTGCACGTGTCCGGGGCTGGCCGTCGGGCTGCTCGACGAAAACTTCGCGCAATTCGCCGATAAGCTCCGCGGGTTGATCGCCGACGCGCAGCCGGGAACGATGCTCTATCCCGGCATTCTGGAAGGCTACGAAGCGGGAGTGAAGAGACTCGGGGGCCTCGGAGGGTTGCAAACAACCCAATCGCGGATCGACCCCGACGCCGCAAAAACCGAGGCGCGCCCCGCCGTCTTCTCCACGAACGGGCGAACGTTTATGCGCCATCACGAACTGAGCGAAGAGGTCTTCGGCCCCGCAACCGTCGTCGTCGGTTGCGATTCGCGCCAAGAGATGGAACAGATCGCGCGCGGCCTGGAAGGCCACCTGACCGCCACGATTCACGGGACGGCCGAAGATTTGCGCAATTACGACTGGCTGGTTTCGATCCTCGAAAACAAGGTCGGGAGATTGATCTTCAACGGCTATCCGACAGGCGTCGAAGTCTGCGCCTCGATGCATCATGGCGGGCCGTACCCCGCGATGACCGATTATCGTTCAACGTCAGTCGGCACGGCGGCGATCTACCGATTCGCGCGCCCGGTCTGCTATCAGAACTTTCCTCAGGAGGCTCTGCCGGTCGAGTTGCGCGACGTGAATCAACGCGGCGTCTGGCGGCTGGTTGATAATCAACTGACGAAGGAAGATTGCTAACGATAAGACATGTCGACTGCCGCCGTACAACATTCGCCCTTTGATCGCGGCGCCCTGTCCCGAGTGGCGATCGCCGGCGTCCTGACCGGCGTCACAGACGGACTCTTCTCGAGTATCCTGAGCGTCGCGTTTTACCATTCAACTGTGCAACGCCTTTTTCAAGGGGTCGCCAGCACGCTGCTCGGCGCCGGGGCGTTCGGCGGCGGTAATCTAACGTTCGCGATCGGCGTTCTTATGCATTTTGGCGTCGCCTTCGGATGGTCGGTCGTGTTCCTGCTAATCGTCAAGCGCGTGCGCTTGATCTATAACTTGCTCAACTCTCCGTACGGAGTGGTCAAGGTCGCGTCGCTGTATGGCCCCTTCATCTGGATGGTGATGTCGCTTGCTGTCATTCCAATCCTCTTGCAGCGTCCGCCAGCGATCAATATCCGCTGGTTGGTCCAACTGATAGGCCACATTCCGTTCGTCGGAATACCAATCGTGTGGTCAATCGGCGGAGGCGCTTCTCGCTTCAAGGGTCAGTAGTGGTCTAACGCCAAGCAAAAGGCAATATTCACGAATCTTTTCCAGCCCCGCGCTTATAGCCATTGAGAATTAATTGCGCCCACGCAATTCGGTGTAGGGGCGGGTTTTCCCCGCCCCTACGTCTGGATCATAGACATGGGCGGGGAAAACCCGCCCCTACAATGCTGGGGCATTATTTTTCCAATTATCATAAGCGCGCGGCTAGGATCAAAAGCCGCTCCGCGGCAGAAAACTTGCAAACGTCGAAAAACTTTGGCGCCTACGACGTAAAAGGCCCGGTTTATTGGAACTCACGGCCTTTGCAAGCGTCTATTGAGCATGTCGTTCTACCTCTGACGACTGTTTCAATTCCCGGAGGAGCGTCCATGTCGAAGTTAACCAGCCCTCTCGATCATCTGAAAATAGCGGCGCCGTGTCCTGCCGACTGGGATCAGATGTTTTCATTCGAAGACGAGCGAGTCCGCTTCTGCTCACAGTGTAATCTCAACGTCTACAATCTATCGGGTATGAGTAGGCAAGAGGCTGAAGCCCTCATCACAAAAACCGAAGGCCGCCTTTGCGTCAGATTTTATCGCAAGGCGGACGGCTCGATCTTGACGCAGAACTGCCCTGTCGGATTGAAGGCGATCAAACGCCGTGTGGCCTGGGTGGCGCGAGTCGTTCTCGGAATGGTGTTGAGTATGGTTTCGGGCTTCGGACTTTATATTCTTCATTTAGGAAGAAAGCCATCCCCCTTACCGGATAATAGTCTCATTTTTGACTTTGAGCCCCCCGCTGTTGAGACAGTCGGAGTTATGCTAAGGACAGTCCAAGGTGAGGTAATTGAGCCAACGATTGGCAAGGTAAGGATTGAGCATCGACAAAGCAGAAAGGAGTCACGTAGCAAAGCCAAAAGACAGGACAGAGGCGTCAGCCAAGCTGCGCCAGAGTCTTCTTCGGCAACTTCCCCTTCACCATCTCGTAAGAATCCTTGATCAATCGCTTGGTCTCGGCCTGATTCAAGGCGCTCGGCTTTTGCACGGCGACCCAGTGGTAACGAGCCGCGTAAGGCGCGGGGATGATCCCGTCGAGTTCAGTTAATTCGGCGAACTCTTCCGGCATACATTTGAACGAGAATTGGCTCTCGGGGCCCGCGTCGAGGCCGATGACCGCGAACATCTTGCCGCC
>Ga0190270_10000808_pt1 | contig 14044 bp, 15 predicted proteins | sample Popmic320T_FD_133748 | JGI IMG/M metagenome (GOLD analysis project Ga0190270, IMG submission 133748) | Populus adjacent soil microbial communities from riparian zone of Weber River, Utah, USA - 320 T | ecosystem: Environmental > Terrestrial > Soil > Riparian zone | place: USA: Utah | collected... | reverse complement strand
TCCGGCGCGCCAGGCGAGGCCCCATGGCGTCTCGCGGGAGAGGACGCGGTGGATCGTCTGCGCGGCCGGCAAGGTCAGGAAGTCGCGCAGCTGCACGCGTCCCTCCTCGGCGAAGCGGCGCGCCGCGGCGACGCGATCGAGGCCCGGGTTCAATTCGAAGAGCGGTATCTGGGTCATCGTACCTCGCAGCCTGCGCTCAGCATTCCTCACGGCTTCGCAGCCAGCCGGTCACCGAATAACGCCGCGACGCCGCGAAGGGCGCAACCAGGCTGACGCTGTGCGGTTGCGGCACCGCGAACAGGTTGAGCGCGTTGAACCTGGGCACATAGGCTTCCGCGACATGTCCGTCGGCGCGGTGGAAGAGCAGAAGCCCGCCCCAATCGGCGCTCCAGGCGGGGCTGAGGCCGTAGACGTAGGCGGCCTCCCGATTCTTGCCCGGAACGAGATCGTCGTGCGCGGTGAGAAAATGGCCCGGCCCGTAAGCGGTCGCCTGGGCGTCGGCGAACGCGATCGCCGCGCGGCCGGTGACCCGCCGAAAGAAGCCGACGGCCTCCTCCGATGACAGGAAGCTGGCGAAACCGTTCAGGGCGTCCGCCCGCTCGCGTCGGAGCGATTCTTCATCCGGGACGCGGACTGTTTCGAACATATATTGAAAGCCGTAACGCGCCGTCGCGTGCACCGCGGTGTCGAGATCGCGCCTCGCCTCGTCCGACAGCGCATCCCGGGCGTCCCGGTCGAGCTCGAACACCTTGTCGTCCTGATTGAGGATCAGGAGCCAGTCGCGGCTCGCCTTCAGGAAGGCCAGGAGCCGCTCCGCGCACCCGGGATCGAGAAACTCTTCGACATGGACGCGGCCGCTGCGACGGAACTCCCGCTCGATCGCGGGAACGTCGAGCGCCGGGTTCAGGCGGTACGGGGCGGTCGTCATGCGCCTGCCTATAGCGGCCGCGCCTGCGGCGGCGAAGGCCACACACGCAAAAAAGAGGGCGGCAGATCGCTCTGCCGCCCCCGATTTTGGTGCGTCCGGCGCCGCTTAGAAGCGCAGGTTGGCCGAGATGAAGAAGTCGCGGCCGATCACGTCGAACGTGCCCGGATAGGTGTTGGCCTGCTCGGCGTTGGTACCCATGATCGGCGGGTCCTTATCGAACAGGTTGTTGACGCCCATGTTGATCGTCAGGTGATCCCCGGCGTTCACCGAGAAGGCCAGATCGAACAGATTGTAGGCGCCGATCCGCTCGACGAAGAAGTCGGTCGAATCGTCATCGTCGGTGGTGGCATTGAGGTGGCGCCAGCGGAAGCTGGCCGTCACCGGGCCGTCGATCAGAGACAGGCGGCTCGACCACTTCCAACGCGGCGTCGGGTTGCCGCAGTTGAGGCCGAACCGGCCGGCGCACTCGACGACGTCATCCGGAAGATCGACCAGCGGCGTGAAGTTGTTCTCCCAGGAATAGGTTCCGAGGAAGAAGAAGTTCAGGCGTGATTCGCCGGAACCGGTCATGCTGAAGCCGAGCGGCTGGGTATAATCGACCTGGAAGTCGATGCCTTCGGTCGTCAGCGACGACAGGTTCGCATTGTTCGCCGACACCACGAACGGCGGGCCGGAGATGATGCCCTGGGCGTCGCGGTTGATGAGCTGGCAGATGGCGCTGCTCGCATCCTGAATCGTATTGTAGCAGAGGCTCAGGATGTTGTTCACGCCGCCGCCGGCCGTCGCGATCGCATTGTCGATCTCGATGTCGTAATAATCGACGGCGATGTTGAGCCGCGGGATGAAGCGCGGCCGAACCACGACGCCTGCCGTCCAGGTGTCGGCGACCTCCTCCTGAAGGTCGGGATTGCCGCCGAAGGCACCCTGGATCTGCGGATTGGGCTGGAGGAAGGCCTGCCCGACGCTGCCGTTCGGCACGCCGGTCGCGACGCAGACCGCGCGGATCGTCGCGTTGGTGGCCGCACTCGCGAGCGCGCAGGGATCGGTTGCCGGCGGGAAGCCGACGGAGTTGCCGCCGAACAGCTCCTGGACGTTCGGCGCGCGGACGGCACGTTGATACTGGCCGCGGAACGTGATGTCCGCAACCGGAGCCCATTCGGCGCCGGCCGCATAGGTGTAGACGCCGCCGACCGCCTCGAGCGAGTAGTCGGAATAGCGCCCGGCCGCGTTCAGCTCGAGCCGGTGGAAGCCGGGCGTGTCCGAGACGATCGGGATGCGAACCTCGCCGAACACCTCGGCGACGTTGTAGCCGCCCGCCGTCGGCTGGCCGGCGTTGAAGCCGACCACGTCGCCGGAGGACAGAGCCGTGTCAGGAATGAAGGCCGCGCTCATGCTGCGGAATTCGCCGCCGACCGCGAAGCCGATCGCGTCCGTCGCCCAGGGCGACTGGAAGAGCGTGCCGGCGACGCTGGCCTGCGCCACCTGAAGCTGCGAGATTTCCGTGTTCTGCGCCAGGATCGAGATGTTCGTGATGCAAGTGTCGCTCAGCAGATTGGCGCCGAAGAAGTTGCAGGTGCCGTTCGCCGCATTGTTCACGAAGGACGTACGCGAGACGTTGCCCTCCTGGATGTTCGAATTGCGGGTGCGGGCGAACATGTAGAACGCGTCGTAGGTGAGGTTCTCGGTCAGGTTGCCGCGCACGCCCACCAACGCCCGGAAGGCATTGCGGTCGTCGGCCGAATTCCGGTTCGAGATCTGCGTCGTGCGGGTGTTGGCCTGCAAACGCACGAAGCCGGGCTGCAGCGCACCGAAGGTGGTGGTGCCGGCAAGGAACGAACCGAACGGATTCGGATTGCCGCGTGCCGCCGCCAAAGCGATCGCCGCCTGCTGGTTCGCGCCGATCTGCTGGAGGTTGGCGCAGGTCGCCGCATTCACCAGGGTACAGGCCGTGACGATGTTGAAGTCGACGTTCTGCGTGACCGGGGTCGCAGCCAGCTCGTTCTGGACGCGGTTGTTGATGAAGGTGACTTCGCCATAGGCGTTGATGTTGCGGGCGATTTCGAACTCGCCATAGCCGCCAAGGGTCCAGCGCTCCTGCGGAACCATCAGATAGTTGGAAGGAGCGAAATTGTACCCGTCGGGAGACGCGCTGCCCGCGAACGCCCGCTGCTGGCCGGGCGCGAAGAAGAACGCGCCGCCGCCCACGAAGTTCGTGCCGCTGGCGATGTTCGGGGTGACCGCGGCCTCCCCCGGATCGGTCGTGTCGCCGTCGCCGTTCATGTCGCGCGCCGCAAGGGTAATGGTGGCGGCGGCGACGAAGCGGCCCTCGGGAACGCCCGCCGAACCGCCGGGGACGAGGCCGCCGGCGAAGTTGTCCGCCAAGGTCGAGCGCGAGAAGGCGCGATCGCCCTGGAAGATCGAACCGCGATTATAATATTCGCCGAAGACGGCGACATGGCCGCGGCCGTCGGCCAGCTGGCTGCCGAGCGCGACATAGGCGTTGTAGCGACGCCCGTCGCCTTCCTCGGTGATGTTGTACTGCGCGCCGGCGACGATGCCCTCGAGGTCGGTGCGGAGGCGGAAGTTGACGACGCCGGTGAGGGCGTCCGATCCGTAGACCGCCGAGGCGCCGCCGGTGACGACGTCGACGCTGTCGAGCAGGAACTGCGGGATCGTGTTCAAATCGACGATCTGGTTGGGATCGAAGAAGATGTAGCGGCGGCCGTTGACCAGCACGAGGTTGCGCTGCGTGCCGAGGCCGCGAAGGTTCAGCGTCGCGACGCCGCCGCCCGGATTGTTCGAGAAGGAGGTCGTGCCCGGAATGACCTGCGGCAGAGTGTTGAGCACCTGCTCGACGTTGACCGCGCCCGAAAGCGTGAACTCTTCGTCCTGAACCACGGCCAGCGGGCTGGTCGAGGTCAGATCGCGGCGCGCGATACGCGAGCCGGTGACCGTGATCGGATTGTCGTCCTCGCCGACGGTCGCATCCTGCTCGCTGCTCGCGGCATTCTCCTGCGTGTCCTCGTCGACGGGCTGGGCCCATGCCGGGGTCGTAAAGGCGGCTGCGCCGAAGATCAGGGTCGACGCCATGAGGCGCTGACGAAGAGTGGTCTGCATTTTTAGTCCCCTAGCAAACGGGCGGTGAGGGCCGCCGGAATTTCTTTTCCCGCCGATGCCGCCTCCTTTGAGGTCGTGCGCAACGAACGGCAAAAACGGCTGGAGAGCCGCTTTCATCGTCCCGTGTAAGCCAGCAGCTTGGAACAACGCAATGGCGGCGGGAATCCCGGCGCGAGTTGGTCACGGCCTGTAGCAAAAAGGTCACAATGGTGTGGGCCGGTCCGCAGGCGCGCGCCCCGGGGGCCGCTTGCATCGCCGCCACTTCCCGGCCTAGGATTAGGCATGGAAAAACGCTTCATCCCTCTTCGCGTCGCGATCGCCGCCGCCGCCTTCGTCTGCCTCGCAGCGCCCGCCTCGGCGCAGCGCCAGCGCCCCGCCCAGGAGCGGCCCGAGGTGCTGAGCCGGGTCGTTCAGTGCCGCACCATCGCCTCGGCCGAGGAGCGGCTCGCCTGCTTCGACCGCGAGGTCGCGACGATGGACGCGGCCCAGTCGAGCGGCGAGCTGGTCGCGATGGACCGCCAGCAGGTTCGCCGCACCCGGCGCTCGCTGTTCGGAATGTCGATGCCCAATCTCGGCATCTTCGGCGACGACAATGAGGACGACGAGGAAGCCTCGCGGCTCGAAAGCACCGTCCGCTCGGCCACGCAGAACGCCAACGGCAAGTGGATCATCACCATAGAGGACGGCGCGCGCTGGCTCGAGATCGACAGCCGCGGCCTCAATTTCCCGCCGCGCCAGGGCCAGCCAATCCGCATCCGCCGCGCCTCGCTCGGCTCCTATTTCGTCAATGTGAACAACCAGACCGCGATCCGGATGCGGCGCATCAACTAGCCGATCCGGCGCACCGCCTCGCGCTCGGCCTCGCTGAGCAGCGGGTTCCAGACGTCGAGGATCAGGATGGCGCGCGGGTGCGGGCTGTCGTTCCAGGCCTCGTGCTCGATCGTGTCGTCGAACGCCCAGGCCTCGCCTTCGCGCCACTGGCGGGTCTCCGCCCCGACGCGAAAGCGGCAGCCGTCCGGCACCACCAGCGGCAAATGCACGGTGATGCGCGCATTGGTCGAGCCGGTATGCGGCGGGATCCGCGTGTTGGGCTGCAGCACCGAGAACATCACGGTCGGCCCCTTGCCCGGGATATCGAGCAGCGGCACCCTCCCCGCCGCGGCCGCGGTCGCCGGGCAGCGCGCGCAATTAACAACGTTCTTCACGCCGTCCTCCCACAGGAACCACGCGCTCCAGCGCGGACTGTGGTTGAGCTCGGCCCACTGGTTGGTCGGCATGGTCGGGTCGTATTCGACATAGGGGCGGAAGTTCGGGTCCTCTTCCTCCCACAGCGAGAGCAGCTCTTCGCGGATGGCTTCGGTCTCGCGCTCCAGCGCCTCCAGCCAGGGGAAGTGGGCGCGATCGAGATATTCGATCGCCGGCAGGAACGGAAAATGGGCGCCCGTCGGCTGCTGCACATAGATCTTGCGAAGCCCGGCGCGCTGGGCGGCGAAGGCCTCGGCCCGGCGCAGGTCCGCGCCGGGAAAGGCCGCGGCGACCTCGGCGAGCGCGCGCGCATAGGCGTCGCCCCGGCGTTCGGAATCGGCCGCGACCCAAGCGCGCGCTTCGGCGATCTGCGCGCGGATCGGCTCCGGAAAGCCGCTGTCATCCGGAAGGCTCGGAAGGAAGGCGCGGTAGAGCGCCAATCCCTCCTCGTCGCGGCCGAGCTTCGCCAGCACCGCGCCCTTGGCGAGCAAGGCCGGGAGGAAATAGGCCTGCCGCGCCAGCGCCTCGTTGAGGCTGGCGAGCGCCGCCTCGTCGTGACCCGCCGCGCTCTGCTCGCGAGCGCGATTGAGGAATGCCATGGGCGTGCCGCTCACTCGGCCGCGCCTCCAGCGGCGCCGGCAGCAAGCTCCGGATCGAGGCGCGCGCCGTTCCACATCAGGCTCCAGTGGAGGTGGGGCCCGGTGGCGCGGCCGGTGGCGCCGACCGTGCCGACGAGCTGACCGCGCCGCACTGCCTGCCCGACCGAGACCCGGCTCGAGGCAAGGTGCAGGAAGGCGCTGTTGAGGCCGAAGCCGTGGTCGATGATGACGAGATTGCCTTCGAGGCTGAAGGCGGGCGGCCCCGCCAGCACCACGATCCCGTCGGCCGGCGCCACCACCGGGGCCCCGGCTCCGGCGGCGAGGTCCACGCCCGAGTGATAGGCGGCCGCCACGCCGTGGTAGATACGCTGCGATCCGAACCGGCCGCTGATCCGGCCGTGCGCCGGCCACAGCAAGGTCTGCCGCCATCCCTCGACAGCCGAGCGCGAAGTGCGCGCGGCGCCGATCCGCGCCAGCTCCGCCTCGCGCCGCAGGCGATAAGCCTCATCGGGCAGGCCCGGCGACCGCCGCGCGACATCGATACGCTCGATGCGCCACGACCGGGGCGCGATCGCGATCCTGCGCTCGATCCAGCTCCCGTCCGCGAGGCGGGCGGCCAGGCGGGCATCGGCAGGATGGTCGCGATCGAAGCCCAGGACGAAGCGGCCGTCGGCGGCGACCGACACCGGCATGCCCGCCAGCGACAGAGCGGTCGTCCCCGCCGGCACCCTGCCGCGCACGAGCCCGCCTTGCACCGCTTCGCCCTCGATCTGGATGGCTGGGTGGGCGGGGAGGGGGGCGGGCGTGAACATCGTTGCAAACGCCGCGAGCGCCGGCCTCATTCCTTGCCCTCCGCCTTCATCGCCGCTTCGACCGAGGCATAGGGCTCCTGGCGCTCGACGCTCCAGTAGCGCAGCCGGTCGAGCGCGATCTCCCGGCCGGTGACGGCGCAGGTGACGTGATCGCCATTGACCAGCACGCGGAACGAGCCGGGAAGGTAATGGAGCTTGGCCGGGCGGCCCCTGGACATCAGCATCGTCTTGTCTTCCTTCAGAACAGCCTGGGCTGGTCCGGGCCGACCTTGGTCAGCCCCGGACGGCGCGGGCGCGGCGGCGCATCGCCGACGCTCGCTTCGACGGCATCGTCGCTGAACACGAGCTTGAGCAGCCGCGCCTCCCGCGCCGCCGCCGCCGAGGTCAGGGTCCGGCCGTCGCGATCCTCGACCCGCGCATAGCCCCGCGCCAGCGGCCGGTTCGGATGGGCGAGCTCGGCGACCCGCCACAGGGCCTGGAGCCGCTCCGAGGCGCGCCGATGGGCGGCGACAAGCAAACCGGGGCGGAGTGCGCCGGCGGCGTGGCCGAGCTCGCCGCGCGCCCGGTCGAGCCGGCCGCCGAGCGCGCGCGGCAGCCGGTCGGCCAGCTCGTCGAGCTTCTGGCGCTGCGGCTCGAGCAGCCGGTCGCGCTCCGGCCAGCGCTGGACGGCGGAGCGATACTGCTCCCCGGCCCGCTCGAGCGTCCGCGCCGCGCAGCGCTCGACGCGGTGGCCGATCTCGCGCAGCTGGCCGAGCAGGTCGCGGCGCACCGGCACCGCCAGCTCCGCCGCCGCGGTCGGCGTCGGCGCGCGCACGTCGGCCGCGAAATCGCATAGCGACGTATCGGTCTCGTGCCCCACCGCCGAGATGATCGGGATCGAACAGGCGGCGACCGCGCGGACCACCTCCTCCTCGTTGAACGCCCAGAGATCCTCGATCGAGCCGCCGCCCCGGGCCACGATCACCAGCTCCGGCCGCTCCACGGGGCCGCCGGGCGCCAGCGCGTCGAAGCCGCTCACCGCCGCCGCGATCTGCGCCGCCGCGCCCTCGCCCTGGACCGCCACCGGCCAGACGATGACGTGACACGGGCAGCGGTCGGCGAGACGGTGGAGGATGTCGCGGATGACGGCGCCGGTCGGGGAGGTGACGACGCCGATCGTCTTCGGGCCGAACGGCAGCTTTTGCTTGCGCTCCGCGTCGAACAGCCCCTCGGCCGCCAGCGCGCGCCGCCTCTTGTCGAGCAATGCCATCAAGGCGCCCTGACCGGCGAGCTCGAGCCGCTCGATCACCACCTGATATTTGGAGCGGCCGGGAAAAGTGGTGAGCCGCCCGGTCGCGATCACTTCGGCGCCGTCCTCGGGCTGGAACCGAAGCGCGCCGGCATTGGCCCGCCAGATCACGGCGTCGATGCAGGCGCTCTCGTCCTTGAGCGTCAGATAGCAATGCCCCGAGCCATGCCGCTTGAAACCGGAAATCTCGCCCCGCACGCGGACATGGCCGAACGCGTCCTCGACGGTGCGCTTCAGCGCCCCCGACAGCTCGCTGACCGACATGGCCGGCGCGTTGTCGCCCGGCATTTCGGTTGCTAACAGCCCGGCCTCGTCGTCCGCCTTCGGGAAATCGGTCATGAATGTACTGCTCATCGGCTCCGGCGCGCGCGAACATGCGCTCGCCTGGAAGCTGGCGCAATCGCCGATGCTGGGCAAGCTGTTCGCCGCCCCCGGAAATCCCGGCATCGCCGAGCATGCCGAGCTGGTGCCCGTCGACCCCGCCGATCACCGCGCCGTCGCCGATTTCTGCATCCGCCACACGATCGGCCTCGTCGTGATCGGGCCCGAGGCGCCCTTGGTCGACGGCCTGGCCGACAATCTGCGCACGATGGGCTTTCGCGTCTTCGGCCCGAACAAGGCCCCTGCCCGGCTCGAGGGATCCAAGGGCTTCACCAAGGATCTGTGCGCCCGCGAGAACATCCCGACAGCCCGCTATGCCCGCGCGTCCGACCGGCTCGCGGCCGAAGCGGCGCTCGGCGATTTCGGTTTCCCGGTCGTGATCAAGGCGGACGGCCTCGCCGCCGGCAAGGGCGTGGCGATCGCCGCGGACGAAGCGGAGGCCCTGGACGCGCTCGAAGCGATTTTCGCCGGCCACGGAAGCGGGGTCGTCATCGAGGAATTCCTCGAAGGCGAGGAAGCGAGCTTCTTCGTCCTCACCGACGGGGAGACGATACTCCCGTTCGGCTCAGCCCAGGACCATAAGCGCGTCGGAGAAGGCGACACCGGCCCCAATACGGGCGGTATGGGCGCCTACAGCCCGGCCTCGATCTTCACGCCCGCGATCGAAGAAAGGACGATGGAGGAGATCGTTCGGCCGACCGTCCGCGCGATGGCGCGGCAGGGGACGCCCTGCAGCGGCATCCTCTATGCCGGCCTGATGCTCACCGCCGAGGGACCGAAGCTGATCGAGTACAACGTCCGCTTCGGCGACCCCGAATGCCAGGTGCTGATGATTCGCCTCGAAAGCGACCTCCTCGCCTTGATGCTGGCCGCGGCGGAAGGGCGGCTGGCCGAAGCGGAGCGGCCGCGCTTCGGCGATGGGGCCGCGCTCGCCGTCGTGCTCGCGGCCAAGGGCTATCCCGGCACGCCCGAGGCCGGCGGCGCGATCGGCGGCCTCGACCGAGTCGGCGCGAAGGTCTTCCACGCCGGGACCGCGCTGGAGGACGGCGCACTGGTCGCGGCCGGCGGCCGGGTCCTCTCGGTCACCGCCACGGGTGCGACCGTGGCCGAGGCGCAACGCGCGGCCTATGCGGCGGCGGACCGGATCGACTTCCCCTCCGGCTTCTGCCGCCGCGACATCGGCTGGCGCGAGATCGCGCGGGGCTGACCTCGCGCCGCATCGCCGCTAGACTGGCCCGCGAACAGGGAGAAACGATGCCCCGCTGGATCAGATTGCCGATCGGCCTCGCCGCCGCCTTGCTCGCCGGCTGGCTGTATCACGGCCCCTATGGCGGCGGGACGCGCTTCATCCAGGCGCTCGAGCAGCGGGCGCAGATGCGGCTGCGCTTCGCCGAGCTGCCGGGCGTCTCGGTGCGCATGCAACGCGAGCCGCTGGCGCGCGTCGCAATCCTCTCCGGGACCGCGGACGAGTTCCAGCGGGAGGGAATGGGCTCCTATCCCGGCATCAACGACCGCATCGCCACCATTCCCGGGATCGCCGGGATCCGCTGGGACGATGAGGAGGAACGCTGATGCCGCTTCTGGCCGAAACCCTTTTGCTCTGCGCCGCCGCCTGGCTGGTCGGCCTCGCCGTCGGCTGGCTCCTGTTCGGGCGCAAGAAGCGCGAGAGCTTCCTCGGGGACGAGGCGTTCCGGCCATGATGACGCTCATCACCGCGAACCTGCTGCCGATGGCGGCGGCTTTTCTGATCGGCATCGCCACCGCGCGCTGGACGTTCCGCCGCCCCCCTTCAGGACCGAAGCACCCATGATCGACAGCACCGACACGAGTCTCATCGTCATCCTCGTCGCGGCGCTGGCCGCCTTGATCGCCTTCTGGCTGGTCTGGCGCGGCTCGCGGCGCAGGCGGGACCGCGCCCCGATCCTGACCGAGCGCTCCGGCGACGAGCGGCCCTATCTGCGCAGCGCCCCGCCGGTGCCGCCGTCGGCCCATGCCGGCCTCGCCGACGAAATCTCGACCGCCACCACCGACGTCGTCGGCGACGTGCTCAGCGTCGACTGCCACATGCCCGACGGCGCACGCGACAATCTCCAGCTGCTGAAAGGGGTCGGGCCCAAGCTTGCCGCGCGGCTCGGCGAGCTCGGCATCACCGGCTACGCCCAGCTCGCCGGCATGGGCGAGACCGAGGTCGCGATGCTCGACGGCCGCCTCGGGCCGTTCAGCGGCCGAGTCGCCCGCGACCGCCTCGTCGAGCAGGCCCAGTTCCTCGCCCGCGGCGACACCGACGGCTTCGAAGCCCGCTTCGGCAAGATCGGCGGCGAGAGCTGAGGGAACAGGCCGTCATCCCGGGAGGGACCCAATCAAAGTAGTACTTTGATTGGGTCCCGAAGGCCGGGATCTCAGCGAGAATGCATGCCGGCCTTTGTGTAGGGCACTCGCCCTGACGCAGGAGATCTCTCGTCCTGAGATCCCGGCCTTCGCCGGGATGACGAGTTGCGCCCTCTAACGCCGTCTTTTGTCTTCCTGGGTCGCGATCAGCTTATCGATCTTGCGGCCGTCCATGTCGACGATCTCGAAGCTCCAGTCGGTGTAGGTGAAATGCTCTCCCGTCTCGGGGATGCGCTTCAGGACCGACAGGGCGAAGCCGGCGACGGTCGAATAGTCGCGGTCCTCCGGCAGATGGACGCCGAGCTGGTCGGTGAGTGCGTCGGCCGAGAGCGAGCCCGAGATCAGCCAGCTTCCGTCCTCGCGCTCGACCAGCGGCGGGTCGGCAGAATCGTCCGAATTGGAGGCGAAGGCGCCCGCCAGCGCCGCGAGCAGGTCGGCGGGCGTCACCAGCCCGTCGAAATGACCATATTCGTCGTGGACGAAGACCATCGGCACGTCGGAGTCGCGCAGCACGGCGAGCGCGTCCATCGCGTCCATCTGGTCGGGAATGACCGGCGCCGACCGCATCAGCGCCCTGAGATCGAGCGGCCGCCCCTCGACCAGGGCCTTGACGATATCGCGCGCCTGAACGACGCCGACGAGATTGTCGACCGACCCTTCGGCGACCGGAAGGCGGCTGTGCGGCGTATCGCGCAACGTGTCGTGGATCGTGTCGACGTCGGCCTCGACGTCGATCCAGTCGACGTCGGTGCGCGGCGTCATCACTTCGCGCGCCGGCCGGTCGGCGAGCCGCACGACGCCGGAGATGATCGCCCGCTCGCTCTCTTCGATGACGCCGGCATGGTGCGCCTCGGCGACGACGATATGGAGCTCCTCGGCGGTCACCCGGTCCCGCGAGTCGCGCTGCAGGCGGAGCAGGCGGAAGATGCCGGCGCTGGTCTTGTCGAGCAGCCAGACGAACGGCGCCGTCGCCCGCGCCAGCCACAGCATCGGCGGCGCCATCACCGCCGCGATCCCTTCGGGCGCCCGCAGCGCGAACTGCTTGGGCACCAGCTCGCCGATCACCAGCGAGGCGTAGGTGGTGAGCACGATCACCAGCGCGAAACCGGCGGTTTGCGCGGTCGAGGCCTCGAGCCCGAGGAGCTCGAGCCGGGCGCCGACCGGCTGGCCGAGGCGCGAGCCCGAATAGGCGCCGGCGAGGATGCCCACCAAAGTGATCCCGATCTGGACGGTCGAGAGGAAGCGGCCCGGATCGCCGCCGAGATCGAGCGCGGTCTGCGCGCCGCGGCGGCCGCGCTTGGCCATCGCCTTGAGCCGCGGCCGACGCGACGAGACGATCGCCAGCTCGGACATGGCAAGCAGGCCGTTGAGCCCGACGAGCAGGACGATGACGACGACGTCGAGCCAGGGAAAAGGCGCTAGATGTGGAGGAATGGGAGCCATAAGGGGGTGCGCCCGTTTAGCCTCTTACCTTTCGCGCCCACAACCTGTTCCTCAGGCCCGGTTCAAGACGGACGTGGAACATAGCGATGATCGCGGCTGTTTGATGGCCGTCCACCCCTTCATTGGGAAAGGTATGAGTATGTCCAAGCGTATTACCGCGGCCATCGCCGCGACCCTCCTTGCCACCACCGCGGCCTGCGTCACCAATCCGGAGACCGGCGAGCGCGAATTCCCCGTCCGCACCGCGATCGGCGCCGGCATCGGCGCCGTCGGCGGCTATCTGCTCGGCGACCTGATCGGCGGGCGCGGCGACCGCACCGAACGCATCCTCGGCGCCGGCATCGGCGCGATCGCCGGCGGCGCCGTCGGCCAGTATATGGACCGGCAGGAGCAGGAGCTTCGTCGCCGCACCGCCGGCACCGGCGTCGTCGTCGAGCGCCAGGGCGACGAGCTCGTCCTGACCATGCCCTCGGGCATCACCTTTGCCCACAACCAGTCGGACGTGCAGGCCCAGTTCCAGCCGGTCCTGAACGAGGTCGCGCAGACCCTGACCTCCTATCCGTCGACCCTGATCGACGTGCTCGGCCACACCGACAGCACCGGCACCAACGAATATAATCAGAGCCTGTCGGAGCGGCGCTCGCAGTCGGTCGCGTCCTATCTCACCAGCCGGGGCGTTCAGCCGGTCCGCATCGCCACCCGCGGCTATGGCGAGAGCCAGCTGCTGGTGAACCCGGAGCGGAGCGAGGCCGACCGCCAGGCCAACCGCCGCGTCGAGATCCGAATCGCCCCGGCCACCCAGGGTTAAGCCCCGTCGAAGCAGAAGAGAGGGCGTCGGGGCATCGCCTCGGCGCCCTTTTCCTTGCGCGGGATTCATGACGACACTCGGCGGACCCATGAGCAGCGATCGCGGCAAAGCGGCGGCGGCCGTCGCCTTGCTCCATGTCGCGCTCGGCTGGGCGATCGTGAGCGGCCTGGGCGTGGACTTTCGCCGCACGGTCGGGGAGCCGCTCCGCATCTTCTCCATCGATGTGCCGCCGCCCCCGCCACTCCAAACGACGATTCCCGCCCCGATCCGCCGCCCCGATCCCGAAGGCGCCGCAGCGCCGCCAAGCCTGAAGGCGCGTCCGACGCCGATGGTTGCGCCGCGGCGGGAGCGCCCCTCGCCCGTCCGCGCCGCTCCCGAGCCGCAACCGGCGCCGACCGGCAGCGCCGCCAAAGCCGGTGCGTCCTCGGTGCCCGGGCCCGGCACCGGTGCCGGCGGACAGGGGACCGGCGCCGGCTCGGGCCGCGGCGGCGGCGGGACCGGCGGCGCGCCCCTCGCCCGCCGGGCGGCGCGGATCAGCGGCGCGTTCGATTATTCCGATCATCCCGACCGCGGCCGCTCGGGCAGCGTCGAGACGGTCGGCGTGCGCTTCCTGGTCGGCGTCGACGGCCGCGTCCGGGATTGCGCCGTGACCCGCTCGAGCGGCAATCCCCGGGTCGATGCGACGACCTGCCGGCTGATCGAGCAGCGTTTCCGCTATCGGCCCGCGATGGATTCGGGCGGCAACGCGGTAGCGTCGATCGTCTCCACGGTGTTTTCCTGGGTTCCCGACGAGCGCCGGCAGCGGCGCTAGCGACGTTGGTGGAAAAAGGCCCGGAGCATCTCGCCGGCCTCCGCTTCGCCCATCCCCGAATAGATTTCGGGCGCGTGATGGCAGGTCGGCTGGGCGAACAGGCGCGGCCCGTGCAGCACGGCGCCGCCTTTCGGGTCGGCCGCCGCGAAATAGAGGCGCGACAGCCGCGCCAGCGCGACCGCCCCGGCGCACATCGCGCAGGGCTCCAGAGTCACCCACAGGTC